>Ga0315297_10003514_pt1 | contig 10072 bp, 10 predicted proteins | sample YL17G15_0_MG_FD_203628 | JGI IMG/M metagenome (GOLD analysis project Ga0315297, IMG submission 203628) | Sediment microbial communities from Yellowstone Lake, YNP, Wyoming, USA - YL17G15_0 | ecosystem: Environmental > Aquatic > Freshwater > Lake > Sediment | place: USA: Wyoming | collected...
AGGTGAGGGCCGGAAGCCTGCTCTTGACAAGCCCTTCGGGCTAACCTCCAGCCGTGCCCCTATTGATATTGTCTCCGACACGGTGGAGGCGAATCAGAAACGAAATATCGTTACGTTCAAGGGAAATGTCATCGCCAAGCAGGAGAACATTGTCCTCCAGGCCAATCTTTTGGAGATCCATTATGATTCAGAATCCAAAGGGATCAAACTGGTTGTGGCCACGGGTAATGTCAAAATCGTTCAGCTCGAAAGGAGGGCAACGAGCCAGAAGGCCACCTTCCATCAGGATGAGAATAAAGTGGTGTTGGAAGGAGAAGCGACCGTCCGTGAAGGAGAGAACGTGATCAGAGGGGAACGGGTGATTTACTATATTGATGAGGAACGAAGCGTTGTAGAAGGAGGAAAAGGAGGGCGTGTCAATACCACCATCACTCCACCCAAAAAGGAGTAAGAGCAAGAGGGATTCAAATCTCCTCTGTGAGGGTCTAACCAAGGCCTTCCGCCATAAGAAGGTGGTGGACGGGGTAAACCTTGAGATTCAAGGGGGCGAAGTGGTCGGACTCCTGGGGCCCAATGGTGCTGGGAAGACCACCATCTTTTACCTCATCGTCGGCCTTCTTCGACCCAACCAGGGAAAGATGTTTCTCAATGGCGCGGAGATTACCTCTCTTCCCATGTACCTGCGGGCAAGAAGGGGAATCGGTTACCTTCCTCAGGAACCCTCCGTATTCAGGAAACTGACCGTAGAGGAGAACCTGATTGCGATCCTGGAATCCCTTTCCCTTACCAAGGAGGAAAGGAGACGTCAACTGGAGGGTCTTCTGGAGGAGTTGGGTCTTTCTTCCCTTCGAAAGCAGAAGGCCTATAGTCTGTCGGGAGGGGAGCGGAGGCGGGTCGAGATTACCCGGGCCCTGGTTCTTTCGCCCTCATTTATTCTTCTTGACGAACCGTTTGCCGGCATCGACCCCATTGCTGTATTGGATATTCAATCCATCATCCATCAATTGAAATCGAAGGGGATAGGAATTATAATTACAGATCATAATGTGCGGGAAACATTAGGAGTTTGTGACCGGGCCTACATCCTGAACGAAGGCCGTATTCTCGAAGCGGGATCTCCTGAAAAGATTGCCCGGAGTCAGAAGGCCAGGGAGATCTATCTCGGTGATGGATTCGAACTGAGCCATAGGGTGAAAGTGAAAAAGAATTCAAGAACGGATACGCCCCCCCCCGTCCAAGGAGAGCTCTGGGAGTAAGATGGCTTTAGAGATGAAGCAGACTGCGAAACTTGTCCAGCAGCTGGTGATCACACCGCAGCTCCAGCAGGCGATCCGGCTTCTCCAGCTGACGAGGCTTGAGCTCGTGGACATGATCAGTCAGGAAATGAAGGACAATCCTCTTCTCGAAGAGATTGATGAGGGGGAGCAGGTTCCTGAAGAACGGACGATCGCAGAGGCTGAAGAGACGGTTCCTCAAGAAGTGGAACATACGCCAGAGGTGAAAGGCGAAGGGCAAGCCCCTGAGGCAATCAACGAATTTGACTGGGAAAATTACATAGAGAACTACAACCTCACACCGTATCAGCGGGTGAGTGGCCAGGACGGCGAGGAGAGGCCCTCCTTCGAGAATTTCTTGGTGAAACGAACCACGTTGGCGGACCACCTCCACTGGCAGCTTCAGTTCTCTCACTTTACGGACGAGGAGTACCGCGTGGGAACTTGGATCATTGGAAACCTCGATGAGGAAGGGTATCTGAAGGTCCCCGTGCCAGACATTGCCGCTGACCTCAGTGTCCCGGTCGAAACCGTTGGGAGAACTCTTCAAAAGATCCAGACCTTCGATCCTGTCGGTATTGGGGCAAGGGATCTCAAAGAATGTCTTCTGATCCAATTGCAGGGAATGACGACGCGGAATCCCATCGCAGAGACGATTGTCTCGGAGCACCTGGCCTTATTGAAAAATCGAAATCACCCTGCTCTTGCCAAGAGATTAGGAGTTTCTATCGACAAGGTGAATGAAGCGGCCTTTATCATCTCCAGACTCGATCCGAAACCCGGAAGGGCCTTCGGGGGAGAAACGGCTCAGGAAATCATTCCCGACGTCTATATCTATAAGGTCGAGGGGGAATATGTCGTCTACCTAAATGATGATGAGATCCCGAGGTTAAGAGTCAATAATCTTTATCGGAGTATCCTGACAAACAGTCGCCGGGTGGTGGAGGAAGATAAAAGATATATTCAAGAGAAACTCCGATCCGCCCTTTGGCTCATCCGGAGCATTCACCAACGTCAGAGGACCATCTATAGGGTTGCGAAGAGTATCGTGAAATTTCAGAAGGAGTTTTTGGACAAGGGCGTCCAGTTTCTCAAGCCCCTTGTCTTAAGGGATGTGGCCGAAGATATTCAGATGCATGAATCCACCATCAGCCGGGTGACCAATAGTAAGTATGCCTATACCCCTCAGGGAATTTATGAACTCAAGTACTTTTTTAATACAGGGATTACCTCTACCCAGGGAGAAGATCTGGCGTCTGAAAGCGTGAAGAACCTCGTCCGGGAAATCATCGCCAAGGAGGATCCCAAGAAGCCCTACAGTGACGAGAAGCTGGTTCAGATCCTGAAGGGGATGAATATTAATATTGCACGGAGAACGGTTTCAAAATATCGGGAGGCCATGAAGATCCTCTCCTCCAATGAACGGAGGAAGATCTTCTAAGGATCATTTCAAAATGATCAATGATCAATTGGCCTTTTTCATTTCAAAACCAAAGGAAAGGGCATGAGGAGGGGGGAGGACGGTTGTTACTATATTCTATAATTTGAATTTTGGACTGGTTTAGCATTTAGGTATTTGGACTTAAGGATTTAAACGAAGTAAAAGGAGTGACCTATGCAAATTGCGGTGACGTTTCGACATCGGGAACCCGATGAAGCGGTAAAGGGCTATGTGAAGGAGAAAGTGGAGAAACTCGAGAAATATATCGAAAATCCACGGGAAATCCATGTGGTTCTTTCCACGGAGAAGTTTCGGCAGATTGCCGAAATCACGATTATCTCCGATGGGGTAACCCTAAACAGTGAGGGAAGGGATAGCGATCTCTATGCGGCCATCGATCAAATGGCGGAAAAAATCGAGCGTCAGGTCCGCGAGCGTCGAGAGAAGGGAAGACGGAAGAGAGGAAATCCTTCCCCTGCCGTTTCTCTCCAAGGGGAGACAGGTTCCTCCGAAGGAGGAGAGGGGGTGGCGTCGCCTATCCAGAAAAAGCGGACCATTGTCAAACCGATGTCTGTTGAAGAGGCGGCCGCTCAAATGAATCTCCTTGAGCAGGATTTCTTCATCTTTATCAATTCCGAGTCGGGACAGATCAATGTTCTCTCCCACCGAAAGGACGGGGGGTATGAATGGGTGGAGCCTTTCATGAAATAGGTGGTTCCTGTTGGGGGGAGATGATGAGAATCATGAACTATCTCAAAGAAGACCGGGTGATGGATGACCTTCAGGGTACGGACAAGCTGTCTGCCCTGAGGGAAATGTCCCGTTTGCTGGTGAGTCCCTGCCAGGCGGCTTCCGCCGAGGAGCTCGTTCAAATCCTTCTCGAACGGGAAAAGCTCGAATCCACAGGGATTGGGGAAGGGATTGCCATTCCCCATGGCCGACTGAAGAAACTGAAAGATTTTGTCCTCTCGTTTGGGCGTTCGGTGAAAGGGATCGATTTTGATTCCATCGATCACAAGCCGACCCATCTCTTTTTCTTGGTCATGGCCCCCGAGAATTCAGCAGTCAACAATCTAAAGCTTCTGAGCCGTATTGTCACCCTCCTGAAAGACCCCTCCTTTAAGAAGCGGTTGATGGAGGCTCGCTCTCCCAGAGAGCTCTTTCAAATCATCTCGGAAGAGGATGAAAAATATTGAGAGGCGAAGCCCTCTCCAATGCAAAATACAAATTGTAAAATGGACCATGGGAACAAAATTAATCTTGCGGTGACCCAAGGTCATTGCTCATTTTACGTTTTGAATTGAGGTGTTTGATGGGTGGGTTTCTGGTTCAGGAACTGCAGGAATGCGAAGATCCTCATTTGGCCCTCACCTTGCTGGCGGGACGAAAAGGGCTGCAGAGGCAGATCGCCCATTCACAGGTTCAAAAGATGGGGCTGGCCCTTACCGGTTTTACAAGGTTTGTCGATCCTCAGAGGGTTCAAATCATCGGGAATACGGAGCTGGCTTTTTTTAATACCCTTTCGTTCGATCAGCAGAAAGAGGTGACCCAAAAGATCTGCAGTGTCGATATTGCCTGTATCGTGGTCACACGAGATCTCCGGATTCCGGAATTTTTCATTCAGGAAGCCGAAGAGAAGGGGATTCCCCTTTTCCGAACCTCCCTTCGCTCGATTGATTTCATCGAACAGGTGACCCAGTGGCTGGAAGAAAAGCTTGCTCCCACAACGAGCATTCACGGGGTGCTCATGGATGTCTTTGGCGTAGGGATCCTGGTCCTTGGCAAAAGCGGGATTGGAAAGAGCGAATGTGCCTTGGACCTTATCCTTCGAGGCCATCGGTTGATCGCTGACGATATGGTGTCGATTCAGAAACGGTTACCAGGCTCTCTTTCCGGGAGCGGATTTGATGTGATCCGGCACCACATGGAAATCCGGGGGCTGGGAATTATCAATATCCGTCAGCTCTTTGGGGTCGAAGCCATTCGGGAACGAAAAAGGATCGAGCTGGTCATCGAACTGGTGGCCTGGGATTCCCAGATGGAATATGACCGCGTGGGATTGGAGGAAGAGCAATACCCCCTCTTAGGGGTGGCTCTCCCCATGTTAAAGATCCCTGTGACACCGGGGCGCAATCTTTCGACGATCATCGAGGTAGCTGCACGGAATCACCTCTTGAAGAGAATGGGGCACCATTCGGCCCTTGAATTCGAGAGCAGACTCCTTCGCAAGATGCAGGAGAGAGGTTAAGTTTGAACTTATGGACGAGGTGGAGTGAAGCAGATCCGTGTGATTCTTATCAGCGGTGTCTCCGGTTCGGGTAAGACAACGGCCATTAAGGCGTTGGAGGATATCGGTTTTTACTGTGTCGACAACCTTCCCATTCCTCTCTTTCCAAAATTTCTAGAGCTCTGTGAACAATCGGGAGGCAAAATTGCGAAGGTGGCTGTGGTAGAGGATATCCGGGGCTCGGTCTCCTATCCCGTGAGCCGTGGAAATGAGGAAACCCGGGAAGGGATGAATTTTCTGGAAGACTCAAGGCGGATCCTTCAGGACCTCCGGAGAGAAGGATTTCCAATCGAGATCCTTTTTTTAGAATGTTCGGACCCGATTTTGATGAGGCGTTACAGCGAAACCCGACGTCAGCACCCCTTGGCGGACGGAGGGTCGATTGGGGACGGAGTCCGGAAGGAAAGGGCCTGGCTTCAGGGGATCCGGGATATGGCCAATCAGGTGATCGATACCTCCCGGTTTAATGTCCACCAGCTGAAGGACCGAATCCAACAATATGCCCAGGAAGGTTCCAGCCTCCGCCAGATGAGGGTGACGCTCCTTTCGTTTGGTTATAGTTATGGAATTCCTTATGAAGCGGATCTCCTCATGGATGTGCGGTTTCTGCCCAATCCTTACTTCGTTGACGAGTTGAAACGGTTGGGAGGGGCGGATCCCAAAGTGAGGGATTATGTCCTCCAATGGGAGGAGACCCGGGAATTCTTAAGGCGGCTCCATGAGTTTATTGACTTTCTGATTCCACTCTACGAACGGGAAGGGAAAACGCATCTAACCCTTGCCGTGGGTTGTACCGGAGGGAGACATCGTTCCGTTGTCATCGTCAACCAGCTCGCAGAGATGCTGGGCAGCAATTTGGCAGGACGGGGGGCACGCCTCTCGGTCCAACACCGCGATACGGAGAAAGGTTGAGAGAGATGATTGGAGTTGTCGTTGTCACCCATTGCCATCTGGCTGAAGAGTTTATCTGTGCGGCCCGACTCGTCGTGGGAGAGGAGTTGAAACAGTTTCAGGCTGTTTCCGTCGAGCCAAAAGATGGATCCGATGCGATTCGAGAAAAGATCATTGCAGCCATCCGAAAGGTGGATACAGGCCAGGGGGTCCTGATCCTGACGGACATGTACGGAGGGACCCCCTCCAATATCAGCCTTTCTTTTCTGGAGGAGAAGAGGATCGAGATCATCACGGGAGTCAATCTTCCGATGCTGCTGAAATTGGCAACGTATCAGAACAATCTGGACCTGGAGTCCTTGGCTGCCTTCATTACGGATTACGGCCAGAAAAATATCAACCTGGCGAGTGACGTACTCAAAAAACGGGTCGATCGTAAAAAGGGTTGAAGGATGGCGATGGAAATACAGACCTTTACCATCCGGAATAAGCTGGGGCTTCATGCACGGGCCGCTGCCCTCCTCGTCAAGACAGCGAATCACTTTACCGCCGATGTCATGATTGAAAAGGATGGGATTGAGGTGAATGGAAAATCGATCATGGGGATCCTGATGCTCGCTGCCTCCAAGGGAACCAGGATTACCCTGAAGATGGCGGGAAAGGATGCCGGCCAAGCCATGGAGGCCCTCGGTCAGCTCATCGGAAATAAATTTGGTGAGGAATAGGTGTGGCGAATCAGCCTGTAAGAGATAAATTGATCCAGGGCATCGGTGCCTCCCCGGGAATCATCATCGGCAAGGCCTTCCTGGTAGACCGATCGCTCGTTCGGCCTCAACAGAAACGGATTGCTTCGGAAGAGATGGACAAAGAGGTGGAGCGATTCACGAGAGCCCTTCGGGAGGCCCGGAAGCAGCTCACGGAGATCAAAGAAAAGATCCTGGACGCCGAGGTGCGGCAGCATTCCTTCATCCTCGATGTCCACCTCATGATTCTCAACGATCAGATGCTGATCCAGGATACGATCGATACGATCCGGAAGAAAAAGGTGAATGCCGAGTGGGCTCTCGACCAGACGATTACAAAGCTCGATGCCGCCTTTAATGCCATCGAAGATGAGTATCTCAAGGAGAGACGAAGCGATCTTCGATATGTCTCGGCCCGGATCTTTCGGAGCCTGCAGGGAAAGAAACACGATGACATTACCAAGATCAAGGGGAATGTGATCGTCGTGGCCCATGATCTCTCGCCGGCGGACACGCTTCAGATGAACCTCAAGCAGGTGGCCGGATTTCTTACGGATATGGGCGGAAAGGTCTCCCACACCGCCATCCTGGCCCGCTCTCTGGCCATTCCTGCCGTGGTGGGATTGAATATTGCCACTACCCTCATCAATGGAGGAGACCTCCTGGTCATTGATGGAGTGACCGGAGAGGTGGTGATCAATCCGACCGAGGAAGTATCCAGGCCCTTCTTGGAACGGAAGCGCCGGACCAAATTCCTGGAGCGGGAAGTCATCAAGTACGCTTCTCTTCCTGCAGAAACCCGGGATGGTGTCCGTATTCGATTGCAGGCCAATATTGAAATGGTGGAAGAGATTCCTTCTCTGAAGATCTATGGCGCGGAGGGAGTGGGACTCTACCGCACGGAGATTCTCTACTTGAATCGGAAGGAGCTTCCCACGGAGGAGGAGCAATTCAAGGTTTATCGGCGCCTGGCCGAGATCCTGCATCCTGCCTCTGCGACCATTCGTACCCTGGACATCGGCGGAGACAAGCTTCTCACCGGTTATCCCAAAGGGAATGAGATGAACCCTGCGATGGGACTCCGGGCCATCCGGTTCAGTATGAAGGAAGTCGATATTTTTAAGGCCCAGCTCAGGGCGATTTTGCGGGCGAGTGCCTATGGAAAACTGAGAGTCCTCATCCCGATGATCTCGGGGATAGAGGAGATCCGAAAGGTCAAGGTGATCCTTCACGAGGTCAAGAGGGGATTGAAGAAAGCGAGGATTTCCTTCGACCCCGAGATCCCGATCGGAGTGATGATTGAGGTTCCCTCGGCTTCCATAACGGCCGATATTCTGGCCAAAGAGGTCGATTTTTTCAGCATCGGGACGAACGACATGATCCAGTATGCCCTGGCGATTGACAGGGTCAATGAACACGTCTCTTACCTCTACGAACCCCTTCATCCGGCCATCCTGAGGATCATCCGAAACGTGGTCCAGACCGCGCACCAGGCGGAGATCCCGGTCGCCATCTGCGGTGAGATGGCCGGGGAACCGGCCTATGCCCTAATCCTGCTCGGGATGGGGCTCGATGAGTTCAGCATGACCCCGACCTCCATCCCTAAGATCAAGCGGATTCTCCGGATGTCGAGGTTTGAAGAGGCAGTCGGCCTTGTGGAGCATATCTTCCGGTTTTCTACCGCTTCAGAGATTGAGTCCTATGTTCGGAATTGGATGGTGGAGCGATTTCCAAAAGATTTCACCCCAGGCCATCCGAGCGAAAAAAAACTATCCCGTTAAAAAAAGGAGGAATGATTTCATGGCAATGACAGACTTTTTATTCACGTCCGAATCCGTCACAGAGGGACACCCGGACAAGGTGGCTGATCAGATTTCCGATTCGATCTTAGATGCCATTATCGGCCAGGACCCCAAAGCCCATGTGGCCTGTGAGACAATGGTCACTACGGGAATGGCGATCATTGCGGGGGAGATTACAACCTCCTGCTACGTCCATATGCCTTCCATCGTCCGCGAGACGATCAGGGAGATCGGATATAACGACTCGTCCATGGGCTTTGATTGGGAGACCTGCGCGGTGATTACGTCGATCGATGAGCAATCCCCGGATATCAATCAAGGGGTCGAAGAAATGAACGGCCATGAACAGGGGGCTGGCGATCAGGGACTGATGTTTGGGTATGCCTGCAACGAAACCCCTGAACTGATGCCCATGCCCATCATTTATGCCCATCGTCTCACACGGCGTCTGGCCGAGGCTCGGAAGAAGAAGATCCTCGATTTCCTGAGGCCCGACGGAAAATCCCAGGTGACGATTCAGTATATTAAGGGAAGGCCGGTTCGGGTCGATTCGGTCGTCATTGCGGCCCAGCATTCGGATAATGTCGCTTATGAAACCCTGAAAGAGGGGATTCTTGAGGAAGTCATCTTTAAGATCATTCCTCCTGAGATCAGGGATAAGAACACAAAATACTATGTCAATACGACAGGACGATTTGTTCATGGAGGTCCTAAAGCGGATTGTGGTTTAACCGGGAGGAAGATTATCGTCGATACCTATGGTGGCGTCGGGAGTCATGGGGGAGGTTCTTTTTCCGGAAAGGATCCTTCTAAAATGGACCGAAGCGCCTCTTATATGGCGAGGCATATTGCCAAAAATGTTGTGGCTGGAGGACTTGCTGAAAAATGTGAGGTTCAGATCGCCTATACCATTGGAATGGCCGAGCCCGTCTCCCTCATGGTCGATACATCGAGGACTTCGAAGATTCCACCCGATCAGATCGCAAAAATTATCAGGAAGCACTTTGATTTGAGGCCAAAGGCCCTCATTGAGTATCTTGACCTCCTCAAACCGGTCTATAGACAGACAGCCTGTTACGGCCATTTTGGACGCAATGAACCTGGGTTCACCTGGGAGAAAACCCACCGGGCGGAAGAGCTGAGAAAAGCAGCAGGACTATAAAAAAATGATGGGGAGATAAGGGGATAGGGTGATGGGGCGATACAAGGAAAGATAATAAGTTCGTTATTCTCTGTATTCACTTGAACCCTTGACCCCTCGAATCCTTGAGCCCTACATACAGGAGCAAAGCATGGACTACGACGTTAAGGATATTTCATTAGCTGAAAAGGGACGTCTTCGGGTGGAGTGGGCGGAGATGGCCATGCCCGTCTCTCAGTTGATCCGAAACCGTTTTGAGAAGGAGAAGCCGCTACAAGGAAAGCGCCTTTCTGCCTGCCTCCATGTGACAACGGAGACCGCCGTTTTGATGAAGATCCTTCAATCAGGCGGGGCTGAACTGAGCCTCTGTGCGTCCAATCCTCTGAGCACCCAGGATGATGTGGCTGCGTACCTGGTGAGGGATCTTCACCTCCCTGTCTTCGCCATCAAAGGCGAGGACAGCAATACCTACTATACGCATATCCAGAAGGCC
>Ga0315297_10003516_pt1 | contig 10068 bp, 6 predicted proteins | sample YL17G15_0_MG_FD_203628 | JGI IMG/M metagenome (GOLD analysis project Ga0315297, IMG submission 203628) | Sediment microbial communities from Yellowstone Lake, YNP, Wyoming, USA - YL17G15_0 | ecosystem: Environmental > Aquatic > Freshwater > Lake > Sediment | place: USA: Wyoming | collected...
GTGAACTCGTTCTCCTCGAGGTAGTCGAGCACGTCGACGATCGGGGGCACCACGAGGAGATGGTCGGCGTCGGTGGCGAGGGCGCGCCACGCGTTGGCCTGGAAGTTCAGGGCGCCGTCGCGGCGGCCGGTCGGGGCGCTCGTGCACGTGATGACCTCGAGGGCGAGGCCGCGCTCTGCCGCCGTCTGCGCCAGCCGGCGGATGCTCGCCGAGACCCCGTTGACATCGTCGAAAGCATCGGTGAAGACGGCGATCTTCGGGTCCGAGGGGCCCATCGAGAGAAAATGCCGGCGCAGCCGCTCTTGCGAGGCCCGGTCGCGGCTCTGCAGGCTCCAGGCGATGAAGTACGGCAGCTGCAGGAAATGCACCATGCCGACCGCGAAGACCGATTGTAGCCAGCGCTTGCGACCCATGTGTACGGCGGGGTCGACGAGCGGCTGCAGGTGGAGGTTGATGACATCGTCGGCGAGTCGTTGGGCGACGGTGAAGAGGCGCCGGTTGAGCTCCCGTCCATCGACGGCGTTGAGACCCTCGGGGGACGCGACGAGCGAGCCGATCTCGAGCTCGAGCAGCGCCTCCCAGGCCGGACCGCGGCCGTCGCCGTCGCGGTAAAGGCCCGGGGCGATGTTGCGCACGCCGCGCACCGTCTTCTCGAGCGTCGGCACGTCGCGGCCGATGCGCCCGAATCCCCTGCGGATGAGCTTCAGGGGGCCTTGGCGCGGCACCGCCTCATCGAGGCGCAGCATCTCGCGGAGCCTCCAGAAGGAGGGCGTGTAGATGCTGTGCGCGAGCACGCGGGCGTCGCCGTCGGCGCCCTCCGGCTCGCAGTCGCCGCACGCGACGGCGGCGAGAAAGCCCTTCACGGTGCCGTCCCCGGGGGCGCTGGTGAACGCATCGGCCACGAAGAGGCCCGTGTGGTCGTCGGACCCGCCGGTGAGGGCCTTGCGCCAGGGGGTCTCGCCGTACGGCTCGATGCCTTGGCGCGCGGCCATCCCGGCGATCACCTCGGGGGTCAGCGCTGCGGCGATCTCGCGCAGCAGGCCGTTGCAGCGGTTGACGCGAGCGCCGTTGCGGCCTTCCAAAACGTTGAAGAGGAGCAGCATGCGCTCCACGGTGTCGGTGGTGAGGGTGTCGCTCATGTCGAACAGCGGGTGCGCGAGGTAGTGCACGACGCCGGCCTCGCGCAGGCAGGCGACCAGGTCGTGGACGGAGGCGCGGGCAAGCTCGGCCTCGGCGAACGTGCGCTCGTCGAGGCCGAGCGCCACCACGTGGACCTTGGTCCCGTCCTCCGGGAACCAGGTGTCGAGCTCGGTGCTCAGAAACGTGCCCGGCAGGTGGGCGATGGCCAGAGAGCCGTTCAGCGTGTTGTGGTCGCTGATGGTGACGAAGTCCATGCCCCGGCTGCGGGCGGCCGCGTACACCTCGAGCGGCTCGGCGTACGACTCCCGCCCACGCAGCGCGCGGATGGCGGCGTGGGCGGATTTGTCCGAACACAGCGAGTGCACGTGAAGGTCGGCCCGGTAGGTCACGCTTGCTTGAGTCACGCGCTCACTTTACCCGACGGCGGGGGTCGCCGCATGGCGCCCGCCGGGTCAGTCGGCGCCCGGCTCGGCCAGAAGGCGCGCGGCCTCGTCGGTAGCGAACTCGGGCCAGGGCGCCGGAAGGCCGCGCTCCAGCGCGCTGACGCCGGCGCCCCTCTCGCTCACCTCTCCGATGACGGTCGCGGCGATGCTCTCACCGGCGAGCGCCCGGAGCAGGGGCTCGGTCTCGTCCGGGCGGCAGCAGACGAGCAGACTGCCGGAGGCGAGTAGACCGAGAGGGTCGGCGCCCAGCAGCGCGCAGAGGCGGCGGGTCTCGGGGAGCAGCGGCACGCGTTCGCGGTGGACGACCATGCCGTGCCCGCAGGCTACGGCCAGCTCGCGCAGCGCCGCGGCGAGCCCGCCCTCGGTGATGTCGTGCATGGCGCGCACGCCGGCGAAGCCGGCGGCGATGCGCGCCTCCGGCACGATGCTCATGCGGCCCAGCAGGTCGCGGCAGGCGTCGCGCTCGCGCTCGCCCAAGCCGAGGGCACGGAGACGCTCGCCCAGTTCCTGGGCGAGCAGCGCTGTGCCCTCGACGGCGAGCGCCTTGGTGAGGATCACCTGGTCGCCGGGCAGCACCTCGTGCTTGTCGCGCAGGTCCGCCCGGCGCATCGTGCCGAGCATCGTCGCGGAGACCACGGGCCGGGTGACCGCGTCGGTCACCTCGGTGTGCCCGCCGACGAGGGCGACGTCGGCGCTTGCGGCTGCCGCCCCGAGATCGGCCAGCAGCGCGAGGGCCTGGGAGGCCGTGGTCTCCGCGGGCAGCAGCACCGTGGTGAGCAGCCAGCGGGGAACGCCTCCTGAGGCGGCGATATCGTTGGCGTTGACCAGCACCACATACGCCGCGAGGTCCCGGCTCGACAGCGTGATGGGGTCGCCGTGCGCCACGAGCGTGTCCGCGCCGCCGATGTCCAGGGCGGTCACGTCCTCGCCGATGGCGGCGGGGGCGAGCACCGACGGGTCGGCCTGCCTGAGATCGGCCAGATGCCGGGCGAGCAGCTCGTTGGGCAGCTTGCCGTGGGGCAGAGGCAGGCCGAGCCTGACCACCTCGTCCAGCTCGGCGAGGCCGTGCACCACAAAGTCGCAGGCGGCGTCCTCCGCCCGGCCGAGCTCGTCTTCACCGCTGCCGGCCAGTTCCCCGGCGCCGCCGTTCGTCAGGTAGGCCGTCAGCGCACCGGCGGCTCGCCCGGCCCGCACGTCCAGCACGAAGTCTCCGACCACCAGCGTCTCCTCGGGAGACACGCCCATCGCTGCCGCCGCGTGCAGGACGCCGTCGGGGGCGGGCTTGGGCGGGATCCCGTCGCCGCGCGTGACGATCACGTCGAGATCGCCGGCGTCCAGGTCGCGAAAACGCGCGAGGGCCCGCCGGACGGCCGGCAGGCCGTTCCGCGTGAGGACGCCGATCTTGAGCCCCTGCGCACGCAGGCCCCGGATGACACGCTCGGCGCCCTCGTTGGGCTCGGACTCAGCGGCGGCGGCCAGCTCGAACCGTTCCAGCGCAGCCAGCGCGTCATCGCGTTTCGCGCCGGCCGGAAGCGCCTCGATCCATTCCAGGACGAGGCCGTCGGGCGGACAGCCGACCGCACGCTTGATGGCCGGGAAGTCGAGAGCGCCCGGACGCGTGAGCGTACCGTCAAAGTCGAAGAGCACGGCCCGCAAACGAAACGGCCGCGGGCCGTGGCTGCGCCACTGCTCAGCCATCCCGTTGCTCCTGCTCCGTGTCACCTCGTCTCGCCGCCCGGCCGGCGCCGTCACTTGAGGGCGTAGGCCTTGAGACACACGTTGGCGTCGGAGTTCAGGGCGTCGTTCGCGAGGTCGAACCACGTGTCGCCGTCGCCGTAGCGCATGTAGCTCTGGCCCGCCTCGGCCGCGGCTCGCGACTCCCAGCGCTCCATGGGGCGCTCGACGGCGATCGGGTGCGTCTCGCCCGGCGCCACGAGGCGCACGGCGATGACGAACTTCCTGCCGGCGCGGACGACGAGCGGCTTGTCCAGACCGACGGTGGCGAACCCGGGGAGGGCCACCGTGCCGGACCTGCGGCTGGTCAGCGACCGCAGGCTGGGACCTGCCCACACCTCGTAGGCCGTACCGGAGACGGGCGCGTAGAAGCCGGCGGCAACGATGTGCTCGGACGCCTTGGCCGTGAAGCGGTTGGCGGCCCAGGCTAGCGACGGGTCGGGCGCGTCCGGGTAGCCCCACGAGGTGGTCCATCCGAGCTTGTCGTACTGGTAGTTACGGGTGTAGTTGCCCGTGCCGTCGATGCGCGAGTAGCTCGTGCAGTCGCCGAAGGCGAGCGAGCGGTCGTAGTAGGAGACCCAGAAGTAGCCGTGGTCGCCCCACGTCGCGCCCCAGCTGTTGCGCACTAGGAAGGCGCCGTCGCCGCTCGGTGGGGCAGCGGCCCCGGCGGCCGTGAAGCGGCCCTTCGCGAACGTGTCGTCCCAGCCGACGATGCAGACGCCGTGGTTCTCGCCGACCTCGAAGCCGTCGTACTCCTCGCCGGCCGCGACGTCGCAGTAGTACGCCGCGGTGGCGGGGTCGGACCAGTCGAACGAGTCGAAGGCGTCGTTGTAGAACATGCCCACGCTGAGCGCGCCGTTCTGGACGACCATCTGCTTGAGGAGCTCGTTGTCGAGAACGCCGGTGCGGCCGGGTAGCATGATCACGCCCTGCACGTGCTTGCGGGTGATGCTGATCTTCGGAGGCGTCGGGGTGTGGTAGCGATCGTCACCCTCGTTGACGGGCCCCGCCCAGCGCGTGAGATACGCGACGGCCATGAAATCCCAGCCGCCCGAGACGTAGGGGCCGCCAAGGAAGGGCCCGTAGCCGCTGCGGGTCACGAGGTTGTCTTCGCTGAAATTCCTGCGCTGGCTTGGCAGCAGCCGCGACTCGACGGCTGCCAGGTTGGCGAACGCCCAGCACGTGCCGTCATTGCCCTGGTCTTTGATGCCGGTGAGGCGATGCCGGGCGCGAAGGTCGTAGGCGGGCGGCAGAGAGAGGCGGGCAGCCCGCGCCTCGGCGGCCGCGCCGAGATGCACCTCGACCGGGTTCGGCAGCTTGCCGAAGGCGCCGGCCAGCGGGTCGTGGAGGGCCTCGACGAAGGCCTGGCTCAGCGGGCCCGGCTGAGGGCGCAGGGGCTGGCCGGCGGCGCTGGCGCCGGCCGGCCAGCAGAGCGCCGCCACGACGCAAAGCGCGGCGACCAGCGCCAGCCATCGTCGCATCGCGCCCATGCGCTCGCCGCTTGTGTCCGCCCTGGTCATGAACGCAGTGTACCTTCATCGCCGGCGACGTGCGCGACCCGGCCCCTCTGCTTCTGCGAACGAGACACCGGTTAGTGGTGCACGACCCCGGGGTAGGAGGCAGTCGTGACGCGCCGACTACCCGGGACGCCCGGGTCCATCCTGGAGGGGACCATGGCCACGATCTCACTGACCGCTGAAGAACTGACGGGCCGCAAGCTGCTCGACGAGACCGGCCGCGACATTGGCGCGATCGTCGACCTGTACGTCGACGGCGACGGCCGCCCGCACTGGCTCCTGGTCGACACGGGGTTCTTCCCCAACTTCTTCAGCGTGATCCCGGTCACGGACGTGCTCGTCAGCGACCGCGGTCTCGAGGTCCACTACACCATGGAGAAGCTCACCGGCGCACCGAACAACATGAAAGACAAGGACTACGCCAAGCACCGCGAGGGGACGCTGTACGACTACTACCGCCTCGAGGCGCCTGCCTCGGTCGCGGAGGCGACCAAACACGGTCCCGTGGACACGGTGCTCCTGCCGCCCAGCGAGCTGTGCCGGTTCTCGACCCTTTCGTGCGAGAACAAGCCGACGGAGTTCAACGCGGAGTAGCGGGAGTCGCCTGGCTGCGTGCGCGCGACCGCTTCGCGCTGGGGCTCGGCTCCTAGGCGAGGAGCTCCCGCACGGCCCCGCGGAACACCTCGGTGTGCCGGTCGACATCGGCCCGGGAAGTGGCCGGGCACATCAGCGCCATGTTGTGGAACGGCGTGATGAAGAGCCCGCGGTTCAGGGTGTACAGGTGCATGAGCTCCTCGATCTCCCCGTCGTGGGCCGCTCGCGACTGGTAGCCGGTACGTGGCACCCGCGGGCAGAAGCGGTATTCGGCGCGGGCCCCGAGCTGGACGATCACCCACGGCACGGCGTACTCGTCGAGCACTGACTGGACGCCCTCGGTGTAGGCCGTCCCCAGGCCGATCATGTGCGCGAACGCCTCGTCGGTCAGCACGTGCTCAAGCGTCGCGCGGGCGGCCGCGGACGCCATGGCGTTGCCGGCGAGGGTCCCGCCGACGCCGCCCTGGTCCACGAGGTCGGCGTCGGGGTCGCCGAGGATGCGCGCCGCGAGCTCTTCGGTGACGCCATAGGCGCCCATGGGCACGCCACCGGCGATGGCCTTGCCGATGGTCACGACGTCGGGGCGCAGGCCGTAGGCCCTCGTGCAGCCGCCGAGACCGGCGCTGAAAGTATGGGTCTCGTCGTTGATCAGCAGGGTACCTGTCTCGTCGCACAGCACCCGCACGGCCTCGAGGAAGCCGGGCTGCGGCGGCACGATGCCGATATTGGTCATCCACGGTTCCATGAGCACGCACGCCACGTCGCGCGTGCGGAGCGCAGCGGCCAGCGCCTCGGTGTCGTTGAACTCGACGACCCTGGTGGTCTGCGTCGGGTCCACCTGCGGGCCCACGTTGCCGGGCTTTGCCATGGGCCGTCCGTCGGGGCCGACGATGACGATCGTCTCGTCCACCGTTCCGTGATAGCACTCGCTGAAGACGAGCACGCGGGGTCGCTTCTGCGCCATCCGGCACATGCGCAGCACCCAACGGTTGGCGTCCGTCGCGGTGAGCGCGAACTGCCAGTAGGGCAGACCGAAACGGCGCTGCAGCTCGGCGCCGACGTAGGTCGCGTCCTCGGTGGGAAGCATCGTCGTGATGCCCCCTTTGGTCTGGAGCCTCTCCTGCACGGCTTCGAGGACCGGCACCGGCGAGTGCCCCGTCATGGCACCGGTGTCTCCCAGGCAGAAATCGATGTACGTGTGTCCGTCGACGTCGGTGACGCGGTTCCCCATGGCGCCTTCGAAGTAGAGGGGAAAGGCGCCGGTCAGCATGCCCATGAAGCTCATGGGCACGCCGCCGAGCAGCGTTGCGGTCGCGCGTTCGAAGAGCTCCCGCGAGCGCGGGTGGTCGGAGACGTACTTCGCGCGCTCGCGCTCCAGCAAGGCCCGCAGGCGAGCCCTGTCGATCTCACCGGGGACGGCGGCCACCATTCCTCCCGTGCCTCTCGTTGCGCCCAGCCGGCCGACCGTCGACCGACGCTCAGTTGAGCCCAAAACGCTGCATATCGTCTTCATCGGCGCCGAAGTAGTGCGCGGTCTCGTGGAGGACGGTGATGCGGATCTGTTCGGCGAGATCGTCCTCGTCTTCGGCTTCACGCTCGAGGTTGCGCTGGAAGAGGTGGATGAGCCCCGTCTCCGGGCCCGCGCCGAGCGCCGACTGGTCGGGCATGGCGATGCCGTGGAAGAGGCCCAGGGTGCGCGGGTCGAGGCCCTCGAGGACGAGCGCCTCGGAGGGCCGGTCATCGACGAAGATGGGCACGTTTTGCAGGCGTACGAGGATCTCCTCGGGTAGTTCGCCGAGGGCCGCCGCGGCCACCTTCTCGAAGCGCTTCGTGCTCATCAGCGGCTTGGGGTCTTGGTTGACGGCGTCCAGGCGCAGCACCGCGAGCCACTCCTTGACCGTGCCCTTGCGGTCGCCCTTTTCGTCGCAGGCGAGGCCGAGGAGGTGGCGGGCGTCGGCCTCGTCGAGCGGGTCTAGTTCGAAGTCGGCGAGCAGCTCGCGCAGAAGGCGCGCGGCCTCGCCGGCTTCGCCGTAGTCGAGGTAGACCTCCGCCGAGCCCAGCCACGGCTCGGGGTCGTCCGGCGCCGCGTCGTGCCAGCGGCGGTAGGCGTCGAGCGCCGCCTCGGGCTTCTCCCGGGCCAAGCCTAGCCCGGCCTCAAGCTCGTACACGGCCGGGTCGTCAGGCGCGGCGGCGTGCGCCGCAGCGAGGCCTCGCGCCGCCGCCTTGAGGTCGCCGTCGTCGAGGGCGTCCCAGGCGTCGTCGAGGAGCCGCTGAGTCTCGGGGTCGAGCTGTGCGTCGTCGTCCACGCTGCACACTATACTCGCGCGCTCGCGTGACGTGCCGGCGCGCCGGCCGAAGGTCGCTGTCCGGGGCGCGCGTCTAGACAGATGTTTCCCCTTCCCAGAGCAGCCTCATGGAGGTAGAATGTCAACCAGAAGTCCGCGGCAGGGAGGTGGGACCGTGAGCTACTCGTATCAGCCCCGCGATCCGCGAGGCAAGCTGCGTGAGGTCGCGGCCAAGTGGGTGTCGGCGATGAGGATCACCGGCCACGTGCCGAACCGCGGTATCGTCTTCGACGGCGACTCCTCCGCTGGGACCTCTCTCCACCTCTACGGGCTTCTGGTCGATGACCGGCGGCCCCACGCGTCGGGGGAGCAGTATCTCGTCCTCGAGGACGGCGACGTTCTGCGGGCGCCCGAGGAGACCTGGCTTGCCGAGCCGAACGACGAGCTCGTGACGCTGTTCGCCAAGACACTTGCGGACGCGCGCATGGGCGGCTCCGGGTGGCTGGCCGATGGCGGCGACGAGCTCGAACGCGTCCCGGACCGGCGCGCCGAGCGGCGTGCCCACGAAGGTCCGGAGCGACGCAGCCACAGCTGATCGGCGCGCGCCGCCGCCTCGATGAGCCGGCCGCGTGGCCGCCGCCGCGGCGCTCTGGTATAAGCAGAGGCGTGAACGACCTCGCGCGTAGCCCCGATCCCGCGAATGAGGCCGGCAGGGCGCGCCCGCGCGCCAGCGCCGGGCCGCTGTTCCTCGGCGTGGATCTCGGCAAGGTGACGACGTGCCTCGCCGTCGGTGAGCTCTCGGCCGCCGGCGAGCTGCGCGTCGCCCTGACGCGCGCCGAGCGACATCTCGGCGATCCCCTGCGCCCGTTCCTTGAGCTCTACGTCACGCTCGACCTCACCCGGCTGGCGGGGATCGCTGCGACCGGGGTGTACGGCGAGCGGCTCGGCGAGCCGGCTCTCGGCGGCCTGCCCGAGGAGATCGCCCAGGAGGCTGCCGCCGCCTGGCTCTACCCGGGCGGCCCGCTCAACGTCGTCCGCGTTGGCGGCGGGGGCTACTCGGTGCTCTCACGCGACGCCCGCGGCCGCGTGACCTACGAAGCCAACGAGCGCTGCTCGGCCGGCACCGGCGAGACGGTCGAAGGGCTGTGTACGCGGCTCGGGCGGTCGCTCGCCAAGGCCGTGGAACTGGCGGAGGGGAGTCCCGACGGCGTCACGGTCACGAGCCGCTGCGCCGTGTTCGCCAAGAGCGAGCTCACCCACTTCGCCAACCAGGGCGAGTCTCACGGACGCATCTTCCGCGGCCTGTTCACGGGCGTGGCCCGCAACGTCCATAGCCTGTACGACAAGAGCAAGGTCGACGGCCCGGTCGTGCTCGTCGGCCACGGGGCGCTGATCGCGCCGGTCGCCGAGGGCATCGCGCGCCTGAGCGCCGCGCCCGTGACGGTGGCCGAGCAGGCCGGCGTGTTCGAAGCGCTGGGCGCGCTGGCCTTCGTTGCCCGCGGCCGCGCCGCCGCGTCCGGCGCGGCTGCGGGCGGGCAACGCGGCCGGGCCCGCGTCGCGGCGTTTCCCGCCGACCCGCGCGCGCTCGTGCGGCCCTCGCGGAGCCGCGTGAGTCGTCTGCCGCCGGCGAAGGACGGGCCGGGCGCGGTCGTGCGGCTTGAAGACGCCCACGACGCCACGCCCGAAGCCGGCGCGCCGGCCGTCCTCGGCCTCGATCTGGGCTCCACCGGCTCGAAGGCCGTCCTGCTCGATCTGGCGGCGGGGACGGTGCTCGCCAGCGTCTACCGTCGTACCGAGGGCAACCCGGTCGAGGCGGCGCAGGCGCTGGTCGCCGGGGTCGGCGAGATGCTGCCCAATCCGGTGATCGCCGTGGGCATCACCGGATCGGGGCGTGACGCCGCGGCCGCGGTGTTCCGGGCCGCCTATCCGGATCTCGGCGCGCGGCTCACCGTTCAGAACGAGATCGTCGCGCACGCGACGGCCGCCGCGTGGCTCGACCCGGGCGGCGGTCGCAGCATCTCCATCGTCGAGATCGGCGGCCAGGACGCCAAGTTCATCAACGTCGAAGGCGGCCGCGTGGTCGACGCCGACATGAACCGCGTGTGCAGCGCCGGCACGGGCTCGTTCCTGGAGGAACAGGCACTGGCCCACGGCGTCGACGACATCGTGGAGTTCGGGCGGCTGGCGGCGCGCAGCGAAGGGCCGCCCGACCTGGGCCAGACCTGCACCGTGTTCGTCGCCGACGTGGCCGCGGAGGCGCTGAGCGACGGCTTCACGCGCGAAGACATCTTCGCCGGCCTGCAGTACTCCGTGGTGCGCAACTTCCGCAGCCGCGTGATGGGCCAGCGGCGCCTG
>Ga0315297_10003520_pt1 | contig 10067 bp, 19 predicted proteins | sample YL17G15_0_MG_FD_203628 | JGI IMG/M metagenome (GOLD analysis project Ga0315297, IMG submission 203628) | Sediment microbial communities from Yellowstone Lake, YNP, Wyoming, USA - YL17G15_0 | ecosystem: Environmental > Aquatic > Freshwater > Lake > Sediment | place: USA: Wyoming | collected...
GGAATCGAACCCCATGTTCCATACCGAGCATGGGAACTATACATTTCCAATAGTAATAAATAGGAAAATTATATATCCCCAGTGTTAACGAATTTTGCTGCATCCTTATTATCAATAGCAGCAAAGCTTTTTTCTATAAGGATGCAACCATCATATTTCATCTCAGCATACATAAATTGTTTACCAAGTTGAAATATATATTTGTAAACTGTTATCTTAATTCTTCCATCTCCGTTTTTCATTTCATTTGCTCTCTGATTTGTTTAGGTCCTTTAGGGCTATAACATTTCAGGCAATCAATACAGCGACCTTGACAGTTGATTTCAATATTGTTCTTCTCAACAACTTTCTTTTTATAAACAGAAAAGACTTTATCAAATCCTTTCGGAATATAGGATTCAAAGTCATCCAGTTTAGGAGTTGAATAGATCAGAATAAGATTCTTGGGCTTATCCTTAAGTCTCTTAATAATGTCCATTCTCTTACTCCAAAGAGCAAAGATTGTTTTGGGAAGAGCTTTGGCAATCCTTACAAAATTATTAAGGTGAATCATGTTCAAGAGTTCACCAAAGGAATGAAAACGAACTATGCTTCGAGTTCCAAGTTCAACAGTTAACCATCCAAGTTCTGATTCAGTTAAGTTCCTATTTGAAAGGATGTCACCATTGATTTTATATTTCTCAATGTAACCAAGTTTCCTTCCATACATCCTTTCCATCTGGTGTGCATAGCAATGGCTACATACAAACTCAGAATTTTTCTGCATCTCTTTACAGAAGGGATTGCATTCGGTTGATGTATTTAAAGAAACCATACCTTCCATTTTTGCTCTGTGATCTGTTGTAATAAATAATTGGTTCATAGTGTACCTCTCTTTTGTTTAATTAGTAATATCTAAAAATATTTCAAGTAAATCTATTTTATTAACGAATCTATAATGAGCCCATATTTCAGATTTATACGTACTGTTCTTAGTAGGGTCCATTGGTTTCATATGAAAAAGACCGTGTTTCCACGGTCCTTTCCACCATTCAATATCACTTTCCCATTCCATCATTATCTTAGCATAATAACTATCATCTTCAAGAGATGTTGGAATCTCTCGTATTATAGGATTATCTGTTCTTTCCTGTAAGTGAGATATAATAATGTACTTATTTCCTATCCTGGCAAGGTACACTATAGATTTAATTTCAGGTCCTTTTATATAAAATATTCCTTTGAACTCCGCATTGTGTATCTCCTTTTTACAGTCTTTTATAGCTTTCTTTAAGTCTTTCTTATCTACATTATATAGATTAGCTATATGTTCTGCAGTCCTGCAGTGAGTCATAAGACTATAAGGATATTTAACAGAAGGAGTTCTTATTGAGTCACAGCATGAACATTTTTCTGTATCAGAAGGAAGCCATGTTCCATTATTTTTAAAGCATCCATCAGGTTGAGATGCCTTATATTTTCTTTGAAAGGTTTCATGTGCTGCCTTCATTAATGCTATATTTTTTTTCATATATTCTCCTTAAAATTAAGACTCAAAAAAACCCAGGATAAGTTCCTGGGTTAATTTCAATCTTACATGTTATCAAAATAACTATCAATGGTATCCCAGGTTATTCCTAAGGTAGCATCATGACTTCGTTCCATCTCTTTAAGAATTTCCCTGGCTTTCTCTTTACTTATCTTTGGTTTGACTTCAAGATCTTCAGCTCTCTGAAGGATATCATAAATACTCCAGGATATACATATCTTGTCTTCATCCTCAAGAATCTTAAGAGCTTCTTTAATTGCTTTCTTGGGATCATTATTAATGAGTCCTTCTTTCAAAGTTTCTATTGCTTGATCTACAAAGTATGCCATAATGTTTCTCCTTTTAATATTCAGATTTTCCAGAGCCATCAAATTCATTTACAAAAAAGCAACTGATCTCAGGTTTACCCTCAACAATATTGAGTCGATATAAACCATCATGGTCTCCATTATCTTTTCGTATCTCCTGTGCTTCTTTAAGTCTCTCCTCGTCGGAGTTATATTGACCTTCTATATAAGGATTAGTATCTCCAAGGATCCTTATGAGATAGTATTCTGTTTTAACTTTCATAAAACCTCCTTTATAATTAGATTCAAAAAGGCCCTGATCTCTCAGGGCTATTTTCAATTTACTTTTTTGACGTGTTATTCTCTTTACCAATCAAACTTAGGAAGCTCATCATATTTAGAACCATCTGAATCCAATCTAAGGTATTGACATCCAAGTTCTCTTGTTATAATAAGAAGGTTATAAAATTCTTTACTATATCCTTCTTTAAGAATAGCTTCCTTAAATCCTTTTTCTTCATGTTCATGGATATAAATACTCCATCCATAAGGATATTCGTCAGCAGAAATAAGTCCACTTTCTATGTTCGCATCTTCAATAAGATCAATGTCTTCCTCTTTAACATGTATTGTTGAGCAAACAAAATGTTTTTGTATCTCGGGATTTTTTATTGTCATATAAACCTCCTAGTAATTAATAGCTCACGCCTGCTGTACTAAGCAAGCGTCAGATATTAATCTGATTATCTTTCTTTTCCATAATCCTCATCACGAGTATGAATGGGATAATCATCTTCCCAAAATTTGTTTCCTTCAGTTTCAATAATTACTCCCAAGTCATTATTTTCTAAAAGAAATTCTACTATTTCTTGAGGGACAGGAACTATAAGTTCTTTTTCTATCTCTCTTTTATTTGTCTCATGATTGAGTCGTACTTTATGGATATGAAAGAACATCTTAACTTCATCCCATTCTGAGGGATCTCCTGAATCTCCAAACCACGGTGAATCAGGGTTACTCGTATAATGAGCATTTCTTGCAGGTGTATATCCAGTCACATGTATTTCAGTTTCGAATTCGAAGTAATCAGTAAATTCAAAGTCTTTGGAATTTCTTATGTACATATCTTTCTCCTTACACGTTTGTTAATTTGAATTCGAATATAGCTAGATCAATATCTTGTTTCGTATATCGTTCTTTATATTCTATAGGTAGACCATAAAAGAATCGTTCTTTGTTTGGTTTGTATCTATCACTTTTCAAGAGAGTAATTATTTTTACAAGAGATTCATGTTCAACATACACCTCATCAGGTATATTGTTTCTGCAACAAATGCATAATTTTTCGATGGTTTCAGTACTATCATCTAAGGTTTCTGTTTCGACATGATCTTCTTGTATGGTGTACTTGATCTCTCCATCGTTGATATTTTCATACACTTCATAGGTAAGTTCTGTAAGAGTCTCGTGTGATTCCAACACACTCCAGTTAACTAATATCACATTGCATGTCTTGCAATAGTAGGTATACATACTAACCTCCTTTATAAATAGATTCAAAAAAGCCCTGTATTTCTACAGGGCTAATTTCAATCTACTGGTAATCACCTTTGGTAACGTGCTGAAGAACAGCTCCTATTTGATAGCGAGTGTATTTGGGAAACTTCTCGCATACAGAATCAACCTTGCGACCACGTTTAAAGTGACTGATCATGTATTTCTTATCAGCATCAGAAATACTTTTCTTAGAAACTTTGTTTGATTTTTTTTGTGGCATATATACCTCCACGTTACTTTAAATTATCTCCTGAGGATCGATTCCCCACGCTGTGCTTTCCTATTTAAAACTTGTTCATTATACTATCGAGAGTATCTTCTTTTTCCATATCAAACATGATAGCGAGTAGGGTAGAAGCAGTGAAGGCATCCATTGTTTTATTTCTTATAGCAACTACCATTGCATGAACCGCATCCTCATAAGTTACAATTTGTTTCATTGTACCTCCTCGGGATCTTTATGTTCTATATGCAGGATACCTATGAAGGCCACATCATTTCTATCCTTCATCATATCATGCACTTTATCCAGAGCTTCTTCTTCTGGAGGATTTATACCAGGAGCATCTACTGTGATTATGTCCCAGGTTCTATCAGTAAATCCTACATAACATTCTATTCTAAACATTCTTACCTCCTTAATTAATTCTAAAAGGCCCTGAATTTCTTCAGGGCTAATTACAATCAATCATTAAAATCAAGAAGTATCTCAAGTAAGTCATCTTCATTCACTTCAGATACATATGTACAAGAATACCTATCTTTAATTCTTTTTCTACGGTAAGAATTCTTTTTATACATAAAGAATTCTTCTTTAATTTCTCCTTCTTTATTTGTAGCTACAACTGGTTTAATAAACCATTCAGAACTATTTTTAACATCGGCTGTAGTCTGAACTCTATACAATTTCTTTGTATATTTTTTAATTTTCTTTCTATTATTTTCACATTCTTCTGTTTCAATAATGAAATCATGTATGTTCTCAGACTCTCCAATAGTTCGACTAGCCTTAATATATTTTGGACGTAGTTCTTTAGGCCATTCTATTTGAGTAGTACTTATTTTTATTTCATCTTCGTGAAGAATAAGTTTATTCTCAGATATCATTTCCTTTAATTTAGATTCAGTAATATTTCTTAAGACAGTCATTCCTGTAATTTGTCCATTCGTATTAATAAAATTAAATGAATATAGTATATCATATTTATATGACTTGTAATTCGTTGCTTTACATTCTATACTCGTAAGAGATACTAAAGAACTAATATAAGAAAATACAGTTCCTTTTGTATAAATAGCAGTCTCTAAAAAATCATTCTCAAGTTTTTGAGAATCTTCCCAAAGTTTATGCTGTTTATCATCAAGGTACTTTTCTTCTTTTTTAAGCTCTTCAGCTCTTGCCATAAGTTCTTCTCTTGTCATATATGTTCCCCCTAACATTTATCTAATTTGTATTCAAATCTTTTTAATAAAGATTCTTCCACATCTTTTTCAGAAACAGACTCGACTAGTTTTTCTATACAATGCATACAGGTACAGTCTGTTTGAGTAAGTGTACTATTGAATCCAGCTGAGTATTTACTTACCCACATATGATCCCCTTCATGTATCTCTTCCCCACAAAGACTACAGGGTATAAATTTCCTGTATGTTTTCTTTGTTAGAAAGTTCCATCCACGAAGAGTCCATTCTTTATTTTCTTTTACTGTAGTAACAGCAAGCTTAAGACAATGTATACATATCGAAGGACCTTTACATGATATGATAGTTTCTTTAATACCATCATCATCATGCTCCTTCTTATAACCACATCGTAAACTAGTTTCGTCTTTAGAGATTGCTTCTTTACACACAGTACATTTTACTCTTCTCTTTAATTTTCTTTCTATAAACATAATATGTCTCCCAATAAGTAAGGCCCCGAAGGGCCTTTATTCTTTTACTACATAATAGTTATAATCAATTTTCTTATACGTTATTTTCATAAGATCTTTTTTAGATACATACTTGAGAGCATTCTTAACAGGAACTATTACTGATCTTAAAAACTCTTCTTCACTTACAACCTTTTTAAATTCTTCAATCTTGATTGCTAGTGATTCTCTTCCATCTTTAACCAAGCGATAGCGTCCCTGTGTTTCAATATTATTATGTTCTATAACTTCAAGCAGTTCTTTTCTTTCCTCTTTTAACTCACTAAACATTTTGTCGATTTTGTATAGTTTTTTAAGCTTGTTATTAAACAATCTTTTAATCATTGTGTACCTCACTTTCTGTTGTTAATTTACAGAATACTAATCATCTATCTTAACATGTTTCCATGTTGATCCATTTTTAATATTTTTTATAATTCCAATTGATACTTTATATTCTTTTGCTAATTTTTTTACCATTCCATATTCATAATATTTTAATTTGTTCTTTATTTCTTTTACTTTATTTTCTGTAAGTTGTGCAGTATTAATTAAACTTCCTTTTCTTATTCTATCTCTTTCAATAGAATCATTTATGTTGTTCATATGTGTTCCTATTTCTAAATGATATGGATTAATACATAGTTTGTTATCACATTTATGTCTTATTAAATATCCTTTTGGTATCTCTTTTTTAAAATGCTCTTCATAAATATATCGAGCCATTATACTTTTCTTTCCTTTAACTTTTTTCATAGGATAACCATTAGGACTTATTTGATGTGATGTACATTCATAACAAGGTGTAGGTAGATAATCCACTTTAGTTACTTCAATATAAGTAATATCTTTCCTTGAGTATTTATTATTCTTTCTTTTAATTCCATGTCTTGATAGAACATGTTCAATACTTGCATCTGAGACATTAAAATACTCAGACAGTTCTTTATTTGATTTAGTATCTACCCATTTTTTTAATTTATTTACATCGGATTCTTTCCATTCTTTCTTCATATAAACCTCATTTAAGTTATTAAAAAGTAGCCCTTGCGACAAGGGCTATAATTTAATTATTTAACTGAGAATCTCTACTACTTTCTTTTTCCAAGATGGAAGAGATTGGACTGAATAATTACCTGCTAATACAAATATTGTATCAATTGTAGGTCGTTCTGGAAATTCCAGATATCCATCAGTCATGGATATAAGAACATTGTTTCCTTTATTATATTTCTTTTGTTCTATGTATTCATAGAGTGGAATCATTGAAGAACCACCTCCTCCGTGAGGAACGATAGCTTCAATCTTTTTTATGTTACCGTTAGCTATATAGTAATCATCATGAACTTCAACGTCATGAGTAATAACTCGTAGTTCAACATCATCAAAAGATCTTGCAAGGGAAACAATCTCAGTAAAGTACTTAGATAGTTCCTCTCTTGATATAGATCCTGAAGTGTCTATAGAGAATAATACTTTCGTACTTTCTCCGGTAACATGTGGGATATAGATATCAAAAGGAATGAGTCGTTTGTCAGGACGTGACCAGCAATAACTCTTTTGAGATGAGCTTGAAACTATACGAGAAAGAATTGAACGCCAATTAATAAAACCTTTTTGGTAGACATCAAACTCACGACCAAAACCGGCAGGAGATTGTCCCGCTTGTTTGGCGTGGTTCATAGCTACTTGAATGATTGGGTCCCAGTTAATTTCTCGAAGTTTCTTTCCAGCCTTTCCAGCCTTTCCAGATTTACCTTCTTGCTCAGGTTTCTTCTCGAAATCGTGGTTATCAAATCCTCCACGGCGTATTCTATCTTTGTTCTGTTCTTTCTTCTTTTTATCCTCATCAGAATCATTTGTATCTTTTCCTTCTTTGTCTTCGTCGTCATTCCCTTCTCCACTACCTTCTCCACTTTCACTTTCTTGGTTATCTTTTCCACTTTGTCCAGGTTGTGGTTGATTTAATTCCTTTGCACCATTTTCTTTCATCTGAGTCTTGAGCATATCATAGATCTCTTCTGAGCTTCTCTTTTCTATATGGTCGATGATACATCCAAATATTTCTATACTTCCTTCATCCTCTAGATCAGGAATAATTCCAGACTGTGGTAAATTTAAATTACCGTCCTTAGTTTTATTTGAAAGGACTGTATAATTTACCACTATATCAATTGCGATATTCCAAAGACTTACGCCATTGACAATAACATTTCTTCCTGTTCCACGTTCAGGATGTTTTAGGGCTAAGTGCAGGACTTCATGACACAGAACTCCCATGAGTTCTGATTCAGATAGAGCCTTGAGAAACTCGGGGTTATAGTAGCATCTTCCATAACGATCTACACCTAAGGTATCTATAGAATTATCTTCTATAAACATCATGTGTTCTATAAGATATGCAAAGAATCTAAATCGTAACCACAATTTAAATTTTGCTTTACTCATTCTATCTATAACAGATAGATCTTGTTTTTCAATTACTAGTTCCATAGTACCCCCATATATTTTTAATAACTTTTTGTAATGGGCATAAAAAGTAAGGGGAATCGATCCCCTTATAATTTATATCCACTAAAGAATGTCTTTAAAATCAAGTTGTGCTTTAGTAACGACATCTCGGTGTGTTTCTTTTGCTTCGGGAAAGAGTTGTCGATTAATACCTTTTGATTGTTTAAGAAGGATAACAGAATGTTCCTTGTTAAAGCAATACATAAGGGAGAATATTTTACCAGACAATGATTTGTTTTTCTTGTGATGTTTGGAGTAGTATTCTAAGATACCACCAAGAAGTGCATACAATTCTGATGGATCATTTGGAACGTCTACCTTTTCCTTTTCAAATATCTCAGGCATATTATAGTTCTTATACATTTTAATGTACTCAACAAATTCATATGCTGTGGATACTCCAACACATGTTGCGGCGAGATCTTCAACTTCATCAAGGTCTTCAATACCTTCGATTCGATCACTTACCATTTTCCAAGATCTGTGAGTAGGAATGGCATAGACTTCTTCCATCATATCAGGGTTGTATTGGTAGAGATAACTTCCTTTGAACAGGAAGAAAGTTGTGATTCGAACATCAACATCATTGGGACGAGCAAAGTCTTCGATCCAATCTTCTGCTGAGGATGGCATAAGTTGAACGTGTCCCATCCTATTCTTAAGTGGCATAGAGAATTCTTGGATATGAGCTCTATCAGAAGAGGTGTTACCTGCTCCGATAGCTACCCAACCTTCAGGCATTATGTAACGTCCTGCTCTTCTATCCCATATAAGGGAATAGAAACTGGACTGAACCATTTGGCTTCCAAGATTAAGTTCATCACAGAAGAAGATTCCTTGACCATCTTTAGGAAGAAGTTCAGACAATAGGTAGGTAGTCTTTCCTTCTGCACGGTCAGGGAAAGGAAGGCCTGGAAGTTCAGCAGGTCCGATTTGTGTTGCAGATACAACACCTACTGTAAAGGTTCCCGGGCCTGTTTCAAATATACTATCAGAGAATTTAAGTCCCTTTTCTTTAGCATATGCTTTACCAAATTCTTTGATGGCATATGATTTTCCTATACCAAATGTTCCCCATACAAACAGGGGAAGTTTACGTGCATAGGAGTTTGCTACAATTTTCTGAAGCTTACGATGATCTACAGCGAGAACATCTTTAAGCATACCTTTTGTAATTTCTTCCATGTGTATCTCCTTTCATTTTGTTTAATTTTGTTTCATATTATTTTGGCTTATATAAACAGCCAGAAAGAATCCCTAATAAGTATTAGGGATTTAATCTCGGTGTTTATTTATTAAAGGGGTTCCAATTCGATATACTCAATAACAGCATCGATAAGTTCTAATGGAATCTTATGTGTATTGTCTTTAGTACAATATACTGAAGTGCTTCCATTAGAATTATTTGTTATTTCTTCTACACTATAATTTTCTTTAATTTCTCGTATGATAATACCATCATCAATACGTTCATATCGAAGAAGGCTTTTACAAACAGGACATTTATATTTCATTACATCCTCCATTGACCTGTCTCATCAGTTGCAGTAGGTCATCTCTGCAAGAGCATCCCGAAGGATGCTTTCGACTATTTATATACTATCATTTCCCCTGTCTTTAAATCTTCTGATTGATAAGGAGAGATGTTCTTGGTTCCACAAGCACTGCATTCATCATCACACATACTGTCCCATACATCTTCCCATTCAGTAGTACAATAGGGGCATCGATAGAAGTTACGAAACTTCATCTCGACTTCTGTATTCTCAGGATCAACTTTTTCCGGATAAGCTTTTTCATATGCAGCGACAAGTTCTTTCATTCTATCAGCTTCATACTTATATCCGTACTTACGAAGAATTTTCTCAATAGAAGGTTCCTTCATTGAGCATACTTCATCAAGTGCTTTCTTAAGTTCTTTTGTCATTGTTTCTCCTCCTGTTACGGGCTTTACGATATGCTTTTTATCTTTCGACATACACAATCTCCAGATCTTCAAGAGGAACACTCATATGTTCCATCATACCATTTTCTTTAGGATCAGAGCCATAGAAACCCCAGCAGGAATCTATATCTTCTTCATGTTTATGTCCCATATCACAGGTCTTAACTTCAACAAGTTGGAATCCATATATATCTCCGTTGAGATATTGGTTATAGGATTCAATTTCAGCATTAAGATTCTTGAGTACCGTGTTCTTAAGTTTAGGGCTTATTTGTTTTACTTTCCATTCTTCTCTGATTGCTTTCTTAGAGACGTAAGCAATACCA
>Ga0315297_10003521_pt1 | contig 10067 bp, 9 predicted proteins | sample YL17G15_0_MG_FD_203628 | JGI IMG/M metagenome (GOLD analysis project Ga0315297, IMG submission 203628) | Sediment microbial communities from Yellowstone Lake, YNP, Wyoming, USA - YL17G15_0 | ecosystem: Environmental > Aquatic > Freshwater > Lake > Sediment | place: USA: Wyoming | collected...
AGGTCCTCGGCGATCCGCTCGATCTCGAACATGACCCCATCCAAGCAGGGGGGTGTGACACCTACGTCGACGCCGCCAACTCCGCAGCCGCGGCCCGACCAACATCCCCGATGAGGTGACGCCTCCGGAGCCCCGCCCTACGCTGCGCCGATGGAAGCCGACGATCTGATCCTCGTCTCGGTCGACGACCACATCTGCGAGCCGGCCGACATGTTCGACGCGCACGTTCCCGCGCGCTACCGCGAGCACGCTCCTCGCGTCGTCGACGAGCCCGACGGCTCGCAGCAGTGGTACTACGGCGAGGTCCGGGGCCGGAACCTCGGGCTCAACGCCGTCGCGGGGAAACCGCCCGAGATGTTCAACGTGAACCCCACCCGCTACGAGGACATGCGCCCGGGCTGCTACCAGGTCGACGAGCGGGTGCGCGACATGTCGGCCGGCGGCCAGCTCGCGGGCCTGAACTTCCCGAACTGGACGGGGTTCGCCGGGCAGGTGCTGCAACTCGGGCCCGACCCCGAGGTCAACCTCGTGATGATCCGCGCCTACAACGACTGGCACATCGACGAGTGGGTTGGCGCGCACCCCGATCGCTTCATCCCGTGCGGCATCCTGCCGCTCTTCGACGTCGAGGAGGCGGCCACCGAGGTCCGTCGCCTCGCGGCCAAGGGCTGCCACGCGGTGACGTTCTCGGAGAATCCGGTCGGGCTCGGGATGCCCAGCATCCACACCGGCGCATGGGATCCGCTCTACGCCGCGTGCTGCGATACCGCCACGGTGCTCTGCTGCCACATCGGGTCGTCGTCCAAGAGCGCGTCGACGACCCCCGATGCGCCGCCACCCGTCCCGATGAACCTGTCGTCCGCGATGGCGATCTACACGCTCGGCGATCTCCTGTGGGCCGACTTCTGGCACCGGTTCCCCGACCTGCGCTTCTCCCTCAGCGAGGGCGACATCGGATGGATCCCCTACTTCCTCGCCCGCGCCGAGCACACCCTCGATCGCCACAACGGCTGGATGGGCCAGCAGCTCGCCCAGGGCCTGCGCCCGACGGAGCTGTTCCGCGAGCGCATCATCTGCTGCTTCATCAACGATCGGATCGGCATGAAGCTCCTCGACGAGTTCAACGTCGACAACCTGTGCTGGGAGTCCGACTACCCGCACTCCGACAGCTTCTGGCCCCGGTCGCCCGAGAAGCTCGAAGAGCTCATGGTCGGGGTCGACGACGCATCAGTGAACAAGATCACCCACGCGAACGCGATGCGCCACTTCCAGTTCGACCCGTTCGCGACGAGACCCCGCGAGCAGTGCACCGCCGCCGCGCTGCGCGCCGAGGCCGGTGACGTCGACACCGTCACCCATGTCGGTCGGCCGGCCGATGAGACCGACGTCGCGGCGTGGAAGCAGATGACGGGCGCCGCGGCCAGGGCACGTCGATGAGCGCGTCGATGAGCGCGCCGGTCCCTACCGTCGCCCCTCTCGAAGATCTCGAACGGCCCCAACTTGTCGCGATCGCGCACGAATACATGCTCCTGGGCATGTTGGTGAACCGAGGCCTCCTCCCGCAGGTCGTGCTCCAGACCGGCGGGTTCGACGAGATGAACGACGTCGCCATCGACCTCTGGATGGGGGCCAGCCCGGTCTACACGGGCCGGACGCGCCGGCTCATGGGCATCGACGGCGACGACATCGCGGCGATCATGAAGGCACTCCAGCTCGATGTCGGGTTCGTGCACGAGTACATGTCGGTCGCGTACAAGATCATCGACGAGCAGCACGGCGAGTTCTGGCTCAACCACTGCGGCGCGCTGCTCGATGCCGAGCCGTTCGGTGAGGGCCGGGTCTTCGGGATGTGCCACACGATCGAAGATCCGACCTTCGACGCCACCGCATACGCGACGAACCCGCGGGCGCGGATCCGACCCATCCACCGGCCACCCCGGTCACCGGCGGACCGTCACCCGCACTGCCACTGGACGATCATCATCGACCCCGCGAACGATCCGGTTGGGCCGGCCGCCCTGACCGAGCAGGTGGCCGCGCTCCCGCTCGCGTCGGTCGTCAACGTCCGGGCCGACGAAGCGGCGCCCGAGGGCATGGTCGACTACCGCGGCCCGTTCGTTCCCGACTTCCGACTGGCGTCACTCTCGAGCGCCGTGCTCGCCGCGGTGGCCCGGGAGTTCCAGATGCAGTCGCACCTCCTCGTGAGCGCCGCCGAGCTGGCGCTCGCCGCTCGCTTCGACGCCGACGTGGTGCGGGCGATGCTGGCCAAGCACTGGGTCGGCGTCGCGTGGCTCACGAGCGAGCGCCTCGCCGATCGCCTCGGGGCAGGCGATGGTGGCGCCGAGGGTGTGGCCGCGGTGGTGCGACTCCAGCCGGACCTGTGTCCGGGATTCGACCGTGCCCTCGAGGTCGACGGCGACCGTGTCCACCTCACCCTGACGCCGACCGTCCCCGGCCTGCTCGACCCTGATCATCCCGGCTCGCCCGGGCTCCTCGCCCGAGCCGAGCGCGGCGGTATGGAGGCACTGGCCCAGGGCGCGGACCGTCGGGCCCGGCTCGAGGCCCTGAGCGCCGACGACGAGCGAGTGGTCGCCGAATGGGTCGTCGATCCCGCAGCCTCGCCGGCGGACGAGCCCGACGAGGTCGCGCTCGTCCGGATGGGCCTGGCCGGCACCTGGGCGTTCACTGCCTGAACTCCGGGTAGTTTCTTCATCTCGACCGCAGCCAGGAGGCCACACGTGTCCATCTACGACATCCCGATCGCCGCACTCGACGGGACCCCGGGAAAGCTCGCCGAGCAGCAGGGCAAGGTCGCGCTCGTCGTCAATGTCGCGTCGAAGTGCGGGCTGACCCCCCAGTACGAGGGGCTCGAGCGCATCCACGAGCAGTACGCCGACCGGGGCTTCACCGTGATCGGGGTCCCGTGCAACCAGTTCCTCGAGCAGGAGCCCGGCTCCGCCGACGAGATCCAGACGTTCTGCTCCACCACCTACGGCGTGACGTTCCCGCTCCTCGAGAAGATCGAGGTGAACGGCGACGCGAAGCACCCGCTCTACGCGGAGCTCGAGCAGACCGCCGACGCCGAGGGTGTCGACGGCGACATCCGCTGGAACTTCGAGAAGTTCCTCGTGGGAACCAAGGGTGAGGTCATCGGTCGCTTCGCGCCGACCGTCGACCCGGAGGACCCGCTGCTCGTCGGTGCGATCGAGTCCGCGCTGGGTTCCTAGCGAAGCGTCAGGACGGCGCTTCGCTGGGTTCGCGCTTCCGCGGTGCGCTCGGCTCCGCGGATGATCCGCCGGGCGGTTCCGTCGGGATTGCCCTCGTGAAGGCCAGCGCGAGCAGCGCGAAGAGCGCGAGCACCGACAACGCGGCGCGCAGCCCGTCGATCCGGGCCTGAGCGTTCTCGTCGATGACTGCGGCGGTCGTCTTGGCCGACACGCCGGCATCCTCGAGCGCGGCCGCGAGGTCGGCGTCGGAGACGAACGGGACGCCGCTGGAGAGTTCTGTCTGCGCGTTCGCGCTGAGGTTGTCGGGAACGTCGGGGTTGTCCGAGATCCCGGCGAAGAACGACGCGGTCAGCGCCGAGATGAGGATGGCGCCCGCGAGCGCGGTGCCGATCGACGCGCCGAGCTGCGTCCCGGTGTTCTGGATCCCGCCGACATCACCGCTCTGCTCGTCGGGTACCGCCGACACGGTCGCGGCTCCGAGTTGTGAGGCCAGGGTTCCGAGGCCGGCACCGGCGATGAGCAGTGGCCAGGTGACGATCTCCGGACCGACCCCGACGTCGAGCAGGGCGATCAACAGCACGATGCCGCCGAAGAGCACGATGAACCCGACGTTGACGACCCGGCGCGGGGACGCGTTGGGGAGCAGCTTCGGGATGCCGACGGCAAAGGCGAGCATCCCGATCGACAACGGCAGCATCCGGACCCCCGTCTCCATTGCCGAGATCCCGAGCGCGACCGACAGGAACAACGGAACGGCGAAGAAGATGCCCGCCTGGGTGAGGTACGTGAAGAAGAACGACACGACGCCGGCCTTGAGCTGGCGGATCCGCAGCATCGCGGGGTCGAGGAGCGCGGCTTCACCGCGTTCGATGCGCCGGTTCTCCCACCGCATGAAGAGCGTCAGGATCACGCCGGCCCCGAAGATCAGCCAGATCACCGGGGAGAGCCCGAGCCACTGGGGTGCTTCCGGCTTGGGCTGCACGACCCCCCACGTCCCCGAGCGGAGGAGGGCGAACACGAACATGCCGAGGCCCAGCGCGGAGAGCGCGGTGCCGACGAGGTCGAGGCGGACCCCTTCCTCGGGGGGAGTGTCCTCCATGCGTCGCGAGAAGGCGAGGATCCCACCGATGGCGATGACCTCGCACACGAACACCCAGCGCCACGACCAGTACGTCGTGAACGCGCCACCGATCAACGGTCCCAGTGCGATCGCCATCGCGCCGGCCGCGGCGACGAGCCCATAGGCCTTCGGTCGTTCCGGCTTCGGGAAGTTCGACGCAACCAGCGCAACGATGGCCGGCATGATGAGCACGGCACCGAGGCCTTCGAGGAAGGACCAACCGATGATGAGCACGGTGAGGTTCGGGGCGAGCGCGGTGGTCAGGGAGCCGCAGGCGTAGATGACGCCACCGATCACGAACGCGCGCTTGCGGCCGAGGATCTGACCGACCTTGCCGCCGGTGATCATCAGCGATGCCATCACCAAGGTGTAGAGCGTGATCGCCGTCTGGATCCCCGTCACGGTCGTGCCGACGTCCTTGGCGACTGTGGCGATCGCGACGTTCATCACCGACATGTCGAGGGCCATGATGAACTGGCCCGCCGCCAGCGTGAACAGGACGATCGTCGCCCCGCCGGCCTTGCGTCCGGTCGTCTCGGTCATCGCCCGCCCTCCATCACTCGGTCTTCCGCACGGGAGCGGCGACTCACGTTAGACCTCGCTCGGGCGCGACATCGCGTTCTTCGGCGGGAACTTCGCGAACGTGCGGAGATGCTTGCTGAGGCCGCTCGTGAACGCCTCGATGTACGCCAGCTTGCGGATCAGGTAGCTGTGCGTTTCTTTCGGGTCCAGGTACAGGTTGTAGAGGCGCCCGTAGGGGTACTTCTGCTCCACGCCGGTGAAGCCGCCGGGGTTCACGACGTCGCGGCTGTCGTCGGAGATCGACGCGATCATCATCTTGTACTCACCGCAGCGCACGGCCGAGAACATGGTCTGGAGCCAGTAGTAGTGGTACTTGCGGTGCGACAGGCCCTCGGGTGCGAGCAGGAATGCCGACTGGTCGATGCCGTCGATGAAGCGGTCGTCCGGGATCGACGTGTCCGCTCCCGCGAGCGCCAGCGTGGTCGGGAACAGGTCCGAGAAGTTGAACAGCCCGTCGGACGCGCGATCGGCGTCGATCATCCCGGGCCACGAGATGACGCAGGGCACACGCACGCCGCCCTCCCAGGTCGAGCCCTTCGCGCACCGGAACGGCGTGTAGGCCGCGTCCGGCCAGGTCTCCATCTCGGGTCCGTTGTCGGAGGTCACCATGATCATCGTGTGCTCGAGCTGCCCGGTCTCGCGCAGCGCGGCGACGAGCCGCCCGACGATGTCGTCGAGCTCGATGATCGTGTCCTTGTAGGGGTGCTTCGCCGGTGACGACCCGAGGTACTTCTCGAGTGGGTAGTTGTCGAAGTGCGCGCCCCGGGTGTTGTGGTACAGGAACCACGGCTTCTCGGCGCCGGCCTGACGCTTGATGAAGTCCTCGGAGTACGCGGCCCACTTGTCGTCGAGCGTGGAGAGCACGGGGATCGTGACCTCTTCGACGTCCTCGGTGTCGCCGCCACGAGTCGCGTGCACGAAGCACTTGTTGAACGGCTGGTTCTCGACCCACTTCGTGCGCTCCTCGGAGTACACGATCTCGGGGAAGAAGTACGGGTCACGCCACTCCGTGTACATGTCGGAGACGGAGAGGAACCCGTAGAAGTCGTCGAACCCCACGTGCTGGGGCTGCGATTCCCGGTTCTCACCCATGTGCCACTTCCCGACGGCCTGGGTGGTGTACCCGGCGTCGGTGAGCAGCTGCGCGATCGTGATCTCACCCTGGAGTCCACCGGGTTCTCCGTACATGGGCGGACGCAGCAGCCCGTGACGCATCGGGAGTCGGCCCGTCATCAGCGTGGCTCGCGACGGGCTGCACGACGGCTCCGAGTAGCACGACGTGAGGAGTAGACCCGCCCGGGCGAGCTTGTCGATGTTGGGCGTCGGCGCGCCGACGGCGACGCCCCCTCCGTAGCATCCGAAGTCTCCCCACCCGACGTCGTCGAACAGGATCCAGCAGAAGTTGGGGTTCCGCCCGTGCTTCGAGCAGTACTCCTCGAGGCGGGCACGGGCGGCAGCTGTCTGCTCAGGGTGGTCGATCACCGGCTCCCGGTGGTCGGCGACGGGTGCGGTCTCGGCGACGATCGGATCAAACGGCATGGGCCGGAATGTAGTCAAATGCTCCCGGCGTCACCGAGCGACGAAGGAGCCTCCCGAATGACCGAGCATCCGGTCCAGAACCCGACCGACAAGTTCGTCGCGATGCGAAACCATCCACCAGAGGAGGCGAAGTTCTTCTGGAACGGTGGGCCGGTCGAAGTGGGAGAGCGCACGTGGTTCTCGTCGTTGCTCAGCGGTGTCACGGCGTTCGAGACCGATGAGGGCCTCGTGCTCGTCGACACGGGGACGGCGGCGTTCGGCCCCCATCTCGCCAAGGAGATCCGCGAGGCGACGACGGCGCCGGTCCACACCGCGATCTACACCCACGGGCACGTCGACCACGCGTTCGGCCTCGGCGCGTTCCTCCTCGAAGGCCAGGCGGCCCCGCGCGTGATCGGGCACCGGGCGATGCCGGCGAGGTTCGAGCGATACATCCGGACGGCGAGTCACAACCGCTCGTTGAACGCCCGTCAGTTCGGAGGTGCGGTCGACGCGGCCGAGACGGTCGACTTCGCGGCCCCGGCGATCCCGCCCGACACCCTGTACGACGACGAGCTCTCGATCGTGGTCGGCGGAGTGACCTTCGAGCTGTTCCACGCCCGCGGCGAGACCGACGACCACACGTGGGTCTACTGCCCCGACCGGGGAGTGCTCTGCCCCGGCGACCTCATCATCTGGGGCGTGCCGAACGCGGGCAACCCGCAGAAGGTGCAGCGCTACCCGTGGGACTGGGCCGCGGCGCTGCGGGCGATGGCGTCGAAGCAGCCGCGCAGCCTCGCTCCGGGTCACGGCGGTCCGGTCGTCGACGACGCACCCCTCGTGCAGCGCATCCTCCTGGAGACCGCGGACCTCCTCGAATCGATCGTGGAGCGCACGGTCGCGGTGCTCGAGGTGGGTTCGCCCCCGCACGTCGACGTCGTCCGTCGCGTCGAACTCCCGAACTCGGACTCGCCGTGGCTCCAGCCCGTCTACGACGAGGCCGAGTTCATCGTCCGCAACGTCATCCGCTTCTTCGGCGGCGGGTACTCGGGGCGCCCGAGCGAGCTCAAGCCGGCGCCCCGAGGTGAGGTGGCATCGGCGATCGCCGGGATGGCCGGTGGGGCGGGCGCACTGGTCGCCGAAGCCGGGCGGGTGGCCGACGGCGGCGATCTCGCCCTCGCGTGCCACCTCGCTGACTTCGCACTCGAATCCTCACCCGAGGATGCCGACGTGCAGTCGGGGGTCGCCGAGATCTACGAGCGCCGCGCCGAGGCCGAGACCAGCCTCATGGCGATCAACCTGTTCCGATCCGCCGCCGCGTACGCGCGTGCGGGCCGCCCGTACGTCTGACCGGCGTGCACCGCTACTGACGCGCGGGCTCGTCGGCGCGCACGCCGCGCAGGCCGAACCACGCGAGCTCGGAGACCCACTGGGCGAGCACCGCCGGTTCGAGGGCGCTGCCGTCGTCGGTGAGCGCGTCACGGCTGGTGGCCTCGGCAACACCGATGAGCGCATGGGCCAGGACCCGTCGGTGCTCGGCCGTGCCGGGGATGTCGATGAGTTGGATGATCGCTTCTGCGGTCTCGTCGAGGACGCGTTCGACGATCTCCTCGAACTCCGCGTCGTTGCGGGCCGCGGCGCCGAACAGGAGTCGAAACGCCGCTTCGTTCCCGGTCACGAACCGGAAGTAGGCCGTGAAGCCGGCTTCGACACGCTCGCGTCCGCTGGTCACGGCGGCCGTCGCGACCGCGAGCTCACCGAGGAGTTGGTGTCCGACATCGTCGAGGAGCTCGACGAACAGGGCACGTTTCGACGGGAAGTGCTGATAGAGGACGGGCTTCGTGACGCCCGCGGCGGCCGCGACATCGTCCATCGAGGTCGCATGGAAGCCGCGCTCGGCGAAGACGCCGCATGCAACATCCAGGAGTTGGCGCCGCCGTTGCTCGGCGGGGAGGCGAACGGTCATCGCGGAAGACTCAGACGCTCGACTTCAGTGGCATCACGTAGCGGTCCTCGTGGTCGAAGTTCCGCGCGTAGAGCTCGTCGAGTCGCGTCTTCTCCTCACCGCTGAGCGGGAGGTCCGAGCCGGCGGCGTACTCCTCGACCTCTTCGACCGTCGTGCACGTGGGCAGCACGGTCGTGAACGCCGGGTTGGCGAGGATTCCTGCGACCGCAGCCTGTCCGATGGTCCGGCCGGTGCCTTCCCACAGGAACGAGAGCGTCGCGGCCTTCTCGAAGTTGTCGAGCATGTTGTCCTTGTTCCGATGCGCGCGATGGTCGCCCTTGGGGAACACCGTGTCGGGCGTGACCCGACCGGAGAGCGTGTCGGAGGCGTGCGGGACACGCGAGATCATCCCGATGCGACCATCCTGAACGGCGGGCTCGTTCGCGAAGGTGAGCCCGGGCTCTTGCTCGATGATGTTGAAGACCGTCTGCAACGAGACGATCGGGCGGGTGCGTACCGCTTCGAGGCCCTCTTCGACCCAGCCGATGGCCGGACCGAGCGCGACACCGAGCTCGAGGATCTTGCCCTCGGCGCGGAGCTTCTCGAGCTCGGCCCACAGGTCGTCGGCGAGGATCGGCTCGATACGGGTGTTGTGGAGCTGGTACAGCTCGATGCGGTCGGTCTGCAGGCGACGCAGCGAGTCGTCGAGCTGCTTGCGGATCGACTCCGGGCGCCAGTCGTGGGGGCGCTCCGATTGGCCGGGGAACTTGCGTTCGGCGTCGATGTCGTACCCGCACTTGGTCGTGATCACGATGTCGTCGCGTGACGCCTGCAGGATGTCGGCGAGGAGCACTTCCCCGACGCCCTCGGACCCGTAGACCGGGGCCGTGTCGATGAAGTTGATGCCGGCATCGAGTGCTGCGCGCAGGAGCGCCTGCTTGTCCTCGACCTCGCCCCACCAGTTGCTGGCGAGGGTCCACACGCCGAACCCGACCTCGGAGACCTCGAGGTCGGAACTTCCGAACCGGCGGTAGCGCATCGTCGGACTCCTTCTTCTGCTGCACGATCGTGAGTACCCGTGCTGAGAACACGGTAGATGCTGCCGAAGTACGGGATCGAACCCGTCTCCCGGAGCTCAGACGGCCGGCGGGCCGGGTTCTGCGCTGCGCTCGTCGCGTTCGGCTGCCCGGACGCCGTATCCGAGCACGATTGGGATCGGGAGGATCACGATCGCGGCAACCAATCCGACGATCGAGACCGTCACGAGCCAACTCGGGAAGTCGGTCGCCAGGCCGACCGCGAACGCCACGATCGCGATGATGAGCACGGTGTAACCGACGCGCTGCGCCAGCTGCACCAAGCGCGCGATCTGCGCCCGGCGCTCGAGGATGGGGTCGGGGTGCGCGCTCACCAGTCCACCCAACCTACTGCTGACCATGTCGTCGCGATCCGGCTCGGGAGGTCGGCGAGGTCGAAGTACCGCTCGAGGACGTCCCGGTTGCCCCCGATCGCCGGGGTGGCGCCAGACTGCAACAAGGCCGCGACGGTGCCCGGCTCGTCGATCGACAGGAGGTCGAGCCCGAGCGCGATGAGTTCGTCGAGGACCGGGTAGTGCGCGACGACCACCGGCCGTGACGCGACGGCTGCCTCGATCACCGGGTTGCCGAAACCCTCC
>Ga0315297_10003522_pt1 | contig 10067 bp, 9 predicted proteins | sample YL17G15_0_MG_FD_203628 | JGI IMG/M metagenome (GOLD analysis project Ga0315297, IMG submission 203628) | Sediment microbial communities from Yellowstone Lake, YNP, Wyoming, USA - YL17G15_0 | ecosystem: Environmental > Aquatic > Freshwater > Lake > Sediment | place: USA: Wyoming | collected...
CACTAGGTCGTACTCTCCCTTCTTGTAGATGCCGGGAAGCTCGCAGTTTTCGCCCCCGATGAGGGAACAGCCTGCCTGGTCACAGCCTTCTATGACGCCTTTCATGACGGTTTTCATCACGCGCAAGGGAATGCCGGACGTCGCGAAATAATCAAGGAAGAAGATGGGCCGGGCGCCCTGCACGGCGACGTCGTTGGCGCACATGGCGACGCAGTCTATTCCCACGGTGTCGTGCTGAGAAGTCATGAACGCGACTTTCAGTTTGGTTCCGACCGAATCGGTGCCGGAGATCATGAGGGGCACTCGGCCAAAACTCACCGGGATCCGGTACGCGGCGGCGAAGCCGCCGATCCCGGCCACCACGTTGGGGTCCTTCCTGCCGCGGAGCATCTTCTTGAGGGCCTCCACGAAGGCGTCTCCCTTTTTTACGTCCACTCCCGCTGATTTGTACGTCATTCTCTTCATTGCTTTTCCAGTATCTCCTTGAGGAGCCGGTTCACGATTCCGGGGTTGGCTTTCCCTCCCGTGGCTTTCATGACCCCTCCCACGAGGTGCCCGATCGCCTGCTTCTTGCCTGACTTAAAATCGGCGACGGATGCCGGATTCTGCGCGACCACCTGCTCCACGGTCTTCCTTATTGATTCAGTATCGCTGATCTGCACGAGTCCTTTTTCCTTGACGATTCCTGCCGCGTTTCTGCCCGTCTCGAACATCTCCGTGAAAACCGTCTTGGCTATCTTGCCGCTTATGGTGCCGTTCTCGATCAATCCTATCAGTTCCGCCAGGGCGGCCGGTGTGACCGCGGAATCGCGGAGTTCCTTACCCGCAGCGTTGAGGGCCCCCAAAAGCTCGGTTGTAATCCAGTTGGCGGAGAGTTTCGCGGGGGCGCCCGCTCCGATGGCCGCTTCGAAAAAGTCCGCGATTTCCTTGCCGCCGGTGAGAACCTGCGCGTCGTAAGGAGAGAGGCCGTGCCCGGATATGTACCTGGCCAGCCGCGCGGCCGGAAGCTCGGGTATTTCCCTGCGGAGGCGCGAGAGCATCTCGTCGCTCACGGTGAACGGGAGCAAGTCCGGTTCCGGGAAGTAGCGGTAGTCGTGCGCTTCCTCCTTTCCCCGCATCGGCCGGGTTTCCCCCGTCTCCTCGTCGAAGAGGCGCGTTTCCTGGACGGGCTTGTCGCCCCGCGCGAGCGATTCCCGCTGGCGCCGGGACTCGAATTCAAGGGCTTTCTCGATGCTCCGGAACGAGTTCATGTTCTTGATCTCCACCTTGGCGCCGAGCTTTTCCTCTCCCTTGCCGCGGACGGAAATGTTGGCGTCACAGCGGAGCCTTCCCTCGTCCATATTGGCGTCCGAAATCCCGAGGTATCGGACGATGGACTGGATCGATCTGATGTAAAGGACTGCGTCGGCCGGATCCCGCAGGTCCGGCTCGCTCACGATTTCGAGAAGCGGAATCCCCGCCCGGTTGTAGTCCACCAGCGCCGCGGTTCCCGCGCCGATCTTTTCATCCGCTCCCTCGTGGATAAGTTTCCCGGCGTCCTCCTCCAGGTGCGCCCGGTGGACCCGTATTGTCTTGCCGTTCGGCAGGGTCAGGAGGCCGCCCGTGGCGAACGGCATGTCGTACTGGGATATCTGGTAATTCTTCGGAAGGTCGGGGTAGTAGTAGTGCTTGCGGTCGAACTTGAACCGCCGGGCTATCTGGCAGCCCAGGGCCAGTCCCAGCTTGATGGAATAATCCAGCGCGGTTCTGTTAAGCACCGGGAGAACCCCGGGGTGCCCGAGGCACACGGGGCAGACCTGCGTGTTGGGGGCCGATCCGAATTTCGTGGGACAGCCGCAGAACGCCTTGGTGGCGGTGGATAATTCCACGTGCACTTCCAGGCCGATTACGGTCTCGAAGTCGCTCATGCTTTGTCCATTTGGGGCCGGCGCTTGTGCCAGTCGGTGGCCTGCTGGTACTGGTACCCGATGTTAAGGATCGTCGCCTCGTCGAAGGCCTTCCCTATGAGCTGGAACCCGATCGGCAGACCGCCTTTCGAGGATTCGCAGGGCAGGACCAGCGCCGGGAGTCCCGCCAGGTTCGCCGAAACGGTGTAGATGTCCGAAAGGTACATCTGAAGGGGGTCGTCCGATTTCTCCCCGATTTTGAACGCCGGCGTGGGAGTCGCGGGGGAAAGGAGAGCAGCGCATCCGCTAAGCGCGGATTCGAAATCCTGCCTCAGCCTGGTCCGGGCCTTGAGCGCTTTGAGGTAATAAGCCTCGTAGTAGCCGGCGGAGAGCACGTAAGTCCCCAGGATTATCCTGCGCTTCACTTCCGGGCCGAACCCCAAGTTCCTGGTGGCCTTGTACATCTCCACTATGTTGGCGCCGGAGACGCGGAGCCCGTACTTGACCCCGTCGTACCGCGCGAGGTTGGACGATGCCTCCGCCGGGGCGATCAGGTAGTAAATGGGGAGCCCGTAGTCCTGGTGGGGGATTGAGACGTCCGCGAAAGTGCATCCGAGCTTCTCGAGAACCGCGCGCGTATCGTTGACCTTCGCCCGGACGTCCGGGTCCAGCCCTTCCGCGAACCATTCCTTTGCTATGCCGATCTTTTTCCCCGTGAGGGCGGCGCCCAGATCCACGGTTGCCCGGGGCCATTCCCGGTCTACTGACGTCGAGTCGCGCTCGTCGTACCCTTCGATCGCTTCAAGAAGCACGGCGGCGTCCCGGACATCCTTGGCGAGCGGACCGATCTGATCCAGTGATGACCCGAACGCCACGAGTCCGTAGCGCGAGACTCTCCCATAAGTCGGCTTGAGGCCCGTGACCCCGCACAGGGCGGCGGGCTGGCGGATGGACCCGCCCGTGTCGGAGCCCAGGGCGCCCATGGCCATCGAAGCGGCGACCGCCGCGGCCGATCCGCCGGATGATCCTCCGGGCACCCTGTCCGTATCCCAGGGGTTTCTGGTCGGACCGAACGCGGAGTTCTCGGTGGAGGAGCCCATCGCGAACTCGTCCAGGTTGGTCTTTCCCAGGATGACCGCCCCGGCCGCCCGCAATCTGGCGACGACCGTGGCGTCGTAAGCGGGAATCCAGCCCTTGAGTATCCGGGAGCCGCACGTGGTCTCGATCCCGCTGGTGCAGAGGTTGTCCTTGAGGGCGAGGGGGATTCCGTCGAGGGGGCCCCGGGTAGAACCGGATTTGCGCCTCTCGTCCGATTCCTTTGCCTGTCTCTTGGCGTCCTCGAAGGTTTTGTTGAGGTAGGCGTGAATCCTGTCCTCGTTCTTCTCGATTCTTCCGATGATTTCCCGGGTCAGCTCCTCGGACGAGATCTTCCCCTCGGAAAGCCGCCTTCCGGCATCGTGAATGGTCAGGGCCGCGGGGTCCGTCATTCTTCCAGGATGCGGGGCACCCGAATGGCTCCGTGGCGGAAATCGGGGGCATTGGCCGCCACTTCGTCCGGAGAAAGGCCCTTCTCGACCCGGTCGTCCCGGAAGCGGTCGGTGATGTCCAGAACGTGCGCCGTGGGGGGCAGGTCCTTCGCGAGGTCCATGCTGTTCAGCTTTTCGACGTATTGAAGTATCGCGTCGATCTGGGTGTTGAATTTCTCGAGGTCGCCGGGGGCGAGGCTTAGCCTCGCCAGGTGCGCGACTTTCTCCAATTCCTTCCTGCTGAGCGCCATGGCCTTAGCATTATAGGACCAAAGGACTGTTTGTGCGCCCGTGCCGGGGTTGTCTCGCGCACTCATGAGGGTATATCCTGTTCTCGAAATGTCCAGCCGATTCCGCATGATCGTTCCCGCAATGTTTCTTCCCGCTTTTCTTTGTATTTCCTCGTTCTCCACTGCGGCGGTCCTTTCGGAACCCGTCGGACTGACCGCGTGGCGTACCGGGCAGGGAGTGCACCTGTCCTGGTCGGCGGAATTGAGCGGGAAAACGGTTATATGGAAAGGGACCGAGCCGGGCAAACTTTCGGTCCTGGCGATCCTTCCGGGCGGGCAGAAGGGATTCATCGATCTTTCGGCCGGGAAGGAATTCGCGTATTACTACGGACTTGGAGATGAAAAGGCCCCGTTCGCCGACGTGAGCCTGCCGGGCCCCGGCAAGGGAGTGAGGATTCTTTCCGGGCTGGTGACGACCTGCAGCGGGCTGGCGCCGGGCGGCGTGTTCCCGGCCAACACGCAGAACTATTTTTCGCCCGCGCGGGACACTCATGTGCAATTCTACGGCTATTACTTTCTGCGGCCGTTCGATTCCAAAGAGCGTGAAGTGAGGATCGTCTGGAAGGACCCGGCGGGGGAGGTTTTCTGCGACTATTCCCATTCCGTGGCCCCAAAGAAGGTCGATCTCCCCGGGGAGGCCGTGGGGCAGATACTGGCGCCCCTGGCGGTTGGTTTGCGGGAAGTCATCGGCAGGAACGGCCAGACCAGGATACCGTCCGCGTCCGGTCTCTACACGATCGAGACATTCGTGGACGATGTGTCCGTTTCCGTTTCGGTTTTCTACATCCGCGAGGAGGCCGCCGGGGCGGGGGAAAAGAAGTGAGAGGACCCCGCACCATGCGCGGCGCCGAGGCGGAAACCCGCATCACGGCCGATTCTCTCGCTCCGGTCTATTTCCTTTACGGGGAAAACGCATGGGCCAGGAATCTGGCCCTGACGCGATTGAAGCAGGTCTGCGTCCCGGACGAGTGGAAGAGCGTTGATTCCGCCATGATCTGGGCGGACGAGACCCCGGAAGGGGAAGCGGTCATGACGGCTTCTACGGCTCCCTTCGGCGGCTTAAGGCGTCTCACCGTGGTGAGAAGGGTGGAAGTTTACCGTGGTGAGGGCCGGGGCAGGGCGAAGAAGCCGGTGCGGTCGCCCCTCGTGGAATATGTCGCTGACCCTTCGGATTCGGGGATCCTGGTGCTGGTTTCCGACCTGTGGGAAGCCAAGAAGTGGGAAGGCGACGCGCTCTTCGCGGCCGCGGGCAAGAGCGGTTGTATGGTCGAGTGCATGGAGCCTTCGGCACAAGGGATGGAGGCGTGGATCGCGGCCGAGGCCAGGTCGTCGGGAATCACCATGTCGCCCGCGGCGGTCGGCGAACTGCTCGACCGCACGGGCGAAGACACTCTGCGGTTGAAGCTGGAGCTCGACAAACTTACGGCTTACTTGGCCGGAAGGAAGGCGGCGGGGGTGGAGGACGTTCTGGCGGTTACCGGAGATCTGGCCCCGCCGTCGGTGTTTGAGTTTCTCGACGTCCTCTTCGTGGAGCGCAATGCGGCCCGGGCTTTTCCCCTGCTCTCGAGGCTCATGAACGAAATGCATCCTCTCCTGCTTCACTCGCATCTCGTGGGCCAGGTCAGGAAACTAATCGCCCTGAAGGATGCACTGAAGAAGGGGGGGCCGTCTTACGGCATCGCCAAGCAGATCAGGATTCCGGTGAGGCTGGTGGAAAGGCTGGGGATGATGGTGAGGAGAACTCCCACGGCGGCTTTCGCCCGGCTCCTGGAAAGTCTGGCGTGGTCGGAAGGCGTGTTGAAGCGCGGAGGTAATCCGCGCTGGGTCATGGAAGAGCTGGTTCTTAAGTGCTGCCGCCCTCAGGAGGCGGAGGATTTCAGCTTGCGCGAGATGTAGGCGGCGAGGCGGGATTTCCTTCTCGCCGCGGTGCGCCAGTGGAAAAGCTGCTTGGCCGCCGCCCTGTCCAGAAGTGAGGCGGCTTCCTCGAACGACTTCTTCGCGGCCTCGGCCGTGGCGGCCATCCTCGCCGCCCGAACTGCGGTAAGTATTCTTGACAGTTCGGCCCGGTTGCGAATGGTGCGCGTCTTGGTGCGGCGTATGTCCTTCTTCGAGGATTTTAGATTGGCCATGGCTAACTAAGTTACCAGTGAACCCGGCATCGGGTCAACCTGGCCGGGGTGAAGGGTCCTTTACCCCGCAAAACAGGAAAAGGGGGCCTTTCGGCCCCCTTTTCTTTACTACTACTGCCGGACTTAATCCTTAGTACCCGTAGGTCGAGTAGGCAGTCCCCTTCGAGTCGGTCACGTTGCTGTTGACGTAAATGCGGCCGGTTTGTTCGTTATATCTCCAGCCCACACCAGAAGCGCTGATCGTCTCGTTGGTCGTGTAAACCACTCCAGTTCCCTCAGGGCTCTCAATCGTGCCAACGCCAATACCTGCGTGAGTCGCCTTGACAGGCGGAACTCTTTCGAGGTACTTGGAGAACTCATAAAGCGCCGAACACTCGATATACGCGGGATATATGCCTTCCTTATCCCCGTAGTAAATCGATACAGCCGAGCGTGTTGCGTTAAGGTTGCCCTTGGTCGCCGCTTCGCGCGACTTTTCAACGAGCTGCGCGAACTTCGGCAAGGCCAGAGCAGCCAGGATGCCGATGATCGCAACGACGATCATCAGCTCGATCAGGGTAAACCCCCGCTGCCTTTTCATTTCCGTATCCTCCTCTTATGTCTCTTCTGTCCCAAACTTTCTCTGGTCCGAATACTCTTGCACTTCCATTATGTAGTTCGGCCCGTACTTCTCGTATCCTAGTTATATGCAAGAACCGTGTCAAGTGATAAAAGCCTTGATTAGACGTGCTTTCCGTGATCAGGGGGGTAAACGGGGCGTCCGGATTCCTTATGGATGTCCATATTCCTTACATCCCGGGGGCATGGTAGAACTAGACTTGTGAGCATACCGGTCTGCCGAACCCAATGCTTTAGCCTTCGCAGGCCAGCCGAGGAAGTCAACCTTTGAGAGGTTTGATGCGCTCTCGCAAGGGCTACGTCGTCGTCCTGCAGTGGCTGCTCGTGGGAGTCGTTGCTGTTTGGGGGGGGATTACGGAGGCTTGGCGGGCCTCGCCCCTGGTCTTCTGGGCGCTGGCCGTCCTCATGGCGCTCGTCAACATCGCGCTGATGCGCCTGCCGCTGCCGTACTTCTACCAGCCCGCTCACTGGATGCAGCTTTTCATAGTGGATACCCTCTACGTCGGCACGGCGATTTATTACGTGCGGGGTTTCGAGACGGATCTTTACCTCGCGTACTTCCTGATCCTTCTCACCGCCGCGATAAGCCGGAGCATGGCCCGGGGCGTACTGGTCGCGGTCGGAGTCAGCGCCGTTTACATGTTCCTGATCTGGCAGGGGAGTGACAAGCATCGCATCCTGGACCGGGCGTTCCTGATACGCGCGCCGTTTTTCTTCGTGGTGGCACTCTTCACCAGTTACCTGGCCCATGGAGCGAGGATGCAGGCGGAGGCCATGGAGAACTCGAGGACTCTCTCGGAACAGGTCTTGTCCCTGCAGCAGCTCGCGGGGGGGATCGCGCATGAAATGAGAAACCAGCTCACGGCTCTCAGCAACAATCTCCAGACTTTGGAAAGAAAGATGAAGAAGAGCGGCGTGGAAAGGGTTCACGTTCAGGATGCCCTGGAGCAGGTTAAAAGGCTGACCCGCATAGTGCAGGAAACCACGGAACTGGCCAGGCCGGCGACCGTTCACGCCGGCTGGATTGACATCAACTCGGTTGTGGATAGGGCGATCGGCGAGGTGTCGGCGATCCTGGATTCCAGGGGGGCGGAAGTCAGAAAGAGGTACGCGCCGCATCCGCTTGTCGTGTGGGGAGACGAGGTCCTTCTCGGGCAGATTTTCACCAACATTCTTCGGAACGCCGCCGAATCGTTTTCTGAGGGCGGCATGGTGACGGTCTCCACTTCGGTGGAAATAACGCGCGGCAGTGAGCGGGTGGCCGTCCGGATCAGCGACACCGGCTCCGGGATTCCTCCGCACCAGATGGAACGTCTCTACCAGCCTTTCTACACGACCAAGGCCGAGGGGACCGGCTTGGGGCTGAGCCTCGCCCGCAAGTACGCACGGGCTCATGGAGGCGAGCTCCTGGTGAAGAGCCAGCCGGGAAACGGGACACAGGTGGTTATTGCCCTTCCGGTGACCGGGCCTGCGAGCGCGGTTCGGGAAATAAAGGCTTGAGATGTCAAAACACCTGCTGATAATCGACGACGATCCGGCCGTGCGCAGGTCGCTTGGCAGGGCGCTCGAAGGCGGGGATCTGAGGATTTCCTCGGCGGCGAACGCGGCGGAGGGGATAGCCATGTTCCAGCGCATTGACCCGGATGTGGTGATACTGGATCTCTTTCTTCCCGATCTTCACGGAATAGAGGTGTTAAAGAAGCTCAGGTCTTTTGACCCCGACGCCGCGGTCATCGTCGTGACGGCCTCGGACGAAGTGCGGGACGCGGTTGAGGCCATAAAGCAGGGGGCGCTCGAATACCTCGTGAAACCGTACGACCTGGAAGCGCTAAGGGTGCTTATCAAGCACGCGCTGGACCAGCGGAGAACCAGGATCGAACTGGGCGTTCACCGGAAGGCGGGCAAGGATAGATTCACGTTCGACGCGATGAAGAGCGTGAGCAAGGAGTTTGCGTCCGTCATGGCGTTCTCCGTCCGTCTCGCCGGGAATCCATCAGTCACCATCCTGATCGAGGGTGAGACGGGTGTGGGCAAGGAATTCCTCGCCCGTGCGGTTCATAACGCGAGCCCCAGGTCATCGGGGGCATTCGTCGCCATATCGTGTGCGGCTCTTCCCGAGACCCTGCTGGAAAGCGAGCTTTTCGGCCACGAGGCGGGCGCTTTCACCGATGCCAGGAACAGGAAGAAAGGATTGTTTGAATTGGCCGAGGGCGGCACCCTTTTCCTCGACGAGGTGGGCGAGATGACGCTGGGGGTGCAGGTGAAACTCCTGCGTGCGATCGAGACGCTCACTTTCCGGCGAGTGGGCGGGACCGAAGACCTGACCATCGACACGAGGCTGATCGCGGCGACGAACGTGGACCTGGAAAAGGCGGTGAGGGAAAAGAAATTCCGGGAGGACCTTTTCTACAGGCTCCGGGTCGGGGCCATCCGGATGCCTCCCTTGCGCGAACGGCGGGGAGACATAGTGCGCCTTTCGGGGGACCTGCTCAGGGAGATTTGCCTGGAGTTGGGCAGGAAGCCTCCCGCGCTTTCGGAAGAGGTGAAAAAGGCCTTTCTTTCATACGCTTGGCCGGGAAACATCAGGGAGTTGAGGAACGTTCTGGAGCGCGCCGTCATACTCCAGGACGCCGACGGGGAGATAGAACTTCGTCACCTGCCGCGGGAATTCGGAAGCGGGGCGCCGTTCCTGGCGGGCGGGGCCGCGGTTGTTCGGGACGGCTTGGGCAGCCTGGAGGAAGTCGAGCGCGAGCACGTGCTTAACGTGCTGAAGGGGTGCGGGGGAAAAGTGACGCGCGCCGCCAAGGTTCTTGGAATCTCACGCACCACCTTGTGGGAGAAACTGAGGCAATACCGGCTCTCCGAAGAGGGTAAGTAGCATTTCCCACCGCCGGAGAAACTTCATAAGGTCCGTTTCGATGATGAGCGCCCTCACTCTTGCGTCAAGGGTGCTGGGGTACGTGCGGGATTCGCTGAACGCCGCGCTTTTCGGCGCGGGGACCGTTGCCGACGCCTATTTCGTGGCTTTCCGGATACCCAATATTCTGCGGGATCTCGTGGGAGAAGGCGCTCTTTCCGCGGCGTTGATACCGACACTGGCGAAGACGGCGCGCAAGGGAGGCATCGGGGAGGCGGGAAGGCTTACGAGCGCCATGCTGACCATAGTGGCGTTGGGGGGCGCCGTCCTGGTGGCCGCCGGGTATTTCGCCGCGCCGTGGATCGTGCATTTTCTGGCTCCCGGCTTCCTGGGGTTCCCGGCCAAATTCGAACTCACGGTTTCGCTGACGAGGTGGCTTTTCCCCTTCATAGTCTTTATAAGCCTGGCCGCGGTGACGATGGGCCTTTTGAATTCGCAGGAGCGGTTCGCGGCTCCGGCCATGGCGCCCCTGGCCCTAAACGCATCCATAATCCTGGGCGGTGTTTTTTGCCTCGTCGTCGGGGGGAAGATCGAAACGGTCATCTACTACTGGACCTTCGCGGTTTTGCTCGGGGGCGCGGCGCAATGGCTGGTTCAAACGCCCGCGGCGGGGGCGCTCGGTTTCCGCTACAGCTTCCGCCTGTGGCATCCGGCGGTTGTGGACGTGGCGCTGTTGATGGCTCCGGCTCTGGTGGGATTCT
>Ga0315297_10003523_pt1 | contig 10065 bp, 10 predicted proteins | sample YL17G15_0_MG_FD_203628 | JGI IMG/M metagenome (GOLD analysis project Ga0315297, IMG submission 203628) | Sediment microbial communities from Yellowstone Lake, YNP, Wyoming, USA - YL17G15_0 | ecosystem: Environmental > Aquatic > Freshwater > Lake > Sediment | place: USA: Wyoming | collected...
TGTATGCCGCTTCTCAGCCTTCTTGCATGCGCATGGTTTGGCGCAATAGCAGGCACAGCAGTAATGGCGCTGAAATACGGCCGCTTCCTGGATGATTAATCTGGCGTTTTTCTTTTATCAAAACAAAAAATTGCTGCGTTCTTATTCTTTCAGCAACAGCGCTATCAATCCTATCCAGATTGCAGGCAGGAAGATAAGCAGACTGCCGACGTTTGCGAGCCCTGCGTATTCTACTGGAATAGGCCACCTGCGCGAGATAACGCCTGTGAACAGTTCGTAAACAGCAACGCTTCCAATGCCAAAGCTCAAGAGCCCGAGAAGAGCTGCAAGAACATTTCTTATGCTTGTTTTTTCCTCTTTAGCCATAAAAACCACCTCATTCTTAGTATGGCTTAAGTCTGCAATTTTGTATATAAGCTTTTCCGCTGTTTTTCACAAGTTTTAAGAAAAACCAGATTTTACAAGGTTTAAATGACGCGATACCACGTTTCAAAAGAGCCGATGGCAAAATATGTGAGGATCCGCGTACCACCTTTCTCATTATACGTTCCAAACCCGCACGAAGAGGGGCATTTGAAGGAAGCAGACCCGCACCTTATCCATGCAGTTCTTGAGGAGATTGTGAATCAGTACGGAGTGGGCGGCGCAAGGGTTTACAACGGCCAGATTATGCTCTTTGCCAAGGACGGGCATCAGGGAAAATGCTCAGGTTCGCCAATTGTCGGAATGCCAAACTCAAGGAGCATTGAGAAAGCGCTTGAGGAAGTCGGCTACCAAAGGCAAAAAAGGCATTAGACTTCTTTATATTCCGCTTCAGACTTTTTGCAGAAAGCAACCCGAATGTCGCCGATAGGCTGGGCTGTCTCATCATCACGATACTCGCAATCGCCGCCTTTCACACCTGTTGCCATGCAGCACGGCGGACTGCCCATGTACAGGCTTCTGTTGCCTTCAACCGCGCAGCCCCAAATGCAGTACGCAACGCATTTCGGCAGTTCTTTTTTAACAATCTGGCCGCCTTGCTTAACATTCTTTTCAATTTTGCTCGGAGTCTGGTAAGGGCAGGTGGATTCTGCAACGCAAAAGCCCCCTGTCCTGAGATACTGTTTTCCGTCATTAAAACAAGCCTCAATAGTTGCTGTCTGAACAGCAGGAACAAGAGCTGTTATCGGCTGGCTCGCATGAGCAGTTTTAACAGCCGGCAAACCCACTCTGGTTTCCTCATCAGGCCTTGCTTCAATAACCTTTTGCACTCTTGGCGCACTGGTTTTCCTGGTGTAAAAAAGGCACTCCAATTCATCGCCCCTGTGTTGGCAGTCATATGCGCCCATGCACATGCCTGAAGGCTGGTCAAAATACTGCCGTTCACACCCGCTTTCGGTTGGAATCCCCATATAGAATAATACTTCTCGGGCTTTTATAAATCTGCGTCAGAAATCAAACAGGCTTTGCTTCTGGATTCGGTTCGGGATTGTGCAGCTTGCAGGTGTAGTATGTAGTCCAGCCCAGTGCTGTCTCAACCCTGAATTCGCACGGATAACTGACACCACACGAGCGCTTTTCAGGATTGTAGAATATTCCGTTTTTCTTGCACAGCTCAACCCTGTTCATCCTTTTTGATACACTCAGCGCCTTGTCATCAATGCTGCCTTTTTCATCAGCCATACGCGAAATTAACAGTTTGTGATTTATAAAACTTTGTCAGAAACCGAGCCTCTCAGACATTGAATTTCTCGCAGTAAGCGTACTCTTTGCCATTTTCAACCAGAGGCATCATCAGTTCCAGCTGCTGGTGGGGGCACGCGGCAACTCCTGTTGCGAGGCAAACCCCCTTGTGATAAAGAACCATTGTTTCAGGGCACGCCTCCAAGTTGTGCCTGATGCATTTTGGCAGCGGCCTCTGGAAGTCGTACTTGCTGGACTTGATAGTGAATCTTGCTTCAGTCTGGTATTTGCAGGGCATTGAGTCACCTGTCATGCAGGCGCCTCCCAAATGGAAAACCTTGCTTCCCAATGCGCACTGCTCAGAGGTTGGCTTGACTTCTGCAGCCTGCTCTGTTTTCCTTATCATCATTGTTTCGCCGCGCGGCCTTGGACCGTGCTTCCTGCACTTGTCTCCTGCGTACCTGTGTGGGCATTTGGCATTAGTGTCGCAGACTTGCCTGTCCGCATCGTAGAATACCTTATCTTTCCAGCAATTTTTGACTGCCTCTTCAATGCCTGCCATATGAAACGATACAAATATTCCGCTTATAAAACTTCGGCAAAATCAGAACTTGATATGTCGGAAACACTTACGGGTGTTTCCGAGCACGCTCAAGAACCCTGATGGTTCTTGACGTTCCCAAAAGCCCTTTGAACCACTTCTGGCAGTGCAGGGTGCACGTGGACTGCGCGGAGAATTCCATTAACGCCTAATTTTCCTTTCATCGCCACAACAACTTCGTGAATCAAAATTGAAGCATCAGAGCCAAGGATGTGGCAGCCGAGAATCTGCTGCGTTTTGCGGTCAGCAAGAACCTTCACAAACCCGTCCTTGTCCTCGATTGATTTTCCATAGGCAGTGTCATAATACCTGTATCTGCCCACAACATACGGCATCTTTTTCTCTTTTAATTCCTCCTCTGTCATTCCAACACCTGCAATCTGGGGCGAGGAAAACACTGCGTGGGGCATTGCGTCATAAGGAACCCTGTGTTTTTGTTTTGGATTAAGCGCGTTTTCAACAGCAAAGGATGCCTCAAGGTTCGCGGAGTGCTTGAACAAATACACTCCTGCAATGTCGCCAATAGCCCAAATGCCAGGGACATTTGTCTCCATAAACTCATTTGTCGTTATGAAGCCCTGCTTGTAAGTTATCACTCCTGTCTTTGCAACGTCAAGGATGTCAGTGTTTGGAATCCTGCCTGTTGCGACAAGCAATTGCTCGCCTGCAACAATGCGCTTTTGCTTTCCAACAGAATATTCTACCGCGATGTTTTTGCCCTGCTTGAAAACCCTTTCTGTTGTTGCGTTAAGTATGACATTGTGCTTTTTCGCGAAAACCCTGGTAAATGCCTGCGCAATCTCAGAATCCTCTGCTGTGACAAGCCAGCCGCTCCTCTGCAAAACAGTCACTTTTGTGCCCATAGAGCCAAAGAAGTGAGCCAGTTCTGCAGCAATGTAGCCGCCGCCTATTATTACAATGCTTGCCGGCTGTTTTGGCAGCCTGAGAGCCTCGTCAGAAGTGATATAATCAACCTCGTCCAGGCCAGAAATTGGGGGTATTGAAGGCCTTGTCCCTGCGCAGATGAATATTTTGTCAGCAGTAATTACATCCTTTCCAACTTTTAGCTTTTTCTTGTCAACAAATTTTGCAGTTGTTTTGTAGACAGTGATGTTTTTTGCTTCCCTGTTTCCCTGCTCTATTTCCTTTGCCTCTGCGTCAACAGTTCCTGAAACGCGCTTAATTATCGCTTTCCAGTCAATGCCCTCCACCTTTGCCTTTATTCCGAGCAGTTGCGCGCGGTTTATCTCATCCATCACATCTGCACTGCGGATAAGCATCTTTGAAGGCACACAACCGCGGTTCAAACAAGTGCCGCCAAAAGCAGACTGCTCAACAACTGCCGCCTTTAACCCGCGCTCAGCAGCATAAGAAGAGATTATCAGCCCTGAGCCAGCACCTATTACTATCACGTCAAACCTCTTTTCCATTGCCTTTAATGAGGATATAGGGTATATAAATGCTTTTAAACACCCAAACGATACATTTATATACTGGAGTATATAGGTTGTATACAGCAGAGACAAAAGGTAGCACGGCACAAGAAAACTGGTGCTGTGTTGGAAGACTTGTTCTTCCTGGTCTATCACTTGACAAGCAGGGCTTGTCGAGTTCTTCGCCAATCGAGATTGGCGAGATTTTGTCAATGGCAAACAAAAGATAGAAACCGGGTAACTTGGTTTCGGAGCAGAAACAATGAAATTTACAGAGATGAATTTGAAGCCTCACTTTATAGAGGCGTTAAGCAAACAAAATATTACAGAGCCGACAAATGTCCAGGAAAAGACAATCCCTGTCATGATGACAGGAAAGGACATTATAGTCCGTTCAAAGACAGGGTCGGGAAAAACAATAGCGTTCTTATTGCCGATAATGGAGCATTTGCACCCTCACGGCTTGCAGGCACTGATCCTCGCGCCCACAAGGGAGCTCGCATTGCAGACAGAGAAGGAAATCAGGAAGCTTGACAAAAACGTCACGTCTATCACGATTTACGGCGGAGTTAGTATTAGCCCGCAGATGGAAAAGCTTGAGCAGGGCGTCCAGATTGTCGTCGGAACACCAGGAAGGATTCTTGACCACATGGAGCGCGGCACAATTGACTTTTCAAAGATTCGCTGGGTTGTCCTTGACGAGGCAGACCGCATGCTTGACATGGGATTCATAGAGGACGTTCACAGGATCCTGAGCGCGACTCCAAAGGACAGGCAGACAACAATGTTCTCGGCAACAATGCCTGCGGAAATCGTGATGCTTACAGAGGACTGCATGAAGCCTGACGCGAAAAGGATTATGCTCGAGCAGGACGAAATCACAGTCAAGAAAATCAGGCAGGTGTGCTACGGGCTTGACCAGAAGGAAAAGCTTGACACGCTCGTGAAGGTTTTGAGAAAGCCTGACGTGAAGAAATCCATAATTTTCTGCAACACAAAGAGCTGGGCGGATTCGCTTGGCAGAATCCTCAGAAACAAGGGATTCTGCGTCGGAAGCCTGCACTCAGCACTGAGCCAGCAGCGCAGGAATGTTGTAATCCAGGATTTCAAGGAAGGCAGGTTCAATATCCTCGTCGCCACAGACGTTGCGGCAAGGGGACTGCACATTGACGACGTCTCGCACGTCATCAACTACGACCTTCCGAAAAACCCAAAGGACTACATCCACCGCATCGGAAGAACCGGACGCGCTGGAGAGGAAGGCGACGCTATCAGCTTCTGCACGCAAAAAGACGAGCCGATGCTGAAAAACATTGAGCGCGAAATTCAGATGACTCTGGATTTGCAGACGCTCACAGGCGGAAAGCTGCAGCGCGTTGAAAGGCCGCAGGTAACTATGGCATCATCTGCGTCTGACGGCGACTGGGGCAATCTGCTCGATTAATTTTATTTTTTTCAAAATCTTTAAATACAGAGCAGAGGGAACGCTATCCTATTCGAGCCCGTAGTTTAGCGGTCATAACGCCTCGTTGACGTCGAGGAGGTCGCCAGTTCGAATCTGGCCGGGCTCATCAGAGCACGGACAGGCTGGTCAATCGCAATTGACCGCTGTCTGGCCGGGCTCATGACGCACTTTCTAAGTAATAAACTACTACAAATTGGGTGGCTACGCCACAGAGACCAGCCATAGACCAAGTTATATGAAATTAGCTGCGCTGCCTGGTTCTTGTGTTTCTTTTGTTTCGTCCAATACGTTTGATGAGCTGGCAATGCGCTCCAGTGCCTGCTTGTGCTGGGGGTGCTGAAGCCTTCCAAGCGCAACTTTCTCAATCTGCCTGACGCGCTCCCTTGTCACTTTCATTATTTCCCCGATTTCCTCGAGAGTCCTGCGCTGGACAAACCTTTCCCGAATCACTTGCAGCTGTTTTGGCTTGAGAATCTGCTCAAGATATCCCCAGAGCTCCTGGTTGTTCAGCGCCTCGCCAGCGCTTTCCAGCCTGGGGTCAAGCCGCCCAAGAAAATCTCCGATTACAGAGTCATCGTCCTCTGAAATTGCGTTGTCAATGGATGAAAACCTTTTTGCCCAGCCTCTAAGCTTGCACATCTGCCAGGGCGTCATGCCCATTCTTTCCGCGATTTCATTTATTGACGGCTCCTGGTAGTTGGTCTGGATAAATTTATCAACTTCCTTGAGATACTTTCCTAGCAGCTCCCTTATGTGAATAGGCCTTCGCAACCCAAGCCCCTGCACTTCGTCAATATACCTGGTGACGCTTTGCTTTATCCACCAGCTTGCGTACGTTGTAAGTTTTCCGAGTTCAGGGTCCCACTTGTCAATAGCGGTCATTGCGCCTATGTTTGCGTGGCTTATCAGGTCAATCCAGCGGTCAGTGAAGCTTCCGTGCTTTCCCCTTGTCGCGTATTTCTTTGCCCAGAACGCGCTTAGCTTTGCAATCTGCAGGACAAGGGTGTCGCGCGATTCGCGGTAAATTGCGTAGCTCTTGATTGCCTCCCTGCGGCGGTCACGCGAACTAATGTGCGGTTTGTCAGCGACGTATCTTGAGACAATAGGAATAAGGGTTCGCGGCCGTAACTTGTTCATCCTGTAAATCTGCACCACTTCGTCCTCGAGCTTCTCGTATTCTTTCAGCAAATACTCCCTGCTTTTGCCTGTTTTCTCTTTCAGCGCGTTCTCAAGATTCACAGCCCTTTGAGCGCGCAGTTCCAGCCTGGCTGTGACGCTTTTCCAGGCGCCCATCTTCGCGCTTGCCTTATACGCGTCGCACTCAAAAACGCTTGTTGACTGGCGCAAATCCCCTGATTCAATAAGCGAGAGAATCTCCTTTGCGACCGCAGCTGCGGCGTGGGGGTTCCTGAGCGTGAGATACATGAATTTTTCCCTGTGCTCATTCATCGTGTTGCAGATTTCCTTCTGCTTTTCCGCGCTCATTACCCTGGCATTTGCGACTTTCTTGAAATAATACGGGATTGCATCCTCCACCCTGTTCTTTGGGGGGTCGAGGTTGATTCCCTTTTTGATAATATCAAATACGTGGTCAATGTCTATTTCAGAAACCTTCACCCCTACCTGCTCAAGCTGGTCCCTTACCTTTTCGACTTTCTCATAGTCAGAATTGCCAACAACACCGAGAACTGCTGTGTACGAAACAACCCCTGCAGCAACCCACTTGCTCAGCAATCCGTGCGGGATTGATTTGGCAAGCTCCCTTTCAACAGCCCTCTTGACAATGTTGCCCTCTTTTGCAAACCTTTGCTCGTCAATCAGCTTTTTCAGGTCTGCAAAATTGTAAAAGGTGTTGCCATTGCGCATTATTGTCGCAACCTTGTGATATTCTGCCGCCTGCTTTATCCTGTGATAATCAAGATAAGGTTTTGTAGCCCTCAATGCCTTCCTTATCGGCAGGTATTCCTCGCCAGGCTCTCTCTGCTCCTCGATAAAAGCGAGGTTTCTGTAACGCTGGCTTACAAGCCCTGAGCGCCTGTTCTTTGGAAGCAGGGCTGTTTCCTTGAGGTCTGTTGAGATTGCGGTGTAAACATCCTTCAGCAGGCTTATCGGAATCCCGCCCTTGACCCTGAAATATTCAGGCAGTGCAATGCAATTAATCCTGAGGAATGGCGTCGATGCAACCTGGCCATTGTTTTCAGGATATGACTTGAAGATTTTTTCCCTTGCCTGCTCAACATACGCCTGAAAGTCTGCGATAAGGACTGATTTTGATGAGCCAAGGCTGTTTCCATACTTGCTTTTGAAAAACTCCTGGACAGGCGCAGTGTCCCTGATGTCAAACGCGTTAGCCAGCTCCTCAAGGCTCAGCCGCTGAAAAAGCCCAACATCATCGACGTGAATCATGTCCCTGAAAGTCTGGCTTTCCACGCCAAGTGTCCTGTTCAGGTTCCTGTGCCTTGAGAATCCCTCGTAAATGTCAACAGCGTCAACGCAGGGGAAAACCTGCGGCACTTCCATCGCGCAAAGGTATTCCTTGTCATAATCCGCTGCGGTAACAGCACCGTAGAACTTACCTTTGGGCATTACCAGTCACCATGCCGAGTGCGGCTTCAACATTTTCCAGAAGATACCCTGCAGTTTTCACGCCGCCCTGACTGCTCGTGACCACATTGCCAAGCGCCTTCTTGAACTTCTCATCCTGCAGGCAGGTGCGCATTTGCTCGTATGTCATCTTGCCCATTACCCGCACATCGTCGATACTGAGGACTTTTCCGCTGACACTTGCGAGCCTTGGATGGATTGTGCTGTCCTTTTCCTGCCTCAAAAGCTCAACGAGTGCGTATGCCATACTGCCAGGATTTGCGACTTGCTGGCGTCTGCCTGTCTTTATGCTGTGTTTTGCAATGACATCCTTGTATTTTGCCCTGTATGACTGAACCCTTTCATTGTCAGGGACAAAGCTATAAACCTCAAACACAGCATTGCGGATAATCCTCGCAATGGTCATTTTCTTTTCAGCGGCTGCAGGAGAAGAATTTTCAACCCTTGCTTCAAGCTCTGCCGGCTTTTCAGCGTGTTTAATTCTCGGTAAAGGAGGGGAATAATTCCTTGCCGGTTCTGGTTTTGCAACAGGCACTGGAATTACTGCAGGCGCTGCTTCATAATGCGTTTTTGGCTTTGCAACAGGCACTGGAATTACTGCAGGTGCTGGCTTGTGATACTGCTTTTCAGGCTCTGGCGCTTTTTTTACCACAGGTTTTGCAATGTACTGCCTTTTTGGCTTGGAAACATAATGCCTTGCAGTTTTGCCTGCATACAGCGCAAGAGCCTTCCTGGTGAAATCATCATCATTCAAAGGTGCTGCAAGAATTGCAGCTGCAAGCAACTGCTTTGCAACATTCCTCCTGAGCCTTTTGTCCCTGCTGTTGGCTATGCTGACAAGCCCCATCTCAAGAATACGCTCAAGGGAAATTTCAACCCGCCTTTCAAGTTTCTGCAAACCAGTCATCCACCCACCACCAACAAGGTTAAATTGGCTCTTTATAAAGTTTTTACTTCTAGGGAATATGCTTTCAATAATCAAAGCCTGCATTCTTAAAGCAACATTTATAAACCCTGTCGCGAACTAACACGACGATGGCAGCGCAGAGGTTTCCAAAAGATGGAGTGTTCAAGTACTTCTTCATAGGATTGTTTGTGTTAGTTGCCGCCCTGACATTCTGGGTTGCAAAGCCGTTCATCAATGCGCTCCTGGCAAGCGCGGTTGTAGCTTATGTCTTTTACCCGCTTTACAGCTGGCTGAACAAGCACATAAAGTACAAGAACGTGTGCGCAGCGCTGGTTTCAGTACTCATACTGTTATTGTTTATCGGGCCATTGTTCCTTGTCGTCGAATCAGCAGCCCCTGACGCAACATACACCTATGTCAGGGCAAAGCAGAAAATAATGAGCGGCGAATTCATAGACGTAACGTGCCCTGCACAAAACGAGAACTTCCTCTGCAGCTTCCAAAGCAGAATCAAGGTCTATCTCCAGCAGCCTGACGTGAAATATTATGTCAGCGACACAATAAGCAAGGCAACAGGATTCGTAATGCAGAAAATAGCTGACATTGTTTTTGCCCTGCCATTAATTTTTATCAACCTCTTTGTCACTTTTTTCGCAGTCTTTTATCTGCTGAGAGATGGCAAAAGACTTGTTGAGCACGTAAAAGACCTGCTGCCAATACATCCGAAGCACAGGGACCACATTTTCAAAAGGCTTCAGGACACTGCAAGGGCAGTCATATACGGCACGCTTGTGATTGCAGTAGTACAGGGCATTGTCGGCGGGCTTGGATTCTGGGTATTTGGAGTCTCATCGCCGCTATTATGGGGCATGGCCATGGCATTATGCGCGCTTATACCTTTCATAGGAACAACAATAATCTGGATTCCTGCAGGAGTTGCAATGATTCTCGCAGGCTCTGCAGAAGGAAATCCTGCCTCGGTCTGGAAAGGAATAGGGCTGCTGATTTACGGATTTTTCATAATTTCAGGCATTGACAATGTTCTCAAGCCCACGTTTATTGGCGACAGGGCTGGAGTCCACCCTGTGCTTATTTTGGTCGGAGTCATGGGCGGGCTTGCGGCATTCGGTGTCGCAGGGTTTGTTATCGGTCCGATAATCATGGCTGTCTTCAAGGTCTTCCTTGACATTTACAAGCAGGAATACGAAGAAGCGTAAAAAAGAGGAGCAGGGGATGAAGCTTAAAGTCAAAGACAATGAAAAAGCTGCGCTTTTTCAAGCCCTTAACTCTCAACCGAGTGATAACAAATGAAACTGAGAGTTAAGGATATGGACATAGCCACAGGCGACGTCCAGGTCGTAATTCTTAATGAGAAAGACGCAGATATGCT
>Ga0315297_10003527_pt1 | contig 10061 bp, 8 predicted proteins | sample YL17G15_0_MG_FD_203628 | JGI IMG/M metagenome (GOLD analysis project Ga0315297, IMG submission 203628) | Sediment microbial communities from Yellowstone Lake, YNP, Wyoming, USA - YL17G15_0 | ecosystem: Environmental > Aquatic > Freshwater > Lake > Sediment | place: USA: Wyoming | collected...
ACTGTGAAGGATTTCGCGGATATGGGCGACAACTCCGTCGTTACCGTCTCATTCAACACCGGCCAGACCAAGTCCCTGATGACCAAATTCGCCAAACTCATGAAACTTTAAGCATCTCAAATACCAAACAAAAAATTCTCTGTGAACTCTGTGTTCTCTGTGGCTAAAAAATTACTCTTACTTCAGAATCGGGTAATGGATTTTGGGCTTCTTTGTTTTAACCCAGGGCAGTTCGTCCCACGTGAGTGTTTCATTGCAGTCGTAGGCCTCCCGGCTTGATTGCCGCGTAAGATTGCCCCACACCATAAACCACGTCCATCTCGGCTGTTCACGCAGCTTCTCCGGTGTCGGCATGGCGCCAACCTCACCCAGCGCTATTGGTCTGTCGCCGGCCAAGGCAAGAAGCTGGTTATAATCATTCGGGTCGAAACCATTTTTATAAACATCCGTCGCCAGAACATCCACAACGTCATCTCCCGGGTAAATACTGTCATAAGTGGCCACGTTCTCCCTGATTTCGTTGCAGTTATAAACCCATATCAGGTTATTGAGCTTGTGGAAATTCACCAATCGGTCATACATCATTCTATAGAGTTTCTTCGAGCCATTCTCGCCGGGTTTGCCGTTCCACCAGAACCAATCCCCGTTGATTTCATGATATGGTCCCCACAGTACAGGCACATCCGCGTATTTCAGTTGTTTCAGGAAGAACGCTATTACATCGACCTGTGATTTCCAGCGTTCGTTAATCGCTGTCCCCGGTGTGACTAAATCCTGCCATTCCTTGTCCGTCAGCTTACCCCATACTGATTCTCTGCCTATTGCCGGCTCATCTTCGGTTGGACGAACCACGTGCCACATTATCGTGATAATGAATCCCTCATTGTTTCGCCGAATCGCCTCATCCACAATCTGCTGGCGAAAATTGATGCCGTCCCAGGTGCCCGGTGCGCTAAAGCCGAAATCGAATCCGCATAGTGCCGGGTAATGCCCCGTCCATTTTTCAATAGAGGGTAGTTGCGTTGTGGCGACGAGCGGCGCACAGTGTTGCCCGACAAGCGTTTGCTTGCCGGAAATGCTATAAAGATATTCCAGCAGCTTAACCGCTTCGGGCGAGGCGTTGGGTGTTACCGGTTTTTTAGCGACTCCGGCCGATTGTTTCTGCTTTACTGCCTGGTTCGCATCAGCATTCGGTTTCTTTGGTTCTGCGGCACACGCACAGAGCGAAAAAGAAGCTATACAGATAAACAATTTAAAACCGAGCCGGCTGAAGTTCATCGTCCTTGTCTCCTTCAATTATTCTTCAAAAAGGGTATTACCGCGTTAAGGTCTTTATAGGTTTCATAATTCCAGTTGTTACCGTCCGAAACCCTGATGACAACGTGTCCTGTCTCGAATAAAAGCAAATCTTCGATGAGCCGTTTGTGTTCGTTTCTCAAATATGGAAGAACGTTTCGCTGCACCTGTTGCGTATAAGCCCCTCTGCCGTAAATATGTTCTTCTCCTGAGACAATAAAGAGATATGGGTCGATTGTTTTCAGGTAATCCGTATCGACCGACCCGTGAAAATGATGGTTCGCGTGATAAACGTGCGTTTTTAATAAATCCCGGTTATTTGCATATCTTTGAAGTATTTGATGCTGATTCTGGCCGTAAATATCGCCCCCGTGGGTATAAACGAATCCGTTGTATTCCATTCTCATTGAAAGCGACTTGGGATTTTCGTCAGCGATGTTTATGCCGTCTTGGTATGAATTCAGAATCGTAACATTTACTTTTTCAAATTCGAGCCGGTCCCCCGTATTGAAATCCTTGTAATCTTTTTTGGTTAGGTCTTTGTATTTTCCCATAATCAGGCCCGCTCCGCCGTTATGGTCGTCGTGATAATGTGTAATCCACAAATAATCCGGGTCTATTTTATGCCTGTCCAGAAAAGGAATGACGCGTTCTTTGCACATCTGTTCGGTGCCCGTGTCGATAAGGAGAGTTTTACCCGTGGGCAAAAGCATCAAAACCGATGTCCCGTGGCTCACGTCCAAAGCAACAATTGTCCATTCCGCTTTTCTTTCTGTGTCTCTTACATCAAGTTTGAATTTGACGGGTTCGGTATCGCTAAAATTAAAACATATTTCGGCGTTGCCTGTTTCCAGCGACGATAAATACTCCTTTGGTATTTTTACCATTTCGCCGTCTTGCGTATAAGAAACACTTTTTTCCTCAAAGGGCACCGGCTGCTGGTTCTGCGTGATTGAAACGAGTTTGTTATTGTTCTTGTCTAATTTAATGAACAGGTCCGACGTCGTTTTGTTCTTGTAAAATGTGTTTGTAACGGGAGATATTTCAGGTCTTTCGGAAATTGGCCCATACACGGCGATATAATCGATATCCATATTTCCCCAGGATTTACGGATTTCGATGGTGTTGGTGCCTGCGTTTAATCCGGCGTTCTTTTCAATCTCCGCCCATTTTGGACTTGCGGGGAAACCGATTTCCGGCGCGTATTCTTTGCCGTTGATTAATATCCGTTGAGCGTTGTCTTTATTAGGCGAGCGGTATCCGATGCCGATTGTATATCTTCCGTCGCTGTTGACATCGACGCGGAAAACCACTGCCCCGGTTTTGCCCATTCGGAGAAATTTGCCGCCGCTTGCGGCTGTGTCCCCTAAAACCGAAATTCCGTCAAGCAGATTCCCGTCTTCCGCTTCGTAAGTTTTCTTTTGACCGGCGAAAACGCTATCGCCGGCATAAGCGAACCAGAGGATTGCCCAAGTAAACAGAAAAGTCGTCTTTTTCATATTTGCTGTTTCCGAATCAGTCATAACCTGTCAATATTCTTTTATCAGCTCCAGCATCTTGCGGTCCAGTTTGTGGCCCTTATAGTCCTCATACTCCACGTCTTCTCGCCCGCTGTCTAAAACGCCGAAAGCCCCTCTCAAGTTCCACATCGAGTACCCCCACCCGACCTCTTTCCACAGCGAAAGCATATCCTTCATCCATCTGATAGCGACGTCGTGAGGTGTTTTGTTAAAGCATCCCCATTCGCCCACGTGCACCGGCACGCCTCTTTTCACCAACGGCATCCACGTATCAATCAGCTTTGCCTTCAGCGCCGCCTTGTCCCATATCTTGCCGTCGTCGCCTTTCAATGGCCACGTCGGCGGTTCGCCGGACGATGATTCGAACTCGTTTTTCGGCACCCATGTTGCCGTATAATGACTCACGCTCATCGGGTCATATCCGCGAGTGCTCTGCACCACGCCCAAATCCGCTATACCCATAATGGGCAATCTGCCCACGTCTTTGCCGTCCGCTACAATCAGCCGATTCGGGTCTTCTTCCCTTATCCCTTTTACTAATGCTGTAACAACCTCAACGTGCCGGGTTTCTTCTTTCAGAGTCGGCGGCTCATTAATCAAATCGAAGCTGAGCTGCGTACTCGGTATGCCCTTATATCGTTTCGCGAACGTCTTCCAGTGAAAGACCGCCGCATCTAATGCTTTTTGCATTCTTTCAGGCGTATCCTCGTAAAGGTCCATCGGCTCCTGGTCCCGCCCGTTGATGCAATATCCCGGTATGCGGTGCAGGTTGAGATTGATATGTATTTTGTATTGTTTGCCCTTCTCCACGACCGCGTCGATTTCCTTGAGCACGTCCTCATCGATTGTGTACCAGTCGTCTTTGTCGGCCCAGTTCCAGTACGACATTGGTATCCTGCCAAAGTCAAATCCCCACTCTTTTATTATCTCGAAATCCTTTTCATCGAATTTCCTTCTTTGCGGCCCTTTTGCGCCGAATCCCACCGGAAAGTTAAATCCGCGATAGCGGGGGAACTTAAGGGATTGTTTTTGCGGTTCTGCGGCTGGCTTGACTTCAGCCGGCGTTTTGCATCCCGAAATCACCGCCGCCGCGATTGCGCTGCTCGTCTTTAGAAAGTCACGTCTGTTCATATTGGGTCCTTTGCTCAATTTGCCTTCATCAGTTTCGCCGCGCCGGCCAATAGATTACCCTATCTGCCTTGCCTCTGCAACCCTCGCCACGGCGTAGTTGTTTAATGAAGCCGGGTCTCCCCTTCGTCCCCAAAATAGAATATAATGTTCGCGATATGACCGACGGAATTGAACGTGACCTTGGCCCGCAGCCGATTGCCAGGATTATGGCCGAGCGCAACTTGAAGCCGCACGACCTTGTCGCTGCCTCAACGCAGCAGCTTACGCACAAAATGGTCTCGCGTGCCTGCAAAGGCAGAAGATTGACCCTTAATGCCCAGACCAAAGTGCTGAACGCCCTGAATACTGCCACAGGCAAAAGCTACTTATTGCGAGATCTGTTTAATTACTAAATAGGATTACACATATTTTTTAAGATTGCAAAAACGCGCAATTTTAGGAATGGGGGTATTTTGGGAAAAATTCAGGGGGGCGAAATGGCGTATAAGTGATTAAAACTGGCTGCCGGATGCATTATAGGCCACCCGTCTTCGCTGCGCTACGCCGTGGCTAAAACACATCCGAGAATTGATTATAAGTGATTAAAACAGGGCCCCAGATGCGTTATAAGGCAAAGTGAAGAAAAGTATGGAAAAGTATAAATATCCGTAAATTTTCGTAAAATTTTTGAATTTTTTTGAATTTTTTGGAAAAGTGAGGATTTTTGATACGGTTTTTTAGACGCAGATTCCTTCGACTACTGCTCAGGACAGGTAACGCTGGTTTCGCTGTTTTTTCTTAGACACAGATTAACACAGCTTATGCTCGGCTTGCGTTCTGCGGCTAAGGGTATTCTCGATACAAGCATCTGCGATACCCTTTCGCCTTGTCCGCCGCCCCTTAGGGGCATTTTTAAGCCGAGCAAAAGACACGGATTTAATGATAGCGTGCAGCGTTCAGTTTAAGACGAAAGGGAGAAGGCCAGAAGGGAATGTCCAATATTGAATATTAAATGTTCAATGTCCAATCCGCCGGAGGCGGGGAAATTGTGCAAAACTAACGTTTGACACTGCGTTTGTGAAAATCTATAGTGGGTTTGGCGAAAACAGCTTTTTAAATACCAGAAAAATTGTGAAGGTGGAGAGTAACACGCGATAATGGATATTTCTGAACGAACAATACGTGCACTTGCTAAGATTGTAACTGGTGACGGAGGTTTATCACCTTATCGCAGTGGCTCTGTATTGGTAAGGCTATTCAATGAATATGGTCGAAATGATGTTTATGAGCAGGGATTTCCATCTAGATGGAAGTATGCAGAAGACTGTATCAGGTTTTTAAAAAAGAAGAATATTAAAGCATTATGCGGCCTTATCAGGCATGTTTTTGATCCGCGTGAATTTCTTAATACTAATTTCGATATAAATAAGGCGGTCGAGTCTTTTAATTGTTATTTGAAATACGATGGTTATGAGGTTGTAATTGTTAATGATGTAGTAAAAATTCGCGACCTTGAAGGTGATGGTGTAGAATTTTCCAGTCCTTTCCACGATTCCCAAAAAGACGCGCATACCTTCATTAAGGAACAGACGGAAAAATGCGATGCAAAGATAGCTTCGGGTGACTATTACGGTGCAATAACAAATGCTCGCTCTTTGCTGGAAGCAGTTCTGGTTGAAATTGAAAAAGAGCTTGATTTGGCAGCAGTCGAATATGATGGCGATTTAATCAAGCTCTACCGGAGAACACAAAAACTGTTAAATCTTGAGCCGAGCCGAAAAGATATTTCCGACACGTTGAAGCAGATATTATCCGGTCTTACCAGTGTGGTATCAGGTCTGGCGGGTCTTCGAAATAAGATGAGTGATGCACATGTTGCCACATATCGTCCTGATAAACACCATGCAGTACTTGCAGTGAATGCTGCTAAAACACTAGCTAATTTCATTGTGGCGACAAAGGAATATCAAAAAAAGTAAGAATATATTTAACGACTGGTCTGCCGCTTGGTCTGGAATCGGCTAAGCAAAGTGAAAAGTGCTTAAGGATTTAGAATTTTTGATAAAACAATAATGGGCGATAATGATTTGGCCGCAAGAGGCGGCAATATATTGATTTATCAGAGCGAACAGGGCCAGACGAAGATAGAAGTTCGGCTGGAGGGCGAAACACTATGGCTTTCTCAGGCGGGGCTGGCTGAACTTTACCAGACAACCAAGCAGAACATAAGTCTTCATATTCAAAACATTTATGATGAAGGGGAATTGGCCGAAGATTCAACTGTCAAGGAATACTTGACAGTTCAAAATGAGGGAAGTCGGCAGATAAGCAGGCAGGTCAAACACTACAACCTTGATATGATCATATCCGTGGGATACCGCATCAAATCCCATATCGCTACTCATTTCAGGCAGTGGGCAACGCAGCGGCTGAGAGAATATATCGTCAAGGGTTTTGTTCTCGACGATGAACGGCTGAAAAACCCTGATAATCCCTTCGATTACTTCGATGAACTGCTCAGACGCATACGGGATATACGCACGTCCGAAAGACGGTTCTATCAGAAAATCACCGATATTTATTCCACAAGCGTAGATTATGACCCCACCAAAGAAATAAGCATAAATTTCTTTAAGACGGTGCAGAATAAAATGCACTGGGCGATAACAGGAATGACGGCCGCCGAAATTATCCATAAAAGGGCGGACGCCGAAAAGCCCAATATGGGGCTTATGAGCTGGCGGGGAGAAAAAGTCCGCAAAGACGATGTGGCTATAGTGAAGAATTACCTTAAAGAAGATGAGCTTGCCGCACTCAATAATCTTGTCGAGCAGTATCTTGTCTTTGCCGAAGGCCAGGCGATGCGCCGAATCCCGATGTATATGCAGGATTGGCTCGACAAGCTCCACGGCTTTTTGAAACTTAACGACAGGGACATACTTAACAGCACAGGCAAAATTTCTCACGAGATGGCTAAACAATTTGCCGAAAGCGAATACGACAAATTTAACATCAAACGCATAGAATGGAAAGACAAACAGGACAGCGATTTTGACAAGACCGTCAAAATTATTGAAGAAGAAAAAAAACGCAAAAATCCGCGTTTGAAGGGTGATGCCGGAAACAAAAAAAAGTGATTCGATTTCCTCGCCTCTCTCCCTCTGCGTTCTCAGCGGCCTCTGCGGTAAATCCTGAGCTTGTCGAAGGGGTAAAAAACATTGAAATTTCCTGCGGAATCACTACACTATTTCCTCTCGTATCCACATCGGGGATAGCATAGTAAATAAACGAAAGGAAAACGAAAATGGCTGGCAAACAAATTCAGTTCTACTATAAAAATGTATTGGCTGACGTAATCGGCCCGGAACACGGCATAACCAAACAGCAGTTAGATGAATTAGCCAAACAAACAACGCCCCTCATTCCCAAAATCAAAGACGAAATATTAGCCGGCAACTCGCGCTATGGCTTGCTCCCCGGCGACCCCCAAATCGCCAAAAGCGTCAAAAAGTTAGTCAAACAATTCAAGCCCAAATGCGAAAACCTCGTCGTCTTAGGCATAGGCGGCTCGGCGCTGGGCAATATCGCCCTGCAAAACGCGCTCAATCCATTTACCTACAACTTAGACAATAACAAGCGGAAGGGCCCGCGTCTTTTCGTCTTCGACAACGTTGACCCCGCGCAATTCGGCTCATTCCTCGACTTCATCACGCCTCGACTCAGCAAAACGGTCTTCAACGTCGTAAGTAAATCGGGCCAGACCGCCGAAACCGCCTCGCAATTTATGATTATCCAGAAAATTTTAGAAACCCGATTCGGCAAGGATAAACTCAAGGACCGCGTCATCGCAACCACCGACCTCGAAAAAGGCACGCTCCGCAAAATCGCCACCGACGCGGGATTGCACACGCTCGTCGTTCCCGATGGAGTAGGGGGGCGATTCAGCGTCCTTTCAGCCGTAGGCCTTTTCAGCGCAGCGATGACGGGCATAAATATCGACCAGCTTCTCGCCGGCGCAGCCGATATGCACACCCGCGTAACGAATCCCGACTTCTTCAAAAACCCCGCCGCAATCAACGCCGCGATTCAAATTCACTATTACAACCGCGGCAAAAGAATATCCGTTATGATGCCCTACAGCTCCGCCCTGTATAGTTTCGCCGACTGGTATCGCCAGCTTTGGGCAGAATCGTTAGGCAAGCGTTACGACCTCAAAGGCGGCGAGGTCTTCGCCGGCCCCACCCCCGTAAAGGCGCTCGGCGCAACCGACCAGCATAGCCAGGTTCAGTTATATCGCGAAGGCCCAAACGACAAGGTCTTTACGCTCCTCGAAATCCAGGATTTTGGTCGAAAGATTAAAATTCCCGCTGCACCCAAATCCGCACCTGAGCTTTATTATCTTGCCAAAAAAGATATGGGCGAATTACTCAACGCCGAGAAAAAGGCCACCGAATACGCCTTGTGCGCCAGCAATCGTCCCTGCGTAACCGTCCTTTTCCCCAAAATCGATGCCTACACCGTTGGCCAGTTCATTTTCCTGTTCGAGGCGACAACCTCATTTGCCGGCGCTCTTTTGGGCGTCAACACCTACGACCAGCCCGCTGTCGAATTAGGCAAGCAGGCGACCTTCGCCCTTATGGGCAAGGCAGGCGAATACAATGGCAAACCATACGCCGACTTCGCCGCCGAGATTCGCTCTATGACCAAGCTTGACGAGCATTTTCTTGTTTGATATGTTGCGTTCATCGAATTTTGATTGATAGGATTGGGCTATGAACTATGCGGTGATAATGGCGGGCGGCACTGGCAAACGCCTCTGGCCCCTGAGTCGTAAATCACGTCCAAAACAGGTCCTCAAGCTTTTCCAGGGCCAGAATCTCCTGCGTCTCTGCTTCGATCGGCTATCAGCTATTTTCGACGCCCGAAATATCATCGTCCTTACCAATGCGGGCTATTCGGATATAGTTCGCGAATCAGTTACCGGCCTGCCGTATTCCAATGTGATCGCGGAACCTGCCGTCCGCGATACCACCGGCGCGATAGGGCTTGCGGCGTCGATATTAGCGAAATTCGACCCCGACGCCTCAATGGCGGTCGTTACCGCGGACCAGATTATTGAGCCAACAGAAACCTTCCAGCAGGCCATCAAAGATGCATTGACCTTCGTTAACGCCAATCCAGACCGGATGATAACCTTCGGCATCAAGCCCACATCTCCCAGTACACAGCTTGGCTATATTAAATGCTCAGCACCCAAAAAATGCCAAACCTGTAAAAACGAAATCTTCACCGTCGACAGCTTCAAGGAAAAGCCAAGCGAAGAAACGGCCCGGCGGTATCTGGCCGATGGCAAATACTTCTGGAATTCGGGCATCTTCGTCTGGAAGGCCAAGACCATCCTTGCCCATATTAACAAATACATTCCTGAAGCCGTCGAGCCGCTCCGCAAGATTGCTGCCGCCTGGGATGGACCGAATCAGGAGCAAGCACTCAATGAATTCTTCCCGAAGCTGCCCAAAATCAGTATCGATTTCGCGGTGATGGAAAAAGCGCCGGGCGTCCACGCCATAAAGCTCGACTGCCGCTGGCTCGACCTCGGCTCATTCGCGGCGCTGGCCGATATAATACAATCCGACAAAAACAATAATATCGTCGTCGCCAGCCAGTCCGAACTGCTCGACTGCGAATCCAGCGTTTTCGTAACGGAGGATTCCGGGCACCTGATAGCCGCTATCGGTCTCGAAAATATGGTCGTTGCCCACAGCCCCGATGCGACGTTTGTTTGCCCCGTCGATAAAGCATATCGGCTGAAAGAGCTGCTTGAGCTTATTGAGAAACGCACCGGCGATAAATACCTGTAGTCGAAAAATGCGATACCTTTCAATCGATTACGGAAACAAGATAACCGGCCTTGCGATTTGCGACCCAACGGAGACAATCGTCTCGCCTCTTATGGCGATTCCCACATCAAATGGCCTTATCGGTAAAATCATCGAAGTTGTCAAGACGGAAAAAGTCGAGGCACTTGTTCTCGGCCTGCCTTTGAATATGGATGACTCGGTCGGCCCGCAGGCAAAAAAGGTTCAGGTATTCGCGGACAAACTCGAAAAACTCATTGATGTCTCGATATTCTTT
>Ga0315297_10003529_pt1 | contig 10060 bp, 6 predicted proteins | sample YL17G15_0_MG_FD_203628 | JGI IMG/M metagenome (GOLD analysis project Ga0315297, IMG submission 203628) | Sediment microbial communities from Yellowstone Lake, YNP, Wyoming, USA - YL17G15_0 | ecosystem: Environmental > Aquatic > Freshwater > Lake > Sediment | place: USA: Wyoming | collected...
ACCTGCCTCGGCTACGACATTCGCACTCAGTCCGACGAGATCAAGCGCAATGTCGGCTACATGACGCAGCGCTTCAGTCTCTACGCCGATCTTTCCATTCGCGAGAATCTCGAATTCGTCGCCCGCGTCTATGGCGTGCCCGACCCGCGCCAGGCGGCCAGGGAGGCGATCGGGCGGCTCGGGCTCTCGACCCGCGCCGACCAGCTGGCCGGCGAGCTGTCCGGCGGCTGGAAGCAGCGGCTCGCGCTCGGCGCCTGCATCCTGCCGCAGCCGAAGGTCCTTCTTCTCGATGAGCCGACGGCGGGCGTCGACCCCAAGGCGCGGCGCGAGTTCTGGGACGAGATCCACAATCTCGCCGCAGACGGCATCACCGTGCTTGTCTCCACCCATTACATGGACGAGGCCGAGCGCTGTCACGAGATCGCTTACATCGCCTTTGGCGAGCTGCTCGCCAAGGGCACCGCGAGGAAGGTGGTCGACCAGTCGAAGCTCAGCACGTGGATCGTGGCCGGCCCTGATTTGCACCACCTCGCCACGACCCTTCAAGCTCGCGACGGCGTCGACATGGTAGCGCCGTTCGGTACCGAGCTGCATGTCTCAGGCCGCAACAAGCGCGCGCTCGACGCGGCCATCGCCGCCGCCAAGAAGGCCGACGGGGCGCATCGCTGGACGCGCGGGGAGCCTTCCCTGGAGGACGTGTTCATCCTGCTGATGGACAAGTCCAAGGATAATTTCGCATGAGCGCGGTGGCTCACAACGGTATCGAGGCCGAGCGTCGCGATCCCGGCTTCTTCCGGCGCACGTGGGCGATGATCGTCAAGGAGTTCGTGCAGATGCGGCGCGACCGCATGACCTTCGCCACCATGATCTTCGTGCCGATCCTGCAGCTCACGCTGTTCGGCTACGCCATCAACACCGATCCCAAGCACATGCCCGCGGTTGTGCTGACCCGCGATTCGGGCCCCTTGACCCGCGCCGTCCTCGCCGCGCTCGAGAACACGGACTATTTCGACTTCAAGGAGCAGGTGCGCGATCCCGACGAGATGGACCGGCTGATCCGCTCGGGCAAAGTACAATTCGGCATCGAAATCCCGGCAAGCTTCGAGCGCGACGTGAGGCGGGGTGACCGCCCCGCCATCCTGGTAATTGCCGACGCCACCGATCCCGTGGCGACCGGCACCGCGATCTCAGCCGTGCAAGGCGTGGTCGGCACCGCGCTCAGGCGGGAGTTGCGCGGACCAGATGCCGAAGTGAAGAGCACGCCGGCGCCCTTCGAGGTTACGCTGCAGCGCCGCTACAACCCCGAAGGCATCACTCAATACAACATCGTGCCCGGCCTGCTTGGCGTGGTGCTGACCATGACCATGATGATGTTCACCGCGCTCGCCGTGACACGCGAGATCGAGCGCGGCACCATGGAGAGCCTGCTGTCCATGCCGATCAAGCCGATTGAGATCATGCTCGGCAAGATCGCCCCTTTCGTGTTGATCGGCTTCGTGCAGATGACCATCATCCTTAGTGCCGCACACTATATTTTCGGCGTGCCGATCCTCGGCAGCGTTACGCTCCTCGTCGCGCTGTCGACGCTGTTCGCCGCCTCCAACCTTGCCGTCGGCTATACTTTCTCCACCGTCGCGCAGAACCAGTTGCAGGCGGTGCAGATGACGTTCTTCTTCTTCCTGCCGAATATTCTCCTGTCGGGCTTCATGTTCCCGTTCCGCGGCATGCCGCACTGGGCGCAAGCGATCGGCGAGGTGCTGCCGCTCACGCATTTCATCCGCATCGCGCGCGGCATCATGCTGAAAGGGAACGGCTTCACCGACATGCAGATCGACGCGGCGGCGCTGTTCATCTTCATGATCGTGGCCATGGGGCTTGCGCTGTACCGCTTCCGTCGCACGCTGGATTGAGGTAGCAGGAGACATGCTGCTCAAAGCCACCCGATTCGTTGCTGTCATGCTCGCGGCGCTGACGCTTGGCTTAAGCTTTGGCCATCTGATGCAGCTGCCTTCGCGCATGGGCTGGGACCAATATCTTTGGGTCGGCTCGACGGTGCAAGGCGGGCTCTCTGCCATGTTCGGCTCGATCGGCGCGGTGATCGAAATTTCTTGCGTGGTCGCGCTGGCGCTGCTCGCTTATTTCGTGCGCGAGCATGGCAGGCCGGGCTTCGCGCTCGCGTCTATCGCCGCGCTCCTGTTCGCGCTCGGCCTCGTGCTGTGGTGGGTGCTGGTCTATCCCGTCAATGTCGAGCTGGCGAAATGGCTCAACGGACCTGTGCCGGCCGACTGGACCGACTATCGCTCCCGCTGGGAGTGGGGCCAGGCGATCATCGCGGCGGTGGAGCTCGCCGGCTTCGCCGCGCTCACAGCCTCGGTTCTTGCCGACACGCCGCGCGACTCCTAGTCCTGAGGAGCGTGCATAGCACGCGTTTCGAAGGACATGGGCTCATGCTTCGAGACGGCGCGTTCCGTGCCTCCTCAGCATGAGGAAGCAAATCACATATGGATGGCGCGCTTGTCGACGGCGAGCGCCGCTTCCTTGATCGCCTCGTTCAGCGTCGGGTGCGCGTGGCAGATGCGCGCGAGGTCCTCGGCGGAGCCGCCGAACTCCATCAGCACGACGGCCTCGGCGATCATGGTGCCGGCATCGGCTCCGATAATATGCACGCCGAGCACGCGGTCAGTCGCTTCTTCCGCCAGAATCTTCACGAAGCCCTCCGTGGTGCGGTTGACCTTGGCGCGGCCATTGGCGGTGAAGGGGAACTTGCCGGTGCGATAGGCGATCCCGGCCTCTTTCAGCTCCTCCTCGGTCTTGCCGACCGAGGCGACTTCGGGGGCCGTGTAGATCACGCTCGGGATCGCGTCGTAATTCACATGCCCCGCCTGGCCGGCCAGGATCTCGGCGAGCGCCACCCCTTCCTCTTCCGCTTTGTGCGCGAGCATGGGGCCTTTGATCACGTCGCCGATGGCATAGATGCCCGGCACGCTGGTCGCGAATGTCGCACCGACAGCGATCCGCCCGCGATTGTCGCATCTGACGCCAAGCTCGGGGAGGCCAAGGCCCTGCGTGTTGGGCACGCGCCCCACGGCGACAAGCACCGCGTCGCATTCGAGCGTCTCCGACTTGCCGCCTTTTGCCGGTTCGAGCGTGAGAGTCAGGCTCTTATCCTTGGCATCCACGTTCATCACCTTGGTGCCGAGCTTGAAGGCGAGGCCTTGCTTTGCCAGCACGCGCTGAAGCTGCTTTGCCACTTCGCCGTCGAGGCCCGGCGCCACGCGATCCAGCATCTCCACCACGGTGACAGCGGAGCCTAACCGCGACCAGACCGAGCCGAGCTCGAGCCCGATATAGCCCGCGCCGATCACCACGAGCCGCTTCGGCACGCTTGGCAACGACAGCGCCCCAGTCGAGGACAGGATGCGCTTCTCGTCGATGACGATGCCGGGGACGCTCGCCACCTCGGAGCCGGTGGCGATGGCGATGGCCTTGGTTTCCAGCGTCTGCTTCTTGCCATCAGTGCCGGTCACCTCGACCTTGCCGGGCGCGGCGATGCGGCCGGTGCCCTGTACCGCGTCGATCTTGTTCTTGTTCAGCAGGAACTCGACGCCGTCGACATTGCCTTTGACGCCTTGATCCTTGAAGGCGAGCATGGTCGCCAGGTCGAGCTCAGGCTTGACCTTGATGCCCATGGCGGCGAAGCCGTGGCCCGCTTCGGCGTAAGCCTCGCTCGCATGCAACAGCGCCTTGGACGGGATGCAGCCGACATTGAGGCAGGTGCCGCCATGGGTGGCGCGCTTCTCCACAACGGCCACCTTCATGCCCAGTTGTGCCGCGCGGATGGCGCAGACATAGCCGCCGGGCCCGGTGCCGATGACGATCAAGTCGTAGCTCATGATGGCTCCCTGCCGGTCATTGTTCGGGCGTCAGAGTTTCCTCACCGTGCCCGCCATCCCAAAGTCCCGTCAGGCTGCCGTCGGCGGCGAGCGCGTAGACGACCGGCGTCGAGCCGCCCCAATTCACGGTCAAGAGATTGTCTTGCAGCGTACCATTGCCTCGGTAGCTCGTGCTGCCGATCTTCCAGCTCAATTGATAAACCCTGCCGTGCTTCGCGATCGTGACGCTGCCCTGGTAGCTCGTGCCGTCGGCATTGCGGCCCTCGACCTTGTAGGCGCCTTGCGGGGCCGCGATCTCCTCCGGCGCGGCCGTGGCGACGGGCAGCAGCGTCTCGGTGGCCGAGCCGTCGGCCCATTCGCCGTCAAGCGCGCCGGCATCGCCAAAAGTGTAGATGACCGGGTGCTTGTCGCCCCAATTGACCACGAGCATCTTGCCGGCGAAATGCCCGGTGCCGTGAAAGACCTGCTTGCCGATCCACCAGGTGAGCGCGAACTCGTCCTGCTGCTGGCTCAGCGCCACCATGCCCTGATATTGGCTGCCATTGGGATTGGTCCCGCTCACGCGGTAGATTCCGGCGAGTTCGATAGCGGCCGGGGTCGGCTGTTGCGGGATCGGCAGCGGCCGGACCATGGCCTGTTGCTGCTGGCTCCCGCCTGCGTTTGGCGACGGCGCTTCGGGCTGAGACATGGGGGCGCCATTGGGCCGGAAGACGAAATCGCCGAAAAAGGTCGATGAGATCCAGGGCGTCTGCTCGCCCTTGGTCTCCTGATAGACACCTTTCAGCGTGCGCTTGAAGGTCTCCTCGATATTGAGGTTGGGCGTCGAGATCGATGTGGCGAGATATTTGGTGTAGGGGCTGTTGCCGCCTTCGCCGTCCAGCGCGACCGCGCCCGGCGAGGTGGAGTAGGAGACGAACAGGCTCCGATTGGAGTCGATGCGGGAGAGCCCGCGCGTTGCGCCCTTATTGATGGGGTTGTTGCGGCAGGCATCGAGGACGACGATGTTCAGGCCGTTGCGGGCGGAGGCCATGGCGTCGACGATCTCGGTCGCGGTCACGGCGCCGGTCTTGATGTCGTTCTCGCCCCTGATATGGCCGCCGACAGGCAAGAGATAGTTCTCGCCGCTGAGCTGCACGCCGTGGCCGGCGAAATAAAACAGGCCGACGCCGCCTTTTTGCTTCAGCTCATCGCCGAAGGAGGCGATGGCAGCCTGCATCGCGGCCTGGTCGGCGTCGGTCCTCAGCGTCACCTCAAAGCCGGCCTCCTCCAAGGACTTGGCGACGGCTTCGGCGTCGTTGATCGGATTGGTCAGGGCGCCAAAGGAATAGTCGGCATTGCCCACGACGAGGGCCGTGCGCGGCTCGGGCGCTTGCGCCTGAGCGAGGGCAAGCGTGGTGAGAAGCGCGGTCAGCCGGACGAGTATTGGTACTAAACGCATCGCGCCGACAGCACAGCAAACCGCGCGCGTGATTTCAAGGGCGCGGTAAGGGGTCGGTTAGCGACCCTACAGATCGAGCACGAGGCGCTTCGGGTCCTCAAGAGACTCCTTGATATGCACGAGGAAGGTGACGGCCTCTTTGCCGTCGACCACGCGGTGGTCGTAGGAAAGTGCCAAATACATCATCGGCCGCGCCACGATCTGTCCGTCGCGCACGACGGCACGCTCCTCGGTCCGGTGCATGCCGAGAATGCCCGATTGCGGCGCGTTCAGGATCGGGGTCGAGAGCAGCGAGCCGTAGACGCCGCCATTGGAGATGGTGAAGGTGCCGCCTTGCATCTCCTCCAAGCTCAGCTTGCCGGTCCTGGCGCGCGCGCCGAAATCGGTTATCGCCGTCTCGATCTCGGCGAGGCTCATGCGGTCGGCGTCGCGCAGGACAGGCACGACGAGGCCGCGCTCGGTGCCGACCGCGACGCCGATGTGATAATAATTCTTGTAGACGATGTCCTCGCCGTCGATCTCGGCGTTGACCGCGGGAATCTCCTTCAGCGCCTGCACGGCCGCCTTGACGAAGAATCCCATGAAGCCGAGCTTCACCCCGTGCTTCTTCTCGAACGCCTCGCGATAATCCTTCCTGAGTTGCATCACCGCGCTCATATCCACGTCGTTGAACGTGGTCAGCATGGCGGCGGTGTCTTGGGCTTCCTTGAGCCGCTTGGCGATGGTCAGGCGGAGCCGCGTCATGCGCACCCGTTCCTCGCGCGAGGCATCGTCGGGCGCGAGCGGTGCGCGGGGTGGAGACGGCGGCTTCGCTTTCCGCTCGCGCTTGAGCAGCGCTTCGGCGGCGGCGCTGACGCTGCTCGCGTGCGGAGCGGGGGCGCTGGCGAGCACGTCATGCTTCAGGATCTGCCCGCGACGCCCGGAGCCTTGCAAATCGTCGGCGCCACGGCCTGACTCGGCAATGAGCTTGCGCGCGGCGGGAGAGGGGGGCATCTCGTCGCCGCTCACCTCCTCGCGGCGCACGGGCTCGCGCTCGAGCTTCTTGGGTTCGGCGGCTGCCACCTTGGGCGCGCGCATAGCGGGCTCATCGGCGATTGCGGTCGCTTCCGCCATGGCGAGGTCCGATGCAGCTTCTTGAACCTTTGCCGGCTTGGCCTTGCCTGCGCCCTCGCTGATGGCGCCGAGAAGGGCGCCGACGGCGACTGTCTCGCCCGGCTTCACCAAAATCTCCGCGAGCACGCCGGAAGCGGGGGCAGGCACCTCGACCGTGACCTTGTCGGTCTCGAGTTCGACCAGAGGCTCATCGGCGGCAACAACGTCGCCTGCCTGCTTGAACCATTGGCCGACCGTCGCCTCGACGACGGATTCTCCCAAGGCCGGCACCCGGATCTCAGTCGCCATGGCTCTTCGCCTCTGCCTCTTCGCCTAAACAAGCGCCTCGTCGATAAATGCCTTCAGCTCGCGCACATGCTTGCTCATCAAGCCGGTCGCGGTCGCCGCCGAGCTTGGCCGGCCGGCATAATGCGGGCGGGCGTGCTTGGCCTCGATATGCTCCAGCACCCAGGAGAGATTGGGCTCGATGAAGCTCCAAGCGCCCATGTTCTTCGGCTCCTCCTGGCACCATACCATCTCCGCGTCCTTGAAGCGGCCAAGCTCCTGGATCAGCGCGCGGGCCGGGAAGGGATAAAGCTGCTCCATCCTGAGCAAATAGACATCGTCGATGCCCCGCTTCTCGCGCTCCTCGTAGAGATCGTAATAAACCTTGCCGGAGCAGAGCACCACGCGCCTGATCTTGTCGTCGGCGACGAGCTTGATCGCCTGGCCGGGAAGGAACTGCGCGTCGTCCCATAAGAGGCGATGGAAGCTCGAGTCCGGGCCGAATTGCGCCAAGGTCGATACCACGCGCTTGTGACGGAGCAGAGACTTCGGCGTCATCAGCACCAGCGGCTTACGGAACTGGCGATGAAGCTGGCGCCGCAGGATATGGAAATAGTTGGCGGGCGTGGTGCAGTTGGCGATCTGCCAATTGTCCTCGGCGCAGAGCTGGAGATAGCGCTCCAACCGGGCCGAGGAATGCTCGGGCCCCTGGCCCTCATAGCCATGCGGCAGAAGCAGGACCAGCCCGGACATGCGGAGCCATTTCCGTTCGCCGGAGGAGATGAACTGGTCGACGATGACCTGGGCGCCGTTGGCGAAGTCGCCGAACTGCGCCTCCCACAGAACGAGCGCATTCGGCTCGGCGAGGCTGTAGCCGTATTCAAAGCCGAGCACGGCCTCCTCCGAGAGCATGGAGTTGATCACCTCGAACCGCGCCTGATCCTTGGCGATGTGCTTCAGCGGCGTGTATTTCTTCTCGTTCACCTGATCCATCAGCACGGAATGGCGCTGCGAGAAGGTGCCGCGTTCCGAATCCTGGCCGGAGAGACGCACGGGATAGCCCTCGACCAGAAGCGTGCCGTAGGCGAGCGCCTCGGCGGTCGCCCAGTCGATGCCTCGGCCGTCGTCGATCATCTTGCGGCGGGCGGCCATGATGCGGGCGATGGTCTTGTGCGGGGTGAAGCTCTTCGGAAACGAGGTGATCTTGCGGCCGACCTCTTTCAGCAGGTCGAGATCGACCCCTGTCACCCCGCGCCGCGCCCCTTCCTCGGCATGGCCGATGCCGGACCATTTGCCGTCGAGCCAGTCGGCGCGGTTCGGACGATAGGCGTCGCTCGCCGCGAACTCATGTTCGAGAAAAGCGCGGAAGCCAGCCTGCATCTGCTCGACCTCGGCGCGGGTCAGAAGACCCTCCTCGACGAGGCGGTTGGAATAGACCTCGACCACGCCAGGGTGCTCGGCGATGCGCTGATACATCAAAGGCTGGGTGAAAGCCGGCTCATCCGCCTCGTTATGGCCGTGGCGCCGGTAGCAGAACATGTCGATGACGACAGGCTTGCCGAAGCGCTGGCGGAACTCGATGGCGATCTTGGTGACATGCACCACGGCCTCGGGGTCGTCGCCGTTTACGTGGAAGATCGGTGCGTCGATCATCTTGGCGACGTCGGAGGGATAGGGCGAGGATCTCGAAAAGCGCGGCGCCGTGGTGAAGCCGATCTGATTGTTGACGATGAAATGCAGCGAGCCGCCGGTGCGGTGGCCGCGCAAGCCCGAAAGGCCGAGGCATTCCGCCACCACGCCCTGTCCGGCGAACGCCGCGTCGCCATGCAGCAACAGCGGCAGCACTTCCTTCCGCTCGCTGTCTTTGCGCTGATCCTGCTTTGCCCGCACCTTGCCGAGCACCACGGGATCGACGATCTCCAGATGCGAGGGGTTGGCGGTGAGCGACAGGTGCACGCGGTTCTCGTCGAACTCGCGGTCCGAGGAGGCGCCGAGATGGTACTTCACGTCGCCCGAGCCCTCGACTTCGTCGGGGTGTGCCGAGCCGCCCTTGAACTCGTTGAAGATCGCCCGGTAGGGCTTGCCCATGACATTGGCCAGCACGTTCAGGCGGCCGCGATGCGGCATGCCGATGATGATCTCGGTCACGCCAAGTTGGCCGCCGCGCTTGATGATCTGCTCGAGCGCCGGCACGGTGGACTCGCCGCCGTCCAGCCCGAAGCGCTTGGTGCCGGTATATTTCACGTCCAGGAAGCGCTCGAAGGTCTCCGCCTCGATGAGCTTCTTGAGGATCGCCTTCTTGCCTTGCGGCGTGAAGCTGATCTCCCGGCCTTCGATGCGGTCCTGGATCCAGGCGCGCTGCTCGGGGTCGGAGATATACATGTACTCGACGCCGATATGGCTGGCATAGGTGCGCTTCAAGATGTCGAGGATTTGGCGCAGCGTGCCGAATTCCAGCCCGAGCGCGCCGCCGATATAGATAGAGCGGTCGTAGTCGGATTTGGTGAAGCCGTAGGTCTTGGGCTTGAGCTCGGGGTGCTCGCGGCGCGTGACGAGATCGAGCGGGTCGAGCTTGGCGGCGAGATGGCCGCGCGTGCGATAGGCGCGGATCAGCATGCGGGCGCCAAGCGTATCGCGTGCGGCGGCGAGCGCCTGCTGCTCGGTGACCGAGCCCGGCGCAAGCGCAGGCAGGAGAGAAGCTTCGTTCGAAGGCGCCCAAGACGGCCCGCGCGCTCCGGCGAGAACGTCGTCGCGGCTGTCGTCGAGGCTGGCGAAGAAGTCGCGCCACTCGGGATCGAGCGAAGCGGGGTCCTCCTCATAGCGGGCGTAGAGCTCGGCGAGATAGGCGGCGTTGGCGCCTTGCAGGAACGACGTGCGGGCAAACACGTCGTTCAGTTCGTGTCGCGTCATCTGGTCAACCTTGCCGGCCGTTGAAGGGGCCACCGGCGTGCCGGGCAAAAAAGGCGAGCTTTGGGCGCCCGCCTCACCTTTCATTTAATAATCGTGCAAGGGTTGTTCCAAGGGCGGCGGGCGAGTTTGCCACCACAATTCCGGCATCGCGCATTGCCTCAATTTTGTGCTTTGCGTCGCCTTTGCCGCCCGAGATGACGGCACCGGCATGACCCATGCGCCGCCCGGGCGGAGCGGTCGAGCCCGCGACAAAACCGACCACCGGCTTTCTGTTGCCGGCGCTGACCAGGAATTCCGCGCCTTCCTCCTCGGCGCTGCCGCCGATCTCGCCGATCATGATGATGGCTTCGGTCGCGTCGTCGGCGAGGAAGAGTTGCAGCGCATCGACGAAGTTCGTGCCGTTGACGGGATCGCCGCCGATGCCGATGCAGGTCGACTGGCC
>Ga0315297_10003530_pt1 | contig 10059 bp, 12 predicted proteins | sample YL17G15_0_MG_FD_203628 | JGI IMG/M metagenome (GOLD analysis project Ga0315297, IMG submission 203628) | Sediment microbial communities from Yellowstone Lake, YNP, Wyoming, USA - YL17G15_0 | ecosystem: Environmental > Aquatic > Freshwater > Lake > Sediment | place: USA: Wyoming | collected...
AGGACGCGCACACGAAGGAGGTCACCGTTCCATGAAGACGATCACCATCACCATCCAGGTGCCGGACGGCGTGGATGTCAAGATCGGCGGCGGAACTTCCGCCGCGAGCAGCAAGGCGTTTACCCCTCGACCCGACCCGGACTACCCCGGGGCCCCCTGCTCGGAGTGCGGCGGTGGCTGGCGGCTGATCAAGGCCGGCTACAGCAAGACCAAGAAGAACGAGGACGGCACCCCCAAGCAGTTCAACGCCTTCTATGTCTGCGCCACTGACGACTGTGACGGCAAGCCCGGGCAGGAGATGGTCATGGAGGATGTCTCCGGGCCGCTCCCCTTTTGATGAGCGCCATCGTCACTCTCTGCGGTGATCCCAACGACGGCACCCATGGGCTGTTCATTGACGGCGTCAAGGTCCTCGACTCCGGGGACGAAGACGTGACAGTCAAGGACCTGTTCTGGCCCGAGGTCGTCGCGGCGGTGGTGGAAGCCCTGGGCGGCACGCTGGTCGAGGAGGCCCGCTACCGCCCGTCCCGCAAGGTTCCTGGATACTTCGACGTGCCCGACGAGTACGAGTCCTTCTGGCCCGACAGGCTCGAGGACATGGGCCCCGTCGAGCCACCCTACGAGGAGCCGCCCGGCGAACTCACCGCCGAGGACCTCAACCCAGACGCAGAATGGAACACGTTCTGGTGAAGGTCGCCATCGCGGGGGCCTTGACAGGCAGGAGTAGATTGATTTCAGCGGCAGAGTTGGTGCCGGTTTTTCATGCCCTGATCGGTGCCAACTCCACCCGTCGGGGCACCCTCATTTCTGGGGCCCGTGTACGAGGCAAGGGCATCGGTAGGAAGGAGTTGGCTTCCATGGACATCACCAAGCGCCCCATCGGTTCCTGGTTCAGGCGGGTCGTGCCCGAGAGCTACGCTCGGGCGAGCCTGCACCTGGAGGGGACTTCGCCCATCCTGATGAACTGCCCAGACCTCGACCGTGAGAGCGAGCTGTACCGGGCGTTCATCACCCTCTCCCAGAAGAAGGGCAAGACGCTCGAGGACGAGGCTCGTCTCCGCGAGCTGGAGTGGAAGGTCCGCATCTACCTGGACGACGAGGTCGGCCCCTATGTCCCGGGCTCCGCCGTCAAGAAGTGCCTGATGGTCGCGGCCACCAAGTGGCGGATGGGCGAGACCCTCCATCGCTCCCTGGTCACCGTCGGCTATCGCATCCCGCTGCTTTACGATGGCCCCCGCGACGAGCAGGGCCTGTGGGACGGCGGCTACCGCTACACCACCATGGTCCAGAACGCAGGCTTCGGCTCCGGCCGCGTCATGCGCTGCCGTCCCATGTTCCCTGAGTGGTCCCTCGACACCGAGATCGCCTACGACCCCGAGGAGATCGACTCCGACAAGCTGAAGCTGATCGTCGAGCGGGCCCAGCGGTTCGGCCTGCTCGACTATCGCCCCGAGTTCGGAAGCTTCATCGCGACGGTCACCGTGGGCGAGATCAAGACGACCCCCGTCAAGGCTTCTGCCGTGAAGAACCGCAACGGTCACGAGCAGAAGGGCCACGACGCCATGAAGGCCAGGATCATGGATCCCAAGGATCTCGTCACCGCCTGATCCAACCATGTGCGTGGTTAGTTGTGCCTGGACGAGGTGAAGCCGGGAATGGATCGGCCCGAATGTGGTGTGCCGGGCCCGACTTGTCAGGGATTGTCAAGCCACCGTATGGCGGGGCTGGGTGCGCCTAGTCGCATCTGGGCCAGACAAGCCTGAGCTGAGTGGAGCTGGGTAGCCTCACGGCACGACGGGAGGGCCTTTGCGGGCCCTCCAGCCGACCCGTGAGACTTGGTCATTGGTCTCTAGGGACGGGAAACGGCATGGACTGGAGAGCCTCCTGCCTGGCATTTGCCGCCGGGGACTCTCCAGCCCATCCCGTGAGACGAGTGTGTGTGGTGTGACGGAGCTGGATACGGCCCGTAGAGGCGGGGTCGAGTCCGATATGGACGGGTTCGCCAAGGCGAGTCTGGGTCGGCCGGGGCCGGGCGCGACTAGTTCTGGTCGGCCCCGCCGAAGGAAGATCACAGTATCCTCCAGCCCATCCCGTGAGACGAGTGTGTGTGGTGGCGTGAGTCACGCCAGAGCAAGCTGGAGTCGGGTAAGCCGGAGTTCAGCAGGCTTCGCCCTGTCAAGGAACGGCGGGGTCCGGTCAGCCTTGGCGCGGCATGTTTAGCCGTGATCGAGTCGGGTAGGTCTAGGCCGGATGAGGCCCGGCGCGACCGGGTCGTGCTAGTTCTGGGTTCGACGAGATGAGTTTGGGCCGGACGGGGCCGAGTGGAGTTAGTTCTGGAAACTCGAGGCGGAGTCGGGATGGGCGAAGTTCGTCGTGCCTTGAACAGGTCTGTTGGGGTTAGCCAGGGCGGGCCACGGCCAGGCCAGGGCTGCTCTGGTGAGGCAAGGAAATGAAGGTGGCTATCGTTGGGAGCAGGCGGCTCCCTCGAGGGTCAGCTCCACGAATGCTGATCTCGTTCATGGCGGCCCTGCCGGAGGATACTGTGATCTTCCTTCGGCGGGGCCTCCGCACCGATCCCGGGATGTTCGAACGCGATGTGGAGACCCTTGCCGGACTTCTCCGCCTGGAGGTGGAGTGGCATCAGCCTGAACCAACCGAGAGGACTCCTGGTCGTTCCAGCGTCTACGCCAGGGACATTTCAATGGTCGAGCAGTCCGATCTCGTCATTGCCTTCCTCACCCTGGACGATGTCGAAGGTGGTTACTCTGGCAGTTCCCATGTCATCGACAAGGCCCTCGCCGCGAACAGGCCGGTCTACGCCTACAGCGTGGACGAGTTCGGCACCATCGAACGGGTCGGAGACTACGACCCGGACGAGCTCTACGTCTCGCTGGCGCCGACGGTGCCACATGTCTGACACCACCTGGTGCGGCGGGGCAGACCATGACTGGCGTGACAAGCCCCGAGTCCGCTACCCCGGGTACTTCGCTGACTCCATCGACCTCAACTGCCTGCCTTTGCCGCCTGATGCTTGAACGGCCGGGTACACTCCCGGCGTGAGTGCCTTCAACGACCAGACCATGCGGAACATGGTCCACTGGGCCACCTACTTCGCCAACGATTGGAAGCAGGAAATCCCCACCCGCATCCACAGCTCGGCCATCTCCCTCGATGGCTCGCCCGAGTGGCACCCCGACTTCGCTCGCTGGCTGACGAGCGACCGTAAGCCACGCCCACACAACGACCAGCAACGACTCCGCACCACCAAGGTCATGCGCCGTCTCAGGCGTGTGGCCGTTCGAGAGTACGAGGTCCTGTACAGGATCCTCGTACTCGGAGAACGACTCGAGGAGACGACGCTATGGCTGAACGCCAGAGCGGAACGGAACAACATCCCGTTCCCACCCCACCGTCCCAGCGGTCCCCACTACACCCACAAGGACACCCTGGCCCTCATGATCGCGGGCATCGACTTCGCGAGGGAGTCCTGGTAGTCGCCACCGCACTGATGTTGACGCTGACAGTCCTTCCCGGACCGTCGCTCTCCATCCTGACAGCGCAGCAGACGATCCTCCCCGCCGCAGAGCTCAGGCGGGTCGAGGTAGCGGATCCCAGTCCATCGGCCACGGCTCTTCCGACGCGTCATACATCCATCGTGCCTCTCGGCCCCGATGAGGCTCCAGTCCAGGCGGAGCAACCGACGCCCCTGCCGACGCCCACGCCCACCGAGCAACCAACGCCGCGCCCACGGCCGAAAGCAACACCACGGCCAGCCGCTTCACTCGAGACCTCCCACTCTGTCGAGGGTACAGCGAGCTGGTACTGCCTGCCAGGCCGCTCACGATGCTCTGTGGGGCGCACAGGCGGCCTGTACGCCGCGATCAGCCCCGACCTGGACTTCCTACGCGGAAGAGCCATCAGCGTCTGTTCTGGGGCATCCTGCGTCGTCGTGACGGTCATCGACTGCAACTGCCAGGCAACCCGGGCCGTGGACCTGTATGCCGACGCCTTCAGGGTCCTCGCACCACTCTCTGCCGGCCGGCTGAAGGTCACGATCCGCTGGTAGTCAGAGGGCGGTGGGACTCGAACCCACGAGCCCTCCCCTCGCTCCGCGATGGTCAACGGGGTCAGGCGGTTGTCGCGGCCCCCGTGGTCACCTGAGTAGACCGTCAAGCGGTCCCCACGGGCTGCAACCCTCTGTGTGTGGCCTGTGCCGTTCCCGTTAGCCGGGTTGCCCCGACCGCATCGCACTCTCAGGCGGGCCACGCGCCCACGACTACGCTACCAGATTGCTCCCCCGGGGTGGTGTCGTCGGCCGGTACGGTCGCCGGCCATCCACTCTGCCACGGGCCTGACGGTCACCGCGTCCGCTTCACCCTTTGCGAGTGGCCCGCCGCCGACAGGAACCAGCATTCCCCCCGTCGGGGAGGCAGCACTGGAGACGGCGGACTCGGTGGCCCCGGGAGCTTTCAGAGCATACAGAAAGACCGCCTCCTCGGGAGTGGGACCCTTGCGGGTCTGCCTCTCGCGGTGACGGTCCTTCGTGCCCCCGGCGTAATCCGGTCTCGTTGCCTTGCGGCTCGTCTGACGTTTCCTCCGGCGGCCTGCGTAATCTAGCCGGGACCTCCCGGCCTGTCAAGCGCCTAGTTGACGACGCTCTTGACCACGACCTTGACCCCGTCCACGGTGCCGGTGACGGCATCCCGGACGCGGGCCCCGGCCGCGTCAGAGACCTCACTGGCGGCCACGACGGCGCCAGTCGCGGCTGCGGCTGCGGCGTCCTCGGCCGTGGTGGCGAGGTCAGCAACGGCCTCGATGGCTCCCTTGACGGTGGCGACCGCCACCTCCACGAGATCCTGGCCCAGCTCCGCCGCCTCCGCGACGATGTCCTGGGCCGCGTCGCCGAGGGCCCCGATGATGTCGGCACCCGCCTCCACGACGGCGACCAGGTCGGTCTTGATGCGCTCGATGATGGTGCTTTCGAGGGTCATTCCTGTGTCTCCTTGCGACGTTCGATGTGGTTCCACTCTGCGGGATCCGCCACCCTACGCATATCCGCGAAGATGATCGTCAGGGCGATCATGATGAGGGCCCCTCTCGAGATCGAGAGGCCAACGATGGAGAACTGGGCGTCTTGCATGATCAGCCCGATGCTCGAGATCGTCAGCCCGCCCGAGATGACGAGCAGACCGATGGCCTTGACCAAGGCCACCGCTGCCCTGTCGTCGTGATGATGTTGGTACATCCTGACGGCTCGTGTCAGGTGCCATGCGAACAGGAAGAACGAGAGAGCCGACAGGATCAGGATGAGGTCCGCGTACTCTTCGGTGGCTCCCATCTAGTTGTTCACCTCCGGCTCGCTCCCGGACACGATGATGTTGTCGGGACGATCCTCCCCACCAGTTGGCGGGGTGTAGGGGTACTGCTGCTGCTGGTACTGCTGCTGCTGGTAGTAGTCGGGCGACGGCGGGGTGGAGGGGTTGTCTGAGCGCCCGAGATACGGAAGACGAACGATGGCCTCGTAGCCCAGGAGGACGAGCAGGGCTCCGAGGGCGATGGTGAGCGTCGGCCAGTCCCGTCGGGAGGGATCGAGAGCCAGCCAGGCAAAGACGATCAGGCACACGACCGAGGCAACGATGCGAAGCCACCTCTGGATCGGATCCCTGCCCGCTCTCCAGCCGTTGCCGTCCGATGGCTTCTTGGTCATCGCTTCTTCCTTGGGCGCAGGGAGATGAGCTCGCTGCCGCAGTTGGGACACGCTCGCATCTTGATCCCGGGCAGCTTGAGCCAGCCGAAGCCGCACTCAGCCTTCGGGCACTTCATGGGCAGGCCGTAGTCCTCGGCCTTGATCCTGGGGCGGACGAGTCCGCCCGCACTCACGGGGGAGTGGGGGAGTGCGCCCCGTAGGCGCTCATTCTGTCGTGGCCCAGCGGAGGATCGCCCGATAGCCGGCCCTGATCACCGCTCCGAGGAGGGCAAAGGTCACCACGCTCGGTGCGACCACAGCCTGATCGACCGACACGATGTTGACGGCAACGAGGGCCGCCGCCGCAGACAGAAGGATGTCGGCCACGAGGTCCTTGAAGAACTTGCTGGCCGTGAAGGACGAGATCCCCGTACCGTCGGTCAGGAAGCCGAGGATGCGCCCCTGAGCGGGGGTGAAAGTGCCACTCGGAGGAGTCATCGGAGGCGTACCTCTACGAGCGGCCCCTCCCGGCTGCCTGCTAGACGATAGCACGACTCCCTGGCTCAAGGGAACCATCGAGGACCCGTTCCACGAACTTGTCCTTGAGCTGGGACCGGGCGAAGAGGAAGTGGTACTCCTCGTCCGTCAGCCCCTTGACCGTCATCCACGAACGGGCAGCCCAGAACGGGCTGTCTCCCACCCTCTTGACCGTCCCGCCTCGGAAGGCCGGACCCAGAACATCAAGGTACTCCACGAGAAGCTGGTAGGCGAACTCGATGGGCGCGTAGTGGACGGTCTCCCACGTGTGGGAGCGAGCGCACGCCACGGCCTCACGACACTCCCTGGGTCTCGTGACCTCGATATGGTCTGCAAGGTCGTTGAGGTCCTGGTAGCCGGGCTCGAAGATCATCACAGTCCCCTGATGTCGTTGATGTCCCTGCGGTTGGCCGAGGTGTTGGGATCGGTGACCCGGCCCGGGTTCTTCGGCGTGGAGAGCGTCGGGGCGGTCACCAGGTATGTGACGATCAGGCGGTGGTCAGTCGAGCAGGGGTCCTTCGGTTTCCTGAGCAGGCGATACGAACGGCCGCTCCTGTCGCAGGGGTCCTTGACGTAGTCGATCCCCTCATGGAGCTGGATCCCCGACATGGTGTAGACGTTGATCGTCCCTCTCGAGGGGCTGACGTCAACGGTGAAGTGCCGGTACGTTTCGGTCGTTCCGTTCTCGAACTCCACCACGTTGTCGTGGACGGCCACGATGTCGGTCCCCCAGCCTTCGCTCTGCTGGGCGTCTGGATTGCCGTGCGCCACCTCGTTGTTGAAGTTCAGGATAGCCATGGCCTCGGCCCGGTCGCACAGGTCGAAGGTCCAGCTCGCGCTGACCGAACCGACCGCCCACAAGAAGACCCCATGGGAGAGTCCGAAGCAACCCCAGAGACCTACGTACTCCTTTGAGAGGTCGCCGCTGATCGAACCCTCTGCGGGACCGACACCCTCATTCTCCTTGCCACCTCCCATCTCGTTGTTGCCGAAATAGTGGTCGTTCAGATAGCCGTACAGATAGCCACCCTGGCCGAACCCGGTCGCGATCTTGAATGATCCGTAGACCCACGGAAAGGCCAGGCTGGACCGTGGCGGAAGGACGCTCCACGCCACTCCCGCGAAGTAATGCAGGGTGGTGGCGTTGTTGCCATCGGCATCCACCTTGAAGGGAGACGAGTCGTAGAAGATATTGGCTGTGTCCCAGTCATCGCCTTCCATCCAGGAGTTTGCACCGACGAGGCCGAGCTTCGTGGAGTACGGCTTGAAGATCCACGCCCCCGTCCCGTCGTAATCGACGCTCACAAGCCCCATATGGTAGTTATCGTAGGTGAGCTTCCAGTAACGGGCCATCTTGAACTCGGGCGGAAACGGGAGGGGCCCGGTGGCGAGCTCCATGCCGGTGTAGACATGGTGCCAGGTGGTAGTCAGTTCACCCGTGCCGGGGTCCTCCGTCTGGATCCCCGCATACAGATTGACCTTGTCCGGTGCGCTGACGTTCTGGATCCAGAGGATCCCGTCGGTCTCCGTGAGCGCGTTCCAGAAGCGTCGCTGGGCGACCTTGGTGGCAGGGCTGTTCGGCATGTCAGCCTCCCGCCACGTCGCCACCCAGGCCGGCGGTGGCCTCGCCCGGGTAGGGAAGATAGTCGTAGATGTTCCATGGTGCCTCGGGCTCGAGGCCCATCACGAGCTCGTACCTGGGGTAGGCGTAGTAGAAGCCGTCGTGTGGTTCCTTGGCTACCGCGAAGGTGATCTTCATCTGGCGGATGACGAGGTTGGTGTCGATCCCGTGCGCGGATGACTTCACATTGACCACCTGGCCGGCCTGGTAGCCGGGCTCGAAGACGGTGGCAGTCGCCATGATGATCGGCTCGTCGTACCGCACGAGGGTGGAGTGTCCCCTGATCTTCAGCCATTCCTCGTGATGGATCTCCTGCCTCATCTCTCCCATTTGCCAGCGTCCCCAGGTCCTGATGGAGTTCACGATGGCGTTCTTCGGTCGGGGCTTGCCGGACAGGGGATCCCATTCCCTCGAGATGAAGTCGGCCAGCAGCACGGTGTAGCGAGCGATCCGGTTCTTGTAGGTGACGATTGCCCGCTTCTGGGCCTTCGTCCTCCTGGACGGTGGGATGGCGTAGATCTTGGCGAGGGCGGCCCTGCTCCTGTTGATGAGGTCCGTGTAGTAGCGCCTCCAGAACTCGATGTCTCCGTACTCGTGCCAGACCATGATCTCGCCCTCGACCGAGTTGGCGAGCGTGCCCCAGATCAGAACGTCGTTGATCATGTTGTTGATGTCGAAGGTGACCTTGAGGTCGCGACTGCTGATGCCACCGAGCCCGTCGGTGATCGGATAGGGGGCCGTGATCGTCCCCCGGTCGTGGTAGTGGAGGGTCATCGTCGCGTCGATGTACCAGACCCCGGTCGTGATCTGGCTGATCGACTGGAAGCTGCGGCGGAGGGTAGATCCAGACTCCGGCATGACCCACGGCGACACGGGAGCTGGGGTGGCGATCGGCTGGACCGTGACCCCGCTGTCGATCACCTCCCCTTCTTCATGTCGATTGACGGACCAGGAGAAGTCGAGAGGAAGATCGGGCAGGCAATACTCACCGAGGATCGTGTCGATCATGTGGTCGTCCATGGTCCCCTGATCGAAGTCGGGCCAGCGAAGGTAGGGCCCGAGGACCATGGCAGAGTCGCGGCTCGTGTATTCGGCCGGGTAGTTCCGCACCGCGAGGCGATCGAAGAGGATGTTGTAGTCGGTGCCCACCAGTACCGTCTTGGGAGAGGCCATGTCCTCGAAGAAGAAGCCCCTCTCCACGCCGGTCACCCAGCCTCCGAAGGAACGGAGGTCGTCGATCTCGAAGCGGATCTCCTCGCCTCCCTGGAACTCTTCGTGATTGCCCTTGAGGGTGATCGAGAACGATCCTGGTCCTGTCCTGGCAGCCTGCGTGAGCTCGGTCTGTGCCCACACGATGTCCCCGGTGATGTCGAGCCACGTTCTCTTCGGCTCACGGGCCACCCGATACCTCTGAACAGCCTCGTCCCTCTGGTCCTTGTACCGCTCGAGCGTCGCGATCTGGGCATCGGTCCTCTTCGACGGCTTGATCACGAGGATGGGGTTCATCAGCTTCTGGTACTTGGCGATCTGGTCCCACCAGAACTCGACGGGATCCTGTGCCCTGACGCGAGCGAGCTCCGCACGCAACTTGGCGATGTACGCCCTGATGCGGTTGATCTCCGCCTCGTCCGTGGTGGCAAACGCCCGCTCGGTGTAGTCCGGGACCCAGATCGTCATCTCCTCCTCCTACGCGAACATGGTGGCGGAGATGGTGCCGCCGTGGAAGGCACGGGCAGCCGTACGGAGAGCGTAGCCGGTGATCTCGATCGGTCGCGAGTCCTGCGGGGCAAGTGGATTGGCAATCCAGTATTTGCCATTCTGGTAGGCGACCCCGACCTGGTGCTTGTGGATGTCGTTGAAACGGCAGTTGTTTGGCAGCCCCCTGGAGTCCACCGCGAGCGATGCGATCCAGCCGGCCTTGAGGAGACTGATGAAGCCGTCCCAACTGCTGGAGGTGTACTTGCGGATCTTGTGGTTGGGCCACATGGTCGTAGCGCCCTTCCAAACGTGGTAGCCGGTGCCACCGGTTGCACCAGGGCGATCTGGATTGCGGGCAGCCGCACGGAAGACCGGGACCGACGGTTGGTAGGACTCACCAGAAGCAATCGCGGCCCATACCGTTGCCACCACCCAGCAGTCATCGACATCTCCTGCCCCCGGGTAGTGGACCTGATTGAGGACGCCCGGCAGGGAGCCCCGGTTGTAGCCCGTGCCG
>Ga0315297_10003533_pt1 | contig 10056 bp, 9 predicted proteins | sample YL17G15_0_MG_FD_203628 | JGI IMG/M metagenome (GOLD analysis project Ga0315297, IMG submission 203628) | Sediment microbial communities from Yellowstone Lake, YNP, Wyoming, USA - YL17G15_0 | ecosystem: Environmental > Aquatic > Freshwater > Lake > Sediment | place: USA: Wyoming | collected...
TCCCAGACCCGAGGCCCTGTTGAACCCCTGCGAAACGGTGATGACATCCGCGCCCAGGCCACCCAACTGGCTCGATATGGTCTGTTGCATGCCAGCGCTCATCGACAATATGGCCACTACTGCGGCGACGCCTATGACGATGCCAAGTATGGTGAGCCAGCTCCTCAAACCCCTATGTGAGAGGCTGTTCATCGAGAGCTTCATCACTGTGTCAAACTTCATCTTCCATTCCTCATTTCTTCTTCCTTCCCCTCAATTTGAAGAAAGCGACCACCGCGACTATTCCGACCACGCCTATTGCTATGTAGAGCAGTCCGCCGCTGAGAAGCTGAGACTGGCCGTTCTGGGAGAACTGCGCCCTTGTCGAGGTCACATTCATCCCGCCCGTGCTGAAGGTATCAAGATGGACCTCCTTTTCCACGGTCCTCCTTATGCCAAGAGTGTCGGTATAGGCGATGTTTATCTTCAACGGGGTCACGCTAGAGGCGGTAATGTTCCCGCCGCTCCTGTAGCCGCCTATCTGAGACGGCGAGCCCAGCTGCGCTATCTGGAAGCTTGCAAGCGTGTAATCACTGGCATCCAGATTGCCGAGCACGGTCGCGGAAGCGCCCGAAACCCTGTACGCGGACTGGTCCGGTATGCTCACGACCACCGAATAGGCGGTGTTGGAACCTATGTTGGCTATTGCAAGCGAAGTTGTACCGGATGAAGAATCCTGCACCACGACATCGAAATCCGTTCTCGGGTTCAATACGGTCACATTAAATTTCTGCAAGGACACCGTTATGCCGTTACCGTAAGTGTACTTCAGTCCGATCTCGTTATCACCGTTTATTGCATCCTTGTCCACACGCACCTTGTACTTAACTAAGTATGCTTTGTCATCTGTCGCCAACCCGCCGATGCTACCTAGCTCCTGAACGGCGGCGACGCCCGAATCCAATGAAAAGGGGTACTGTGGGAGCAGCTCTACGACAACGTTGTCGGCCCTTGCAGTTCCCCAGTTCTCTAGCTTGAAGAGCAAGTTTACATAACCTCCAGGTTCGGCCGTAACCGGATCTTGATTTACAAGTATTGTCTTTATGGCGACTGAATTACTGGCGATGGAGCTAGTGCTGACGGCACCACTCATCACAGGAGCCAGCAGCAGAACTCCTGCCAATACCACCGCAAATAACGACATGTTTTTCATTTTCCTCAACCTCCGTTCACAATATTTCCGTCCTTCAGACGGATGATTCTTTTAGCATAGTCCGCAACATCAGGCTCATGCGTCACCATGACAACCGTGATATTTTTCTCCTTTTGCAACTTGCTGATGAAATCCATTATTTCATAGCCCGTCTTCGTGTCCAAATTTCCGGTCGGTTCGTCCGCTAGGATGAGTGGCGGGTCATTTGCAAGCGCCCTTGCCACGGCTATGCGCTGACGCTCACCACCCGATAGCTGGGATGGAAGATGATTGGCACGGCCTTCAAGACCTACCATCTTAAGCAGACTGGCGACCTTTTCTTCACGCTCTTTCTTATCTTTCTCAAGTATCAGCATCGGCAGTTCTATGTTTTCCTTGGCGGTCAATGTAGGGTACAAATTAAAGAACTGGAACACAAAACCTATCTTCTCGCCGCGCAACCTTGCCAGTTCGGAATCCTTAAGCTTGGAAACGTCAACACCGTCAAGATAAATTTTCCCTGATGTCGGCCTATCCAAAACCCCTATCATATGAAGAAGCGTTGACTTTCCGGAGCCGCTGGGCCCCATTATCGCTATGAAATCCCCGCGTTCTATTTTCAGGTCCACGCCTTTCAAGGCTTGGATTCCGACTTCGTCCATCTGATAGGCTTTTTTGACACCCTTCAGTTCTATTACCGCATTTCCGCTACCCATTTAGCTCAACCGTTTCTTTCCTTAATTCCGCACGCATTTAAATACGTATGTAACACCATATCAAGGTATCCTGAAACAACCTGAAACATGTAACAAGGTGAAACGATTGGAAAAGCAATACAGGAAATATGTCGCAGTAATGATTCTCTGCTTCCTGCTCGGTGGGTTCTCAATAGTCTCTTATTTACTGCAAGTTTATTCCATATTCTGGCATGCTGAAATAGTATCTGCGGTCAGAGTAGAAAGCGGAAACTTCTCGGTCCCCACGTTCGTCCACGAAGCAAACGGAAACAACCTTTCGATGCTTGAAAACAGGACACCGCCACGTATGGAGCGTATGGAACCTGAAACCCTGCTACTTTCGCCGTTCTCATTGCTGCAGCTTTTCACGGGCATCGCCTCCCTCATTGCGGGGATTTCCATCTGGAACCTTATCAGAGAGAGGGAAATAAAATCCGCCAAAAAAATGATACTGGACGTGTTCCTCCTTCCCGAAGAAAAAGAGGTCATGAACAGGATTGAAAAGGGCGGCGGCTCGCTCACGCAGAACGAAATAGTCAGGAGCACAGGCCTGTCGAGAGTCAAGGTACATAGGATTGTAAAGAAGCTCGAACAGAAAAAGCTGATAATAAAGCAGCAATACGGGATGACAAACAAGCTTGCATTGAAAAAATAACGGCTAGTTTTCAGAACCTTCTTTCGCCCTTATCTCGACGGCCACTCCGCGCCTCATCTGCTTCATTTCGGAGCTGTTAAGGAGCGCCTTGCCGACGGCTATTGTTTTACCGCCATGGACAACTGCCACTTCTTCGCCGGGCAGGATGCCTTTCTCCGGGCTCGCGAACTTGGCAAAGACCGCGCGGCCTTCGCTGACAAACTTCGCAGCATCGGGGTCCTTGACGGCCACCCGTTTCATTTTCTTAAGGGACTTTGCGCCTTCAAGCGTGGGCAAAAAGAAGCCGTCTGACGGGCGGAACGTGCCGAGCAGCGTTTCGCCTTTCCATAAACGCCTAAGACGGCCTGTCTTTCTGGACACCTCTATCTTGGCTTTCCTGAACGGCCTGCTCGCGCCCTTTCCGAACTGATAATCCAGGCTTGCATCAACAACTTCCGCTGGTTTGACGTTCTTAGGCTTCTCAAAGCGCTCGGTAAGGGACTGGCCGAAAGGATAAACGGACTTAAGAGCTGACGGGACCTTTCCGAACGGATCTTTACGGAAAGGCTTCTTGATTGGGACGCGTTTCAACTGCTCTTTCGCGCGGACGACCTCGGGGCGCAATGACGTTTCCGCTCCGCCCCACATCAATGCCGATTTCTTTGAAACGGGATCAAGCTCCTGGAAAAGCTTCGGGTACATTTTGAGGCCGTGCTCCAACGCCAACAGGAGGTTCGGGTGGGCACGCGCCCTTTCCTGGACAAGCTCCCAAAGGCCGTTTTCGCGGATGGCGGTCCTGATTGTGCGGAGTTCTTGGAACGTGACATAAAGATTATGGCGCGCCAACCAGGCCAGCCGCGCCTTCCCGTCAAGCTCCAGCACTTTCTTCGGTTCGGAATGCGAACACAACGGGCAGGAGCAGGGAAATTCCTTCAGATCCGAGAGCTGGTGAGTGCCGCTCACTGTAAGATAAGCCCCGCGCTCTGCCGCAAGGCTGTACATGGCGCTGTCGAACAGGTCACAGCCGAAAGCCGCGAGCATGGCGAAAACCATCGGATGGCCTGCGCCGAACGCGTGGATTGGCGTCTGAGCAGGAAGGTTCGCTTTGCAGGTCAAAATGATGTCTGCCAGGTCACGGAAGCGGTATTGCATCATCAGCGGAACTATTCCGCCTATTGCGAACACATCCGGATTGAGCTTTGCGACTTCAATACAGGCTTTCTTGCGCAAATCTAGGAAACGGCCGCCCTGGATTGGGCCCACGAGATTAATATCGGGTTGTGATGTTCGGGCAGCCTTGATACGAGCCAGGGTCGTCGCCAACTTTGTTTTGGCGGTCGTTAGGTCGTCTATTGGAAGAGTAAAGACGTCTAATGGAGTAATTATGTCTGAGCCTATCTTCTTCTGGTACGCGATTATTTCTTCGGGCGCGACGTCAGCTTTTCCTTGCGAGAACATCTGGTACGTGCCGCTGTCCGTGTAGAGGGGACCGTCCCAGCCTAATACCGAATGTATGCCTTTGGATGCCGCAACTTCGCTAAGGTTAGCGCTCCTTCTGATGATGTAAGAGTTCGTGATAAGGATGTCGGCCTTGAACTCCTTCTTCAAGTCAGCTACGGGAACGGGCATGCGGTTCGGGTTGACGACTATGCAGATGTTCGGCGTGGTTATCGCGTGCTTCCCAATGGTCCATTTGCAGATGCGGCCCGCGGCATCCCTATCGGTAAGTTCGAGCATGAGAGAAAATAAGAAAGAGAGAATAAAAAGGGCTTATTTCTTCTTCTTCATCATCGCGGCGACTATGCACGCAACGATTCCGAGCACGTAGCCGGCCCACAGGTTCCATTGTGCGAACCAGGTCCAGCCGGTCTGCGCAGCGAAGCCGTACACCATCACGGGTATCTCGATTATCACTGAGATGGCGACCAATGCAACGCCCAGCAGCAGGCCTTCCTTGAGCGGCTCCTTGGGCTTCTTCTTGAAGTAGAAGTAATAGGCCACCAGGTAAGCCACCACGATCCCGACCAGCATGTTCAGATAGGTCTGAATCGGCGTGCCCCACAGCGGGGTGAACATCATGGCCGAGATCAACAGGAAGACCACGGCGTAGAATATCACGCCCGACAGCAACGCTTGCTTGTAGTTTATGCACATGCGCCAATTTTCGGGGCGGTGTTTATAAAGCCGAAGGCGCATCAGACACCATAATAAAATTTATAAAGTGGGAAACCATCGTTACGTTTATGTCGTATAGATGCGATGGTTACGGAGAATTCACGTTGCGGAAAGGGATGGATAGTAAGGAGGCATTCAAAGCAGCGCAGGCGGAAGAATTTGAGATCGTTGAGGAAGGTCGAACGACATTTACGATATCTTTCAGCGGCTGGGCGGTCGGCCATGCGAGGAAACAATTCGAAGTCTTGAGCAAATATTTCAACGGCACCTTTGAAGTGAAAGGCGAGGAGGCAACCGACGTATGGTATTTAGAATTCAAAGATGGAAAATGGATATTCACGCCAGTCGAAATCAAGAAGGGAAAGCCAGAGGTGCTCGACGAAAACGGGCGGATGGGACTGACTGGCGAACTTAAAGAAAATATCTAACTCTGAGCTTAGCAATTCTTTTTAAGCTTCGCCCTCGATTCGGCTGATATGGACAAAGTCATTTACCTCAATTCGGGAAAATGCGGCTGGGGGAACTGCATTTTTTGCGGCTGGGGCGCGAAGGAAAGCAGAGTCAAGACGATACACGAGCTCAAACGGATGATAGACGAACTGTTCAGGACGGAGAAGTTTGACAGGCTCAAGGTATTCAATTCGGGCAGCTTTCTGGACGAACGGCAGATACCAAGGGCTTTCAGGAGCTATCTTGTGAGGAAGTGCGAACAGCACGGCGTAAAGGACTTGGTCGTTGAAAGCCGCGGCGAATACCTGACACAGCAGTTTGCGGACGACATGAAGAGCGACAAGGTCAAGGTAACGATCGGCTATGGCCTTGAGGTCGCGGACGACGAGATGCTGAAGAAGCTGCAAAAGGGGACGACAACGGAAGGCTTTGTGAAGGCGGCGAAATTCCTACACGACAACGGATTTGGCATGCGCGCTTACGTCCTGGTCAATGCGCCTTACACCACCAGAGAAAGTTTGAGAAAGACCGTGACCGTCTCCATGGAACATGCCGACAGCATTTGCCTGTTGAATTGGTTCCCGCACGGCGCATCAAAGGCGTTTGACCTGTGGATAGAGGGGAAATGGAAGCCCATCACAAAGAAAGAGTTTGACGAGTGGACGGACGAGTTCAAAGACAAAAAGATCGAGAAATACTTCGAAGAGTTCGTTTTCAAGCCGAGATGGCCGACCGAGAAACAAGAACTCATCAAGGGAGCCACTGAAAAAGAGCTCCTCCATCCCTACTATGAGGTGTGGCAGGAATACATCAACGGGTTCTGGAAACCCGATGAGAAGAAGGACGTGCTGCTGCTCATACCGTGCGCCTTCCGCAAGCCGTACTTCAACTCAAAGCTTCACAAGGCGATATTTTCAGTATTGGAGAAAATGCCAATATTTGCGAGACTTCAGGTCTGCGCGATAAGCTCGCCAGGCGTCATACCGTACGAGTATGTGAACAACTATCCGTTCAACAGGTACGACTGGCCTGAGTGGGAAGAAACGGACGAAATAAAGAAAAAGTATATTGAGGTTACTGAGAAACGCGTAGAGAATTTCTTAATATCTCACGGCAAGAACTGGAAGAAGGTCTACTGCTACTTCAAGCCCGACAGCGAATCGTACTTGGCGTTGGAGAAAGCCTGTAAAAAATTGAACATCAAGATATTGAACTGTATCACGGACAAGGCCTATTTGGAAATAAAAGCAGAAAAGAACCCGCTTTCGCTTCCGAAAGCGCTGGAAGACTTGCGCACTACATTGTCGGCTTAGTGATGTTGACTTTCTCGGCGAGGACGTACGGCAGATAAACGGGCGTCTGGACTTCCCACCAGTGGACCCACTCGGGCCTGTTCGAGACGGCCGTGATTTTTTTGAGAAGTGCTTCGAGGTTCTCGGTTATGCGGACGTTCTTTACGGAGCCTACGAACTCGCCGTCCTTTATGACAAGTATTGCGTCCCTCGGTATTGTTGAGAAATCGCTCGTGCGGTAGTTCTGGAAGCGCGTGTACCAGACGTTCGTGATGTAGAGGCCGTTCTTGATTCCCGACAGGATTTCGTCCTTTGAACGGCTGCCCGGCTGAAGGACGACGTTGCGAGGGCTCGGATTTATCAGGCCGGCGTTCGCCGTCGTTTTTACAAAGTACTTCTTGGCGGTCGAAGTGTTGTGAAGGTAGGTGTTCAAGACGCCTTTCTTCACTATTTCGGTGGTCTGCGTTGGGACCCCTTCGTCGTCAAAGCTTTCCGTTCCGAAGCCGCCCGCCATGTCGCTTGCGTCAGTTATGCTCACGGCAGGCGACGCCACAGATTTTCCGAGCTTGTCGGCAAGGAAAGAGAAGCCGCTCTCCACGTAAAACGCTGAAGCGAACGAAGCGGTAAGGCCGGCGAGGTCGGCAAAGGCCATTGGGTCGAACAATACGTCGCACTTGCTCGGCGTGCCTTCAACGGGGCCCTTGGCCAGGCTTGCAAGCAGCGCGGCCTTGCTTCCCGCGGCCTCGGGATTGAAGTCGTTCAGCGAACGGCTGCAGGAAAGTGCGTGGCCGGATTCGTCCTTGGCGCAGAACGCGCGCAGCGACAGTTCGATGGACGTGCCCTTATCGGACGCGTGGGCCCCGCCGCTCGTGGCGAGCTCAACGGAATCCTCGGCGGCATACAGGACGCCGGCCGTTTTCTGCGCCTTCTTCAGCGCAGAGTTCATTGCGGCCTCTACCTTGTCCGCCAAATCGCAGTTGAGGATTTTCTTGTCGTAACCGCCGGCTATCTTTTTGTACTTGAACGGGCCGGCGGCTATTCCGCCGAAATCTTCCTTGGGCTTGGCGGACTTGGCAAGCTTCGCCAAATTTGCTATGGCCGCGTCAATCGATTTCTTCGTTATTATGTCGAGCGAGGTTGAAACTATCCGCTTGTTGAACGAAAGGAAGAGTTCCAGCTTTTCGACGTCCCAATTCTGCAGGGTGGTCATGGTGTTGTTGGCGAAGCGTATCTGGCTGCGCCTCTCTTTTGCAAGCTGCGCGACCGCATCCGTCGCGCCGAGCTTCTCCGCCTTTTTAATCGCATAAATTATCATACGTGCTCACCGAACTTTATCTTGCGCAGGCGGATGTGGGGCCCGCCGAACCAGACCGGAATCCCCTGCATGGGCTCGCCCTTGCCGCAGTTGCCGGCAACGTACTCGACGTTCTTTCCGACCGCGTCAACAGAGGACCAAAATACGGGCGTCGTGATTTCCAATACGGGATTGCGAACCAGATGCTTCAATTCGCCGTTCTCGATAAGATAAGCCTCAAGGCCCGTGTAACGCTGATTGAAGCGCTTGTCATCGATGTTCCACTCCATGTACGACTTGATGTAAATGCCCTTCTTGACATCGCGGAGCAGTTCCTCGGTGGAATGGTCGCCGGCCATTACGTACGTGTTGGCCATGCGCACGATGGGCTCGGCGTCCCAGTTGTTGGCGCGCGCCGAGCCGTTGCTAGGTATCCCGAAACGCGAGGCGGACCAGCGGTTCTGGAGGAACGACGTGATTATTCCGTTCTTGATGAGATAGCGGCGATTGGCCTTCACGCCCTCGTCGTCGTAGAGGTAGTAGCCGTAGCTTCCTGGCAGGCGCGGGTCGTCAACGACATTAACGACATCCGAACCTATCTTTGTTCCGAGCAGTTCGCGCGTTACAAAGGACTCGCCTGCCTGGGCGGCCTCGCGGCCCAATATCCTGTCGGCCTCGTAAGGATGGCCCACCGACTCGTGGCTGGCTATGCCGACCAGCTCGGGGCTAAGAACGACGTCAAGTTCGCCGGACGGGCAGGGCTGGGCGGTGGCCAATATTTTGCCGAGCATCCCGGCCTCTTCGGCGAGCTTCTCGGCCAACGACCATTTTTTGAACGCCTCCCAGCCCGCGCTCGCACCAAACGAGAACATGCGCTGGACGGTCTTGCCATCGGCCGCGGCGGTGAGCATGTAATCGAAGAGCACGCGGGGTATCTTTGAGCGGATGTTGGAGCCGTCGCTATTAACGTAATACTTCTCCTTGGTCTCGTCGCGCAACGTCAAAAATCTTGCGGGCAGCTTTACGCCCGCGGACAGGAGCGCCCTGTCGATGTTAATGAGCTCGCGTATTTTCAGGTCAGAAGAAACGTCCGCCAGGGGTATCCGCTGGGCAACGGAATAATCCGCCTTGCCCGGTTTCTCAACGGACAGCTCAACGGGATCCTTCACTATCTTTGCCGACTGCTTTGCGAGCTTCAGCGCCCTGCTCACTGCGGCCTTCACGGACGGCTTGCCGAGAAGATTCGTGAAAGCCGAGCCCTGCGCGCCCTTTACGATCACCCGCACGCACAAACCCTGCGTCTCCGAGGACTCGGACACCTCGAGCACTCCGTTCTTGAGCGTGAACTCGTTCACCCGCGCGGACTCGAAACGCGCCTCCGCATAATCGGCCTTCGCGGCCGCCTTCAGGGCGAATTCGGCGATACCACCGGCAACCATGCCTCTAAATGAGAGGAAGCTAAATAAAAAGGAAAGCTGCCGCTAGCAAGCTTAAAAGGCCGACCTCATTGGAGGTCGGCCAGAACAACCACGTACATGTTCTCGGGGACGCGTATCCTGGGACTTGCCTTCATCCCGACCAGCCAGTGCACGCCGCGCGAAGCCGCGAAGTTGACAAGCTTCTGGTCGACCTCGCCGTCGAACACGAGCGCATCGGCCTGCAGCTCCTTCAGCGCGTTGAACATCTCGCGGACGGGAACCTTGCCTTGCGGGTTGCCCGACTCGTCGAGCAGATAGGCCGCACGCGTACCGGTCAGCTCGTTGAGCAGCCCCCTGAAGAGGACGGTTTTTTCATTGTCTCCGCCGCGTTTCTTGCCTTCCTTGGAGGGGCGCTCTTCACGCATTGGCCGCTCTTCGTGTTCCATGTTTTCGACTTCCATGTCGCGCTCGCGTCCGCGGGCCTCGCGTACTTCTTGCGCTTCGCGTATCTCGCCGGCCGTGCCTTCCACCTTGGACTCGGCCACGGGCACGCGCTCACGCAGGGCCTTGAAGACCTCCTTCTTTGTAAGCTCCTCGACCTCCTTGCCGGAGGGCGCGCGGGCCACAAAGTCTATATCGCCCACGGCGGCCAGCTCCTTAAGGATCAGGTCCCCACCGCGGTCGCCGTCCAGGAAAGCCGTCGTTTCCTTCTTCTTCGTTAATTCGGCTACGACCGGCGGAACGGACGTGCCTTCTATGGCCACGGTGTTCTTTATGCCGCAGCGCAGCAGGTTTATCACGTCCGCACGACCCTCCACGATTATCAGGCTGTCCGAATTGACCGCTTCGGGTCCGGCAGGGAGGCCGTGGAAATCCGTGACTTCG
>Ga0315297_10003535_pt1 | contig 10054 bp, 10 predicted proteins | sample YL17G15_0_MG_FD_203628 | JGI IMG/M metagenome (GOLD analysis project Ga0315297, IMG submission 203628) | Sediment microbial communities from Yellowstone Lake, YNP, Wyoming, USA - YL17G15_0 | ecosystem: Environmental > Aquatic > Freshwater > Lake > Sediment | place: USA: Wyoming | collected...
CACCCCCTCGATGCGGCAGGCGGCGTCCTGCGTTTCTATCGGGAGTTCCTGAAGACGACGCCCGACGAGTTCGTGTGCTGGTTTGTACTTCGGAAGGCTCCGCCGCTGCCGTTCCTTCCGCCCGAGTGGCACGGGCGGGAGATCCTGGTACTGGCGATGTGTTATTCGGGCGCCATCGCCGACGGAGAGCGGATCGCCAAACCGCTGCGGAGTTTCGGCCATCCGATCGCGGACGTGGTGGGGCCTCACCCGTTCACGGCGTGGGAGGCGATTCTCGATCCGCTGCTCACCCCTGGCATGCGAAACTACTGGAAGTCGCACGACTTCCTGGAGCTGAGCGACGGGCTGATCGACGTGCTTACCGGCCACGCTCGCCGGCTTCCCGATCCGCAGACCGAGATCGCTTTCGCGCAGCTCGGCGGCGCTGTGAGCCGGGTGCCGGCCGACGCGACAGCCTATGCGCACCGCGACGCGCAGTTTGTGCTTAACGTACACGGGCGATGGGAGGATCCCGCGAAGGACGCCGCGTGCATCGCCTGGGCGCGCGAGCTCTTCCAGGCGGCGACGCCATATGCGACGGGCGGCGCGTACGTGAACTTCCTGACACAAGAAGAGCAGGGCCGTGTGCCGGCGGCCTATGGTATCAACTACGCGCGTCTCGTCGCGCTCAAGAAGAAGTACGACCCGCGCAACCTGTTTTGCGTCAACCAGAACATCGGACCCGTGGTCTGAGGTATCGCAAGGTACTCGGGAACGACACGAAGTATCGTGGAGCGGGCTACGGGAATCGAACCCGTCTAGCTGGCTTGGGAAGCCAGAACATTACCACTATGCTAAGCCCGCTCTACTGCCCATTCTAGCAGAGTCGACCGGCGAAGAGACCCGCAGCCAGAAACGCAGCCAGAAACAGCGGCTGCTCCGAGTCGCGGCCTGGCGTCTAACCCCGGATGAAAGCGAGCACCTCGTCGCGCTTGCGTTCCATGACCGCCTGGGTCGTCGCCTCGAGGTTCAAGCGCAGCAGCGGTTCGGTGTTCGACGCCCGTACGTTGAAGTGCCAGCCGGGGGCTTCCACCGAGACGCCGTCCATCTGGTAGACATGCGCGCCCTGTTCACGCGAGCCCATCGCGGCCAGCCCGGCCAGTTTCTCTTCCACCAGGGGCATCGACTTCACCGTGGTGTTGATCTCGCCCGAGATGAAGTACTTGTCGCGCAGCGGTTCGAGCAGCTGGTGCAGCCCCTGCCCCTTCATCGACATCAGCTCGAGGATCAGCAGCGCGGGAATGAACCCGTTGTCCGCATAAAAGTTGTCGCGGAAGTAGTAGTGGCCTGTCACCTCGCCGCCGAACACCGCGTTCTCCTCGCGCATCCGCTTCTTGAAGAACGCATGGCCGACGCGGTTCATGAGGGCGCGGCCGCCGTAGCGGGCCACGGTGTCCTTGACGGCGAAGCTCGCCCGGAGGTCGTAGATCACGGTGGCGCCCTTGTCCTTCCTCAGGAAGGCTTCGGCCAGCAGGGCCGTGACGAAATCGCCGGGGATGAACGCGCCGTCCCGATCGACGAAGAAGCAGCGGTCGGCATCGCCGTCCCAGGCAATCCCGATGTCCGCCCGCTCCGCGATGACGCGCGCCACGAGGTCCTTGCGGTTCTCCTCGATGAGCGGGTTCGCCTCGTGGTTGGGGAAGGTGCCGTCGATCTCGAAACACAACCGGGTGGTCCTGCAGGGCAGGTGCTTGAAGAGCGCCGGCGCGACCAGGCCGCCCATCCCGCTGCCGGCATCGAGCACCACGTTGAAGGGTGTGATGAGGGCGGGGTCGATGAACCTCAGCACGTGCGCGACGTAGTCGTCGAGCAGGGCGTTGTTGGCCGTCACCGTCCCCGGCGTCGCGGCGGCGGCAGGAAGGCGTCCGCTCACCACCATGTCGCGGATCTGCGAGATGCCCGCTTCACCGCTGAGCGGGAAGGCCTCGGCCCGCACGAGCTTCATCCCGATGTAGTCCTTCGGGTTGTGCGAGGCCGTGACCATCGCGCCGCCCTCGTGGCCGTCGCGGGCCACGGCGAAGTAGAGCATGTCGGTGGCGATCATGCCGTAGTCCACCACGTCCGCGCCCTGCTCGCGGGCGCCCTCGATGAAGGCGGCGGCGATGGACGGTGCCGACACGCGCATGTCGCGGCCGACCGCGATCCGTGTCGCGCCCAGGTACGCCACGAAGCCGCGCCCGATCTGCCGGGCGGTCGGTTCATCGATCTCTCCAGGGTAGAGGCCCCGGATGTCGTACGCCTTGAAGATCTCCGGATGCACGTTCACCGGTGCTCCTGCCGTCACAGGCCGGCACTGAGGCGGGAGTGGTCCGTCACCGCCGACTTGTCGCCGAGAATCACGCCGCCGTCGATCACCACGTTGCGTCCCACGTGGCAGTGCCGGCCGAGGATCGAGTTCCGCACGACCGCGTCGCGGCAGATCCGCCCGTTCGGCCAGATGATCGACCCGTCGATCACGGCGTCCTCTTCCACCACGCTGTTGCGCCCGATCACGCTGTAGGGGTGGATGCGGGCCCCGGGTTTCACCACCGTGCCATCGTCGATGAAGCACGGCCCTTCGATCGCCGCGCCCTCCTCGATGCGGACGTCCTTCCCGAGGCACTTCGCCCCGCGCGCCTGGGACCCGAATGGCTCGGCCAGAAACCGCCGGTCCATGATATCGCGGTGGGCCTGCACGTACTTCTCCGGGGTGCCGATGTCGATCCAGTAGCCCCGGTGCACGTACGCCACGAAGGTCTCCTGCCGATCCACGAGCGACGGGAAGAAACTGCGCTCGATGGACCAGGTGGTGTCCTTCGGGATCCGGTCGAAGGTCTCGGGCTCGAGGATATAGACACCCGCGTTGATCGTGTCGCAGGTAATTTCGTCGGGGTTGGGCTTCTCGCGGAACCGCCGGACGTTGCCGTCAGCGTCGGTTTCCACCAGGCCGTACTCCGACGGGTTCTCGACCGGCGTCAGCACGATCGTCGCCTTGGCCTTCCGCTCCCGGTGCAGCCGGAGCACCTCGGCCAGGTTGACTTGCGTCATCACGTCGCCGTTGAAGACGACGATGGTGCCCATGTAGGACCCCGCCGCGAACTTGATCGCGCCGCCCGTTCCCAGCGGGCTGGGCTCGACGACGTAGCTGATCTTGATCCCCGAGTCGCGGCCGTCCCCGAACACATCCTGGATGCGCCGCGGCTGGTAGTTGAGGCTCAGGACCACCTCGTCGATCTCGCGCACCGAACGCACGAGGTCGATCTGGTAATTGAGGAACGCGCGCCCGAAGACGGGCACGATGGGCTTGGGCGTGTGCAAGGTCAGCGGGCGCAGGCGCGTGCCTTTGCCCCCTGCGAGGAGGATGGCTTTCATGACAACGATTCCATCTTAGCGCAAGCGCGTTACAATAGGGCGGGAATGAATCTGCCGAACAGCCTCACGCTGATCAGGATCTTCCTGGTCCCCCTGCTGGTCGTCGTCCTGCTGACGAAGGCGGAGTGGCCCGTCATGGGGGTATCGAGCCAGGTGCTCGGCGCGGCCATCTTCGCCGTCGCCTCCCTCACAGACTGGCTGGACGGCTACGTCGCGCGTCGCCGCAAACAGGTCACCACCCTCGGGCAGTTGATGGACCCCATCGCCGACAAGTTCCTCACCGCAGCCGCGTTCATCTCGCTGGTGCAGATGGGGGCGGCTCCAGCCTGGATGGTCGCCGTCATCATCGGCCGGGAGTTCGCGGTGACGGCCCTGCGCAGCCTCGCCTACTCCCGCGGCTGTGTGATCGCCTCGTCGTCGCTCGGCAAGGCCAAGATGACGAGCCAGGTCGTGGCCATCCTCCTGCTCATCCTCGGGCACAACGGCTATCAGCCGTTCTTCGTGCTCGGCCAGTACGCCCTCTGGGTGGTCGTGGCCGCGTCGGTGGTGTCGGCGGTCGACTACTACCGCAAGTACGCGAGGGCCACCGCCTCGTAGACGCTATTTCTTCTTCGGCTTGGGCGCCGGCGGCGCCAGTGGCTCGGGAGCGGGCGCCTTCAGCGCCTGTTCGGCCCGTACCAGGAACTCGCTCTTGTCGAACTCCTTTACCAGCCGATCGAAGTAGGGAAGGGCCTCGGCCCGCCGTCCCATCTTCACCAGCGAGTCGCCCAGGTAGTAGTACACCGCGTCGCGCGACGGGTACTCCGGATCGTTCTTGAGAACGGTCTTGAGTCGCTCGATCGCGCCGGGATACCAGCGTGACCGCCAGTAGAAGTACCCCACCTTGTATTCGGACGCGGTCAGCCGGCTCTGCGCCTCGCGCAGCTTCTGCCGGCCTTCAGCCATGAGCGGGCTCTGTGGGTACCGCTGCACGAACAGCGTGAGCTCGGCGATCGCTTCCCGGGTTTCTGTCTGGTCCCTGTCGGGCGCCAGCATCTGCCGGAAGTGACTCATGCCGAGTTTGTATTGAGCGTAGCCGGCACGCGCGTTGGTGGGGTAGAACGTCAGGAACTCCCGGAACTCGTTCTGCGCCAGGACGAGCGCCTCCGACGACGCCTCGCCAAGATACGTGTCGCCCAGGCCGAGCTTCGCGTCGGGCCGGTAGTTGCTCTGGGGGTAGTTGTCGACGAGTTGACGGTAGTACTCCCGGGACTGGAACCACTTCTTCTTGCCGATCAACTCGGTCGCCCGCTCGAACAGGTATTTGTCGCCCTCGAGGATACCGGTCGGAACGACGGACTTGTTCTTTCCGCACCCGGCGGCGAGACCGAGTGTGACCAGGGCGGCAACGACCCACGCGATGCGATTCACACGACCGGGCATGTGCACGTTCCAAATCCTGCGCGCAGCCGGACCCTGGGGAGTCCGGCCGCGGAAGAAAGCCAGCGCCATTCCGCCTCGAGGCCTTGCTCCAGAGGGACGGCGGGAGCGCACCCGACAGCGCGTCGCGCGCGGGACCAATCCATCATTGTACACCGCGCTGGCAGGCCTTGCAGACCGGCAACCACCGCCGGCCGCGCCGCCAGTCCGGCGGCCCTAGGCGAAAAACGTCCTGACGCGTGCCGGCAACCGTTTCGGGCGGCCTTTCAGATCGGTCGAGGCATGAACGGTGTGGCCGACGGCCGCGATCACGCCGTCGGTGCGCCGCACGACCTCGTAACTGAACTTCACCCGCACCGGCGACAACAGTTCGCCTCGCGCGCGGATCTCCAACTCGTCGTCGTACCCCGACGGATGCCGGTACTCACAGTGCGCGACGATCACCGGCAGCATCACCCCGTCCTGCCTTTCCATGTCCCGGTAGGACCAGCCGAGGCTGCGCAACCACTCGCAGCGCCCGACCTCGAACCACGCCAGGTAGTTCGCGTGGTAGGCGTAGCCCATCTGATCGGTTTCGGCATAGCGGACGCGGACCGTCGTGCTCGACACGTGCTGGCTCACCGCCCGCTCCGCGGCGCCGCCGCCAGGCGCTCCTGCGCCGCCGCCACCGCCAGGGCCTTCAAACGCCTGGCGGCAGACTCGGCGTCCTCCGTCCCGAAGACCGCCGACCCGGCCACGATCCAATCGGCCCCGGCCGACACGATCCCGCGCACGTTCTGTTCGTCGATGCCGCCATCGACCTCGATGGGGGCGGGGTTGCCGGCTTCGTCGAGCAGGGCCCGCATGGCCTGTACTTTGGACGCACTGCGGGCGATGTAGGTCTGGCCTCCGAACCCGGGGTTCACGGTCATCACCAGGACGAAGTCGACGTCGGCGGCCACTTCCTCGAGACTGCCCACCGGTGTCGACGGGTTCAGCGCCACCCCGGCCTTCAGGCCGAGAGCCTTGATGAGGCCGATCGTGCGGTGCAGATGGGGCAGTGCTTCGACGTGGACCGAGATGAGCGACGCGCCGGCCTCCGCGAACGCCGGGATGAAGCGATCGGGGTCCTCGATCATGAGGTGCACATCGAGGGGCACTTTGGCCACCCGCCTGACCGAGCGCACCACGGGCGGGCCCACCGTGAGGTTGGGCACGAAGTGTCCGTCCATCACGTCGACGTGGATGAGATCGGCCCCGCCACGCTCCGCGGCGGCGATGCACGCGCCAAGGGCGGCGAAGTCGGCAGCAAGGATGGACGGCGCGAGGCGAACGCTCATCGGCTGACCTCCAGCGAGATGGGCTGATCGGGGGTCACCTGGAACCCGGCCGCCGGGGACTGGCGCAGGATGACACCCGAGGGCACGCCCGGGTACGGCTGCTGTGCGACGATGCTGACGCGCAACCCATGCCTGCGCAGCAGATCCATGGCGGCGTCGCCAGCCACGCCGATGAGATCCGGCATGACGAAGCCCGCGGCGCGCTCGCCCCGGTTGACGAGGATGCCGACCTTCGTGTTGCGGGCGCCCGGCGCAGGATCCTGAGCGACGACGGCATCGGCGGGCAGGTCCGAGGTCCTGATGTCGGCCACCGCCGCGATCTCGAGACCGTCCTGCTGCACACGCGCCTGCGCCATGCGCGCGGTCTCGCCCACGAGTCTCGGCACGACCGACGACCGCGATCCCGCGCTGATCCAGATCCTCACGCTCCGGCCCCGGCGGACCACGACCCCGGGGCCCGGATCCTGGGCGGCAATCCGGCCCAGGGGAACTGCCGGGTCATAGGGGCGGTTGTCGTCCACCTTCAACGTCAGGCCCGCCGCGTCCATGGCCGAGCCGGCCTCGGCGAATTCGAGTCCCACGATCCTGGGCACGCTGACCTCCCGCGCCCGCAGGGCCACGCGCATCGCGGCCACGGTGAACAGCCCGTAGGTTCCCCCCAATGCGCAGATGAGGACGATGACGCGGCCAATTGTCCAGACGCGTGTTCTCGAGGCCATTGCTCAGAGAACTGTACTACACCACTGTTCCGGCAAACCAGAATGGCCGGGCCTCATCCGCGGCGTCGCAGCCTCGCCGCGAAGAACGCTTCGAGGCCATGCTGATGCGGCGTCGTACACAGGCACCCGCGCTCGTCCAGGCAGGCCTCGACACCCCGAGGAACGGGCACGCGTGCCGACCTCGGGTCTTCCAGCACGAACCCCGGGTGCGCGGTGAGAAATGCGCTCACCACGCCACCGTTCTCCTCGGGCTCGCTGGAACACGTGGCATACACCAGGCAACCGCCCGGGCGGACGCTGTGCGCTGCGCGATCGAGCATGCGCACCTGCCGATCGGCAAACACCGGAAGGTCATCTTCACGGCGTTTCCACCGGATGTCCGGATCCCGCCGGATCGTACCCAGGCTCGAACACGGCGCATCGATGACGACGCAGTCGAAGACCTCGGCGAACGGAAGGCCCTGGAGCACGTCGTGCCGCACGAGCGACACGGACGCGATGCCTGCGGCCGAAAGCGTCTCCCGAAGCAGCCGCACCCGCCTCGGCCTGAGATCGCCGGCCACCAGGGACCCGCGCCCGCCGAGCGCCGCGGCGAACTGCGCCGTCTTTCCGCCAGGCGCGGCGCACGCGTCGAGGACGCGGTCGCCTGCCTGCGGCGCCACGAACGCGCCAACCAGCTGCGAGGCTTCGTCCTGCGCGAGAAAGACGCCGTCGCCGGCGAGCGGCGTGCTCAGCGGATGGCCCGTCTCGACCAGCAGGCCGTCTGGCGCGTAGGTGCAGGGGCGCGTCTTCACGCCGAGACGATCGAGCGACTCGGCGAGCGCGATCCGGGTTGTCTTCAACGTGTTGGCGCACAGCGTGACAGGTGCCGGGGCGTTGTTGAATTGCATCCACGCGCGAGCCGTCTCGAAACCCAGCCGGCTGAGCCAGCGCGCGGCGAGCCACGACGGGTGCGACCAGGTGACACTGAGGTGGGCGAGAGGGGCGTTGGGCCCGGGCATGGGCACGCGGATCCGGTCGCGGCTGATGCGGCGCAGGATCGCGTTCACCGCTCCCGTGGCGCGGGGATGGCCCTGCACCCGGCACAACTCCACCGCATCGTCGACGGCGGCGGATGCCGGCACGCGGTCCAGATGGAGCAACTGGTAGGAGGTGAGACGGAGAATGTCGAGGACGACCGCGTCGAACTCGCCAACGCTCCGGTCACCGGCCCACGCGATCGCGTGATCGAGGGCGGCCCGCCACCGGAGCGTGCCAATCGCGATGTCGGCCGCGAGTGCGCGGTCCCGCTCGTCGTCCAGCGTCCGACGGCCCCGGTCGAGCGCGGCGGAAAGGTCGAGGCCCTGCGCGTGGACGCTCCGGAGCGTTCGCAGGGCGACCAGGCGGGCAGCGGCCACCATGGTCTTCAGGGACGCGTGGCGGCGCCGGGTCCGACGGGTGGCGGAGGCGCCACGTCCAGGCATGCGCCCGGGCCGATGTGGTGGCCGGCCGCGTAGTCCCGCGCAGGCATGGCGCGCCGGCCTTCGGGTTGAACCGTCAGCAAGTCGAGAGCGCCCGCGCCCGTCTGGACGCGCACCGCGTCGCGAGTCATGTCGAGGACGGTGCCCGGAGGCAGGGCAACCTCCGGGACGTCCGCCACGAGCCGCGTCCGCAGCACAATCAGCCGGCGCTGCCCAATGGACGTCCAGGCCAGCGGCCAGGGCTGCAAGCCGCGCACCTGGTTGTGCAAGGCCCTCGCCTCGCGCCGCCAGTCGATCAGGCCTTCCTCTTTCTGCAGACGATGCGCGTAGGTGGCGCCGTCGGCGTCCTGGGGCGTTGCGTGGGCCTGTCCGGCCGCCAGATCATCGACCACGCGAATGAGCAGATCGGCGCCGAGGGTTGCGAGATCCGCCTCGACGTCGGCACTCGTATCGTCGGGGCCAATCGACCGCGTCACCGTGGCGAAGACTCCGCCTGCGTCGAGGGCCTGAACCACGCGCATGATGCTGACGCCGGTTTCGGCGTCGCCCGCGATGACGGCCCGATGGACCGGCGCGGCGCCTCGGTACCTGGGCAGCAGCGACGCGTGCACGTTGAGGAGCCCGAGCCGAGGCATGTCCAGCACAGCGGCCGGGAGGATCTTCCCGTACGCCGCCACGACACCCAGGTCGGCCTGCCACGCTCGCATGCTGGCGAGAAAGGCCTCGTCCTTCAACCGCTCCGGCTGCAGCACAGGCAGCCCGCGGGTCGCGGCCACCTGCTTGACGGGACTGTCGGTGACGCGCTGGCCGCGCCCGCGTGGCCGGTCCGGCTGGGTCACCACCCCCACCACGGAGTGGCGGGTGCGGAGCAGAGCCTGGAGGGTGGGAACGGCGAAGTCGGGCGTGCCGAAGAACGCCACACGAAGGGGAGCGGCGAACACTACCATTTTCCCGCGCGAGTCAGCTTGCGGATCCGGCGGACGATGAGGTCACGCTGGATGCCGCGAAGCCGATCGACGAACACGCGTCCGTCGAGATGGTCCATCTCGTGCTGAAAGGCGCGCGCGAGGAGCCCGGTACCCTCGACGATCCGTTCATTCCCTTCCAGGTCGAGCCCCTTCACGACAACCCGGGAGGGTCGCGCCACGGTGGCATTGAAGCCGGGGACCGAGAGGCACCCTTCTTCTTCGAGCTGCATGCCGTCGCGCTCGACGAACTCGGGGTTGATGAAGGTCAGCAGGCCATCCTTCGATCGGCCGCCGGAGACATCGACGACGAACACCCGCACGGGCACGCCAACTTGCGGCGCGGCCAGGCCGACCCCCGGGGCCGCGAACATCGTTTCGATCATGTCGCGGACAAGGTCAGCCAGGTCGCCGGACATGTCGATCACGTTTTCGGCGTGGCGATGGAGCACGTGCTCCCCGTACTTGACGATGGGACGAATCACGAGGTGGCCGCTCCCGTCGGGGCTGAGAAGCGATCGTGCACCTGCCGGCGCCATTCCTCGTGGCGCTGCCGCAGGTCGGCGATCGAATCGCCGCCGAACCGGTCGAGCAGGGCGTCGGCCAGTACCAGCGCCACCATGGCCTCCCCAACCACCGACGCCGCCGGTACGGCACAGACGTCGCTGCGTTCGATGTCGGCCGGCCCTTCCTCGCGGGTGGCGAGGTCCACCGAGCGAAGGGGAGACATCAGGGTCGAGATTGGTTTAATGTTCGCGGTGAGACGAAGGTCCTGGCCGTTG
>Ga0315297_10003536_pt1 | contig 10054 bp, 11 predicted proteins | sample YL17G15_0_MG_FD_203628 | JGI IMG/M metagenome (GOLD analysis project Ga0315297, IMG submission 203628) | Sediment microbial communities from Yellowstone Lake, YNP, Wyoming, USA - YL17G15_0 | ecosystem: Environmental > Aquatic > Freshwater > Lake > Sediment | place: USA: Wyoming | collected...
TTCGCGCGGGAACCCCACGGTAGAGGTGGAAGTCCATCTGTCCGGCGGGGCGAAGGGAAGGGCGGCTGTGCCATCCGGGGCTTCCACCGGAGAGAGGGAAGCATTGGAATTGCGGGATGGCGACCCAAAGCGTTTCTTGGGCAAGGGCGTGCATAAAGCCGTGAGGAATGTGCAAAAAATCATCGCCCCCAAAATAAAGAAGATGGAGGCTATGGACCAGGTAGCCCTGGACCAATGCTTGATCGAGCTGGATGGAACGGAAAACAAATCCAAGCTGGGAGCCAATGCCATTCTGGGCGTTTCCATGGCCACCTGCCGTGCTGCGGCCCAGGCGTTGGGCATTCCCCTTTATCGATATATCGGGGGGCCGGGGGCCCGGGAGATTCCGGTTCCCTTGATGAATATCCTCAACGGAGGGGCCCATGCCGACAATGCTCTGGACATTCAGGAATTCATGGTCGTCCCCGCGGGGGCGAAGAACTTTGCGGAAGCGTTACGCATGGGCGCGGAGGTCTTTCATCACCTTCGCCAGATCCTAAAGAAAAGGGGCTACAACACCTCGGTGGGGGATGAAGGGGGATACGCCCCTCGTCTGGAGTCCAATGAGCAAGCTCTTCAGTTGATCGTTGAGGCCATCCGTCAGGCGGGTTATGAACCAGGAAAAGATACTTTTTTGGCCCTGGACTCGGCCGCCAGCACCTTCTACAAAGCCGGTGGCTATGTTTTTAAGACGGGCAGGGAGAAAAAGCTTTCGAGCGAAGGGATGATCGATTTTTATGAAGACTTAGTGGAACGATACCCGATCAAATCCCTGGAGGATGCTCTGGCCGAAAGCGATTGGGAAGGTTGGGAAAAATTAACCAAACGATTGGGAAAACGCGTGCAAATCGTGGGGGATGATATCTTCGTGACCAACCCCAAGATCTTTCGCGAAGGAATCGCGAGAGGTGTGGCCAATTCCATCCTGATCAAACTCAATCAGATCGGGACCGTGACGGAAACGCTGGAGGCCATCCAGATGGCCAAACGAGCCCGGTATACTGCGGTCGTCTCCCATCGGTCAGGGGAGACGGAAGACTCTTTCATCGCCGACCTCGCAGTAGCCACCAATGTAGGGCAGATCAAATCGGGTTCGGCCTGCCGCAGCGACCGGATGGCCAAATACAACCAGCTTCTCAGGATTGAAGAGGACCTGGGAGAAGCAGCGATCTTTGGGGGCGCGCAGGTTTTCTATAGCATTGGGGAGAGTTGATTCCTCCCCACAGTCATGCGGGTAGGGCCCTGAAAAGAACTCGTGCCCAAGTGCGGACAGGAAGCCAAGGGGAAGGGTGTGCAGATGATCAAATGGGAATACCAGATTACCCGATACCACTTGCAGAACTTCGCCCGTGGGGAAGAGGGAGATCCAGTAGACGCCGTTATTTGCGATGAAAAGGGACAATGCTTTCTCCACGATACCTCGCAGGCAGCTGCGGACATGATCCGGGAGGCCTTCAATGAACAGGGCCTAAGCGGTTGGGAGCTCATTCAATTTGGGTATCATTTGGGTGAGTTAGTGTGTGTCTGGAAGCGGGCCGTGGAATGAGGGAAGCCATCTGCTGATAAGCGGCGGGCAAGAAGGGATGCATCCCATGGAAGGGCTGATTTTCTCCCGGCTGGGGAGAAGGATTTGAGGAGCAGAACGTTCATCGTTTTCATCGGGTTCCTGGTGGCCATGGGCATCGGATGGCTGTTCCTGCTTTCCAATTGGTCCCAATGCAGTGTTTTCTTGAATGATCTGGCGGTTCACGGAAACATCGATCGCCTCAAATCTTTCATCCTTTCTTACGGCGTCTGGGCCCCTCTGATTTCCGTCACTCTGATGGTCGGGCAATCCGTAGTCCTTTTCCTCCCCGCTTTTCCCATTTTTGTGGTCAACGCCTTGGCCTTCGGTCTGGTATGGGGGCTGCTCTTGTCCTGGAGCAGCGCGGTCTTGGGGTCCATCACCTGTTTCGCCATCGCCAAGACGCTGGGACGCCCTGTGGTCCATCGGCTCGTAAACAGAGTGCACCTGGAAACGGCCGATAGGGCCCTGCGGAAGTATGAAAAATACGTCATTCTTTTTTTCGGTTTCGTCCCGGTCATTTCCTTCGACGTAATCAGCTATGCTGCGGGCCTGACGCTTTTGACGTACTGGGAATTCATTCCGCTGGTTTGCATTGCCCAAATCCCCAGCGCCATGTTCTATTCCCTCCTGGTGTATAAGATTGACCAGGGGACTTTAGATGTCTATTGGGTAGTCGCTGCCGGCCTCTTCTTTCTATTGGGCATCGGGAGCTTAGCCGTGAGGGCCTACTTTGGTCGGAGGCGACGAAAAGAAATAGCCCATCTCCCTTCTTAAGCCTGCACTCCTTGCTTGCCGAAATGCCAGGGCTGCCCCGTACATGGAAGCATGAAGAAAGGAAAGGAAGCCCATTATGCCCGAGCTGCCAGAAGTGGAAACCATCGTCTGCGGCCTGCGGGATCGATTGATTGGCCTGGAATTTTCCAAAGTCGAGGTGAGCCTGGGAAAAAGCATCCAGGGTTCAAAAAAATCGTTCATCGCCTCCCTGCGGGGAAGGAAGATTCTCCGCGCAGAACGGCAAGGGAAAAACATTATCCTCCACCTAAACGGGGGGGTGGCTTTGCGAGTTCATCTGCGCATGACCGGAAGGTTGAGGTTCGTCCCCGCCCAGGCACCCCCGGAAAAACATACCCATGTGGTCTTTTCGTTTCAAGGCCAACCCTGCCAGCTTCGTTTCGTGGACCCGCGTCAATTCGGCCGGCTCTGTGTAGAAAAGAAAGGGATCGGGGATACGCTCAGTTCCCTCGCGGACTTGGGTCCCGAGCCTTTCGACATTGCCGCAAAAGAATTTATCCGCCGCACACAATTAAAGCACCGGGCGATTAAACCGCTCCTTCTGGACCAGAGATTCCTGGCCGGGGTGGGTAACATTTATGCCGATGAGGCGCTCCATCGCGCTCGAATCCACCCCCGGTGGCGGGCCGATACGCTGGGAGAAGAAGCCCTTCTCCGCCTTTACCGTGCCTTGCGACGCATCTTGCAGGAGGCCATTCGGGCCGGCGGGACCTCTGTCCGGACCTACGTGGATACCAGCGGGTCTACCGGGGCTTTTCAGCATTCCCTGCGAGTGTATGGGAGAGAAGGCAGAGCCTGCGGTTTCTGCGGTTCACCCATCGTCCGGGAGCGCGTGGGCGGAAGGGGCACTTTCTTCTGTCCCCGTTGCCAGCCTTTGCGGCCAAAGAGATCCGGCCCGATAAAAGTGCGCGCCACTGCCGGAAAATTTGTTGCATAAAAGGAAGCCCCGTTCTAAAATAAAGTCGGGGTTTACCTATTCTGGGTTATCGGCGAGGGCCTATGGATCGGCTGCAAACCTTAAAAAAAACAATCTTCTTCTCCTCTGTCTCGGAAGCCACCCAGAAGGAAGTCAGTCGGCTGTTTGCAGAAGAGAAATACCAGCGGGACGATTACATCTTCTTCGAGGGCGACACTCCCGAATGGTTGCACATCGTCAGAGAGGGGAGGGTGAAACTGGTCAAGCACTCGGATTCCGGCAAAGATGTCATCCTGCAAATCTTTGCCCCCGGGGATATGTTCGGGGAATTCGCCCTCTTTGATCGCAAACCGTACCCCACCTCGGCTCAGGCGATGGAGCCTTCGACGATCCTGAAACTTTCTCGCAAAGAATTCCTCCTTTTCTTCGGCCGGCATCCCTTCGTGGCCACGGAGATGATCATGGAGCTGGGCCGGCAGCTGCAGGAAGCCCACACCACCATCAAGAGTCTGGCCGTGGACCGCGTGGAACAACGGATCGCCAATATCCTGTTGAAGCTGGCCGGTAAACTGGGGACCCCCGAAGGGTCTGGGATTGTGCTCAACCTCGCGCTCACCCGCCAGGACTTGGCGGACATGGCCGGAACAACCGTCGAGACTACCATCCGCGTCATGAGCCGGTTTACGAAAACGAAGATCATCAAGCCGGTCAGCGGAAAGATCCTCATCCTTGACCCCCAAGCCCTACGGCGCATTTCGGAAGGAAAAGAGATCTCTTAACCTCGCCTCTCCTATAAAAAAGTAAAGAAGAAAATTTGATTATTTGACGCCGCTAATAGATAAACTATAAAAATGACAAGGAAATCAAGAATTGCCTTCCTGACGATTTCTGGGGTAGCTATCCTAATTTTTGCCCTGTCTCTTGGCCTATTGGAAATCTCCGGGAGTAGGCCCAAGAAGATCGAATGCGTGGGGGAAGAAAGAGGAGCTCCCCGCTTCAGGCTCCTGAACCTAAAAGGGGAGAAAGTAGACTCGGCGGACCTCCAGGGGAAAGTCATCCTCCTTAATTTCTGGGCCACCTGGTGTTCGCCCTGCCGCCAAGAGATCCCCCGTCTGAATGACCTTTACCACCAGTATAAAAAGGAAGGGTTGGAGGTGATCGGCATTGCCCTGGATCGCGGAGGAGCAGTGGAAGTGCAAAAATTCGTGGAAAAATTCAGGGTGGAATACACCAACGTTATGGCCGATGAAGCCGTGGTAAAGGCTTTCAGCAGCATTCCGGGCATAGGGCCGATTGAAGGAATTCCCGTTACATTCATCATCGACCGCAAGGGACAGATCTGCCGGCGATTCATTGGTTTAACGGAGAAACGGGTATTTGAGGAGGCCATCAGACAGGTCCTTTAGGCGGGGACATGATTTAGATCATTTTTATGGCAATTCATAATGATAGGGTAAAAAAGATCAATGTTTTAAATTTTTAGACGAACTTATTGTTCTAAGAGAGAAGATTCTTGGAAGTGAAGCTTTTGGGAGGTTTAAGCCATGCGTGAAGGGAAACGGAGTATTGACAAGGAAATGAACATTGGCGATGTCCTGGACAAGTACCCCGAAGCCCAAGAGGTCTTTCGGAGGCATTTCGGGGAAGGCTGTTTCACCTGCCCGGGTTCACGGATGGAGACGATTTCCTTCGGAGCCCTGATGCACAACAAGGACGCCAACGCTCTTGTCGAAGAGCTCAATGAGAAGATCAACCTGTGAAGGAGGGGGTAGATGACACACAAGATTACCGATGATTGCATTATGTGCGGGACCTGCAAGGAGGAGTGCCCGGTTGAAGCGATCAGTGAAGGGGACCCCAAATACGTGATCAAACCTGATTTATGCACAGACTGTGCGACCTGCGCGGATGTTTGCCCGGTAGAGGCCTGTGTCCCGGAATGAATGCCCCTGGGAACCAAGAGCACAGGCCGATCGTGGCCGAGTTTAAAACCTTTCGGAGCGCAAAAAGGAGGTATTCGTGCGAGAGAAAATAGAAAAAGTGATCGAGGAAATCCGCCCCTTTTTACAGGCGGATGGGGGGAATATCGAGTTGATTGACGTTCAGGAAGGAATCGTCAAGGTGAAATTAGTGGGGGCCTGTGGCTCGTGTCCCATGTCTCAGCTAACCTTGAAGCGTGGCGTGGAAGCACGCCTCAAAGCCCAGATTCCTGAGGTCAAAGAAGTCATCGCGGTGTAAGCTGCTCCGTAAGGCGCAAGTCGTGAGAGCGTGAGGATTCTTTTCTTTCCTCCCCCTTGCGCCACGCGCCTAACGGTATTTTTGCGGATCCCCTATTTAGATTATCCTTCCTACTGCCAAACCTTCGGCCACAGCCTCCAGGGCCTTGCGCGGAGTTTTCGCGTCCCCGATGAGATAGATCTCCGACGCTCGACCTTGGAGCTTTTTGTAAAGGGCATTCACCGCTTTTGCCCCCGTAGCTACCACCACCGTATCCCCTCGGATGAGATTTTCCTGACCTCCGCGGTCCACGATAACCCCTCCGTCCGTAATCTCCTTAGCATGGGTGTGGGTCATGGCTTTAATGGAAAGGCGCCAAAGGTCCTGCATAATGGTCCACCGGGTGCTGCGACCGAGATCTTGTCCGAGTCGATTCAGCATCTCCACCACGGTGACCTTTTTCACCCCCCGAAAGAGGAGAGAGTTCAGGGTCTCAAAAGTCTCAGCCTGGTTGGCCATGAGAAAACGGAGGGTATCGCCGTCGATGGTTCCTTTCCGGGCCAGGAAGATCGCTGTTCCCAACCCGACGGCCCCGCCGCCGATGACCACCACCTCTTTCCCTGCATCTACCCTGCCGGAGAGAACGTCCCAGGCCATGACCACGTTGGGTCGATTGATGCCCTTAATCTCGGAGGCCCAGGGCTCTGCCCCCGTGGCCACAACGACCACGTCAGGTTTTTCAAGCTCGACGTACTCAGGAGTAATCTCGGTCCGGGTGTACACGGCTACGTTCTGGGCTTTCATCTGCCTCTCGAGGTAACTGACGAAAGTGAGAAATTCCCCCCGGCCGGGCGGGGCTGCCGCCAAGTGAAGTTGCCCGCCCAGCTTCTCTGCTTTTTCATAAAGGGAGACCCGGTGTCCCCGGAAAGCAGCGACCCGGGCAGCTTCCATGCCTGCCGGGCCCCCGCCGATGACCATGACCTTCTTCTTCCGGGTGGCTGGCTCGATGGTCAGCTTGCCCTCCGCGCCCGCACGGGCGTTGACCAGGCAGGTCACCGGCTTCTGGTCGAAGATCGGGTCAAAGCATCCCTGGTTGCAGGCGATGCAGCGGTTAATCTCATCAAAACGCCCCTGTAAAGCTTTGTTCGGAAGTTCAGGGTCAGCGATCAGCCCGCGGGCGAAGCCGATGAGGTCGGCTTGACCGTCCCGGAGGATCTGGTCGGCCAGGAGAGGATCGTTGATCCGGTTGCAGGCCATAACCGGGATCGAAACAGCCTGCTTGATCCCCTGAGCCAAGTAGACAAACCCACCGCGGGGCAACCCCATCGTGATCTGGGGAACGCGGGTCTCATGCCAGCCGCCCGTGACGTTAATCATGTCCGCCCCCGCTTTCTCCAGCTCCCGGCAAAAAATCTGTGCTTCTTTGTTGCCCAGTCCGCCTTCCATGAACTCGTTCCCCGCCACGCGGAAGATGATGGGAAAATCAGGACCCACCTCCTGGCGAACTTCCTGGGCTACCTCCAGGCCAAAGCGCATCCGGTTTTCGTATTCGCCCCCATATTCATCCTGTCGCCGGTTCACGATGGGAGAAAGAAATTGACTGATGAGGTATCCGGCTGCGGCGATGATCTCAACTGCGTCGAAGCCGGCCCGCTTCACGCGCCCGGCCGCCAGAGCGTAATTCTTCTGGATCTGTTTGATCTCCGGGATGCTCAACTGCCGCGGGGTCTCACCGGTAAATTTCGAGCGCACAGGAAAAGAAGATATGGACTGTTTTCCGCCAAGGAGCATGGAATGAACAAAACGCCCGGCATGGTAAAGCTGAGCGGCGATCTTGGTACCATGGGCCTGAACGGCTTTGACCAAAGCGGAAAGTCCCGGGATGAATTTATCATCCCGCACGCTAATCATATTGGGGGCTCCGCTATATTCATCGATGGTGCAGCCGCCGATGATGATCAGGGCCGCTCCCCCTTTGGCGCGTTCCACAAAATAATCGGTGTGATGCGGGAGGAGCATTCCCTCCCATGAAGGGAGATAATGCATGGCGGGCATGACGATGCGGTTCTTAAGTTCCATCTTGCCAACTTTGATAGGGGTAAAAAGCATTTTCAACATTCGGTTCTCCCGTAATATTCAACTTTGGGCACTTTAGCGCATTTTAGGCATTTAAGGCATTCTAGGCATTTATTTTTAGGGCTTTCTTGCCTGCCTGGACAATCTTGGCGATCTCCACGGCCCGCCGGACTACGTCCTTGGCAGTGAAAAGACCGAAGGCATCCTCCATGACCATGTGCCGGACGCTTTTGGTGGTCTTTCCTTTGCCGTCGAGGCTGGTGAGGGCCAGACCGCCGCGGCCGACGGAGATCATATTGAAAAGAGCAAAGGTTGTGTTAAGATTACTGAGAGTCGCTTCCAGTCCGCCATGGCGGATGAAGGCCACCACCAAAGCTCCGCCCACTTTGTCTTTCAGTTTCCCCCCATGGGCGTTACCATAAACAAATACACGCATGCGGTCGATCATGTTGGCCATCAGTCCGGACATCCGACCGATGTGCACGGGCGTGGCCAGGATGATCACGTCGGCGCGCTCCACGGCAGGATAGATCTTATCCATTCCATCGGAGATGGCGCAGAATTTTTCGGGGGTCTGATTCTGGATGCACCAGTTGCAATGTTGGCAGCCTGTGATCTGCAAGCCGGATAAGTTGAAAACCTCTGTTTGAACTTCAGGGTTTGAAGCAGCAACCCGGAGCACTTCCTTCAAGAGCGCCTCCGTGTTGCCTTCCTTTACCGGGCTTCCCGCAATACCTAAAATTTGAATCATGAGTGGACCTTTCCGTATTCAGTGATCAGTCACCCGTTTCAGGCTGAGAGTAAAAAGCCGGAGGCTTTTCCACAGGAACCCTATCATAGAGTTCGATTCGAATCAAGATTCTTGCTCACTTTCAGCCGCCATTCGCTCGGAGAGTTTTTTGGAAAATAAAAAGCCAGGGGAGGATAACCCCTGGCCCTTACGGTGGCCGGCCGAATGGCTGACCTGGTCTTCTATGCCTATTTCGGCAATTCAAACATTCCCGTCATCCGAATGCAGCCTTGCACCGTGTCTTTCAGGATTGGCCGGCCGCGGGCGACGGACTGAAGTTTTCCTCCACCTTGAATGCCTTTCCACTTGCCTGTACCCTGCAGAAATTTCCAGGTGCCTTCTGTATCCCCTAGATCACGGAGGTTTTCGGTCACCACATAGTCCCCGTCGGGGTTCATGAATTTGATGTAACCGTAATTGTGGGTTTTGCCGGCCACCACCCGTCCTACGCCCACGCCGTGGAAGGTCAGGTTATCAAAGGCCTTGTCCGGCAGATTGGTGCGGGCGATTCCCTTAAAGTCAAAGCTCGTAACCGTCATCTCCTCATTCTGCGATACCACCGTCGAGACCAGCGAGAAGCAGTAGGTGAGGTCGAGGGGCTGCTCGGCGCGGGCGATTGAAATCCTCAGGACGAAACCAAGAATAACTAAAACCGCCATTCCCAAATTTCTTTTGAAACTCATGGTAAACCTCCCTTTATGGTTTCGGTCATTTTTCAAAGGGCCGGGTGCGGGATGAGAATATCGTTATTTCTATAGAATAAGAGATAAGTTTCCTCCCCGCAAATGAATAACTTCCCCTCATCCCCGCGAATCGGCCCGCTCCCCGACGATTTTATCCATTCCAACCCGCGTCCTTAGAAACCGATCTTGATCATCAAAAATTCTGGGATCCAAGGGGGAATTACTTCGTCCCCCTTTCTGTATCCAGGAGTGATCAGCCGATCCATTCGGCAGGGACGTCTCTCAGTCGGGCGACGTTCCGAATCTTTTCTGCAACCTTCCACCCATTAGAACATTGAACCGGGCAAAGAGAACAACTTTCGCAGACGTGTTTGGGAAGAGGGAGGGAAAGAATTAGCTCCAGGCCGAGACTCGGATTCCGATAGCCATGGACGTACATGTAGGCCCTCATGAGATCGGGGATCGGGAGCTTCGCTCGGCACTGCCCCACGCATCGTCCGCATCCCTGGCAATACAGACCGGGAGAAGCGGATGCGGTTTTCAGATATTCCTTATCCGAATCGGAGAGGGTAAGGTCTTCCATGACGGATAGGTCGATGTTCATTTCATCGAAGGTGGTAATCCCGGGAACCGCGGTGTGAACGTTGGGATCCTGGAGAACCCATTTCAACGCGGCCCGGGCGTTTACCGGCCTGAGAATATCGGAAATGGCTCCGGTTCCTCCCATGACCTTCATGGCCACGACTCCCAGGCCGGCTTGGGCGGCTTGGGCTATGGTTTCCCTGAACTCAAGGTAATTCTGCTGCTTATGATGGTAGGGGAGCATCAATACATCATAGAATTTGGCATCGATCGCCGCCCGGGCAACCTCCAGCTCGTTCCGGTGGGTCGAAACCCCCACGAATCGAGTCTTCCCGTCCTTTTTGGCCTTTTCCATGGCTTTCAGGACCGGCTCGAAGAGGACCGATTCTCGG
>Ga0315297_10003539_pt1 | contig 10050 bp, 13 predicted proteins | sample YL17G15_0_MG_FD_203628 | JGI IMG/M metagenome (GOLD analysis project Ga0315297, IMG submission 203628) | Sediment microbial communities from Yellowstone Lake, YNP, Wyoming, USA - YL17G15_0 | ecosystem: Environmental > Aquatic > Freshwater > Lake > Sediment | place: USA: Wyoming | collected...
TCTGGAAACTCTTGCCTGTGCACTGGAGCAAGTAGATGAAGTCCTCCTTGGACGAATCACTGCAGTAAGAGGGTACACGTCGCTTGCTGCACGAACAACCGTCTTCGGATACTATCTTACGGAGCAGTGCGCACGAGTAAAGATGGCGCTCGAACTGGATATGGTAGTGCTTAAGTCGTTCAAAACCGGTCTTTCAGGTCCAATAACTGTGCGCATTGGTCCGACCCAGCTCGACTACTACGCCCCGACACCGGTTGGTATAAACTGTGATGGTATAGTGCAGTGGGTCGGTACAAGCCCTTATGGTTCTGAATTTCGAGTTGGGGCGGAAGTAGGCGTGCTACTAACTAGGATTGGTAGCGGAAGCCACTCTGTTTGGACCGTACTCTCTGACCCAATGTTCTATATAGAAAATGGCTGTATTAGGGTGCAACGCATGCGGGAGTGCTCCAAGCATGGGCTGCTAGAAGCTGAGGGAAAACCGCTTTCCTTTATACAAGCGGCAATCGATTCCCCGCCCAACTGTCAAGCTTACCGCAGCAAGCATTTTGGATTCTGGTCACCGATATGCCTCAATGACAAACCTTGACTAGAGCTATGCAGTTAGTAAAATCAGACATAACTTAGGAGGACCAAATGGACGGCAAGAAAAACGAAGAAATCGAAGAAGAGGAAGATGTAGAAGACGAAGATGACCACGTGGACGACGAGGAAGACGAAGAGGAAGATGAGGAGGAGGAAGATGGAGAGGATGATTGAATTCAAAGTTGGTGATAGTGTCGCTATATACACCAGGCACGGTTCCAAAGAAACGGTCAGTTTAGCCTGTGTTGAGCGTGTTTTGAAGACGTGTGTCATCCTCCAAGATGGGACAAGGTGGAATCTCCGTGGGTACCCACTAGGTAATAAAAATACCTGGTCGTTTTCGCAAATAAAGCCGGTGTCTGCTGAAGAGATTGTGAAGATTCATGAGCAGCAAATGCTAGAGAAAAGACAAAGAAAAATTATCGCGCACATCAATGAATGGACGCGTACCAGCGCTCAAATACCCCCCGGTATAATCAACGCTCTTTACGATACACTGTTCCCAACCACTAAAGCCCAGCAAGAAATTCATTCGGACCTTCAAGTGTCCACCGGACATTAAACTACACATATTAACGTACGATTATACTGGCCACAGGCAATATAGCCTTTGGCCAGGAGTGATCGTATGTTCTTTAAAGACGCTTCTTCTCCCATCCTCGGCGTATACCAATCCTCCGGTCGCTTTACAAAGATAGCCAGTCAAAGTGGCTCTGATATAACTCCAGCTGAAAATAAGCGGGTGAACGAAGTCATCACCGGGTTTTCGAAAGAATTCCTGCGGGTGATGGCTAATGTTTATAACCTCTCCGACAAAATCGACGACTACATTTTCCCGGTCCCGCGGGCCGTCACCGCGAACGAACCGAATGGGAATGGGGATAACTTCACGCATGACGAGTTAACCCGCTATTCACCTAAGCACCGATGCCAAGTTTATGCCACTTTTCGTAACGCTCCCTTTCACGTAGAGCACATGGCCGCAGACCCTAAAACTGCCAGAGGCTTTTTGCCGGATGTTTATTATAACCAGCGCAATCCCCGCGATAAGCATGTGCTGTGTGTGGCTGCCATCGACGCTACTAAAGACCCCGCTTTGGCCAACGGCATCCTGAAGGGCGATATCGCTTCATTCTCGATGGGTTGCGTGTGCGACTCGGTACTGTGCAGCTATAGCAAATGCAGGAAAATTGCTTACGAGGATAAGGACCTGTGCGACCACCTGAAGTATCACAAACGAGCCACCATCGACGGTGAGTTAATATATGAAGACTGTCTGGGGGTGGAATTCCAAGAGCTGTCCGCGGTTGGTAGCCCAGCGGACCCGAAAGCCCTTCTGCAGACTATACTAAAGGCTGCAGGGATGCAGAAAGCCGCCAATGTCCAGCGCAAGCTAATTGTAGACCACCTACTCACCAAGGATGAGCAAGTTGTCGTGGCTCGTTATTTCCGTGAGAATATGAACTCTCTTCCGGACGCTATGGTGCACCTGGCCGAGAAGCTTTTCTAGCCAGCATTAACTAACGAGAGTTAATGCCAGTGACTAAACTTTCTATACATTGGACTAAGGAGAAGCCGATGACAAAGCGCAAGGCTACGGTTGAGAAAATCAACAAGTTTCTGAAGACGGCACAGGAGGAGGTCCCTGAGGAGGCCCCTGAGGGGGACCCTGAGCTTGAGGGGGACCCTGAGCTTGAGGAGCCCATGGAAGACGTGGAAGCTCCCCCAGACGCAGACGCCGAGTCTCCGGTGGAAGAGCGTGTCGAGCGTCTAGAGGATACCATCGAGACACTGGTGGACGGTCTCGAGTCCCAGAAAGAAGTCCTCGACCAGCTGCTTTCCGGACAGGAGCCTGGAGAGGAAGCTCTCGAAGAATACCTTGAGGACACGGAGGAAGAGGGCGAAGAAGAGATCACTGAAGATGAACTTGGGATCGATCAAGGCGATCTCATCACTGGGAGAAAGCGCATGACACTCCGCGAACAACGCAAGGCGCGGTTGACCGGCAAGCAGCCCCGGCGTGGTACGTCTCTCGGCGAGCACTGGAACATCGAGAAGAGCAACAAGAACCAGTACAAGCAGACCACTCCAGAGCCCCAAAAGGGTCAAGTGCCTAAGCACGAACTCCCCGACATGTTGAAGGTGGCGGAACTCTCGCTCGACCGCGCTGAGGACAAGAAGTCCTGGACGGTCCTCGATGCCAGTGATAAGCCCCTCTTCCTCATCGAGTGCGCGGAGCACGACCCAATCGAGTTCGCACAAAAGAAGTTTGCGGAACAGGTCATCCGCGACATGCAAAAGCTCGGTGTGGAAAAGGCCATGCTCAAGTACCACGCTCGCGATCTTCGCAAGATGAAGAAAGCGGCTTCCACTGCGGCGGTCGATGTGAAGGCGGTCCAGGCCGATGTGCGGCGCCGCTTCACTCGCGCCCTGCGGTTGGCCTTCCAGGCCATGGACAAGAATCTGCTGGGGAACCCGCTCAAGGCCGCGCTGTTTGATACCCTGTCGGACCTCGAGGTCGGGCAGCCGGAAAAGATCATCGAGTCTGCCTTTGCGCATGCCGCGAAGCAGCACGCCGAAGCGGCTATCGTGCAGGCTGAGAAGTACCTCGACATGACGGACGAAGCTTTCGTGGAGACTGAGGCGATGATTTCTGAGGCGGGTGTGGCCCAGGTGGCGCAACGGGATCTCGACCCCATTCAGACCTCCATCGATCGTCACGAGGCTGCGGAGCTGTCCCGGCGCGCTTCGCGCGGGTCGATCCCGTTCTCGACCGCTTCGGACGATAGCAGCACCGCGGCCAGACTACAAAATGCGCTTCCGAAGCCGAAGTTGGCTGCGGTCGCTGGCCAAGCAATCGTGACTCAGAGTCAGCTAAAGGCTCGGGGAAACTAGAGATAAAACCCGGGCCCTAACCAAGGAGATCGGACCATGGCAATCGAAAAAAAGAGAGGCTACGCTTACCGCCGCCCGTTCTACGCCGTCGATCAGAATGCGTTCTGGTCGGCCGGGCAAATCGCTTTCTTGGCCCAGGACGCCGCGGGCGCGATCGTGGCCACCACAGCTCCTTCCGGTACGGTGCCCATCGGCACTTTCTGGAAAGACCACAACCTGACCTACTTCCGGTCCACGCTCGAGGAAAGCACCTTCGACGCCAACGACCAGATCCTGCTCTCGAAGGGCAACATCTACAGCACCAGCTACATCAAGGTCACCAGCCACCCCGGGGGCGTGGTGTATACACAGGGTTTGGACTACTCTGTGTCCACCACCAACGGTATCGTGACCCGTCTCGGTGGTGGATCCATCACCGCCGGTGATGAAGTCACCATTTGGTACGGGTACGTCGTCCTGGCGAACGCCATCAACTACCAGGGCGGGACCAACTACGATCGCGTCCCCGATGACACTCTGGGCTCGGGCAAAATCGCCGTGGTGGAAGGTTGGGCGCACATCTACACCGACCAGTACGATGTCACGCAAACCTACACCCTGAATGCCTCACTTCGGTCGGACGGCGCTAGCCTCTGGACGACTGCCGTCACGGCTTACCCCGTCTGCGGACGCGTCATCTCGGTTCCCACGTCTGACGACCCCTGGCTTGGGGTTCAGCAAACCACGGTCCTTTCGTAATAGTGCAACTGGACTAAGAGAAACCTAGCCCCTGGAGGGTGCCATGCCTGAGAGATTCAACCCGTACGCAAAGGCGCCGTTTGTCACAATCGACAAGCGCACAGGAGAACCTTTCAACCCGCCCGACTTTGGGCGCGAGAACAAAGCGGGACACCGGCCCAAGTCGGCCACGGACAAGGTGTTCAATAAGCAAGCCACATTGAACGCCTCTGACTCCGGTGAAGTCCTCGACAAGATCAAGGGTCTTCTCGACGGTGCTGCCTCGGGTGAATACCAGGTCACCAACCAACCCTTCACCATGCAGGCTGGTCTGCAGATTTCTGCCGAGGAGAGCGAATCTATCCTGCGGCAAGCGTTCTCAGACCCGACCTCCGAGGGCTTCCGGACAACCGGTCAGGCGCTCCTGAATCCAATCAAGGAAGTCATCGACTATGAGGGCGTCACCCGGAAGATCTGGGTGGGTCGCGATGTGAAGCAAGGTGAGGTCCTCCGCTACGACAAAGACGTGTTCGTGGTCGGCTATGTCATCGCCGAGGACGGCCAGACCCCGCAGTCGCAAGTCGAAGGCAAGTACGTGTACCCGCCTGAGTTCGAAGTGTCGGCTTACCCGACCATCGAGCTGAAGGACCAGTACCGGGCGCAGTACGACATCCTGGCCCGCGCACAGGACCGCTCGCGTCAAGCGATCGAATTCCAAGAAGACCAGGCGGGCGCCAACCTGCTCCTCGCCGCCGGCAACACTGAGAACGCCACGACCTTCTTCGCGACAATGAATATTGCCGCGGTCGAGGCTATGCGTTACCAGGTGGAGCGGCACCGTCTGTCGGCCGACAAGCTCATCATCAACCGCGCCGAGGTCTCGGACTTCGTCAACACCATTCGCGGCCAGGTGGATCCGGTTACGCAACGTGAGTTGGTCATGGCCGGTTTCATCGGCACCTTCCTGAACATGATGATCATCACGACTGCCGGCACCAACACCTACGAGTTCCTGCACCCGGGTGAAGCGATTGTGGTGACCACTCCTGAGTACCTCGGTGGATTCGCCGTTCGCCAGGCGCTCATGAGCGAGCCGGTCACTGAGATGCACGAAGGCAAGCCGCGCCGGGGCTGGTACTGGTGGGAGATGGTTGCTCTCGCCCTTATCAACCCGAAGGGCGTCGCACTCGGCTCGAAGACCTGATAAACGTTATACCCCGGCCCCCGCCAGCCTAAACCCAATGCCTCCGCTGGCGGGGGCGTTTCTATTGAGAGGAGCGAATACATGAACAAGAAGCTGATTCAGAGTTATCTGGATCGCGCAGCCGAGGAGCTGGACGAGGCTGGTTTTCGCGATTTGGCCGACAAGGTGGATGCGTTCAACTCGCAACTGATGGCTCCTGACAGTGAGACTAAACGCCAGAGTATCGCTGCGGAGCTATCCAAGATCGACCGCGAAGCAAAGCGCCGGGTCGGAGAGCCTGAAGAGCCTGAAGCGAAAGAGGCTGAAGAGACTGAGAAGGAAGACACTCGTTCCGCCCGTTTGGCCTCCCTGAAGCGCCGGATGGCCATTCGTCGCCGTCTGAAGGCTAAGATGGCGGAGCGTACGGAACAGCGCCAAGAGAACCTCGCCCGTGCCCGGAGAATGGCACGTCTTGCCCGCGCCCGGCGGGAAGATGCGGTCGAGGATGACGTTGCCGAGCGTAGGGCCGCAATCCGGCGACGGATTGCCAGTCGTTTGGCGAAGTAACGGGAAATGGGGTGGGTGCGCAGGTGCCCACCCCTTTTGTTCTAAATGCCCACTGAGTTAACACAGAAGGTAGAGAAGCTCTTCAAACTCCGCCCAGAGTTTATGCTCAACGACTACTATTTCAACCCCGCCATGGCTCAAGAGTTGTTTGCGCAAGTGGACCTCGAGGAGCTTGGGTTGTCAGTAGCGCAAACAGAGGTAGAGACTGAAGACGGCATGATTATCCGTAGCGAGATACGCGGTCACGGTGGGCTTTCCCTGGGCAGCATCCTGTTGGATGGGGAACGGACTAAAATCAGGCGCAAACTGACCCCAATACCCCGCTTGTTGAAATTTTTGGAGAGTGTGGAAGCTGAGTAGTCTAACGAAACGAAAAGGAGAAGATCGTGGCCCAGACTCAAAAGCCTACCCGCCGTCTAATACTAGCCGACCTATTCAAAAACCAAGAACCAATTTGGGTCGTGAACAACGCCAAGTCTGCGCGGTCCGGTAAAGCTGGCAATCTAGTCCTCCAAATTGGGCAGGGGGATCAACGGGATAAAATCATCCTGCCACCCGGCCAAGACCCGGTGTGTTTAACTGACTTGGCATCTTCTGAATCGCTGCAAGAGTCACGGGACCTGTTCCTGCACGTAAGCCGCGAAGCACTCATACTGCTCGACCCCGCACAGGCTGATGAATACTACCAGCGGAATGAAAAGCGGCGCGAAGTAATGCGCAAGAAAGTCAAGGTATTGCGGGATGGGCAGCAGCTACCAGAGACCCCAGTCCCTCAAGCGGCCCATGAGACCGCGGTGGAAGTTGACCAGCACGTGGTTTCGGTCTGTCTCAAGCTGAAGACTAAGACTTGGACGGCCGAGGAGGCAATTGAAAGCCTGATGGAAGCTGGCCCTGATACCTATAAAGAGGAAGACCTGATTTATATCCGCAACGTGGCCAAGGATAAGAAAATCAAGGCGTGGGCTCAACAACAGCTAGACAGCCGCGGCACCCGTGAATAAATTAACAATTACGTTCACAGCACCGGACGGCAAGCAAGAGGTTTGGGAGTTCAAGCCGGAAGAGTACCAGGTGACTACACAGCGTGGCTTCAAACGCAGGCACGCTCCTGATGGGCCAGTAACTGATATTGAGTGGACTGGGCAGCGCCGGTGGGTTATAAAAGCGTGGAAGGGCTGCTCGAGCTTCGATTCCTTCACTTCTGACGGTCTGTAGACTCCCAAGCGTCATAAATCCCCATTCCGTTCAGACATACTTTATACTCCGCGGTCGTCAATGACCACGTCCATTAACACGTCTTCTGGCTTTGTAATATAGAATTTTTCTTGGACAAGGCCCTCAGCCTAGGGGAGCACCACGTATGGATTTCCAAAGTGAATTTCAAGGAGCAATTGTCACTATCGGAGCTGGGGCGTCTGCTACCGTAGACATACTGCAGTCCGATGAATTGTACCAGCACGTGGCACTTGGGGTGCTCCCTATCAGAGACTCCTTTGTGGATTTCGTCTATACTATCGATGTGTATCTAGACGACTCCAAGATAGAGTCCAACAGCCATTCGGTGTTGGGTGTCTTTCAAACCATGCGCTTTGAGTACAATGATTCTATTTATCCTCCAAATATTGGGTGGGCCACCAAAGCTGGTTTGAGAAGTTTCCGTTATACGCCCGCCGGCTTTAGCCTCACTATCTATAACGGCAACCCAGAGACCAGAAGCTTTGAGGTCTATAGCACTTTCGAGAAATGCCTTGGTGGAGCCTATAAGAAACTCCCCAATAAGTGAGGTAACGATGTCGATCACAGGCTGCGCACCGACCGGTGCTTATCGCTTTTTCGAGGAATACCGTCCGCATTGGGGGTCTTTCTGGGAAACGATGGGTGGTGACAAAGAAAAGATCCTGTTGTGGGCGGAGGACGCGAATATAGAAGAGCCCAGAGAGTGGTATCTAGGGCTGTTCGCCTTCCTCTTCGATCATTTCCCGGGTGATGAATGCCTGCTGCGTCGAGCGGCCAAGCCTGATAGCTTTGGGGATTTTTTGGCGCAAGTGGCTGAAGCACACCTAGCCAACCCCCGCCCCGATCAGTGGTATCTGGACTTGGGCACTACCCGCCCAAATTATCTGGGCCTGTTGGAACACGCTGCGAATTTCGAAGACACTGAACAGGCTACAGTTTATGTAGACGCCAGAGTACCTGAATTGGGGCGTAAGCTTTACAACGAATACATACTGTCATTGGCCTCTGTCAAAGAAGAGCTGCGTCATTCGGCTTCCGGAATGAACCGCAAAGCTTGGCAAATAGAGTCACAAAATGCCCGCATGCCCAGTCCAAAACCGGGCGACGTGGTTCGGCACGCCCTCCGTCCGGACCTTACTCTATATGTGTTGGGGACAGTGGACGACGGGGTGCTGGCTCAAACTAACCTAGGTGGGTTGTCACTGGTGCAAGACGTCTGGAATTTGGAGATTGAGTGACCTCAGCCGCTATACGAGTAGAACCGCTATTCGTCACGAACGATATGAGTCTCGCGGCATATCTGGTAATGAATAATATCCGTTTGATTGGCGCCCGCCGGCTTGGGAAATCTTTCCAATTCCGCTTTGAAAACGATCCACGCATTGAGCAGCTAAAGGTGGTGTATATAAATTCAGAAAGCTCGCGGTTTGATGACGCCGTTCGCAAGTTGAAAACGATATTATATGGCAGTCAGACCGAGGAGCAGTAAATGCAGTCTTTCACCGATTTTGATATCTACCGTCGCGGACAGTCCGAGTACATTACTGTTTTCACGCGTGACCCCACCAACGCACAGCTAGCGGACGTGGTCGGTCTGTCCACTTTCAATCTAATTGACATCACCACGGATAGCGCGGTCCTCACTGCTACCTTCGGACCGAGCGGTGGCGGCAGTGTCATCCGACAGAGCACTGGTGTATACCAAGTTCTGTTTGATACCGGGACCTACACGCTGGAATATCTGGCAGCTTTTCGGTGCGTGCTGGCTGCGGAAATACTACAGCAGAATGTGTTTGTGAAGTCCGTATCGGCCAAGCATTTCAAATATGCGGCAGCTTTGCGCAATCAGGTGGATAAATCGCGCAAAGACATCATTGATTACGTGGCCAACATGGATCGGGAGCGCAAGGCCCCAATACAGCTGTTTTTCGGTTACGACGACAAGCACCTGATTTTCTACTTGGAACGGGGCGTCCAGCTCATCAATATGGTGCCGCCGTATACAGGTTTGACGGTGGACTTGTTCCCCTTCGAGCAGTTCGGGTCATTATTGATAGACGCTGCCACTATTGCCGCATTGGAGGCACAAGGCATTTTTGCTATCGATACGGATTACGACTATTCGTTGGGCGGCAATAGCATGACCATAGAGCATTTCTCGAAGCTGTCCTCAATGACTGCCTCCATATTAGCCCGGTTTCAGGATAACGTTACCAAATTGAAGAATCTGTACCTTACCAAAGGTCTGGTGCTATATCAGTTCAGCCCTGGCGGCGTCCGTGATATGCGTTATCTTACGGCCCTGCCCTCCGGGTTCTGGTCGCGCATTCTCAGCAACGAAATGCAAAGCTCGGTTTAGGAGGCTCCTGGATGACACTTATCAAGGGACGATATAAGGGCACTGACGGTGAGCAGCAGATCCCGGTCAAAGTAGATCGGAATGGGCAGGTTGTGGTTGAGGTCAATGACATTGAGCTTACTGCCATTGTCGACGACCTCGACATTATGGCTGATTGGGATGAGAACGATCGCTGCAAGGTCAATCTCATTCCCGGTCAAGCCGGGATTACCGCTGCGGCTGGTATTGTGGCGGCCGGTACCCCGCGGGTTACGTTGGCGTCCGATGATCCTGCCGTAACATCATTGGCGGTGCTGGATGACTGGGACCTCAACGATCGGTGCAAGACGTCACCGGTTGCGGGGCAAAACGGCGTGGCAGCCAATTCAGGCGCCGCTGACGCTCTCACCCAGCGCATGATCTTGTCCACAGATGACCCCGCTGTCACCGCCTTACAGATTATGGACGATTGGGACCAAAGTGACCGTTGCAAGGTCAACGTAGCTCTCAACGCAGGTGTGGCTGTAGA
>Ga0315297_10003540_pt1 | contig 10050 bp, 6 predicted proteins | sample YL17G15_0_MG_FD_203628 | JGI IMG/M metagenome (GOLD analysis project Ga0315297, IMG submission 203628) | Sediment microbial communities from Yellowstone Lake, YNP, Wyoming, USA - YL17G15_0 | ecosystem: Environmental > Aquatic > Freshwater > Lake > Sediment | place: USA: Wyoming | collected...
GGCAAGGTCCGCTCCCGCGCGTGCCCGCGCTGCCGTGGAACCGGCATGCTGGTTCAGACCGACCGCCTGCGGGTGAAGCTGCCCGCGGGCGTCGCGGATGGCGACCGTGTGCGGGCGAGCCTCAAGGACGGTTCCAAGCGCGAGGTCGCGGTGGTTGTGCGGGTGCGCCCGCACGCCTTCTTCGAGCGCAAGGGCGATGACATCCACACCGTCGTGCCGGTGACGTTCTCCGAGGCATACCTGGGGGCCGAGGTCGAGATCGGCACCATCCATGGCCCGGTGCGAGCCAAGATCCCGTCGGGGACCCAGTCGGGGCAGCGCTTCCGGCTGCGCGGCAAGGGTGTGCGCAACGTGCGCACGGGGGTGCACGGCGACCACTACTACACCGTGCAGGTGACGGTGCCGCGAGTCGTCTCGCCGGCCGGCCGCGAGGCCGCGCGGAGGGTGAGCGAGCTCTACGTCGGGGCCGGCGATCCGCGGGCGGGTCTTCCCCGCGCACTCGACTAGCCAGGCGATAGGCCGTAGCCGGTAGGCGGTAGAAACTGCGCAGGCAGCAAAGTCCTCGCGACCTTGCTCGTCTACGGCGCGGAACCAACGTGCGGCGCAGCCACGCCAAAGAAACCAGGAGCGGCAGGTCGTCCTGCCGCTCCTGTGCCTATCGTTTTGACTTCCGCCTACAGCCTACCGCCTGCGTTAGCGGGCCAGGTTCTCCACCAGCGGGATCGCCTTGTCCATCGTCAGCCCGTCCTTCACGGTTAAGGTGCGGCGCGGGCTCCATCCGGTGTCGGTGGCGGTGATGTACTCGACCGTGGCGCCGTTCACCACGCGGTAGATGACCGGGTTGAGGTCCGCGCCCAGGACGATGCGCGCCCCTTCCATCGAGACGTCCTCTGTCATCGCGAACATCTTCCTGACCCCGAAGATCGGCATGTGGCGGCGACGCTGCGCGATCACGGTGACGCCATCAGTGGTGGCGCGGGTCTGCAGCTTGAAGCGGATCTCCACGAGCTGGAACAGGCAGTTGCGCTCGGACCCGAAGAGCATCGTTACGCGGTCGCGCGCGGTCTGCGCGGCGAACAGCGGGTGCTCCAGCACCTCGGGCGGCGCCGGCGTGTCGCAGGCCAGGCCGATGTCCGCGTACTTGTCCAGGTTTTGCGTCAGCAGCTCGTCGTCTTCGCCGGCCTCGTCCGTCAGCCGCAGGAGCGCGTAGCCCCCGTGCTGCTGCGCGGTGCCTTCCCACCAGATCACGTTGAGGAAGCTGTCCCGCACCACGGTCGCCTTCGAGGGATCGCCGGGCGCGCCGGGATCCGGGACGGTGGTGGCGACCTCGCTGAGCTGAATGCTCGGGTTGCGGGGGTGCGCGGCCAGGTCCTGCGTGAGGTGCTCGATGCGCTCCCAGTTCCCGTCGCGCCAGACGGCCAGCATGATCTCCGAGGCTTCGGCGGACCAGTTGCGCTGCCAGACTACCGCGACCTTGCCGGTGAGCTCGTCGGCGGCGACCTGGATCTGGGAGTCGCCGGTGCCGGCGAGCCCGATGTCGAACGGCACCACGGTGCGGACCACGACGCTCCCGTTCCGCTCCCCCGTCAACACCAGCCCCTCCTCCCCGGCGACGCCGTTCCACAGCACGCCGCTGCGGTCCAGGAAGTAGGGGTTTCCCGCCAGCGCCGCGGTGGCGGCGAGCAGCAAGGCGAGGGTCAGGAGGATCCGGTGCATCGTGCTCACGCTTTCAAGTTGATCACCTCGCGCACGTTGAAGGCGCGAAGGAACGATTTCATGCCGCGGAAATCGGGGTAGTACGCCGAGAGCGACTGCAGGTAGCCGTCGGTCGCCGCCTCGTCCTCGGCGTCCATCGCGGCGTCGGCCAGGAGCATCAGCGTGTTGCGCTCCACCGTCGGGTGGTTGAACTCCCGGGACAGGGCCAGGGCCTTCTCCCCGATCACCCGGGCCTCGGCGAACTCACCCTGCTGGAGCGCACCGTAGCAGAGATCCTGGTAGACCTCGGGTAGCAACTGCCGCGTCCCGAGCGCCTCGAGCGCCACCGCGGCGTCGCGGCAGAGCGCGATGCCGTCCGCGGGCTCGCCCGTGCACATCAGGCAGTACCCCAGGTTGTCCCGGGCCACCGCCAGGTTGATCGGGTCGTCGCCGTCCTCGCCGGCCAACTGGAGCGCGAGACGGAGGTTCTCCGCCGCCTCCTGGAAGTGGGAGTCCCTCAGGGCGAGAACGCCGCGCAGGTTGGCGGAGCCCTTGAGTGCGCGCCGCTCGCCGGACGCCTCGGCCAACTCGCTCGCGCGCCGGGCGTACGCCAGGGCACGCGCGATGTTCCCCTCAGCCTCGTAGACCTGGGCCGTGTAGTAGGCCGCCATCCACGAGGTGAACGGGTCCTGGGAGCGCATCAGGACGTGCTTGAGCTCGCCGACCGCCCCGTCCAGCCGCTCCAGCTCCAGCAGCACCACGCACCGGTTGCAGAACGCGCGGTCAGTGAGCTCGCGGTCGCCAAGCCGCCTGGCCTCGTCCTCCGCCGCCACGAACAGGCGCAGCGAACGCTCGAGGCGCCCGCCGGTGAAGGCGCGCTGCGCCACCTGGGTCAGGCGGAGGTACCGTTCCGAAACACCCGTCACTGTTCGGACTCCCGATGCCTGCTGCGCTTGAACTCCACGAAATCAACGACCTCGTGCTGATCTTCGCGCGGCAATGCCCTGAAAGATTCTAACAGGTTTGCCTCGCGCGAAGTCAAGCTCTGCTGGGCCAGATCGCCGAAGAACTCCCCCAGCGACATCTCGAAGACCTGGAGCAGGCGGAAGAGCGCGTCCAGGGAGACCCGGTACTCGCCCTTCTCCATGCGCGACAGGTCCGACTGCTGGATGCCAATCTGGCGCGCCAGCTCCGTCTGGGTGAGGTTGCGCTCCTGCCGGTGCTGGCGGATGCGCTGCCCCACCGTCGCGGCGGGAAGCGATGAGCGGGTGGACCGGGTCACGGTGTCCTTGTCCCCTCGGAGCGCGTCTGGTACCGTGCGCCGAGGCTTGAACCTATGCTAATGCCCCATGAAGAGGTTGTCAAGGAAGGCGGAAACCGCGTAACCGCATGAGCACCATAATCTTGCGCATCTGGCGCTGGCGCCGCCTGGTGTGGGAGCTGGCGCGCCGCGACTTCCGCTCGCGCTACGCCGGCTCGGCGTTCGGCGTGGCCTGGGCGATCCTCGAGCCGCTGGTGCAGTTCGCCCTCTACCTGACGGTGTTCTCGTTTTTCCTTGGCATGCGTCTTGAAGGGCGACCCGGCATGGCGTCGTTCGGGCTGTACCTGATGAGCGGGCTCGTGCCTTTCCTGGCGTTCCAGGAGTGCTCGATGCGCGCCGTCCACCTCGCCCGCGAGCAGGCTCAGCTCGTGCGCCACGCCAACGTCCCACTCGAGGTGGTGCTGGCCGGCTCACTGGGGGCGATCTTCGCGCGGCACTCGGTGATGCTGGCTCTCGTGCTCATCGCGTCGGCACTGGCGGGCACGCTGGCGTGGGCCACGCTGCCCTGGCTCCTCGTCGGGGTGGTGCTCGTGGTGCTGGCCGCCTTCGGGCTCGCGCTGGCGCTGGTTCCGAGCGGCGCGTTCCTGCCCGACCTTGGCCAGTTCATGGCGACGGGGTTCAGCGTGCTGTTCTTCCTGACCCCGGTCGTCTACCCGGCCACGGTGCTGCCGGCGAGGTTCGCCCGCTGGATGGTGGCGAACCCCGTGGCCGGCATTCTCGAGACTTTCCGCGCTGGCGTTCTGGGGCTTCCGGTCGCCGCCGTTGACGTTGCGGTGGCTGCGGTCTTCTCGGTCGTGATGGTGCTTTTCGGGAGCTGGGTTTTCAGCGTGCGTGCGGTCGCCGTGCGTGACGTCGTGTGAGAGGGGCCGGCGCCCGAGGGCGGCGGCCGTCGTTCGGAGGATGAGGATGCAGATGACATCGAGGAGCTTGAGGTTTCTTCTTGGTTTCTTTTCTTTGTTGGGCCTGACCGTGGCCGGACCGGTGCTCGGGGGCGTTGGCAGCGCCAACCAGGCGCCCGCCCCACGACCGACGGCGGGGGCCGCGGCGACGGCGGCTTCGGGCGAGGCGGAGCCGAGCTGGGCGCCGCCCAAGGACTACAGCGAGTTTCTGCGCGACTACTACAGGATCTTCAAGGTGAACAAGACCGACTGCGTCAAGCTCGGGCCCGACAAGGTGAAGCTGAAGCCGCCCCTGTCCGGCTTCTACGAGCTGGTGCGCGAGGACCAGCAGTCCTACTACATCCGCAACCTGCCGATCGAGGATAAGGACTCGTACCAGCACAAGCAGTGGCTCAAGGGCCAGTACGCCCAGGTCAAGGAGCAGGTGCGGGAAGAGTACATGCGCGACAAGTACATCATCGTGGACGAGCCCGACGTCCTCACGCCGTTCACCGACAAGCTCGACTTCGTCCGCATGGACACCGGCCTGCCCAAGGCGGGGAAGTGGCAGCGCTCGTTCGACGTCGTCGACATGAACGGCGACGGCCTCCCGGACCTGGTGCTGCCGCCCGAGCGGACCGGCACGCGCCACCCCTGGGTGATCCTGCAGCAGAAGGATGGCAGCTGGCGTCCATGGGAAGCCGCGAAGTGGCCCGGCCAGGACGTCAAGCTGGACTACGGGGCGGTGCGGGTGTCGGACTTCGACGGCGACGGCAACCTCGACATCGCGATCGCGTGCCACTTCCTCCCCAGCTACGTGCTCTACGGCAACGGCAAGGGCGACTTCACGCGGACGGTGCGCCTGCCGGCGCTCAACCCGGACGTCACGTCGCAGGCCCTGACCGTCGCCGACTTCAACGGCGACGGTCGGCCGGACATCGCCCTGCTCAGCGAGCTGGACGTGGGGATGGGAAGCGGCAAGAAGCTGAAGTCGGGGCTCGTGAACGTGATGCTCAACCTCCCCGGGGGCTGGACCGCGATTGGGGACGACTTCCCCAGGGAGATCTTCGGCTACCACCTGGCCGCGGCCGACGTGGATCGCGACGGCGCCACCGACCTGATCCTGACCTCGCGCCTGCAGGGCATACGCGACCTGGTCTTCCGCAGCCTCGGCAAGGGGGAGAAGTGGGAACCGGTCGCCAGCAAGGCGATGCCGTTCACCTCGTACGTGTACTCGGTGGCCGTGGGGCCCCTCGACCGCTTCCCGAACCCGGACCTGGTCTTCTGCTACCAGCAGCACAACCCCAGGCAGAAGGACGAGCCCACGCAGGCGTGCACCATCTACCGCTTCCACGACGAGAACGGCAAGCCCCTCGCCGAGCCCAGGCCCGAGCTGCTGCTCAAGCACAAGGGGCAGTTCGACGGCTACTTCGCCGTGGCCGTGGGCGACGTGGACGGCGACGGCCGCAACGACATCGCGGTCGCCTCCCAGAAGGGTAAACTGCAGGTGTTCCTGCAGTTCCCCGACGGGAGGTTCTACGAGCAGCGCTGGCCCGGCTTCGACCTGGGCGAGGGCACCATGCCCGCCGACGTCCGGATCGCCGACCTGAACGGGGACGGGATGGGCGAGGTCATCGTGATTGGCGCGGCGACCGGCAAGAAGGCAGGCTCGGGCGGCGGGGTGTGGGTGTTCTCGCCCCGGAAGAAGGCCCCCCCGAAGGCGGCGGCCACCCCTTGACAACCCCGTGGCACGGGGCTAGTCTGGCCAGGCTTCGGTAGCGCGCGTCAGGGGACTTGACAAGGGGGTTGCGCGGCCCTAGGCTGATGCTGACACAGCATAACGTCTGGGTTTTCAGAGCCGGGTCTTTTGGCTCAATACCTTGAACGGGGAGGTGATGCAATCGCGGTGGAGGGGAAGCGATCGGCAGCTAGGGATGCAGTTCCGTAAGCAGCCTAACCAAACTCGAGAAGGAGGAAGATATCCAATGAAAAAGACACTGATTCTAGCCCTTGCACTCGCGCTCGTTGGCGGTGTGGCCTACGCCAACTTCTGCGCCCGCGACGTGGTCCCGGCGGCGTCGCTGCTGGTCCCGTACGCGGTCGTCGACCTCAACGCCGACGGCACGCCGAACGCGGCCGGTTACTCGACGCTGTTCGCGATCACCAACGTGTCGTCCGACTATCAGCTGGTCCACATCACGGTCTGGTCGGCCCAGTCCGACGCCGTGGTTGACTGGGACATCCTGCTCACCGGCTACGACGTGTGGACCATCAACTTCCGCGACCTGCTCACCGGCAAGTTCGGCACGTTTGACACCGGCGCGGACGTTCTGGATCCGACTCTCGGCGATCCGTGGGGCCCGAGCACCAACAGGGCGGGCATCGTGCCCAACCTGCCTGACCCGGTGGACCCGGATCCTGCGATCGCGGGCTGCAACTTCCCGTACGGCAACCGCCCGACCCTGGGCCCGATCATCACCGGCAAGCTGCGTTCTGCCATCATTGCGCAGACCGACCAGTATGTGGACGACTGCAAGAGCGGCGTGCCCGATTTCGCCTCGCCGCCGTGGCTTTCGGGCCTCACCGACAACCCGGTGTTCTTCTACGCGACCGCTGATGTCGTCGGCGCCTGCAACACCGCGTTCCCGAACGATACCGGCTACTGGACCGGCAACGGCGGCGGCCGCTACCCGATCGCGCGCAACGTGCTCATCGGCGACGTGATCTGGGTCAACGACTCGACCAAGTACTCCGAGTCGATCCCGGCCGTGCACCTCGAGGCGAGCAATGGCGCCCAGACCGCCGGCCTCTATGCGTTCTACGATCGCTATGCGAACGCGGCTGGGGTCGAGGACGACCGCGAGCCGCTGGGCACCGCGTTCGGCTTCCGCTACATCAACAACGTCGCCTCCACCCAGATCATCGTGTGGCAGGACCACCTCGACGCCGAGTACGATGACAACCTCACCTATGCCTGCCACGCTTACGCGTACTACGCCTTCGACGAGAACGAGAACGCCCTCGCCCGTGGCGGCGGCGGCCCGTCCGGCTTCGACATCGCCGAGCCGGACGTGATCCCGTTCGAGACCCAGTCGGCGCCTCTGAACGCGACCAACTGGTACGGCATCCCGGCCGACGCCGGCTGGATGCTGCTCGTCTTCGATCCTTCGATCGACGGCGACACGAACAGCGTCCGTCAGGCGTGGGTCGGCGTCCGGTACCTGTCGGGCGCCTACTCGACCTCACTCGAGGCGGCCACGCTCGCCAACTACAACTGCTTCTCCAACCAGGTCCTGCCGCGGTTGGGCATCGACCAGGAGAGCGGGTTCGGCAACTTCCCGACGACTCTGCCGTACCTTCCGTAGCCTGTAGCGGGAGGTAACGCAACGAGCAATGCGGGCGGGCGGCTTCGGCCGCCCGCCCTTTTTGTGTGACCCCCCTCACGCGCCGGGGTGGACAGATCGGCTTGCCTGCGTTAGGCTTACGCCGGAGGTAGATGGAATGAGCAAGGCGACCCTTCGCGCTTTCGGCGCGTGTCTCGTGTCGGTGCTGGCAGTCGCGACGGCGGCCCCGACCTCCGCGCAGCCGGCGTGCTACGGCCCCATGCCGAACTTCGGGAACTACTTCAAGGACCTCTGCGGCCAGCCCCTCGAAGCCACCTACCAGACCAACGGCGCCTACAAGAACGCCGTGGTCGCCGTGGGCTCCACCTCGTACCTGCTGTACGGGTACCCCAACTCCCTCGACGTCTACACGCTCACCCCCAACCCGATGAGCCCGGCCAGGCTCACGACCCAGATGCCGCTCCCCTGGACCCCCGACCCCGGCAGCTCCACCCACGAGGGGATCGTCGACCACCTGCGGAAGTTCGCGGTCCTCGACGGCTTCGGCTACGCGTTCGTGGGGATGTTCACCTACGGCTGGGACTTCCTCGAGGTGGATTCGTCCCCGCGCTTCCTCAAGGTAGGTTACGCGCCGGTGAAGGTCCTGGACGTCTCCAGGGGCTACATCAACGGCGTGCTGTTCAGGGGCTCGGACGGGAAGGTCTACCTGGCCGGGCAGGCGATCGACCAGACGAGCGTCGACGGCCGCGATTCCTCGATCAAGATCTTCGACGTCACCAACCCTGCGGGCCTCTCGTATGCAACCATGCAGCCGGTCACGACGGTGCCGGTAGGCCACACGTACGATCCTGCGCCGTGGAACACCTTCCCGCTCGGCAACCCCTCGTCACTGACGTTCGACGTTTTCGCGATCGGCAACAAGACGTACCTCTCGGCCAAGAACACGAGCGGCCAGGCCGCGGTGATCGTGGACGTCACGAGCCCGGCCGACATCCTCAACGGCGTCACGCCGAAGGCGCTCTGGACGGTTGCAAACTCCGACGCAAAGCTCTGGAACGGGACCTGGGCGTTCGACGGTAGCAGGGGCCGCCTCTACGCCGGGGCCCTCAGCGACGCGGTGGTCTACGTCTTCGACCTGCCATCGTTCAGCACCAACGCCCCGCCGACCTGGCGCTCCACCGTGCGCTGGAGGACCGCGAGCGGCACGCTGAACATCTCCAGGCTGTTGCTCAAGGGGGACCTCCTGGTGGCCTGGTCGGGCACCAGCATCGGGTACCTGAGCCTCCAGGGGGACGGCGACCCCCTGAAGCTGCCCGATGAGGCCGACGCCACCACGCTGACTCGTGTGTGCACCGGCGCCTACGGGATCTCGGCGCAGACCATCTCACCGTTCACGGTGCCCGGCGACGGCCAGAACGTGTACGTGGCCCGGTCGCTGCTCGTGTACGGCGACATCCTGCAGATCCACAACGCATGCATGAGCACGACGCCGAAGCCGAGCCTGGCCGTCTCGGGCGGGACGGCGAATGCCTGTACGCCTTCGCCCGCCCCGGCCGTCGAGTACGCGGTCGGTTTCCCCGGCGACACCTTCACGATCCTGAACACCTCGTGGGGGAACTGGACCAGCCCGCAGCTCTCCGTGTCGCCGGCGCCGAGCCCGGCGGTGGGCGGTGCCTCGCCGACCTGGACCTGGGCGTCATCGGCCGGCAGCACGCCGCGCGACTACACCTTCGACCTGACGGTGTACGACAGCAGCGGCGTGCCCTACCGTTCGCAGGACGAGACGCCCTCGGGGAGCCGGGTGTTGTACCTGTGTTCGGCGCCGAAGGCCGGCATCAACCAGTCCTCGTGCAGCAACGGCTGCCCGGCGTTGCAGGGGGAGAGCGTGACGCTCACCGCCGCGCCGCCCTACTCGCAGGGGCACCCCTCGGGCTACGACTGGGTCATCGACCCGCCGACCGGGTCCAACACCACCCCGACCGGCAACCCGGTAACGGTCTCCTTGACCGCAGGCGGGACCTACACGGTTTACGTCGTCGCGCACTACCTGTTCGCCGCCACGGACGACGCGGCGTGCTCCAACACGGCCTACTCGGGGCTCAACCTCGCCTCCAACGGCAGGTACGACTCGTGCGCCTCGTTGGCCGTGGACTCGCAGCCGTTCTCCGTGAGCGCGGTCACGGTAAGCCAGGGACCCAACACGACCGGACCGTTCGTGGTGAGCTCCAACATCACGGCTCAGACCAGCTACAGGCTCAGCTCGGGGTACACCGCCACCTTCGAGTGGACCCTCGACACCACGGCCGGGACGCCGCCAGCGGTGCCCACCAGCAGCACCTCCTCGGGGGTGGTGACGGGTACGATCCCGGCCAACTCGCTGCCGAAGCCCCCGCAGGGTCAGACCGCGCCCCACACCATCACGCTCTCGAAGGCATCGGCCACCAACGGAAGCATCACGGTCAACGCGACGGTCGCTCCCAAGGGCTTCAACGTGATCGACTGCGTGGCGCCCGCGCCCGCGACCGGCGGTTCGCCCAACGGCACGACGGTCTCGACCGGGAACGTCACCGTCACGTGGCAGAAGCCGAGCGGCAGCGAGCCGTTCACCTACGACGTGACGGATGACTCGGGCATGATCAAGTACTGCGCCGGAATCACGACCGAGAGCTGCCGGATCTCCGCATTCACGGCAGGCGCCTCGTACCCCTGGAAGGTCATCACGAAGAGCCCGTGCGGCGGCGCGCCCTCGACCTCGGTAGTGTGGAGCTTCAGGACCTCGGGTGCCACACCGACGCCCACGCCCACCCCGCCT
>Ga0315297_10003541_pt1 | contig 10049 bp, 5 predicted proteins | sample YL17G15_0_MG_FD_203628 | JGI IMG/M metagenome (GOLD analysis project Ga0315297, IMG submission 203628) | Sediment microbial communities from Yellowstone Lake, YNP, Wyoming, USA - YL17G15_0 | ecosystem: Environmental > Aquatic > Freshwater > Lake > Sediment | place: USA: Wyoming | collected...
AGCCTGGTTCATATCGGCCTGGTCGGGTTTGGGAACCTTGGTGAAATCGATGTAGTACATGTTGTTGCCGTCCTCGTCCTTCTGCCACACGCCGTTCACGTAGTAGGGCTTCCTTTCCGCCAGGTCGAGGTCCGACGGCAGCGAGCCCTCCAGGGCGAAGCCCCGGAACTCCGAGGTCGGGTCGGACTCGATTATCATCCACGTGATGGGCGGCCAGTCCGAGTCCGGGGCTCCCGGGTGGTTGGCCAGCCACTCGTCACGCTGGTGCTCGTACGTGTAGTGGAGCCACCAGTAGGACATGTCCGGGCTGTAGGGGTGTTCCATCTCCTTCAGCATCGTCGTGCAGTGGGTGATCGAGCGGCAGATGCAGCCGCCCCAGCCGTCCTGATTGGAGGTCAGGGTGATGTAGGGGGTCCAGTCGAGGCTGGCCGGCGGAAAGCTTGCCAGAAGGTCCGGGTTGGCGACTTTGGCCTTCGCGTAGCCCTTGTCCATTTCGTAGGAGTCGAAGAGACTGGCCCCCAGAAGCCCCGGAAGCGGCTTGCCGGTTTCGGGGTCAGCGGGGTTGGCGAAGGACCACTCCCCGAAGCCCTCGAGCGGCGGGTCCTGAAACATCCCCAGAAGAGAACCCGGGAGGATCAGGTTGCGGCCGGTCACGGCGGCCGGGGCGATGAGAACGCGGCGGTTGACCGGGTCCCAGGTCACACCTGACCGCAGGGCCTCGCTGATGAAACGCAGGGGCACCAGGACCCGCCCGCGGATGTTGACCGGCGGGGCGTCGAGGGGAAAGGGCACATCGTTGATGTAGGCCGTGGAGTTCCCGACCTGAAGGACGATCCTGACCGACCCCTTGTGGGCTCGAATGGTCTGGGTGACCGGGTCCCAGGAGTCGAGGACGGCCCCCAGAGACTCAAAGATGGCCCGAAATGGGACGAGGAGGCGGCCATTGGCGTTGAAAGGGTCGACGTCAAAGGTGAGCTTGTTGCCTCCGACATAGACGGGAAGCGGTGGTTCCGGCTGCGGGTTGAGGGCGACATTCACGGCGGCCCGCGCCGTCGTCTGGAGCCCAAAGCTCGTGACCAATATGAGAGCGGCCAGCATCAGGACGCTTGCGGCTAGGAAGCCCCTGTTCCTACCTCTTCGGTTGGACCTCATGCGCTTCGCGCTCCTTCCTTGGACGACCCCGACAACTATTCCACGGCGGAACTGGAATCCTCCAATCAGGAGGGATGTCGCAGGGAAAAGGCCTGCTAGCTGCGGGTGAACCTCACGGAGGGTCGGTCGTTGGCGCCGCCCGCGGGTCGGCCACCCCTGTGGCGAAGGGAGATGCCGACTGGGGCCCGAATTCCCTCCTACCAAGCGACACAGAGGAGGCGGGCCTGCGGCGGCCGCCGGCACGGCGGGGAGGTCTGGTCCATGGGTAGGGATGGGACGGCCGGCAAAGCCTCGGTGTGGTTCCGCTGGCTGGGTGTCGGGGGCGTTGAACTGCTGGCGGACGGCGTGTTCCTGGCGGTCGATCCTTTCTTCACCCGACCGCCCTTCTCGCGCCTGGGGTTTGGACGGGTGAGCCCGAACCGGCGCCTCGTGGCCGAGAAGATGCCCCACGGCCACCACATCCTGGTCACGCACGCCCACTTCGACCACGTGATGGACGTGCCGGCGGCCGTCAGGAACACGGGAGCCGCGGTCTACGGATCGCCCAACACGTGCGGGCTGGTGGCGAAGCTGGCGGGACCCGAGGCGCGAACGACACGGATCGCCGCCGGTGACCGCCTCTTCCTGGGCGCTCCGGAGCCACCCGGGAGGGGTAGCCCCTTCGAGGTCGAGGTCCTCCCGGCCGAGCACGACCCCATCCTCGGACGGCCGGTCCTGACCGGTCCCCTGGCGGCTGACCTGCGGCCACCCTTGCGGCTGCGCGACTACCGCATGGACGATTGCCTGGGCTTCCTCATCACGGTGGGCGGCTACCGCCTCCTCCTGGGCGGCGGCGTGAAGCTGGAGGCGGTGCCCCGGGCGGACGTGCTGCTGTGCTCCCCCGCCCTCCAACCCGCCCAGTTCGCCCGGCTCGTTGCGGCGGCGCGGCCGCGGGTCATCGTCCCCATCCACTGGGACAACTTCTTCCGACCCCTGCGACTCCCCCTCCGCCCCATGCTGGCCCCGCCGCCCGGACCCTGGCCGGCTTTCCGGCGCGTCGACCTCGAGCGTTTTCGCCGGACGGTGGCCGGCCTGCGACCGGAAACGAAGGTCTTCGTTCCGGAGCCCTTCTACGAGTACGAGGTCGCGGAGGTCGTCACGTAGGACAGAGAAAGGCCGAACGCTTCCAGGCCAGGACTTACGGGAGGTGTCGGGCAGATGCCGCTCGCGCTCGACTGGAACGGAACGGGCAAGGTTCTCGAATACCTGCGGGCCCTCACTGAGGGCCGGGAAGTGACCCGGGCGGAAGTCGAGGCCATAGCCCAGGACCCAGGGTACACGCGGCTTCTCAGGAGGAGGAGACTCCTCATTGCCCGGATGTCGGAGCCGAGGCCCGGCTACGACCCTGAGGCCGACGCCGCCGGGATTACCCCGGATGAATTCGCCCGATGTCTCGAAGACCACGCCGCCGGACGCGTCTGGACCGGCCACGAGTCTCTGGGAAACCTTGTGCGGACCTTCGCCAAGGCCAGAGAACGCCTGGCCGAACACATCGAGGTGTTCGGAGCGCTCAGGAGGCTGGAGCCGGAAACCTTGGAAAACGAGGTCCGGGAGTACCTTCCGGCGCCGGCGAGGCTCGACACGACCGTCTACTTCCTGGCCGAGACCCACTCGGACGCCTACGTCTTCGAGGGCGACATCTTCGTCAGCTTCTTCCCCCTGAGACCGGTGGACGGCTGCCTAGCCACAACGGCGGGCCATTTGGCCCCGGTCCTGCGTCATGAGCTCCACCACATCGGCGTCGGTTCAGTCATGCCTGGCGCCCATCCGCTCGAGAGCGACCCCCAAACCGCGGCCGATGTGGCCCTAGGCCTCCTCGGTGGGCTGCTGGCCGAAGGGATGGCGACGATGTTCTTCACCCCGCTTGACCCGGCCAGACGGAACGCGGGGGAACCACCGTGGGGGCCGACCGCGGCCGACCTGCCCCAACACTACGCGGCGCTGCAGGAGATCCTAGGCGAGTTGCTCGGAGATAACGCCTCGGCCGCCGGACCGGCGGTGGCGGAGATCATGCGGAGGGCCTTCGTTCTCTTCTTCAACGCCTACCAGGACAGGTACCAGCCTATCGTCTACGTGTTGGGGGCCGACATGTGCCGGGTGGTGTCTGACATCTTCGGGCCGAAGCGCCTGGTGGAACTCCTCTTACGGCCCCAGTTCTTCCTCGCCGCCTACGACGAAGCGGTTCAGAGGAGCGATGGGTACCGCTTCCCGCCAAGTATCGTGCGGGCCTTGGTGGGCATCTCGCCCAAGCCCGCTGCGCCGTCCGGTTAGCCAAGCGACGAACTACTTCTGCCCCGCCAAGGGGTTTCGGCGTGAAACACTCGGTGGTATCCTTCGTCTATACAGGTAAGTTCCGGTTACACGATCGGTGCGGGGCGTCAGGCCGGTCGAAAAGCATTCCGCTGGTTTGCCACCAGCCTAAGACGAGCGAGTTCAAAACGAGAGACGGCAATGGCGAAAGCATTGAGGCCGGCCGGCAACCAGGCCAAGCAGGACAATACGGACACCGGGTGACGCGTTGGCGGGGAGCGCCGAGAGGCGCTCCCCGCTTGATTCCGGGCTGAAGGCGAGCTGGTCTGGAAGGCGGATTGGTCTAGTGCCTGAAGTGCCTCTCTCCAGTGATGACCATGGCGATTCCGGCCGCGTCGGCGGCCTTGACCGATTCGGCGTCCCGGACGGAACCGCCCGGCTGCACGATGGCGGCGACACCCGCGGCCGCGGCGACCTCGATGGAGTCGGGAAAAGGGAAGAAGGCGTCGGAAGCCAGGGCGGCGCCCCGGGCCCGTTCACCGGCGTGGCCCACGGCCAGCCGGACCGAGTCCACGCGGTTCATCTGCCCCGCCCCCACGCCGAGGAGCTGACCGCCCCTGGCTACGGTGATGGCGTTGGAGCGGGTGTGCTTGACCACCCGCCAGGCGAAATAGAGGTCTCGGAGTTCGGCCTCGGTCGGCGGGCGGGCGGTGACCGGCTTCCAGGCCGGCGGCTGGACTTGGCTGAGGTCCGGGGTCTGGACGAGGAGGCCTCCCGTGACGGTGCGGGCCTCGAGAAGGGCAAGGGGGTCGACGGCAGGGCGACGGGCGGGAAGTGAGCCGGTCCCCGAAGCCTCCGAGCCCCGCACCGGTAGGACGAGGAGGCGGAGGTCGGGCTTGCGGGCGAGAATCTCGCGGGCCCCGGCGGTGAAAGCCGGAGCGATGACCACCTCGAGGAAGATGCGGGCCAGCTCGGCGGCCAGGTCCTCGGCCACCGGGCGGTTCAGGGCCACGATGCCGCCGAAGATGGAGACGGGGTCGGAGTCGAAAGCCCGGCGGTAGGCGGTGAGGATATCGGGGCCCAGGGCCACGCCGCACGGGTTGGCGTGCTTGACGGCCACAGCGGCCGGTCCCTCGGTGAACTCCTCGACGCAGCGCAAGGCGGCCTCGGCGTCACCGATGTTGTTGAAGGACAGCTCCTTACCCTGGAACTGGGTCGCGCCGGGCAGGGTGGCGCCCAGGGCGGCGAGGTCGCGCTGGAGCGGCCGCCGGTAGAAAGCCGCTCGCTGGTGGGGGTTCTCGCCGTAGCGGAGATCAAAGGCCTTCTCGTAGGCGAAAACGAGCCGGTCCGGGAACTCCGCGTCGGTCCCACCCGCGCCGGGCGCGCCGGCCAGGTACGCGGCGATGGTCGCGTCGTAGTAGGCCGTGTGGCGGTAGGCGGCGAGGGCGAGGGCGCGCCGGACGTTGGGCGGGATGTCGCCGTCCCGGCGGAGGTGTTCAAGAACCAGGCCGTACTGGGCTGGGTCGGTCACGACGGCGACGGCCGCGTGGTTCTTGGCCGCCGCGCGGACCAGGGACGGCCCGCCGATGTCGATGTTCTCGATGGCTTCGGCCAGGGCTTCCGGAGAAGTGTCGCCCCGCCCAGCCGCCGCCCGCTCGGTCAGGCGGTTCACTACCGCCTGAAACGGGTAGAGGTTCACGGCCACGAGGTCGATGGGGACGATGCCCTGGGCCTCCAGGGCGGCCAGGTGGGCCGGCAGGTCGCGACGGGCCAGGATGCCCCCGTGGATGGCCGGGTGCAGGGTCTTGACGCGGCCGTCGAGCATCTCGGGAAACCCCGTGACCTGCTCGACCGGCGTGACCGGCAGGCCGGCCTCGGCGATAGCCCGGGCCGTGCCCCCGCTCGAGATGAGGTCGAAACCCGCTTCGACCAGGCCCCTGGCGAATTCGACGAGCCCGGTCTTGTCGTGGACGCTCAGGAGGGCCCGGCGACGGCGCACGCCGGGACGCTCACCCGCGGGCAGCACCTCCACCCGCCGCCCGTCAACCACCCGGAGACGCCCCTCGCCAAAGAGCCGGATGGCCTGCGGGTAGAGACGGTGTTCCTCGACGAGGATGCGCTCGGCCAAAGTCTCGGGCGTGTCGCCCGGCTGAACCGGGACCGCCTTCTGCAGGATGACGGGCCCGGTATCCACACCGCCATCCACGAAGTGCACCGTGCACCCGGAGACCTTCACCCCGTGCGCGACGGCCTGACGCGGCCCGTCCTTTCCCGGGAACGACGGCAGGAGGGCCGGGTGGATGTTCACCACCCGCCAGGGGAAGGCGTCGAGGATGGCCTGGCCGACAATCCGCATGTACCCGGCGAGGACCACGAGATCCACGCGGTGCTCGCGGAGGAGGGCCACCAGACGGGTGTCGTAGGCGATGCGAGCCGCCTCACGCGAAGAGGCGGACGCGGCCCTCGGGTCGAGCCAGACGGCTCCGAGGCCGTGCCGCCCGGCCCGCTTGAGGGCCTCGGCGTTCTGGCGGTCGGAGACGACGACGGCGATGGTGGCGGCGAGCTCGCCCCGTTCGATGGCGTCGATGATGGCCTGGAGATTGGTGCCCCGCCCCGAGGCGAGGACACCCAGGCGTGTTCTCCCGGTGGCTGCGGCGGCCGTGTCCATGTTCCGGCCTCCCTAGAACTCCCGTCCGTCTTTCCCGGCGATGACCACGCGACGCGCGTCGCCGGCGGAGGAGATGATCTCCCCGATGAGCCAGGCCCGGCGCGGCGGCTCAGCCAGGGCCACGAGGGGGACCAGCGCGTCGGAAGCCGACGGTGGCCCGCCGGGGGTCACCGACGCTGCCGCGCCGACGCCCGCCTGCGGCGGTGTCTGCCCCAACCCGCCCCACTCCGCCACGGCCCGGCAGACAGCGTCGGCCTGGTCGGCCGGGACGACCAGGGCCATACCTACGCCCATGTTGAAGGTGCGAAACATCTCGACGGGCTCGACTTGCCCGCAGTGGCGGACGAAGTCAAAGACGGGCGGCTCGGGCCACGAGCCGCGCCGGACGCGGGCCCCGAGGCCGGCCGGCATGACCCGGGGAATATTGTCGTAGAAACCGCCCCCGGTTATGTTAACAATCGCCTTGATGTCGAAGCGGCCCCCGAGTTCGAGAAGGATCCGCGGGTAGATGGCGGTGGGGGTCAGGAGTTCCTCGCCCAAGGTGCGGCCGAACTCGGCCACCTGTTCCTCGGGCCGGTGTCCGGCCGTGTCGAACACCGCCCGGCGGACAAGCGAGAAGCCACTCGATTGGAGGCCGGTCGAGGCGAGCCCGACCAGGACGTCGCCGGCGACGACCCTCCGGCCGTCGATGACCCGGTCCCTCTCGACAACCCCGACGGCGAACCCGGCCAGGTCATACTCATCCGGGGCGTAGAGGCCCGGAAGCTCGGCCGTCTCCCCGCCGACCAGGGTGCACCCGGCGGCCAGACACCCGGCCGCGACTCCCTTGACGATGGAGGCGACCTTCTCGGGGACCAGGCGCCCCACCCCGATGTAGTCGAGGAAGAGAAGGGGTTCGGCCCCGCTACAGGCGATGTCGTTCACGTTGTAGGCCACGCAGTCGAGGCCGACCGTGTCGTGCTTGTCCAGCATGAAGGCCAGCTTCAGCTTGGTCCCGACGCCGTCAGCCCCGGAAACGAGGACGGGGTCGCGCCAGCGGGAGACGGCCGCCCCGGCGGGCGGGGGCCCGGCCGGCGCCGGACGCAGGCCCATAAGCCCACCGAACCCGCCGATGCCTCCCACGCTCTCCGGACGCACCGTCGCGGCGGCAAAGCCCCGGATGAGGTCGACAACCCGGTTCCCGGCGTCGACGTCCACCCCGGAGTCGCGGTAGGTGAGCGGTCGCTTCATGCCCTCCCGCCTTTCCCCTCCTCGAGTTCGAACTTGCCGCGGGCCCCGTCGACCGGGACCTCATACTTCCCCGTGAAGCAAGCCAGACACAGGCGCTCGGCCACGGGCCAGTCGGGAAGACCGGTGATCGTCTCGTGCAGGGCCTCGGATGAGAGATAGGCGAGACTGTCGGCACCGACCGCTTCGCGAATCTCCTCCACGGAGCGGGTGGCGGCGATGAGCTCGCTCTCGAAGGACGTATCGATCCCGTAGTAGCAGGGGTGACGGTAGGGCGGCGAGGCGATGCGTAGGTGCACCTCGGTCGCGCCCGCCTGGCGCAGGAGGTTGACGATGCGGCGGGAGGTCGTGCCGCGGACGATGGAGTCGTCGATGAGCAGGACACGTTTCCCCTCGAGCACCTTGCGGAGCGGGTTCAGCTTCACCTGGACGCCGAAGGCGCGGGCGGTCGTCGAGGGCTGGATGAAGGTACGCCCGATATAGCGGTTCTTGACGAACCCCATCTCGTACGGGATGCCGGCCCGCTCGGCGTAGCCGGAGGCGGCGGAGAGGCTCGAGTCGGGGACGCCGGTGACGATGTCGGCCTCGACCGGATGGTCCAGGGCCAGGCGCCGCCCGAGGTCCTTGCGGACGGCATGGACGTTGCGACCCTCGAAATTGGAGTCCGGACGGGCCAGGTAGATGTACTCGAAAGCGCAGAGCGACGGTTTGCCGGCCAAGGTGGCCTGGACAGAGCGGAGGCCGTCCCGGTCGATGGCGAGTATCTCGCCGGGACGCACGTCCCGCACGAACTCGGCGCCCGTGGCGTCGAAGGCACATGTCTCGGAGGCCACGACCCAGCCGCCCTCGGGGAAGCGACCCAGGGAGAGCGGGCGGAACCCGTTCGGGTCGCGAGCCGCAAGAAGGGTCGTCTCGTTCATCACGACAAGAGCGTACCCGCCCCGGGTTTCGTTCAGGGCTGCGGGCAGAGCCTCTTCAAGGGTCGCGCAGTGTCCGGAGGCGATGGACGAACCCCATCCGGCGACGCAGGCGGCGCCTTGCCCTTCGGCGCCGTGCCGGCTGCGAGCGATGAGGTGGGCGATGACCTCCGTGTCGACCGTGGTCTGGAAGATGGAGCCGTCGTCCTCCAGGCGGGCCCGCAGGGTCAGAGCATTGACGAGGTTCCCGTTGTGGGCCAGGGCCAGCCAGCCGCCGCGGTACCGGACGACAATGGGTTGGGCGTTGTCGAGATGACTGGAGCCGCTGGTCGAATAGCGGACATGTCCGATGGCGATGGACCCGGGGAGGGTCGCCACGCGTTCGTCGTCAAAGACCTCGGAGACCAGGCCCATTCCTTTGTGGAAGACGATGCGCTCTCCATCGGAAGCCACGATGCCCGCGCTCTCCTGGCCGCGGTGCTGGAGGGCGAAAAGGCCGTAGTGCGTGAGGCGGGCCGCTTCGGGGTGGCCCCAGACGCCGTAGACGCCGCAGGCCTCGCGGATGCTGTCGCCGCCGAGCCGGAGCCGCGCGTCAAAACCGGACATCCGGAACCCTCCCTTCAAAGAGAAACTATCTGTAACTAGGTCAGCCTTGGAGCGCCCTCGGCAGGGCCTCCCGCCAGATGGTCGCGAGTCCTCTGGTCGGCTCGTCGCAGACGAGAGCCGAGCCGAACCTCAACACGAACCGGCCGTCCCGCACCGCGCCGAGGCGGGCGAGCGGGACGCCGTGCCTAGAGGCCAGGTTAGTCAGAACGGGCAATGAGGCGGGAGCACAGCTTAGGACCACTCTCGATTGTGACTCGCCAAAGAGAGCGGCGTCAAGACGGATTGGCGACGCTGCCGAAACGTCGGCCTCGACCCCGGCCGTGCCCTCCGCCGGCGCGGCCACCCCCGCCGAAACGTCGGCCTCCACGCCGGCCGCTCCCGGCTCGGCCAAGAAGGCGCACTCGGCCAGGGCCACCGCCAGACCGCCTTCGGAGCAGTCGTGGGCCGAACGAACCAGGCCGGCCCGGATGGCGGCCAGAACGAAGGATTGGAGGGCCTTCTCGCGCCCGAGGTCGAGGGTGGGCGGGAGGCCGCGGACCTCGCCCGTCACGAGCTTGAGATACTCCGTCCCGCCGAGTTCCTCGAGGGTCTCCCCGGCGAGGAGGACGGCGTCGCCGGCCCGCTTGAAGCCGGCGGTGGTGCGGTGCTCGATGTCCTCGAGCAGACCGAGCATACCGACGACGGGCGTCGGGAAGATAGCCTTGCCCATTGTCTCGTTGTAGAAGCTGACGTTGCCGCCGGTGACCGGGGTCTCCAGGACGCGACAGGCTTCGGCCAGGCCCTCGACACACCGGCGGAACTGCCACATCACCCCGGGGTCCTCGGGACTGGCAAAGTTGAGACAGTTGGTCAGGCCGACCGGCTCGGCGCCGGCGCAGACGACGTTGCGGGCCGCCTCGGCCACGGCCTGGGCCCCGCCCAGGTAGGGGTCAAGATAGGTGTAGCGGCCGTTGCCGTCGGTGGAGAGGGCGATGCCACGGACGGGGGCTTCCGCAGCGGGCGTGCCGGCGAGGCCCGCGACGGCCGCGGTCCCGCCCCCCTCTTCCCGCTTCAACCGCAGCACCGCCGCGTCCGACCCCGGCAGGACGACGGTGTTCGTCCGGACCATGTGGTCGTACTGCCGCCACACCCACTCCTTACAGGCGATGTTGGGCGAGGCCAGGAGGCGGCAAAGGGTGGCCGCGGGGTGG
>Ga0315297_10003542_pt1 | contig 10047 bp, 4 predicted proteins | sample YL17G15_0_MG_FD_203628 | JGI IMG/M metagenome (GOLD analysis project Ga0315297, IMG submission 203628) | Sediment microbial communities from Yellowstone Lake, YNP, Wyoming, USA - YL17G15_0 | ecosystem: Environmental > Aquatic > Freshwater > Lake > Sediment | place: USA: Wyoming | collected...
GTAGGACTTCACGAGCTCCATCGCGCTCTTCATGTATTCGCCGATGTCCTTCGCCTTGTTCTCCGCGATCTTGCCGCGCAGCCCCCTCTTCTTGTCCGTGGACGGCGTCGCGCCGACGGGTACCCTCTGGAGCTTGCCATCCGCCCCCCAGTAGCAGCTGTACTCGGTCCTGGATTTTTCCTCTCCCTTGAGGCTCAGGACGGTGACCTCGATCCACTCGTACTGCTTCAGGAGCGTCCGGCTCGTGGTCAGATTGGCCTTGAGCGCGGCGACAGCCTCCTGGTTTGACGGCGCCTGGGCTCCGGCCGGGATAGCCCCCGCGAGTGCCAACGCGCCGATTGCCGCCAGTGCCATGGATGTGGAAAATCTTGACGGTTTCATGGACATGTCTCCTTGACGAGATTTACTGCCGCGCCATGGCCATGCGGATGGCGTCCTCCGCCTTGACCAGGTGGTCGGAGTTCTCCGCCGCGTCGGCGATCGCGATCTGCACGCCCTTGACCTGGCCGTTGAAGGCGTTGTGGCCTGCCGAGTAGTCCGGGGAGACCGCCGACCCGCCGTCCTTGCCGACGTCGCAGCCGTCGTCGGCGGAGAAGATCATCGCCAGCGTCGCGCCGACGTCTCCTTCGCCGTCCTTCTTGCCGTCCACGTACAGCGTCACCTTGCCGCCCTTGCCGAGGCCGCCGCCGGCATAGGCGAACTCCATGCGCACCTGGTGCTCGCCGGCCGGCATCTTCGTCGCCCCTTCGATGATGAAGTGCTTGAAGCCGCCCCAGTTGTAGCAGTACTTGAGCTTCCCGCCCTTGGCGTAGAGGCTCCAGCCGCCGATGTCGGCGCCCTGGGCGATGATGACGCCCTCGGCGCCCCCCTGCGGCACCACGATCTCGGCGGTGACGGAGTGCGACTTGTTCTTGACGTTGAGGACGCAGTTCTCCGACAGATGCCCCATGCCGCCGAACAGGAGCTGGGTGTTGCCCTTGAGCAGCACCGGCCGCCCCGCCGTGTCCGGATTGATCTTCTCCATCATCCGGTCGTCGATGGGCAGGACCTTGTAGCGGACCGCCTCGATCAGCCAGAGCCGCTGCAGATCCTTGAGCTTCTGCGGCATCTCCTTGGACAGGTCCTTGGACTGGCTCCAGTCCTTGTTGGTATCGTAGAGCTCCCAGACGTCGTCGTCGAGCGCGGGCCTCGGGCCCATGATCCAGGGGGTGTAGTGCTTCGTGACGGCGCTCCAGCCCTTGTGATAGATCGCCCGGTTGCCCATGATCTCGAAGTACTGCGTCTCGTGGCGTTCCGCCGCCTTGGCGTCGTCGAAGGAGTAGAGCATGCTGACGCCTTCGATCGGGTCCTGCCGGATGCCGTCGACGGAGAGGGGCTCCGGAATGCCCGCCGCCTCGAGAATGGTGGGAGCCACATCGATGACGTGGGCGAACTGCGAGCGGATCTCGCCCTTGGCCTTGATCCCTTTCGGCCAATGGACGATGGTGCCGTTGCGCGTGCCGCCCCAGTGCGAGGCGACCTGCTTGGTCCACTGATAGGGAGTGTTCATGGCGTGGGCCCAGCCCACGGCGTAGTGGTTGTACGAATCGGGCCCGCCGAGCTTGTCGAGCCGCGCCTTGAGGTACTCCGCCGTCTCCAGCGATTGCAGGCCGTTGAAGTAGCTCATCTCGTTGAAGCAGCCGTTGATCGAGCCCTCCGCGGAGGCGCCGTTGTCCCCGATGATGTAGTAGACGAGCGTGTCCTCGAAGATGCCGAGCTTCTTGATGCCCTCGAGCAGTCGTCCCACGTGGTAGTCCGTGAACTCCAGGAAGCCCGCGTAGACCTCCATCTCCCGGCGCAGCACGGGTTTGAAGTCTTCCGGCATGTCGTCCCAGCCCGGGACGTCCTTGGGGCGCGGGGTGAGCTGGCAGTCCGCGGGGACGACGCCCATCTTCTTCTGCCGGGCCAAGGTCTCCTCGCGCTGCTTGTCCCAGCCGGCGTCGAACTTGCCCTTGTACTTGTCGGCCCACTCCTTAGGCACGTGATGGGGCGCGTGGGTGGCGCCGGGCGCGAAGTAGACGAAGAAGGGCTTGTCCGGGGCGAGGGCCTTCTGCTGGGAGATCCAGGCGGTGGCCTTGTCGGTCATGTCCTCCAACAGGTGGTAGCCCTCCTCGGGGCTCTTGGGCGCCTCGATCGGGGTGGTGCCTTCGTAGAGCGAGGGGTACCACTGGTGCGCCTCGCCGCCGATGAATCCGTAGAAGTACTCGAAGCCGCCGCCGCCGGTGGGCCACTGGTTGAACGGCCCGACCGGGCTGGACTCCCACACCGGCACTTCGTGGCATTTGCCGAACTGGGCCGTGTTATAGCCGTTGAGCTTGAGGGTCTTGGCCAGCGGCGACATGGAGTTGGGTAGCACCGAGCAGTAGCCCGGCTGGCCGGTGGCGATCTCGGTGATTCCGGCCATGCCGGCCGAGTGATGGTTGCGGCCGGTGAGCAACGCCTGCCGCGTCGCCGAGCAGATCGCCGTGGTATGGAAGCGGTTGTACTTGAGCCCGCCCGCCGCCAGCTTCTCCGCCACCGGGGTGGCGCAGGGCCCGCCGAAGGCGCTGGACGCGCCGAAGCCGCAGTCGTCGATCAGGACGATGAGCACGTTGGGCGCGCCCTTGGGCGGGCGCAACTGCTCGATCGGCGTCTTGACCATGTCCGGGTCTTTGGCGTCGTACGGGATGAACCGTGCCGGCGCCGTGTTCGGCATCGGGAGATGCGAACGGTGCTTGTTGTCTTGGGGACTCATGATGCTGTCTCCTTTTCAGATCCGAGGTTCCTGTCTCGGTCGCGCGACCGATCGGTCGGTCTTTTCCTCGAGACCTTCGTGGGTATGGTCCTGCCCACTCTCGTCACATCAATGCTTTTACGCCGAGGGGCCGAGGGGCGTCAATGGGACCTTAGTCCCAGCCTCCCGACCGAGGCGTCTGACCCGGGCGCCGCACTCTCAGCGGCGTCTCCTTCCGCTCGACGAGGCGCCGCTCTTGCTGCGCTGGGTCGTGCGCTGGTTGCCGGTCTGCCGCGCCTGATAGTCGCTATTCAGGCCGGATTGGACGTTCGAGCTCGAGGCCCCGACATTGGACGAGGCGCCGGTCCCTCGCGATTGGCTGGAGGCGCTTGGAGAGGCTGATGCTGCCCCTGAGCCGGCGCCCGTCCCCCTTCCCGATGTCCCAGCGGAGGGTTGGCCGGTGGTGCTCGTGCCCCGTCCCGAGGTGCCCGCCGTGGGCTGGCCGGACGTGCCCGCCGCCGGACGCGTGTTGGCCGAGGGCGTCCGGTCGGATGTCGACGCGGCTGCTCCGGAGCCCGTCTTTCCGGTGGCGCCGGTCGCGGCCCGATTTCCCGCTCCGGGCTGCTTCTCTGTCGTCGAGGCGCTGGCTCCGCCCCGACCGGCGCTCGACCAATCCCCGTTCTCGTCGCGCTTGTAGACGTTACCGTCCTTGCCGGCGTACATGTTGCCTTCCCCGTCCTTGACAACGAAGCCGCTGCCCTGGTTTCCCCGATAGCCGACGCCCGCGGCTCCCCCTGACGTCTGGAAGCCCTTGAGCGTGCCCTGGGAGTTGCTGACGCTCCCGCCGCGGGCCCAGTCGTCGCCCTTCACCACGGCCGACTGCTTCCACGAGCCGTAGGCATTGTACCCGCCGCGTTGAGCTCCCCGGGCTCCGGTCGCCGGGTTGTAGCCGGCTCGATAGGCCGCGCCGCCGCCCGGCCCGTAGGCGTAGCCGCCGCGCGAGTAGATCCCCGTCGCCGGGTTGTACTTGGCGCCGTAGCCGGCTCCGCCGTAGGGGCCGTGAGCGCTCCAGCCGTAGCCGTGCGGACCCGCGTAGTAATTGTAGTGCCCGTAGTGGGGGTACGGCCGGGGGCCGTAGCCCCAGTAGTACGGCGGGTAATAGCCGTAGTGATAGTGCGAAGACGCGGCGATGACGGCGACGCACAACCCGAACATCACGACGCCCGCCGCCACGACCTCCCCATTGTAGCCGGACGTATAGCCGGTGGTCACGGTGGTGGGCGTGGACTCGTAGATATAGACATTGGTCACGTTGTACTTGGGGGACGTCGGCGGGATGGAATAGATCTCCTTCGGGATGGAATCGGCCACGGCCCACGGTCCCTTGGCCGACGGCCCGGTGAACCAGACCCCTTCATAACAAGTGTAGTAGGTCGACCCGACGACGAAGACGTCGTTGGCCGTGTTGACTGCGTATTTGACGGCGGTCTTCTCGATGGGCTCGAACTCCGGCTCGCCGTCATAGCGCACCTCGGGCTGGGCCTCGCTGCGGTTGACCACGGCCGTCTTGGGGATCGAGGCCAGGAGCACGGCGTCCTGCGCTTCCTCGGTGCCGGGCACGGAGGCCAGGATGTCGGCGCTCGGGTCGTCCTTGGGGATCCCGGCGAAGTCCGCGGGAAGCGATCTCGTCGCGGCGCTCCAGGGTCCGGCCAGGTCCGAGGCCCGGAACCAGCGGCCGGCGGCCAGGAAATAGAATTGGCCGTCGACCTGGTGATAAAAAAGGGTGTTCTCGGAGTTCGAGACCGCGGCCAGGTTCGTGCCGGGGATGGGCCTGAATTGCGGGCGGCCGGCGGTGATGATGACCTCGCCCGGCCGCTGGCTGACGAATATCCGCGGCACCGAGGCCGGCGGCTGGCCGGGCACGCTGCTGCGCACCCGGTCCCAGGCCTCGTCCTTCGGCAGTTTCTTCATGTCGCCGGGCAGGGCCCCGGCCGGCCCCCAGGTCCCCTTGAGAAGATCGTCGGTCATGAACCAGGAGCCGCGATCGAGCAGGTAGACGCGCCCGGTCGCGGGCTCGCGGATGACGTCCCAGTTGGTATTGAGCCCGAACTCGAGACCGGTCCCCTCTATGGGCGAGAACCGCGGCGGGCCCAGGAACGAGATGAGGATGGCCTCGCGGTCGCTGTAGAAGATGGGCGGCGGCTCCAGGTTCACCGCCACGCCCTCCTCCCTGGCCTGGCCCTGCTCGACATAGGCAAGAACGCGATCGAGAGAGATCTCGGTGTAGTCCCTGGCGGGAGTGATGGAGCGGACGGCCTTCTCGAGCTCCGCGGCCGTCTCGGCCGGCACGTCCGGGAATCGGACGGCCGTGATCTCCGGCTTGTACATCGTGACCAGCCGGGCCTCGTGGTCCGTGACCGTGGCGGCCTTGAGCTCGATGACACCCGCGAGCGCCTCCGGGGCGCCCTTGAGCTTGACCGTAACGGCGAGCCGGGCGAAGAGCGTGGTGTAGTTGCGCCACTCGTCGACCTGGGGCTGCTGCAACAGGATCTCGTTGCCGTCGATCGTGTAGAGACGGGGCCAGCCCTCGTCGAACGGCCCGCTCGCCGCCGCTTCGGGCGTACCCGTCTCCTTCGTCGCCTGGCGGCCGCACGACGCGCTGGACATGATGGCCATGATGAATGCGGCCATCGCCAGGCCGGCGAAGCCCCGCCTCCGGGTTCCCATGAAGTTCGTGAAGAAGCGTGTCCTGGTCATCTGAATAGCTCTCCTTTTTCGCGCTCTCGTTGTTCGGCCCGTCTCAGCCCGCCTTGATCGCCCGGACCTCCGCGGCGCGCTCATCGACCGGGATAAAGGGAAGTTCGCCCGGATTCTTGGCCGGCAGACCGCGGAGGTGATCCATGATCGCCTGCCACTCCTTGATCTCCCGGGCAGCGTCTTTCCCCACCCCCTTGGCGACACTGGCCTTATCCACCGTGCCCGGCGGCGCTATCAGTTGGGCCGTGCTATGACGAGGATCGTCGAGCGCCTCGACCCTCGAGGCGAGGGGCTGGCCCGCCTTGTTCTTGGGAACCAGAGGCAGTTTGCCCTTGGTGTACTTGGGGATGCCTACGAGGATCGTGCCGAGCATCAGGGGGCAAGTAAGACTGTACAAGCGCTCGTCCTTGCCGTTGATGTCGATCGCGCAGTAGCCGCGGTCCAGGTCTCCCAGCTCAATGGCCGTCACGACGTCGAACTTCTGGCGCGACAGGTCGTAGCGGAACCGCACGCCGGAAACGCGCGGGAAATACTCCCCGGGATGGGCCGGATTGTCCACAAGGAAGAATTCGAGCAGATTCTTCAGCTCGAGGCCGGTGAAGTAGCCGGTCACGAGAGCGCTGCCGGCCGTGGCATCCACGACACCGGCGCCGAGGGGCGCCACCGCGAACACATCGTAGACCGTCAGCACGCCCGTCTTCCCCCGCATGAGGGGAGCGCGCATCATGCCGTTGGCGGTAAAGCCGATGTCCGCTTTCGTGGCGTTTCTAAGGGCGTCGGTGACGAGATTGGCGAGGATGGTGCCGGCCCCGATATTGGTGAAGGTGTTGGGCAGGTCTTGCGGCGTCAGCGCCAGCGGCTGGTCGATGCTGTAGCCGCGGGACGCGAATACGGACTCGGTAACCGACTTCTTGAGTTTCTCGATCTCGTCGGCAATGGCCCGGTCGCCGGCGATGGTGTCATCGATCGGGTGGAGCCGATAGGATTCGACCGTCAGTTTGCCGCCGTCAAGGGCGATCACCAGTTCACCAAGGTTGCTACTTTCCTTCCCGGCCTGGACCACGGGCGTTCGGCCGTTGACGATGATGGGCTCGTGCAATTCGGTATGGCTATGGCCGCCGATCACGATATCGATCCCCGGCACGGCTTTAGGCAGACGCACGTCGTCGCCGTCCGTGATGGTTCCATCCTTCGCCTTCTCGACTCCGCCGTGGCTAAGGCAGATGACTACGTCCACTTTCTCCGTCTCGCGCAGGACCTTCACCATCTCTTTGGCAACCTCGATTCCGTCCGAAAACGAAACCGCACCGCCGCTGGTGTAGAAGATGGCCTCCTTGCCGAGCACCCCGAAGAGGCCGAAGCGGATGCCGTCGCGCTCGATCACAAGGTAAGGACTGATTACCCCATCCTTGGCTAGGCGCTGAAGGTCGACAAGCGTTGTGTCTTGTTTCGTGAAGTTAGTATTCGCGGCGAGAATCGCCGGAACCCGGCCGGCTTTGGCGGCCACACCGATAGACTTGCCCAGGCCGTCAGGCCCGAGGTCGAATTCATGGTTGCCGAAGGTGGTGGCATCGTAACTCATCAAAGCCATGATCTGCAGCTCGCTGCCGATCTCACGACTGGCGGCGCCAAACGGAGTCCCCATGCTGTAGTCGCCCGCGTCAAGTACCAACACGGGACCCTGATCTCGGCGCGCCGCCTTCCTCTTCCCTATCAAGGCGGCCAAGCGCGCATATCCCCCCCGGGTCGCGTCGTCGTTGAGCGTGAACGGTGTGTAGTCCGCGGCCGGGCCCATGCCGATGAAGCTCGAGTGCAGGTCGTTTGTGTGCAGAATGGTAAAAGTCTTCTTCATCCTCTTCTCCTCTGCCGATGCGGGCCTCGCCCCAGTCAGGATCGCCGCGCCCGCGGCCGCAGAGACGGCAATGAACTCGCGACGTGAGAATACCCCGCGTTTCAAGGGGCACCTATATTCATTTTTTTCGCTGCCGCCAGCTCGCCTTGCGAATCTTTATTCCTCGGTGCGCCCGGCTGGCCTGCCGAGGATCCCCCCCGGCGGACGCATTGTCCGCCGGGGGTTCAAGGTGTGACATGATCTGTTAACGCGGCTTAATGATTGCCGCCGCCGCCCGCGTCCGCCAAATGCCGCATGACCTCATCCAGGTTAAACGAACCCGGCTTCTGGCGCGGCGGGAACTTGACAAACCCCGGGACCATGGTGGCGATCACCGCCTGCATCTGATAAATCACGAAGGCGTGATCGAAGATCCAGTCCCAGTAGGTGTTCGAGTTGTCGTCGGCCCGCTCGAACGGGTCGCGGCGCAGGTTGAAGAGCTTCGGCATACGCAACTTGACGAACGGCTCCGCCCAGCATTGCATTCTCGTCGCCCGCTGCTCGGCGAGAACGCACTTGTAGTCGCCCATCCGTATCGCGATGACTTCGCCGTCATCGCTGATGTAGACGAAGTTCTGCCGCGGGCTCTCTTTCACCTCGCCGGTCAGGTAGGGCAGCATGTTGAAGCCGTCGATGTGGACCTTGAAGGTCTTGTTGCCGGCCTTGTGGCCGGTGAGGAGCTTCTTGCTGATCTCCGGCTCTCCCGCAGCGGCCAGCAGCGTCGGCAGCCAGTCCTGATGCGAAACGATGCCATTCAGAACTGAGCCGGCCTTGATCTTGCCGGGCCAGCGCACGAAGGCCGGCACGCGCCAGCCGCCTTCCCAGTTGGTGTTCTTCTCGGAGCGGAACGGCGTGATGCCCGCATCCGGCCAGCTGTTGTAGTGCGGCCCGTTGTCGGTCGAGTACATGACGATGGTGTTATCGGCAATGCCCAGCTGGTCGAGCTTGTTCAGCATCTCTCCGATGTGCTTGTCGTGGGCGACCATCACGTCGTTGTAATCTCCCTGGCCGCTTTTCCCCTTGTGCTTTTTGGCGCAGTGCGTGCGGAAGTGCATGGCCGTGGTGTTATACCAGACGAAGAAGGGCTTGCCTTCCTTGTGGCTTTTGTCGATGAACTTGAGGGCGGCTTCCGTCGTTTCTTCATCGACGGTTTCCATGCGCTTCTTGGTCAGAGGGCCCGTGTTCTCGATCTTCTGTCCACCCTTGCCGTCCGCCCAGCAGTGCAGTACGCCTCGGGGACCGAAACGCTTCTTGAATTCCGGGTCTTTCGGGTAGTCCGGAAGTTCGGGCTCTTCTTCGGCGTTCAAGTGGTAGAGGTTGCCCATGAACTCGTCGAATCCGTGCATCGTGGGCAGGAACTCGTCCTTATCGCCGAAGTGGTTCTTACCGAACTGACCTGTTACGTAGCCAAGGGGCTTAAGCAACTCGGCAATGGTCGGATCTTCCTTCATCAAGCCGAGATCCGCCCCGGGAAGCCCCACCTTGGTCAGCCCTGTGCGGACCGGGTTCTGCCCGGTGATGAACGCGGCGCGCCCGGCGGTGCAGCTCTGCTGCGCGTAATAGTCTGTGAAGGCGACGCCCTCGTTGGCGACGCGGTCGATGTTGGGCGTCCGATAACCCATCTGGCCCCGGCTGTTATAGCTGATATTCCACCAGCCGATGTCATCGCCCCACAAAATGAGAATGTTAGGCTTTTTTTCAGCCATGATCCTTTTCTCCTTCCTCATTAGTTTATTGCCGTTTGACGGGATGTCATCTCGCATTGAGCCTATATTCCTTCCGTATCCCTCCTTTCTTCGATGTCTCAGCGCCCGTGGCACTCCTTATATTTCCGCCCGCTGCCGCAGGGACAGGGGTCGTTCCGTCCGGTCTTCTCTTCTTTTGGAGCAGGCCGGCCTTCCTCCTGTGCCAGGATCTTCATGATGCCGTCGGCGTATTGGCCCCGGCGCAACAGGTCCGCCATGATCCGCATCGGCCGGTCCACATGGGCGAAAAAGGCCTTGAGCCCCGCGCACAGCCAGTTCAATCCCGGTTCGCCGTCCGGGGTCGTGAGCACGCGGTTCTTCGGGCATTCGCCATGGCACGTGAATAGATAAGAACATTCCCGGCAATGTTTGGGGAGCGTTTCGGACTTGGCGCGGCCGAAGGACCGCTGGGTGTCGGACGACACGAGCTCCGCGACCGGGGTCCGGTGGATACTTCCCAATAAGTGGCGCGGTTCGACGAAATGGTCACAGGAATAAAGGTCCCCGTTGTGCTCGAGGGCGACCCCCTCGCCGCAGGTCGGGGTCAGGACGCACAGGCTCGAATAGCCGCGAACATAGGACGCGAGGACGCCGTCGAAGAACTGCACGAACATGGTTCCGACGTCCTGCCGCACCCATTCGTCGAAGATCTGGATCAGGAACCGGCCGTACTGATCGGGATCGACCGTCCGGCCGGTGACACGGGTGCCTTCCTGGTGGCCCGTTTCGTTGTCGCGCTCGACGATGGGGATGAACTGGATGTAGCGGGCCGCGAGCTCGTCGCGGAAATAGCGGTAGACGTCGAGCGGGTGCCGGCTGTTCGCGGCGTTGACCGTGCAGAGGATGTTGAATTCGACGCCGTGCTTCTGCATCAGGCGCGCCGCCCGCTCGACCTTGTCGAA
>Ga0315297_10003546_pt1 | contig 10043 bp, 8 predicted proteins | sample YL17G15_0_MG_FD_203628 | JGI IMG/M metagenome (GOLD analysis project Ga0315297, IMG submission 203628) | Sediment microbial communities from Yellowstone Lake, YNP, Wyoming, USA - YL17G15_0 | ecosystem: Environmental > Aquatic > Freshwater > Lake > Sediment | place: USA: Wyoming | collected...
CAATTGCAGCGCATTGGCGGCGCCGTGCGCTACCTTGATGCCGGCGGTATTCCGGTGTCCGAAGCCGCAGGCCTGGAAGCGGTGCTCGCGGGGTTGCGTGAGCTGCACGCGCAAGACGACCCATTGTTTGGCGCCGCCGCGAAGGTATTCGACGCACTGTATGCAGCGCCCAGCGCAGCCGTGGGGTCGACGTCATGACTGACGCTGTGCAGCCCCCCGACGCCGCAAGTGCACGCGTGCAGGCAGGCTCCGGCGCAGCGCCCGCAGCGGTGAGCTTTGGCGAAGCGCTGCGCTTCTGGCTCAAGCTCGGCTTCATCAGCTTCGGCGGCCCTGCGGGGCAGATTTCCATCATGCACAGCGAACTCGTCGAGCGCCGCCGCTGGATCAGCGAGAAGCGTTTCCTGCACGCGCTGAACTACTGCATGCTGCTGCCCGGCCCCGAAGCGCAGCAGCTCGCCACCTACATCGGCTGGCTCATGCACCGCACCTGGGGTGGCATCGTCGCCGGCGCGTTGTTCGTCTTGCCGTCGCTGTTTATCCTGATCGCGCTGGCGTGGATTTACCTGCGCTTCGGCGATGTGCCGGTCGTCGCCGGAATCTTCTATGGCATCAAACCGGCAGTCACGGCGCTCGTGCTGCACGCCGCACACCGCATCGGTTCGCGCGCGCTGAAGAACCGCTGGATGTGGGCCATCGCCGCGGCGGCGTTCATCGCGATCTTCGCCTTCGATGCGCCGTTTCCGGCGATCGTGGTCGCCGCGGCCGTGATCGGCCATTTCGGCGCGCGCCGCTGGCCCACCGTGTTCGCTCTCGGCGGCGGCCACGGCAGCGCGCAGCAAAGCTACGGCGCCGCGCTGATCGACGACAACACGCCGACGCCGGCACACGCGCGCTGGTCGCGCCGCCATTTGGTCAAGGTGCTGGCGGTCGGACTCGCTTCGTGGCTTGCGGCGATGGCCTGGCTCGTCGCGGATGGCGGTGTGCAAGGCACGCTGACGCAAATGGGCTGGTTCTTCACCAAGGCCGCGCTCGTCACGTTCGGCGGCGCATACGCAGTCTTGCCCTACGTCTACCAGGGCGCGGTCGAGCAACACCAGTGGCTCAGCGGCGCGCAGATGATCGACGGCCTTGCGCTGGGCGAAACCACGCCCGGCCCGCTCATCATGGTGGTCGCGTTCGTCGGCTTTGTCGGGGGCTGGATGAAGCAGGTCTTGGGCCCCGATGCGCAATTCCTCGGCGCCGCGCTGGCGGCGAGCGTGGCAACGTTCTTCACGTTTCTGCCGTCGTTCGTTTTCATTCTCGCCGGCGGCCCGCTGGTGGAGGCGACGCACGGCAAGCTCGGATTTACCGCGCCGCTGTCGGCGATCACCGCGGCGGTGGTCGGCGTGATCCTGAACCTGGCGCTGTTCTTCGCCTATCACGTGTTGTGGGCGCAGGGCTTCGATGGCCATTTCGACTGGGTTTCGGCGCTGATCGCGGTCGCTGCCGCCATCGCTCTGTTTCGTTTCAAGCTCGGTGTCATTCCACTCCTCGGCGCTTGCGCCGGCGCCGGGCTGTTGCTCACCTTTCTCACTCGCGCATGACGCTGAAGGAAACATGATGGACGCCACAATTCAACCCCTGCCTTTCGCCCCGGCCGCTTTGCGCGGCCTGTCGCAGACCCTGCTGCTCAGCCACCACCAGAACAACTACGGCGGCGCCGTCAAGCGCCTGAATGCGATTCGCGCTCGGCTCGCGACGCTGCCGTTCGCGAGTACAGCGGGCTTCGAGCTCAACGGCTTGAAGCGCGAAGAACTCATCGCCGCGAACTCGATGCTGCTGCACGAGCTGTACTTCGACAGCCTCGGTGGCGACGGGCAGACCATGGCGCCGGCGATGGCGCTCGCGCTCGCAGCCAATTTCGGCAGCGTCGAGCGCTGGAACCAGGAGTTCGTGGCGATGGGCAAAGCGCTTGGCGGCGGCTCGGGCTGGGTCTTGCTCACGTTCAACCCGCGCGAAGGCACGCTGCTCAATCAATGGGCTGCGGACCACACCCACGCACTCGCCGGGGCGACGCCGATTCTCGCGCTCGACATGTATGAACACGCCTACCACCTCGACCATGGCGCCGCCGCCGGCGCCTATGTCGACGCGTTCATGCCCAACATCGACTGGGCCAAGGTCTACGCGCGCTACCAGCAAGCGGTGCATGCGGCGAGCGAGCCGCTCGGCGCAGGCCACGACGAGGTGGCGGGTGCGATGTTGCTCGACGTGCGGCGCGCCGGCGTCTACGAGCAAGCCGCGACGGCGATCCCCGGCGCGCGCTGGCGCGACCCGGCCGACGTCGGCCGCTGGGCCGCCGAGTTGCGGGCCGGGCCGGAGGTGATCGTCTACTGCGTCTACGGCCACGAAGTCGGCCGCGCCACCGCGATGCGCTTGCGCGCCGCTGGCGTGAACGCGCGTTATCTGCGCGGCGGCGTCGACGGCTGGGAATCGGCAGGTCGGCCGCTCGAACCCAAACGCACCGGCGCCGCCCAGGCCGAGCCCCGGGTTGAAGGAGACAAATCATGAAGTGGGTCACGCGTGAACGGCCGAAGATCGACCGCATCGCCTGCCCGTGGCTGATCCGGCGTTTCATCGACCCCGACGCACAATTCCTCTACGTTGCCGCAGGCGAGGTGCTGCAGGTCGCAGCAGAACAAGGCGCGACGCCGTACGACATCCCCGGCGTTGAAATGAGCCACGTCGGCGAGAAATGCAGCTTCGACGCCTTCCTCGCGAAGTACCGCCTCGACGACCCGGCCTTGCAGCAGCTTGCAGCCATCGTGCGCGGTGCCGACACGTCGCGCCTCGATCTCACGCCGCAATCGGCCGGGCTGTATGCGATTTCGCTCGGCCTGTCGCAGGTCCACGCCGACGACCATGAGATGCTGCGCCACGGCCTGGTGCTGTACGAAGCGTTGTATGCGTGGTGCGAGTCGTGCCAGAGCGAGACGCACAACTGGCCGCCGCTGACGCGCTGAGAGAATCGGCGTCGCGCGCCAAACTTCGCCCGAGGCAATGCTTGTGACAACCCTCGACCCCGCCGTCTGCAAAGCGCATCCGCGATGAACCCGCCGAAATTTCAAACCCTGCCGGTGAACGGCATTCAGATGCGTATTGCCGAACAAGGCAGCGGCCCACTCGTGCTGTTCTGCCACGGCTGGCCCGAGTCGTGGTATTCGTGGCGGCACCAACTCGCCGCTCTCGCCGCGGCCGGCTACCGCGCGGTTGCGCCAGACATGCGCGGCTACGGCGGCACCGAGGCGCCCGCAAACGTCGAGCAGTACACGCTGCTGCACCTGATGGGCGACATGGTCGAACTGGTGCGCGCGCTCGACGAAAAGCAGGCGGTGATCGTCGGCCACGATTGGGGCGCGCCGGTGGCGTGGACGTCGGCAATGTTGCGCCCCGACATTTTCCGCGCGGTGGCAGGCATGAGCGTGCCGTTCACGCCGCCGGGCAAGCTCGATTTGCTGAGTGCATTGCAAAGCCAGGGCATCACGACCTTCTACATGCAGTACTTCCAGGCGCCGGGCGTGGCCGAGGCCGAACTCGAGGCCGACGTCGAAGCGTCGCTGCGACGCATCTATTTCAGCGGTTCGGGCGACGGCCCGCAGCGCGCGACCTTCGGCGTGCTCGAGCCCGGGCAAGGCGTGCTCGGCAACAGCGTCGATCCGCTCGTGGCGCCGGGCCGGCTGCCGGCCTGGTTGCCGCCTGAAGACCTGGCCTATTACGCGGCGGAATTCAAGCGCGCCGGGTTTCGTGGCGGGCTGAACTGGTATCGCAACCTGCGCCGATCGTGGGAGCTGCTGATGCCATGGCGTGGTTGCGTGTTGCACCAGCCTTCACTGTTCATCGCCGGCGAGCGCGACAACGTGCTCGGGTTTCCGGCCTCGAAGGCGCAGCTGCAGGCCTACCCGCGCACCTTGCCCGGCCTGCGCGGTTGTCACATCCTGCCCGGCGCAGGCCATTGGATTCAGCGCGAACGCGCGGCCGAAGTGAATCGATTGCTGCTGGCGTTTCTCAGCTCGCTTTGATGCGCTTGCCGGCCGCGAGCTTGCTGGCTCTTTTCGCAGCTGGTGACGGAGTCGCCTTCGCGACCTCTGCTGCTCTGGGTGTTCCTGCCGCGCCGAAAAGCGTTCGCAGCCATGCCGGGTTTGGCATTGACTGTCGCGTGCTCATGGGTTCGCCTGCGGCGCAGTGTTTGCGCAGCGATCGCACGAGTTCGACGAGCGCGCGCCGTCAAAACAGCTCGCCGGCCGGCGCCGTGCTCGCCGCTGCTGATACATCCGGCACATCGCCGCTGCCGGCTGTCGCGCGCCGAGTTGCCGAGTCCACCAAACTCGCGAGCCCCAGATACACGTGCGCTGATTCACTCGTTCCGGCGCCGACCCAGGCGAGGTTCAACGCCTCGAACACCGGTCGCCAGCCCGGGCCCTCGCTCCCGGCGTGCGCACGCAACTGCAGCAACGGGTTGGGCAGATAGTGGCCGTTCATGGTGCGCACCCACAGCCGGCGAGCCGGCTGGTAGGGGCTGTGCACCTCGGCGCGTGCCAGCACCTGGTTCACATAGGTGCGCTTGCGCCGCAGTGGCGCCCACAGGTGTTCGGGCAGGCACTCCAACGTGACGTGCAGCGCCTCGGCGAAATAGCCCTGGCGGAATTTGTAGGAGGCCTGGGACCGTTCCACACAGCGCGTGCACTGCGTCTTGAAACCGGCCAGCATCAGGCTCAGCACCCAGTACTCGCCCTGATGCCGCTCCAGACGCACCAGCCTGCCGCTCGTCTGCACATCAAGAACGGCAGGCGCGATGCGCTCGAACAGCGGCCCGATGGCCTGGCGCGCGAACGCCAGGTCTTCCATCGCGCGGTTCAACGCAAACCACCACGGCGTGTGGCCGAACTCATCCACCAGTTGCGGGTCGGCCCCGCGCTCGAGCAAGGCCTCGACCAACGCCAGGTTGCCGCTGCGTGCCGCCATCATCAGTGGCGTAGCGCCGGTCGGGCCATGGTGGTCTACGCCATACACGTCGCACTGGCGCAGCAGGTCCTTGAAGTTGTGCGCCGCGTACGGCTGCAGGTGGCGCTGGCGCAGCGAAGCTGCAGCGCGCCAGCCGAGTTGCTGCTGGCGCCTGTAGTCGCCGAAGATGTCGTCCAGCGGCAGGGTGCCGAACTTGCCGCCCGGTGCCAGGCTGCGCGCCGCCTGAAACTGCGCCTGGGCCGACAGCTGCTCGACCCAGACCTGCTGGCCATGCCACAACGCATAGTCGAGCAGGGCCTGGCGCGGCTTGGCCGAAGGCAGGGTGCGATCGAGCGCGCGCGGTATGAGCTCGCGCATCATGGCCTCGGACCATGGCGCCCAGGGCACCGCCTTGGCTTGCAGGAAGGTGTCGCGGATCGCGCGCGCCTGTTCGTCTTTGCCCTGCAACTCGAGCTTGCGCGCTTCCTGCGCCCATTCGTCTCGCGAGGAGGCGCGCACCGGCGCCGCAGCCGGCGCATGCTCCAAGCCATCGAGCTGCAGCCCCAACAGGCGCAACAGCGGATGCGACGTGTCGGCCTCCACCAGCACCAGGGATTCGACGGCGCGGGTCATCGCCACATAGAGTGCGTTGACGTAGAACTTGTAGAGCTCGAGCGACTTGTCGCCCTTGTCGCGCGCGCGCCGGTACTCGAGCGCGTCGCCCTCCACGTCGGCGAGCGTGATGCCGTCGCAGACCTCGGCGTAGGCCGCGCGCTGGCCTGACACCAGCGCATACAGGATCACATGCGGATATTCGAGCCCCTTCGCCTCGTGCACCGAAAACACCAGCGGCGTGCGGAAGTGTTCGCGCGCGGCGGCCTTGTCCTCGTCGCGCAGCACCACCACCGCGTGCTGCACCGAGGCGCGCGACTGCGCATCGAGCTCGCGCAGCGGCGCCGCATGCGCGGGCAGCAGGCGCACCGCCCCCTCCTGCAGCGACGCGCAGTGGACCAGGAAGTTGCTTTCGCGGTCGATCGAGCCGAAACGCGCCTGCTTGATCTTCAGCAGCGTGTTCGCAAGTCGGGTCACGCTGCGCGTGTTGCGAAAGTTCGCCTGCAGCACCGACAGCGCCTGGCGCTGCGCTGCCTCACCGGCCAGGCCATTCCAGAACAGCGCGCGCACCGCGGCCCAGGAAAAGAAGTTGGGGTGCACGATCTGGTTCGAGTCGCCACACAACACGAACTGCCCCGGCTGCTTCAGGCACGCCAGCACCAGCGCCAGTTGCACGTTCGTCAGGTCCTGCACCTCGTCGATGACGACGAAGTGATACTCGGGCTGCGCCAGGGGGCGCCACTCATGCGCCACCAGGTTCAGGTCGAACAGGCCGGCTTCGACCAACCATTGCCGGTAGCGCTGGAACAGCGCATGGGCTGCCTCGCGAGCCGGCCCGACGAGCAAGGATTGGCGCGGCCCCAACGCCAGGTAAGAGGGCAGATCGAGCGGCCCCGACGCGCCCGCGCCGAGCACACCGCGGAACTCCTCGAACAGCGCGTGCGCGTCGAGTTCGCCGAGCGCGCCGCGCAGCGTCTGGCGATGCCGTTCGAACCAGCCGCGGAAGGCGGCGAATGTCACCTCGCGCCCGAGCGGCACGCGCAGCGTCTCGACAAATTCGCGGTAGCTCAGGAACTCGGCTTCCTGCGCCGGGTTCTCGTAGCCGTGGGCAGCGTACAGCGCGCGTGCCGACTGCGCCAGATACGCCGAGTGCGTCACATAGAGCACACGGCCCTCGGCCTCGCGCAGCCTGGCGAGCGTCACCGCCGTCTTGCCCGAACCCGCCGAGCCCACCACCACCACCGGCGCCGGCAGCCGGCACATGGCCTCCTGCGCATCATCGAAGACGATCGGCTTGTCGAGCAGTTCGAACTCGGTGCGGCTTGGGTGCAGCCATCGCAACGGCAACGCGGCGCCAACCCGATCGCGCGCGGCCGCATCGGCCAGCACCGGCTCGTGCTCGATCTTGCTCTCGTCGACCACGGCGCCGCGCAGGAAACGCGACTTCTCGTAGGCGTGGTTCGCGATCACCTCCAGCGCGAGGCAAACGGTTTCGTCGCCGCATCGGGCGAACTGCAGCAGCAGCCGGTTCGTGTAGTCGAGTTTGGCGCGCCAGTACGCAGTCGGCGCGAGTTTCTTGACGTCCGCGCTGCGAAAGTCACCCGCTTCAATCGCAGCGCGAATCTTCGCAAAGGCGGGCTTGACGCGCCGGGTATCGAGGCCCTTGTAGAGCAGAAGGCGCATGGCGCCAAATGGTAACCTTCATGGTCCGCGGCGCGGCTGTGATCGGCATGCGGGATTGCCCTTGAATGCCGTCACGCGAGGGCCAAACTGGGGCCATCGAAATCGCTGCGCGAGCCGCGGTGCCGGGCGTAGATGGTCCGCACCCAGTCAGCCCCCGGATGTTTCGCATAGCGCTCCATCAACGCCCGGAAACCCCGCCCCACCGGTTGCGGACAGGCCATCGGTGAATTCTGCGGTCTGACAAGTACCGCAAGCGTCGAAGCCGCAGTCAGGTCGGCGATGCTGAACGCATCGCTGCACAGGTAGCCGGTGGCCGCGCCGCGTTGGAAGACGAAGTCGAACGCCTCGGCCGCGGCTCGATGCCCGTCTTGCACCGACTCGGGCCCGGTGATGCCGTTGCCCTTGCGCACCAGTGGTGCGGCGAGCGGGACGACGCAGGCGTAGGCCCAGCGCTTCAGCGTCGGTGCACCATCGGCAAAGATCCGCGCGAACATGCTCGGCTGCTGCAGCAGCGCGTCGAGCACGGTGCGGCGCATGCGCGGCGTGATGTCGTCGTCGAACCAGCGCTGGATGCGCAACGCCTCTTCACGCTGCGCCGCATCGGTGGGCAGCAACGCCGGGCTCGGGTACTGCACCTCGAGCCATTCGATGATCTGCGCCGAGCCGTCGAGCGCGCCGCCGTCGTGCATCAGCACCGGCGTGGTGGTGCGGCCGGTGAGGCGCTTCACGACGCTCATGTGCGGCCCCGGCAACAGGCTGCGCCGCTGGTGCGGCACGCGCTTCAAATCCAGCGCCCAGCGCACTTTTTCGTTGTAGGGCGAGTGGCGGAACTGCAGCAATTCGAGCATGACCGTCTCAGGGTGACCCTGGCAGTCGAAGTATCAGGCGCGAGCGCACCGAAGCTGGTCAGGCCGGCCAGGGACCGAATCTCGCGCAGTCATGGCCGGAAATACTCCTGGACAGCATCCCAGGCGGCCGTCTGCAGCAGCGTGGCGAGCTCCGGGCTCAACCCGGCGGTGTAGGTCAGGCCCACCGGGGACTTGCGGTAGAGCGTGGCGTACACGGTGCACGCACCCAGGTAGGTGCCAGCCGGGCTCGGGTGCCGCTTGTCAGCTGCGTACAGTTCGACGTCTGCGCGTTTTGCAATCGCCTTCGCAAAGGCCAGCCCGGCCGGAATGACGAGCGCGCCGTTGGCGTTGGCGGCCAGCGTGTACTGCTCGGCGAGCTGGGCCGTCATTTCGGGTTTGTCCTTGTAGGCCCACGACATGAACAGCACCGGGCGCACACCCGCGCGCAGCAGGGACTGCGTATGCTTTCGCACCGTGTCGTGGAAGGCGGCCTGCAACTGCGGATGCACCGGGCACTGGCTGCAGTCCATCATGATGGCCGTGTCGTACTGTCGCCCTGCCTTGTTGAACCGGATCTCGTTGTTGGCGCCGAACGAATAGCGTCCGAGTCCGTCTGGCCGCAGCAGCGAGTCCATGTCATGCCAATCGAGGCCGGAAGCACTGATCGTCACCGAGGTGCTGCGCACGCGGGAATCAGAACTTGCCGACGCCACCAGAGGCCCGAAGGCGTTGTGCATGCTGTTGTTGTAGTAGAAGAAGCTGTTGCCGACCCACAGAACCGACTCCGGCACATGCCCGAGATCGGTGTGCTTGGGCTTGGTTTGCGCATGGAGTGCTTGCTGGGGCGTGAACAACGCCAACGCAAGGGCCGCTGTCGTGGCCCAGCGCATGAACCGAGAGCTGTGCATCGTCAATTTCTCCTTGTTGCTGGAGGTGGGTGCGAGCTCAAAACCTAACGCCCGGTATCAGCGGCATCGCGCAGCGCCGTCAGTTCGATGCTGCCGTAAGGCTGCGATTCACGGCAGCGTTCGCTCACGCCCCAGGCGCTCGCGTGCTCCCGTTCGATTCTCGCCGCATTCTTCGCTGGCCTCATGCTGCAGCTCGAAATCGCGACGCCCTACGCCGCGCGCGCGGTCGCCCTCACAACCGCAAGCGCCGCCAACAATGCGTCCACCTGCGCGGTGCTGAACAGCCCATCCGGCCCGCGCGGCGTCAGGGCGGTGAACGGCGACTCGTAGAGCCGCGCGGCTTCCATCGCGCCATGCTCGGTCAGGTGGTTCACGATCAAGTTCACGAACTCGATCTGGCTCGCGGCCCACCCCCTTCCGTTCAGGAACCCGCTCAACGCATTCTTCGCTGCTTCGCGGTCCATGCCGACCAGGGATCGCACGAACAGGCCCAGACCCTGCGATTCACTTGTGGCACGACCGATCTCTTCGGCCGCGCCGACAACGCCGCCGCGGAAGCACCATCCACGCCCCCGCCTCGGCCTCGTCGGCATCTTCAAAGACATCTGGCCATTCGCGCAGGAGCAAGGTCAAGTGGCTCATCGTCAGGTGCCTCGGCCCGGCAGTGCCATGCCTTCGCTCAGAATGTCGGCATATTGCGCATAGCTGAACACGCGCCCGCGCTGCCGACGCGTGAGCTCTGTGACCACCCCGAGGCGTTCCAGGTGCGCGAGTGACTTGTTCACCGTCGCTGGCGTGAGGCCGGTGGCGGCGCTGAGCGACACGGCGGTAGCGATCGGCTGGCGTTGCAGCACCCGGTGGATCGCCAACGCGGAAGACGCAGCGCGGCCCAAGCCTTCAATGCGCCGCCCATCGGCTGCGGCAAGGTCCAGCAGCCGCTTGGCCGACGTGGTGGCGGCAGTAGCGCTGGCCAACACGCCGTCGGCAAAGAATTCCAGCCAGGCCTCCCAGT
>Ga0315297_10003549_pt1 | contig 10042 bp, 4 predicted proteins | sample YL17G15_0_MG_FD_203628 | JGI IMG/M metagenome (GOLD analysis project Ga0315297, IMG submission 203628) | Sediment microbial communities from Yellowstone Lake, YNP, Wyoming, USA - YL17G15_0 | ecosystem: Environmental > Aquatic > Freshwater > Lake > Sediment | place: USA: Wyoming | collected...
CGCCACGGCATATCGGCCGTCCGAGGGGAGGAGCGATACCGGGAAATGGTTGTAGGACGAGAAATCGGCCAAGGCTTTCCGGACCCGGCCGACATAGACGGTCATCCGGCAGCCCGGCTCGAAGATGATGAAAGGCTTGGCTTTCGATTTCAGGTTGACGACTTGGATGTTCGGATTCTCGGGCTGGAGATTCCGCGACTTCGCCGGGCTGTCCATCTCTCCCGGCCAGGAGTAGACCCGGCTATCCCCTTTCAGGTTGAGGATCGTCATGGCGTCGGGATTGAGGATGTCCTCCGCGTTCTGGCCGGGTTCGCAGAGCGGAGTGGTCTCCTGGATCTCGGAGGGCGAGCCCGCGCCGAGGGCATCCGCCGGCCAGATCATCTTCCGGACCGCCGTCCGGTCGGGATAGAAATAATAGTACTCGTCCACCCACAGGCCCCAGCCCGCCGTCTCTTCCACCCGCCACAGGTGGTTGCGGGAATTCACGGGCGCGTAGCGCCAATGGACCACGACCCGGGCCTCGCTCGACTCCAGGATCCGGACGCTCGAATAGAGGCAGCGTGGATCCTCCATGTGCTCGTAGCAGCCCTCGGGGCCGTCCCAGGTCTCGAAGCTCTGGTCGGCCATCCACTGGCCGTTGTCCATGACCCAGGCCGGGCCGTAGCGCAAGCCGCGCCAGAACACAACCCGGACGGGCGAGTCGTCGAATTGGACGACGATGTCGGCCGCCGGACCGGCCGGCCACAACGCGTCCCAGCTCTCGTCGTAGGCGAGCTTTGTGTAATAGGCGCCGAACCGTCCCGGGCCCTTGGGTCCCGAGGGAAGGCGCCGCGCGGAGAGCGCCGGAGGAGCGGGGGCCGGAACGGCCGTATGGAGCCGGGCCAGCTCGTCGGAGGCGAGGGCGCGGCCGTGGATGCCGATCTCGTCCATGATCCCGTCAAAGGCGAACCAGGCGGGAACGGTGCCCGCCCCGCCGGCGACGATGAACGCGGGAAGGCGCTTGTCCGGATTCATGCCGATCAGGAGATCCGCGCCGCTCGCGTAGGCCGCCTTGCCCTGGATAGGCCGCGAGGCGACCTCTCGGCCGTCGAGGAAGATCCTGATGCCGTCGTCCGCCCGGAAGGTCGCGGCGATGTGGGCCCATTTCCTCAAGGGAAGCTTGACCGGCGACAGGCAGACGGCCCAGTCGCCCCGCACGGAGACCTTGAGGCCGAATTCGCCCTGCGGCCCGACGCCGAACGAATACCCGACGAGGCCGTTCGCCTCCTGCCCGACGACCGGACACCACGCCCAGGGAAACGCGGCCAGGGCGACCCAGGCTTCTATCGTGAATTCGTCGCCGAGCCGCGGGGCTTGCCGGCCCTTGCGGACGACGCTGGTCGTGTATCCGTCGAACTTGAGGCCGGTCCCCGAAACGCCCGGAGTGATGATGAAGCGGCCGCGGATCGCGTCCTTGACGCCGCCCGCGGCGTCGGAGACGACGGCGCCGGCCGAGGCATCGTCGAACGTCCACCGGGCGAGAAGTCCCGTATTCCGGGCGCCAGCGTCCTGTCCGGCCCCGATCATCGCTGCGGCAAGGAGAATGGCCAGAAAAGCGCCGGCCGCCAAGGACTTGGGGATTTGAACCTTGGGCTCAATCATGGACCCTACCTTTCGTCAGCCCGCCGGGGATCGCAACGCCTTCCGCATTGACTTCACAGCGGCCGAAATTCCGGGCTTGCCCGGGGTGCAGAAGGCCGAAGTCCTTGCCCGTGGTTTCAGGCCACGGGCAAGTGGCGAGCCGCAGGCTCGTCCCTTGACGGACCTTGTCGAATAGATTACATTTATTTTATTAAGAAAGGAAGTCTGGCATGAGGCTTTTTCCCAAATCTTCGACGGCCTTACGCTTCCCCGCTATTATAGCCTTTTTCGGAGCGCTCGCGGTCCTGACGGCCTTAGCGCCCGGAGCCGGTCCGGCCGCCCCCGGGCAGGATCCCGCCGGACCGCAGCCGGAAGCCTTTTCGGACCTGAAGCTCTGGTACCGCCAGCCGGCGGCGGCCTGGATCGAAGCGCTGCCCGTGGGCAATGGACGCCTCGGGGCCATGGTCTTCGGCGGGACGCAAAGCGAGCTCATCCGCCTCAATGAGGACACCGTCTGGACCGGAGGGCCGTACGATCCCCATGGGAGTGGCGCGGGCGCCAAGGCCCTCCCCGAGATCCGGCGCCTGGTCTTCGAAAGCAAAGGCAAGGAGGCCGAAACCCTGTTCGAGAAGGAGATGATGGCCAAGGTCTGGGACCAGGCCCAGTACCAGCCGCTCGGCGACCTCGCGCTTTCGTTCATCGGACTCGGCGAGGTCGGCGATTACCGGCGCGAGCTCGACCTCGACACCGCCGTCGTCCGCACGACGTTCCGCTCTGGCGGGACCGCGTTCGTCCGGGAGGTCTTCTGCTCGCCCGTCGACCAGGTGATCGTCGTCCGCCTCACGGCCGACAAGCCCGGGGCGATCTCCCTCTTCGCCACGCTCGACGGCCGGGTGAACGCCCGCCGTAAGGGCGACGAGAGCTGGACGGTGCGGAGCGAAGCTCCGGCCGCGATCCTGCTCCGGGGCCAAACCGCGAGTTTCCGCGGAGCGACCGAGCGCCTCCGCTACGAAGCCCGGCTCCAGGCCGAAGCCGACGGCGGCGCGGTCGAGCTCTACAACACGAGCGAGCACGATGCGCTCAAGATCATGGGCGCGAACGCCGTGACTCTCTATATCGCGGCCGCCACGAGCTTCAAGAATTACCGTGACACGAGCGGCGATCCCGCAGCCAAAGCCAAGGAGCCGTTCGCCCGGATCGCGGGAAAACCCTATGACCGCATCAAGTCCGATTCCGTCGCTGACCACCAGCGGCTGTTCCGCAGGGCGGCCCTGGAATTCGGCCCGCCCGCTGCGACCGGGGCCTCCGCCGCGGCTTCCGCGCTGCCCACCGACGAGCGCTTCGCGGCGTTCGCCGCTGGGGCGGACCCGAACCTCGCCGCGCTCTATTTCCAATACGGCCGCTATCTCCTGATCTGCTCCTCCCGGCCGGGCGGGCAGCCCGCCAACCTCCAGGGCCTGTGGAACGCGGACATGAACCCCGCCTGGGGCAGCAAGTACACGTCGAACATCAACTTGGAGATGAACTACTGGCCGGCCGAGGTCTCGAACCTGGCGGAGTGCGCCGAGCCGCTGTTCTCCCTGATCAAGGACCTCTCCGAAACGGCCCGCGAGACGGCCCGGATCAACTGGGACGCCCGCGGCTGGCTGCTGGGCCACAACACCGACATCTGGCGGGCGACCGCGCCCATCCACGGCGCCTATTGGGGCGCCTGGCACGCGGGCGCGGGCTGGCTGTGCACCCACCTCTGGGACCACTACCTCTTCTCCGGCGACCGGGCGTTCCTGGCGGAATACTATCCCGCGATCAAGGGCGCGGCCGAGTTCTTCCTCGACACGCTCGTCGTCCATCCGAAGACCGGCCGGCTGGTCACCAACCCATCGGGCTCCCCGGAGAACGGGCCGGGCGGCGATTCCGCGTGGACGCGCAATCCCGATGGGACGCGCAACCGCCCGATCGGCATCGCGGCCGGGCCGACCATGGACCTGCAGATCGTGGGCGAGCTCTTCGGCATCGCCGCCCGCGCGTCCGAGGTCCTGGGAACCGATGCCGACTTCCGGGCCCAGGTGAAGCAGGCCCGCTCGAAGCTCGAGCCGATGAGAATCGGGCGCCTCGGCCAACTCCAGGAGTGGATGGACGACGTCGACAGCCCCGACGACCATCACCGCCACGTTTCGCATCTCTGGGGCCTTTACCCCGGGACGTCGATCTCGCCGCGATCGACCCCCAAGCTGGCCGAGGCCGCCAAGCGGACGCTGGCCCTGCGCGGCGACGCGGGCACGGGCTGGTCGATGGCATGGAAGATCAATTTCTGGGCGCGCCTCGCCGACGGCGACCACACGTGGGAGATGGTGAAGCGCCAGCTCAGCCCGACCGCGGCCCTCTCGGGCAAGGGCGGGACGTATCCGAACCTGCTGGACGCCCACCCGCCCTTTCAGATCGACGGGAACTTCGGCGGCGCGGCCGGGATCGCGGAGATGCTCCTCCAGTCCCACGAGGGCGAGATCAGCCTCCTGCCCGCCCTCCCCGCGGCCCTGCCTCAGGGCTCGTTCTGCGGCCTCCGCGCGCGCGGCGGCTTCGACGTGGACGCCGCCTGGGAGAGCGGCGCGCTGAAGAGCGCGGCGATCACGTCCCGGCTGGGCGGCGCGTGCAAGGTCCGCTGCGGCAAGCTCGCGACGGAGCTCAAGACCGTCGCCGGCAAGACCTACATCCTGGACGAGACGGCGCCGGGCAAGCTCCGGTTTCTACTTGTCGGGTGAGGACCGCGGGACGATCGTCAGCCCGGCCTTGAGGTCGAGGCCTTCGCCGCTCACCGCGACCTCGTAGGTCCCGGCGGGGGCGAACGCGAGATACGCCGTGAAGTAGGGCTGGGGGCTGTCCGTCCGGGCGGTCACGAGGTCCCAGGGGACCTGGTTGAATCCCGCCCGCCCCGCCACCGGCGTCGACCAGATTGCTTTGCCCGCCTTGTCCTTCACGGTCAGCGTCACCGCGGCATCCTTCCGGAGATAGAAGGTGATCGGGACCGCCTCCATCGTGCTCAGCCGCGGATCGCGGTGGGTGTCGTTGATCCAAGGCAGGCGCGCCGTCGGAGGGTCGAACAGCCGGTCGGACGCCGGCGGCCCGCCCTTGAAGGCGGCCTGGATCGGCCTGAGGTTCATCTTGTAGATCCCCCGGCCGTAGGTGCCGGCGAGGAGGTCCATCTCCCGCTCCTGGATGACCAGGCGCGAGACCGCGGCGCCCGGCATGTTCGGGCCGAGAAGCGACCAGCTCTTGCCGCGGTCGGTGGAGATGAAAACGCCCCGGTACGTCCCCGCGTAGAGGATGTCGGCGCTCGTCGGATCCTCCAGGATGCCGTAGGCGACCTCGTCGGGCAGGTTGGCCATGATCGGCGTCCAATGGGCGCCGTAGTCCTCGGAGACGTAGACGTAGGCCTTGAAGTCGTCGTCGTTGAGGCCCGAGAGCGTGAGGTAGACGCGCGGGAGGGCGAAGCACGAGGGGCAGATGCTGCGGATGTAGCGGTCGGGAAGGCCGGCCGAGCGCTCGGCCCACTCGCGGCCGTCGTTCTTCGTCACCCAGAGCGCACCCTTGTCCGTTCCGACGTAGAGGAGCCCGGGCGTCAGGCGCGACTCGGCGATGGCCCCCGCCGCCGTGGAGAGCTTGCCGGGGAAGGCGGACTTCGACAGGTCGGGACTGATCAGCGTCCAGGCGTCGCCCCGGTTCACGCTCTTGAAGACGCAGTTCCCGGCGTGGTAGAGGGTGAAGCGGTCGTGGGGCGAGAGGATGTAGGGGGCCACGAAATTGTAGGCCGTCTTGATCCCGCTCTCCTTGGACGGCCGGGGCATGATGCCGACCGACCGGTCGGCCTTCAGGTCCTTGCGGCGGATCGCCCCGTTCTGGCTCGAGAAGTAGACCGTGTTCGGATCGCCGGGGTCGGGCACGGTGTAGCAGCCGTCGCCGCCCGACCAAGCGTCGAGCCAGACGTATCGCCACCCGTCCTGGTACTTGGGCTTCCACTCGCGGGCGGGGCCGAAGACCGAGGCGTCGTCCTGGGCGCCGGCGTAGACATTGTAGGGATCCTGCTCGTCGACCGCGATGTCGTAGAACTCGCCGACGGGCAGATTGTTGTAGTGCATCCACGTCTTCCCCTTGTCCTCGCTGACGTAGAGGCCGCCGTCGTTGCCCACAGCCAGGTGGTTCGGATCGAGGGGATCGACCCAGATCTCGCAGTGGTCGAGGTGGAGCGAATCGGACGGATTGGGAAAGATGTGGAAGACGTCCCCGCCCACGAGGTCGAACGTCTTCCCGCCGTCGGCGGTGTAGGCGATCCGCACGCCGCAGGCCCAGACCTCGTCGTCGTTCCTGGGATTGACCTGGCAGCAGCCGAAGTACCAGCCGATCCCCGGATAGATGAGGAGCTCGTCGGCGTGGGTGCGCGTCCAGGTCCGGCCGCCGTCGACCGTGCGGTAGAGCTCGGCGGCGAGGTTCTTGTCCTTGTTCAGGTTGTCGACCAGGGCGTAGGCCTTGTCGGGGTTCTGCCAGGAGACCGCGAGCCCGATGCGGCCGGTCTTCGGCCCGTCGGGCAGGCCGCCTTTCAAGCGCGCCCAGGTGGCGCCGCCGTCCGCGCTCTTGTAGACGCCGCTCTCGGAACCATAGATGTCCGGGTAGTCTTCCCAGAGCGAGGCGTAGACGACGTTCGGATCGGAGGGGGCGAAGACGACGTCGTTGCCGCCGGTCCGGGGGTTCACGTAGAGGACGCGGGACCACGACTTTCCGCCGTCGGTCGTGCGGTAGAGGCCGCGGTTCTCGTTCGTCGTCCAGAAATGGCCCTGGACGGCGGCGATCACGAAGTCCGGGTTCTTCGGATGGACGGCGATCTTGCCGATGTGGTAGGAGTCGGGCAGGCCGGTGTTGCGCCACGTCGCCCCGGCGTCGTCCGAGCGGAAGACGCCGGTCCCCGGCATCGTGAAGTTCCGCGGCTTCTTCAGGTTGACCCCCGAGCCGAGCCAGAGGACGTTGGGATCGGACGGGGCGAGGGCGATGTGGCCGATGCCCAGGGCGGACTGGTTCTCGAAGATCGGCGCCCAGGTCAACCCCCGGTTGACCGTCTTCCAGAGGTTCCCGGGGCCGAAGGCCACGTACATGGTCGACGGGTGCGCGGGATCGATCTGGACCGAGGCCGCCCGGGCCGAGTTCATCACCGGCCCGATCGGGATCCAGCGGAGGCCGAAGGGCGACGCCTGTTTCATCTGGAGATAGGCGGCGTGGGAGGCGAGGAGCGGGCTCCGCGGCTCCTGGGGCGCGCCGAAGGCGAAGACGCCCGCGAGAGCGAGAACGGAGAATGCCGCGGAACGGAGAATCCTGGTCATGAGATTCACCTTTCGCCGGGCGCGGGCGTCCGGCCCCGGCCGGCTCGCCGATGCCGCTTTGCGGCCCGGCCGGTCTTTCTCTATATATCCGAAACGCTTTCCCCCCGCAATGGCCGCGCCCCTTTTTTTCTTTCTTTCTTTTCGTAAGTATTGACGAACGGCAGGAAAATCTGTTACATGGAACTCAAACGCCAACCACGGAGAAGACCATGAAGCAAATCCGGATCCCGCATCGCGGACGACCGGGAATCGCCCTGATCGCCGCTCTCGGCATCGCCGGCCTCGTCGGCGCCCTCCTCGGGGGCCCGGCCCAGGAACAGCCCTACAAACCGACCTGGAACTCGCTGAAGAACATCCACACGCCCCAATGGCTGCGCGACGGCAAGTTCGGCATCTACACCCACTGGGGCGTCTACGCCGTCCCGGCCCAGGGGCCGAACGCCACCTGGTTCGCCAACAAGGCCTACGGCGATCCGTCCTCCGCCGAGCGCAAGTATTGGGAGCAGACCTGGGGCCCGCTCGAGAAGTTCGGCTATAAGGATTTCATCCCTATGTTCACGGGCGAGAAGTTCAACGCCGACGAGTGGGCGGACCTGTTCCGTAAGGCCGGCGCGCGCTTCGCCGGGCCCGTGGCCGAGCACCACGACGGCTTCTCGATGTGGGACTCGAAGCTGTCGGAGTGGAACGCGGCGAAGATGGGCCCCAAGCGCGACATCCTGGGCGAGCTCGCCAAGGCGATCAAGGCGCGCGACATGAAGCTCGTCGCGGCCTTCCATCACGCCGAGGAATGGGTCTACTTCCCGACGTCCAACGCGAGCCTCGACTGCGGGGACCCGCGCTACTCCGGCCTCTACGGCCCGATCCATCAGAAGGGCGAGCGGCCGACCAAGGCCTTCCTCGACACGTGGGCGGGCAAGGTGGTCGAGGTCATCGACAAGTACGACCCGGACCTGATCTGGTTCGACAACGGGCTGGAGATGATCCCCGACTGGACCAAGATGGGCGTCCTGGCCCACTTCTACAACAAGGCCGCGGAGCGCAAGAAGGAGGTCGTCGTCACCTACAAGCGGCACGATCTCTCTCCGGGCGCCGGCCTGCTCGACCTCGAGCGCGGCCAGGAGGCCGACCTGACCTACTACGACTGGATCACCGACACGACCGTCGACAACGGCCGCGGCTGGGGGTACGTCAAGGGCCTGGGATTCAAGACCGTGGACAACCTCGTCGACAACCTCGTGGACCGGGTCAGCAAGAATGGCTATTTGCTCCTCAACGTCGGCCCGAAGCCCGACGGCACGATCCCCGACGAGGCCAAGGAGCTCCTGCTGGGAATGGGCGCCTGGCTCAAGACTAACGGCGAGGCGATCTACGGCACGACCCCCTGGGTGGTCGCCGGCGAAGGCCCGACCAAGCTCGAGCGAGGAACGGCCGGCTTCAACGAGAGGAACGATCTCACATACACGGGCCAGGACATCCGCTTCACGGTCAAGGACAACACGCTCTACGCCATCGTCCTCGACTGGCCCGGCGAGAAGCTGCTGATCAAAAGCCTCGCCCCCCGCTTTTCGTCCTGGACGGGGTGGAACGGGCTGTATCCCGCCGAGATCGCGTCGGTCACGATGCTGGGCGACGGCAAGGAGCTCAAGTGGGAGAACACCGCGGCCGGCCTGACGATCGAGGCCCCGAAGGACAAGACGGGCGACTACGCCTACGTCTTCAAAATCGCGCGGAAGAACCCGTTCTGATCTAATCCGAGCGCGCGGACGTGGCGGCCCGGCGGCCGCCGGCCTGCTCAGCGGCGGGCGAGCGTCAAAGGCTTGGCCGTCTCGACCCAGCCGGCCGGGCGCTGGTTCCGGCCGTCGCGATCGTCGTCTCCGATGTCCTCCCGCGCCGCGGCGGCCAGGGCGGTCAGGCGGGCGACGCGCCCATGTCGTTGCTGTACGGAATGCCGAAATAGCCGTCGAAGCCGTGGCGGCGGGGCAGGAACGGAGACTGGTCGCCCAGGTGCCACTTGCCGACGGCCTGCGTGGCGTAGCCTTTCTTCTTCAGCAGCCGGGCGACGGTGATCTCGTCCGGATTCAGGCCCTTCCGGGCCACGGGGAAGAGGACCCATTCGCCGTTCTCGTCCTCGTGCATGTTCACCCGGCGTGGGTAGCAGCCCGTCATCAGGCTCGACCGGGACGGCGTGCAGACGCCGCTCGTCGAGCAGAAGCTGGTGAAGCGGGTCCCCTCGGCGGCCATGCGGTCGAGGTTCGGAGTCCTGTTCTTCGTCGATCCGTAACAGCCGAGGTCCTGGTAGCCGAGGTCGTCGGCCAGGATGACGACGAAATTCGGGAAACCGGCCGCCGGGCCGTCGGCGGCCCCCCGACCCGTCCGAGCCCGCAGCCCGGGCGCGGCCAGCGCCGCGGCGCCGAGCGCCGCCGTCCTCAGGAACTCCCGCCGGTTCCGCCGCGTTCCGGCCATGGCGCTGCCCCCCTGTCCCGTGTCAATCCAATCGGCGGACGTCGACGTAGAAAGCGCCGTTCGTCTCGCCGTTCTCGATGTCGTTGACGAACCAGGCCTGCAGCCGCGTCCGCCCGCGGCCCAGCCGGACGGTGAAGACTACGGCCTCGTCCTTCAGCCCGACCGGGAGCGTCACGTCATGGTCCGCGACCTTGAGCCGGGCGTGCGTGGGCTTGAAGACCTTGGCCCCCTCGGGCGCCTCGCGGATGGGGATCCCGGCCTCGGCGGGCCAGCGCCGGACGCCGATCCCGTACGTCCCCTCGCGGGCGACCTCGATCGCCCAGAACCCGTCGCACTTCGCGTTGCGCCGAGCCTGACTCTGGTCCCAGCAGACTTGGCCGTGGATGTCGTGGCTCGTCAGCCGCACCGGGTTCTCCCCGGCCGCGCCGACGGGGATCCAGACGTAGTCGTCGAAACGGCCCGAGATCCCGTCCCACCAGCGGTCGTAGCCTTCGCGCAGCGCCGCCACGACCTCGGGATGCTCGGCCGCGACGTCGCGCCGCTGCTCCGGGTCCTCGCGGACATCGTAGAGCTCCCGCCCGTCGACGAGCCGC
>Ga0315297_10003550_pt1 | contig 10041 bp, 14 predicted proteins | sample YL17G15_0_MG_FD_203628 | JGI IMG/M metagenome (GOLD analysis project Ga0315297, IMG submission 203628) | Sediment microbial communities from Yellowstone Lake, YNP, Wyoming, USA - YL17G15_0 | ecosystem: Environmental > Aquatic > Freshwater > Lake > Sediment | place: USA: Wyoming | collected...
TTAATATTGTTTTGTTTAATGTTCTTATTAATGTTATACGCCCTTGGAGAATGTATATTATGATTATTGAAGTTTACATTAATGAGTTAGAAAAAACGCTAGAGAGTATTTGTTTTATGTATAACAATATAGACCTAGTGTATAGATGTTTTGAGCGCGGCGCTATTTGTTATGAGGCTAATTTATGGGAGTTAAAAAGCCTCTAACCTTTTACGGTAGAACAGGCGCAGACCTGGAGCAAAAAGGTTTTGCTGTATCTGATGAATTAATTAAACGTGAGCGCGAAATGCACAGACTATTAAACGAGATGGAGGAGGAGTTATTAAATGAATAGACAGGAACTAAAAAACAAACATTTAGAGTTAGAGGAGAACGAGCCTTTTACTCCTAAAGAAAAAGAAAAATATAACGCGAAAGACAGGAGTATGATAAGGAATATACAGATTTTAAATAATTTCAAAAAGAAAGACGCTCTTAAAATTCTAACAACCTATAAAGGTTCTAGTAAGGACGCTTTAAAACAATTAGCGAAGGCTTACAGGAAGCGTTTAACGAAAGGATACCCAAAGACTAAACCAGAGAGACGCGGCAGAATAATACATCAGGATAAACAGAAAGCGCCGTCTAAACGGGAAAGGGGAGTAAGAGCGCAACAAAGAGAGAAGGTAGCGAGGTATCTTAAAGAGCCTATTAATCAAAATAAAGTAAACAGAGATAGAATAGTCAAAGCACACAAAAAATATATTGACGCTTCAAAGCCTGAACTAGAACACGGCGTAAATTCTCAATGGTCGCAAAACTACAGGCAGAAGAAAGGATTAAGTGTAAAGTATACAGGACGGATAATTAAATGATTAACTTTAGTCCTAGCGAGTTAGAGTTAATACGTTTACACAGAGAAGCGCCAGTTTATACTAACGAATGGTTTAACTTATACCCTTCACTTTATGCACTACTCGCAGGCTTTGTTATTATGGTAAGTATTTACATGCTAGGTAAATTCTTCTGGATGATAGTCTATGAGTGGCGTTTTGGTCTAGGAGATGAATATATCTCTGGTAAATTAACTTCGCAAGAAAAAATCTGGTTAAAAGAAAAATACCCATTATTCAGGAGGTTTAAAGAATGGTTACGAAAATAGAATTAGAGAAAGCAAATAAGGAACTACAGGCAGGATTAGATGAGGCAATTAATTTTAATAAAGTAGTTTTAGAAAGTAAACAAAAAGAGAAAAAAGAAAGCGGTAGCACACACGTTATGCCCGTAAGCCTAGCAGTTATATGTTATTTTATTCTTATCGTCTTAATGTCAGGGGCTTGTTTTTACTTAAGGATAAACGGTTTGTGATTATGCCTTTCAAAAACTACGCGGATAAACTCGCTTATTACCGTCAATACTGGAAGGATAGACCAGAGGCATATAAGAAACATCTTTTAAAATGTTCCGAGAACAGGAAAAAGAGAAAGGCGCAGGCATTAATAAAGAAGTGTGGTATTAATGAGATACCATGAGCATTTAATAATTATCGCCTTACTCCTGTTTATTTTATTTTTCTTATTCCTACTTAATCCTGCTACATACGGCTTACTCTCATAACGAGGTTTAATTTTATGGCTAAAAAACCGTTTGACATACTTAATATTGTCTTTCAGAAACGGTTTAAAAATCGGGGTTTTACTATGAAAGAGAACACAGGGATAGACACGGAAACTTATAAGGGATATGTTAAATTAATCTGCGATGATAGCGGCAGGCATAAGGACGTAAACAATTTTGAGGACATAGTTAAATTTTTAACTCATGTTAGATTTAAAAATACGTTTAACTGGTTTTATAATATTAAGTTTGATTTCGAAAGTATTATCAAATATTTGGATTATGGTGAGTTAGTCAATTTATACAAAGATAAGAAGATAAAGCATAACGATTATACTATAACCTATATAGATAAAAAATTCTTTAGCCTGACCAAACAAAATAACTATTATTATTTTTATGACCTATACAATTTTCTGGATACCTCATTAAATAAAGCCTCTGATAAATTCCTTAATGATAAGAAATTAGATACGGTAGACAGTAGCCAGTTAAATATATCTCTGGATTATTGGAAAGAACATAAAAAAGATATAGTGAAATACTGTATACAGGACGCTAGCCTTACAAAGAGATTAGCGGATTATTTTTGGTCAGTCGTTTATAAAAATATGAACTACTATCCTAAACGTCCTTTCTCAAAAGGGAAAATATCAGAGGAATATTTTTTGGCTACTTGTTATATCCCTACGATTAACGATATAGCAGAACCTATTTTAAAATATGCGTATAACTCTTATTTTGGTGGACGGTTTGAACTATTAAAGAAAGGATACTTCGATAAAGTTTACTCCTACGATATTAAAAGCGCCTACCCTTACCAGATGACCACGTTAATAGACTTCTCAAAAGGAGGATGGATGGAGGTAAGAGAAGTAAACGAGAACGCTTATACAGGCTTCTACGAGTGTATAGTAACGGCTGATGAACATTTTTTCAGCCCGTTTTTATATAAGGTGGGTATGCTTTCCCTTTTTCCAAACGGAAAATTTAAACAGTTTCTTACTAAACAGGAAATAGACTTTATACGCCTCCGTTTTGAAAATAGCGCCGTTTCCGTCGTTAAAGGATATGAGTTCTATCCTGATACCCTCGTATATCCGCTTAAATCGGAAATGGAGCGCTTATACGCGTGGAAAGAAAAAGAGAAGGATGAGAGTATAAAATATTGCGTGAAAATTTTTATGAATAGCCTATACGGTAAAACCATTCAGGTATCAGGCGATTATAACAGGACAGGGAAAATTTTTAATCCTATATGGGCTAGCCTCATAACGTCAGGCACTAGGATAAAGTTATTAGAGTTAGCCTTACAAGCGCCTGATAATATTATTATGTTCTCTACTGATAGCGTGCATAGCACTACGCCGCTAAAAGTTCCTACTACTCCAGAGATAGGAGATTTTACTAAAGACTTTGAAGGCGAAGGCGTTTATATTATGTCCGATGTTTATAATCTTTGGAATACTAGCAGGAATAAAACAAAAAATAAATTACGAGGCTTCGCGCTAGCAGTAGAGAAAGATATTGATAGCGATATGATAATGTTAAAAGATATTTTAAGCAATATGGAAAGCGCCGAATATAAATATAAAACTTCTAGACCTTACCATCTAGGAGAATGTTTACTACATAAGAAAGCGCGAAGGATAGACGATTTAAATATTTTTGGTGAGGTTGAAAAAAGCATCCACATAAACGGCGATAAGAAACGGTTTTGGTTTAATGAGTTTAAGAGCGGGAAAGATTGCTTAAAGACACAGATTAACAGCCTGCCTTTAAAAATAGTATAGTTAATATAGTATTAGATTTCCTACTATGGATACTGTTTAAACGCTTACCACAGCCTTTTTTAAGGCAGTTAGGCTTAACACAGTCAATCATACAAGACATAGGCGCGCTCGCGATTTAAAAGAATTTACCCCGTAGAAATACAATTTTAAAACTCTTTAAATTAGCCTCCGTTTAGAAAAAAGTAAAACCTTATATACTTAAATAATTTCCAGATGAAATTAAGGTATAATCTTATAATGCCATAGGAAATTAAAAAGCATGAAGATAATAAAAATAAAGTTGGTTATTTCTGGCGTTCCAAAGAATTTTATAAATCTGTTTTTCATAGTTTGAATACCGTTATTATATCAGCAATAAAAAATAAAATTAAAGATATGATAATATATTTAACATCGTCTTTATCCCTGCCTATTCTGTTAGTTTCCATTCACTCCACCCAAACGAATAAAACGAGGCTCTAAATAAAATATCGGTAGGCTGTGCTAATTTTGGTATCTCAAATATGATATATCCATCCTGCGCGTTACTTTTTCCACCTCGTAAATAATACTGCTTATCACTAACCTCTCCAGCCGTTTTAATGGCGTATTCCTCCTCATTATATACGCGGTATTGTCCGTAAGCCTGAACAATAGTAACATCGTTAAGAGTATGCGTATTCTCTAACTCTTTAAACCTTACCTGCTCCTCATAATCCAGAGGAGAATATAACATATCTCTTACCTGAACATTAAACAGATTTTTATGAGGTAGCCATAGGCGCGTGTCCTCTCCTGCCTCGTTATCCATATAGATGTTAAAGAATACCAATAAGAATTTACTATCAGGGCTAGCGGGTAACATCTCATAGTATTTGTAGTCTGTAGGATTAAACCAATGTAGTTTATCAAAAAACATATAGTCATAAACTACAGCGCTTACTCTCATATCCTGATACCCGCTTACATCGCTCCGTATCCATGAGAAAGGGCGATTTATTTTTCTTAATCCGCTTTGATACTCGTTAGGGAAATAGTTAATGCCGTCAGGCGTAGGAGTAACTAAAACCTTAACGTATTCTATCTGCGTAACTATGGGAGTTTTATTAACCTCTGTGTCTGGTTTTGCTATGAAAAGCGGAACTATCGCTATACCTGCTAACAAAAGAACCACGCACACCCAAAATAAAAATCTAGGGTTAATATCTTCTATGTCTATTATTTTTCTTAATCTCATAATCAATAAACTCCTTTAGGCTTTTTAGGTAAAACCAATTTATCCTTACAAAATTCTTTAGTATCATAATGTTTACCCGTTTCGATAGAATCAAAGCAGGCTACAGGGTTACGCCTATACGGTTTGTGAGAGTATACATAAATCTTATGAGGCTTCATACAGGACGGAAGATAACAGGCGCTTTCATCGAAATGCGTTTTATACGGAATTAAAATAACATTAGTATGTATTCTTAATCTTTTGTGGACGGAGTTAAAGCGTTGTGTATCGTAATATAAAACACACTCCATTTTTCTTATCTGTTCCACAAAATTATCTATATATAAAATCTGTTCCGTCGTAGAGCCTACAGCGTCTATAATTCTCCTAATCTCTGTTACTGCCAAAATAATATCAGGATTGATTTTATTATTAACTACGTTCTCCTCTAAACGGTTTATCATTGTTTGAAGGCCTATAACCTCCTTACTATAATCCGTTTGAAAGTTTGACCATATTTCCTTACCTGCTACAAAGTCGTTATAACTAAATCCAGTCATAGCACAGGTTTTACCGTTTCCCGTTATCGGTAAGGCACTTTCGTCCTCGTCTATAGTGCCTACAAAGGCTACTATCATTATATACGCCTCTGACCTAGCGCATTTTCTCTTAAGGCTCTTAATCCATCGTTCTGTTCAAAACTAGCCTGTATGCCTTTAACGATAGCAGTTAAAGCAGTTAAACCGTAACCTCCTCGACTCATACTTTTTACAGGCATACGGAGGCAGATTAAATCTAGACTACTATGTCTATATCCGTAAGTGGCTTCTTTCCAATTATTAATAATTTCACATCTTAACTGTCCTGTGATATTGTCAGAGGTAAGGTTAGAAGTTTTATCCTCGTAAGTATCCATTGATACCCGCGCTAAACTCTCTATAGCGTCTGAAAAAGAGTTTACCTGTTTAGTATCAGCCTCCTCTAACTCTAGCGGAATATTAATAGACTTGTTTACTGCATTATCACTCATTAGGCACAGCCTCCTTTTTTACTCTAGGCTTTCTTACCCGCTTCGGTTTTATTTCTTCTACTACAGGAGGAGAGGCTATAATTTTAGGCTTACGTTTAATCTTGAATAATTGAGTAAACGCGTTAATCTTTCGCCTTACCATAATCCAGTTAAATCTAAAATGTGTTTCTTTATCTGTTACTATCACTAGAGGCTCTTTAGGCGTTTCTATTACCTTTTTCTTTTTCGTTACCATAATTAACCTCCTAGTGGCATAGGCTTACCCGATGTTAAATACATCACTACGACAATAACCACGCCTATGATAAGGGTTATCCATATCCATTTCTGCTCCTCCCATTTTGACGGAGGGTTTTTAATGCTCTCTCTTACAAAGTGCGCCTCTAACTCCTGAAACAACATAGTAGGAGGATACGCTATTTTAACAAACTTCTTTCCTGTTCCTGTGTGGTTCTCTCTACTGTCTATCTCCTCTGTTAAGGTAGTTAGGGTTACTTCTTTAACAAACAAACCGTCTGAAGTATTAACCTTAACCTCCTCTACGAGAGGCACAGCGTTTTTAATATCGGCTAGCATTAAGAATTTTTTACCATCTCGGAAACATATAGCGGGAATTTTCCACCACGCTTTTTTAAGTTTCTTATCTACTATCGCTATGTCATAACCGCGCTCTTTTGAAATAACAGGCTGTATGATGGTTTTGATAACTTCCATATCTTCTAAAACACTAACCTTATAGTAGGGTGTGTTAAAAATGTAATACCACATTTCTTTAAGATTCATTAAAATCATTCTCCTCTGATACTCTTACCGTTAATAAATCCTCTACCTGATTTTTTATTTTAGAGCCGAAATAAACTTCTGATACTTTTAATATCATTTGCTCTATAGCATAGTTACCTTTAAAAAAATATTTAGTAGGTTTAGTATAATTATTCTTATCTCTTTTTCCGTCCAGTATTGTTAATTCAATAAACATATTTTATCTCCTTACCATTCATAAGCAATAAGCGCAGAAGCGCAAAACATTATCACAAAGATAGCGCCTGTTATGAAATTATTATTTATACTCGTTAGAATACCTACGAAATTAATTAAAACGGCTACATAAGCGATTAAATTAATCCCTGTAAAGATAGCGCCACATAAAAAGACTAATGCTAATACTGCTAAAATCCATAGATTAAGAGTAGCAAAAGATTTTTCGCTTTCCGTCTGTGGAAGACTAATAGTTGTAGCCTGTGCGCTACTCTCGTTCCCTTCACTATCAATAACTGTGATAATATGCGTTTCTCCCTCGTATAAGTTATTCTGGACTAATTGTTTAGGGTTATTCATATATCCAGTTAATAGGATACCGTCAAACGCTACAGAAGAAATATTAACTCCTGCGGGTAGCGCTGATAAATTCCAGATAATACTCGTTTGGGTTGTTTCATCTGTAGTAATACTAAATGCCTCTGCGGGCGATATAATAAGGCAGGTTAAAATAAACCACATACATAAAATAAAAAATAACCTGCTAAATGTTTTATCATCTTTGAAATACTGTTCTATCATTTTGTTTTTACCTCCTGTTTTTATGCTGTGCGTTTCCACATATACACTACTATGTAAGGCTGAACTACGCTAGTGCTAGTTCCTGTAAAAGACGGCGCGCTATGCGTATGTGTTTGAGCCGCCGCGCTTACGCTGGAGGATGTTCCACCTTTTACTTGCGTAGAACCTGTAGCCGCTATACTGCCTACTGTGCCTCCTGACTGAACCGTTTTTGCGCCTCCTGTTTCTTCTACTACGTCAAAACTAGTATCTCCACTATCTAAACCTACTAATACTCCACCCGCTCCAAAGGCGCTCCATGTTCCACCAAATAAGGTAGCAGGAGAGGTAGAGGATACGGAAATATAAACACTACCTACAGGGTATATTTGTAAGAGAGTAGGCTTCGCGTCGTAGGTAGCGTTATAAGTAGATATAAGATAAGACGCGTTATAGTTTGTGCCTGTCCAGTATGACGCGTTATAATTAGTTTTAGCGTCGTAAGTAGCGTTATAAGTAGATGTTAGATAAGACGCGTTATAGTTTGTTCCTGTCCAGTATGACGCGTTAAAGTTTGTGCCTGTCCAGTATGACGCGTTAAAGTTTGTGCCTGTCCAGTAAATATCTAGGTCAGGTAAATTTAATAACTGTAGATAATCGGTAGTGCCTGCCGCTCCTGTATCTCCTTTATCTCCTTTATCTCCTTTAGAGCCGTTAAAATAATCTACATTAAAGATAGGTGTATAGCCGTCTATACCGTTTGTTCCGTTAGTGCCGTTAGCGCCTGTTAATCCTTGTATACCCTGAATACCTTGTATACCCTGCGCTCCTGTATCTCCTTTCTCTCCTTTCTCTCCATCCTCTCCGTTAGTGCCGTTAGTTCCGTCCTCTCCTCGTTCTCCTTGTATGCCTTGTATACCCTGCGCTCCTGTATCTCCTTTAGCGCCTGTATCTCCTTTTAATCCTTGTATACCCTGTATACCCTGTATTCCCTGCGCTCCTGCCGTTTGATTAGGCGTTTGATTCATAATACAGGTAGTGTTTCCGCAGTTAATCATAAGAACGCTACCACTAGCGCCTATATCTCCTTTCTCTCCTCTAGCGCCCATCCTGCCGCGTTCTCCTGCGGTAGTCGTACAGGCGCTACAGAATACAAACGCTAATATTAATAAAATAATAAAAAGTTTTTTCATTATTTATCAGCCTCGGATAATTCTAGCAATAGATATTATAATTGCCGCTTCTGGTAAACCTACGAGAATAATAGACCATTCAAGCGGTAAATATACAGGGTTGATTTGAAATGTTGTTATCGCTAAAATTACCGTAACTAATTGCACAATATACCCTAATGTGTCTAACCCTGTAGTAGTGCCTTTATCAATAATCTGGTTGTTTGTTTGGAAGTCAAAGAGCGTAAAGCCTAGCGTGCCGCTCCCTACGCCTCCATACTGTCTGCCCCAAACGCCGAATAGGTTTTGATTAGGGTTTAACTGCGTAGTAGTAAATAATAGGCTATCATCCATATAAACGTCTAAACTCATAGCGCCTGCGGTATCAGTATAAACCGTCCTGATTTTTGGGTTAGTTATCTGATTAATATTAGGCGAAGCGTAAGAATATTTAGAACCGTAACGGGTATAAGCGTTTAATAGATAGGTAGGAATATACACGCCGTTTTTATTAAATACTATTTCGTTTTGGTCTACTCCTCCCGTATACCGTAGAATAATACTATAATCTCCATGTTCTCCTAACATATTAACAGCGCTATTATCAATATAATACGTGTTATCGTATGTGTCTGTTCCTTCAGGTTGTATCTTATCAATCAGAAGATAACTTATTCCGTTTCTCCCTAACTGTGTTAAAACCCTTCCCTCTCCTGCGGTATACGTCCATACTCCTTCTGCGTTAATAACATCATAATCTATCATATCACTACTAAAGTTTTGGTTTTGTGAGTGTAGAGCACCTATATCTGTATTCTGCGGAAGTTTAATTCCTGCCGCGTCTATGCCGTAAGCGTTTAATAATACCCATCCTGTAAATACTGAAAAAATTGTTAGATAGGCTACTAACACAATTAAGATGTTAGTTTCGTCTGCCATGTTTACTTACTCCCGAAGAATTTTTGAGCGAAGTAAGCGGCGATTAATGCAATCGCAATTATCAATATATAGAACGGTATTAAGTGCCTCGCGTATGATATTACAAAGCCTATGATAGCGCCAATAGCCGCTCCGTCTCCCTTACCAAATTTACCTAATACCATAGCGCAGATTAAAATAATCAAAGCCGCCATAGTAAAGTTTTGCCCTTCTAAATCGTCTATCCCCCAACATGCAATATTATTTTTCATAATATCCATTACGTCTGCACCTGCGGGTAAGACTGCCTGACAGGTTGTTAAATTGCCTTGTATCGTTTGCGTAGGTCTTATAGTAGGCGTGGCAGTAGGAAACGGAGTTGGAACAAACGTTGAGGACGTAGAATAAAGATAAAGCGTAGCAGTAGTTAAAGCGCTATTAGGCGTTACCGTTTTTGTAGCGCTTATATATCCTGTCTTAAAAGCGTCTATGCTTACTGCCGTATTATTTGCTACAGTAAATTGTGCCGCTCCTGCGGTAGATGTTTTAACCTGCCCGTCGGATAGGCTAACAGTAACGCCGCTTAAAGGTTGTATCTGTCCTATGTCGTTACGTTCAAAGGTTCTTACTAACAGGGTAGAAAGGCTTGCGTTTGTTTCTTCTGTGCCTGACCTATATAACTGAATGTTAATAAAGTCGTTTCCTAGAACCTGATAATTAAGGAAGTCTGGTACGTAACCTGTAGCACTAGCATAAATATAAAGCGGCGTTCCCATAGGATACGTAACCCTTCTATAC
>Ga0315297_10003552_pt1 | contig 10040 bp, 9 predicted proteins | sample YL17G15_0_MG_FD_203628 | JGI IMG/M metagenome (GOLD analysis project Ga0315297, IMG submission 203628) | Sediment microbial communities from Yellowstone Lake, YNP, Wyoming, USA - YL17G15_0 | ecosystem: Environmental > Aquatic > Freshwater > Lake > Sediment | place: USA: Wyoming | collected...
CTGCGGCATAGGCCTCTGCCAATCCTGCGCCGTCAAATGCAAATCGCCAACAGGCGAGGAGAATTACAAGCTCTGCTGCAAAGACGGCCCCGTCTTCGATGCTAAAGACGTCATCTTTTAGACATTTACCGCATCGCCGATAATATTAAGAAGGCGGACAATTTATCTTTCGGCTGCTGACTTCTGATATTATGCTGTGTGAAATGAAACGCGAATACTGGAACAATCTTGCGTGTTGCTACGAAGACAAAATTTTCAGCGTGCTGTATAGCGACCGAAAACAACTGGTCCTGCGGCAGATTCGCAAATTAGGGGCCCCGGGGAAAATAGCGGGCGATTACGGTTGTGGAATAGGACACTTTCTCCCGTATCTTTCCGCGAGTTTCCAGAAGGTGTTCGCCATAGACATCTCACGCGACTTAATCGCCAGGGCCAAAAAGAAATGCTCGCGCCTGACAAACGTCTCGTATATTACGACCGACCTCGCCGCCGACAGCCTTCGGCTCGCAAATACCCATTTTATCCTCAGCGTAAACACGCTCATTATGCCCTCGCTGGCCGCCCGGCTGCGCATTCTCGACGTTATGGCCGGCCGCATTCTTAAAAACGGGCACCTGGTACTCGTTGTCCCCTCGCTGGAGTCGGCTATGCTGACCGATTTTTCCCTCATCCAGATGAATCTGCGTAACGGCTTCAGTCCCGCATCGGCCGTCCGTTCCGGCTTTGAAAAAAATGGTCAACATCATCTGCGCCAGGGTATTGTCCCCATAGATAATGTCCCTACCAAGCACTACCTGAAAGAGGAGCTTGTCGCGCTGCTGGAGCGAAGGAACCTGCGCATTATGGAAATCAGTAAAATAGAGTACCCGTGGAATACCGAGTTCGATTCTCCTTCTCGCTGGATGAAAGACCCCTTCCCTTGGGACTGGCTGGTTGTCGCCCAAAAAATAAAATAACAGCGGACTACGAACAATGAACAACGAACTATGAACTTCTGCGGTAGTTTAAATCAGCAATCAGCAATCATAAATCAGAAATGAAGAATCTCTGTGTTCTCTGCTTGCCACGGCGAAGCGTAGCGAAGCCGGGTGGCAAAATAAAAAGCAGTGTTAATCTGTGTGAATCAGTGTCTAAAAAACTTTGGGTTCTCTGTGCTCTCTGTGTCCTCTGTGGCTAAAAAAGCTCTGTGGCTAATCTTTTATCACCACGTTGCCCGTCCCGGATGTTATTCTGCCAATCTTATAGACCTTCTCGCCATAGCTCGTCAATTTCTCGGCTATCGAGTCGGCGAAGTCCTCCGCGACGACTAACACGTAGCCGATACCCATATTGAAAACGCGGAACATCTCTTCCTCTTCAACCGGGCCTTTTTCAGCTAAGAATTTGAAAATCGCTGGGTTCGGCCAGCTATCTTTTTTCAAAACGGCGTCGCAGTTGCGGGGGAGAACGCGCGGGATATTGCCGGGCAATCCTGCGCCCGTGATATGGGCCATACCGTGAATTACTTTTTTGACCTTGTATTGTGAAAGCAGTTTGATAATCGGCCTGACGTAAATCTTCGTCGGCTCAAGCAAAACGTCGCCCAATATCCGCCCATCAAGCTCCGGGATATTATCCGTCGGCTGGAAATTGTTGGTCTTGAAGCAGATATTGCGGGCAAGTGCATAACCATTGCTGTGCAGGCCGCTTGACGCCAGACCGAGTATTACGTCACCCTTGCCGACCTGTTTGGTGCCGGAGATGATTTTTTTCCGCTCGACTACTCCGACCGCGAAGCCCGCCATATCGAAATCGTCCGTTTTATATGTATCGGGCATTTCAGCCGTCTCGCCGCCAATCAACGAACAATCCGCGATTCGGCAGCCCTTCGCGACGCCCTTGACCATTTCCGCCACGACGTGCGGGTCGAGCTTATTGAGCGCGATATAATCTAAGAAGAACAATGGCTCCGCCCCTAACACCAACATATCGTTGACGCTCATCGCGACCAAATCGATACCCACGGTGTCGAAGCGGTTCATTGTCGAGGCCAAAAGCACCTTGCTGCCTACGCCGTCGGTGCAGGCGACCAGCACCGGGCTTTTGTAGTTTCTTTTGAACAGCCGTTCATCGTAATCTAAGCGGAATAACCCCGCAAACCCGCCCTTGAGCGCCATCACACGCGGGCTGAATGTGCTCGCGATGTGCGGGTAAATAAGGTCTTCCATCTCGTCGCTGGCGTCGATGTTGACCCCTGATTGTGCGTATGTTATTGGTTTACTCATTTGTTCTTCCGTATTGAACTATTGCGCGTCCTCGAACATCCTCAGCTGGTAGTGTTCGAGCGCGAATTTCGTCATTGCCACGTCAACCGGTATTCTGTATTTGCCTACCCAGCATGCCGTGCAGTAATGGTCTGGCGGTAAAGTCGCACAGGATAATAAGCCCTCGATGGACATATAGCCGAGCGATTCGACTTCGAGGAACTCGCGGATTTGTTCGAGCGTCCGGTTATTGGCGATAAGCTCTTCCTTGGTCGGGAAGTCAATGCCGTAGAAACAGGGGAAACGAATCGGCGGGCAGCTAACCCGCATATGAATCTCTTTTGCACCTGCGTCGCGGAATGCCTTGATTTTACCCTTGGTGGTAGTGCCCCGGACGACGGAGTCATCGACGACGACGATGCGTTTACCTTTGATGGCTTCCCTGATGGGGGCAAGCTTGATTTTGACGGCAAGCTCTCGCATATTCTGGTCTGGCGAAATAAACGTTCTGCCGACGTAGTGGCTTCTGACCATACCCATATCGAAGGGAATCCCCGATTTTTCAGCGAAGCCGATGGCGGCGGATGTGCCGGAGTCGGGAATCGGGACGACGACGTCGGCTTTAACGGGGTACTCAATAGCGAGTTGTCGCCCGAGTTTCTTTCTGAATTCGTGAACGTTTTCCCCGAAAATCGTGCTGTTTTGCTTCGAGAAATAAACGTGCTCGAACAGGCAGTGTGCCGGCTTGATAGAACCCGGCTTAACGAAGAATCGACTGGACATGCCTTTTTTGTCAAGCGTAACGATTTCGCCCGGCTCAACTTCGCGGATGAATTTCGCGTCGATGGCGTCGAGTGCGCAGGTTTCGCTCGCGACGACATACGCGCCGGCGTCGGTTTGGCCGATGCACAGAGGCCGGATACCGTAAGGATCGCGCGCCGCCTCGATATGGTCGGGGAAAAGGAATAATAACGAATATGCGCCCTGTAAATGATTGAGGACGTGGCCCAGCGGGTCGGGTTTGGAGACGTGGGTGGGTTTAGCCAAAAGATGGGCGATTATTTCGGTGTCGGTTGTGGATTTGAATATGCTGCCGTATGCCTCGTATTCGTCGCGCAGCAATCCTGCGTTTATGAGGTTGCCGTTGTGGGCGATGGCGACCTGACCTCGTGAATATTCGACGAAAAACGGCTGGCTGTTGGCCGCCTTGGATGAGCCGGTCGTTGAGTAGCGGACGTGGCCTATGGCGATGGGGTTGGCTAAGTTTTCCATTATGCCTGTGCCCGTGCGGAAGACCCGCTGGACGTTGCCCATCCCAGTATAGCAGTTGATTGTTTCGCCGTTGCTTGAGGCGATGCCCGCGGATTCCTGCCCGCGGTGCTGCAGGGCGAAAATCCCGTAGTATGTTTTCTGCACGGCTTCCGCGTCGCCGAATATCCCGAACAGGCCGCAGTTTTCCTTCTTGTCGCACGCAATATCCGCTTGTGGTTCGACAGGCTCACCATTTGGTGGTTCGATTCCTTCGACAAGCTCAGGATTAACATGCTCACCACTGAGTGGTTCGACAGGCTCACCATCAAAAGGCGGACAGTGTTCGCTTTCGTAATGCATCAAGATTTACCCCTGGATACCGCCCCCACCTCGCCGGCAGGCAAGATTTGCGACGGTAAAAGAATAGTTTACCTGAGCCGGCTCCCTACGTCAAGAGCGGTGCCAACTTAATATCTACGCCGGCGAGGGCGATTTGGATCAGAGGGTTACGCGTCAGGATACATAAATTCGGGCATCCGGCGGACAGTTCCGCCTGCGGTGAAAATATTAACGGTCATGCCTGCGGGGGGTCCTTGACTCCGATATCATCTAACTGGCGAATCAAAACCGGAAGCTGTTTGGAGCACAAGAACCAAAGTCGTTCATAAAGGATTTCGCCATACTCGTGCGCGAGCACGTTTCTCAGGGCGATGATGGCTTTCCAGGGAATTTCGGGATGGGCGTCGCGGAAGGGCTGTGAAACGCATCTGGCGGCCTCTCCGATGATCTCCAGATTCCGCTCCACGGCGTTGCGGACCATACGGTCTTTGAGAAAATCCTCGAACTGCCTGTCGCGGGTGAACAGCAATGCCGCGCGGGCCGCGTCGAGCATATCCCATAGTCGTGCCGCATCTTCCTTGTTAAGCTGCATAAAGAACCTTATAAGTGCTTAATATTTCACGTTTTCGCCAGGGGTTTCGCAGCGCCTCTTTTTCGACCAAATCGACGGGCCGGCCGAAATGCACTTCAAGCTGGTCTTTCATTTCCATCAGGTCCCACAGGGTCCACGTCGCATCAGGCATAAAGGATACGAGAATATCAATATCGCTGTCGGGACGGAAATCATCTCGCAGAACAGAACCGAAAAGGGAAAGCTCCTTTACCTTCCATTTGAGACAGAATGGGCCGAGCATCTTTTCCGAAATATCTATGCCGTGGTAGTTCATCGCCTGATTCCTTTTGGGGTTAGTTTAACTTACTTCGATATTGTTTGTCCAGCCATATCATTCCACACATTGCAGGCGAAGTTTACGTGTCGGGATACATAAATTCGGGCATCCGGCGGATTTTGCCTTTGTCATCGACGCAGGCGAGGACGCTTTCGGCCTCGGCTAATAGTTCGCCGGTGGAAGGACGGATTAGCTTGTAAGAGTGCTCAACCTTGCTGGCGGTAACATTGGTGCAGATGGTTTCGAGATTGAGCTTTTCATCGTAAAAAGCGGGCCTGCGATATTTGATGCGCAGTTCGGCTATTACGAAAAAGACGCCCGCCGCTTCGAGGTCTTTGTAGGCCAGGCCATTGGCGCGAAGCAGTTCGGTTCGGCCCATCTCGAAATAGACCGGATAGACGCTGTGATGGACGACGCCGCCCTGGTCGGTCTCGCTGTATCGCGGCTGGATGATTATCGTGCAGGATTTAATCTTCGTATGGTCTGGGAAAGTCATCAAGTTATCGCCCTGAGTATTTTCGAAGCGGGCTCTGCGCTCCGCTACGTGTCATATATCGTATTTCGTAAAATCTGACGGACACAGAGAATACCAAAAACGGGGCAGGTTTGTCAAAATATTCAATTGACTTTTGGGTGTTATTATGGGAGATTTACACCTTCGTCATTTAATTGAACGGTAATTTATATTCCACGAAAGGATATACTATGAGAGTTAACCTGAAGCTGGTTTTGCTGGTGGTTTGTGTGTCGGCTGGTTTGGTTTTTGGAGCTGCCAAAGGCGCCAAGGACGTCAAGGTAGAACACAAGGACACAAAAGCAGAAGTCAAGGACGCTAACACGCCGGCCAAAGATGTAAAGCCCGAGGTCAAGCCGGCAGCACCGGAAGCGAAAGTTATGGTTGCGGAGCCGAACGCGAGCAAGGTTGCCGCGGAGAGCAACGGCATAGCAGCTACAGTCAACGGAATTGTCATTAAGGATACCGAGGTTGACGCGAAGGTAAGCGCTTATATGGAGAGGATGGCGGCCCAGATTCCGCCGAATATGGTCGAGCAGTATAAAACGCAAATTCGGGGTCAGGCGCTTGAAAGTATGATTGTAGAACAGCTTCTGGCTGAGCAGATAAAAAAAGCGGGCATTGATATCACGGAAAAAGACGTCAACGACAAGCTGAACGAAATCGTAGCTGCCCAGCCGGGTGGTATGACAATTGAGTCGTTCAAGGCGATGCTGGCCGCACAGGGCCAGTCGTTCGACGTGGTAAAAGGGCAGATTAAAAAGACGCTTGGTTATGAGAAACTTCTCGGTGCAGTCGAGGTTAATGACGCCGAGGCGAAGGCATTTTATAATGAAAACAAAGAAGATTTCAATACGCCCGAGCAGGTTCAGGCCAGTCATATACTGATAAAGGTTGCTCCGACAGCCACACCCGAGGAGAAGACAGCGGCCAGGGCGAAGATAGACGGATTGCTCAAACAGGTAAAGGCGGGCGGGGACTTCGCTGCGCTTGCGAAGGAGAATTCAGATTGCCCGTCGAAGGCCAAAGGCGGCGACCTCGGATTTTTCGATAAAAGCTCGATGGTCAAAGAGTTTGCCGATGCGGCGTTTGCGATGAAGGCAGGACAGGTAAGCGACGTGGTCGAGACGCAGTTCGGCTACCACATAATAAAGGTTACCGATCGCAAAGAGGGCGGCCTGACGCCATTCGACAAGGCAAAGACGGATATTGTAAAAACGCTTCAGGAGAAAAAGAAAGGCGAGATGTTCAGGCAGCTCATTGAGAAGGCAAAGGCGGGGGCCAAGATTGAGTATCCCCCCGGCAAAGAGCCACAGCCGAAAATGCCGATGATGCCGAGAGGTGCGAGACCAGGTATGCCGGCACCCCGGACAGGATCCGGGGCAACGGCGCCAGCGCCGAATTAAACCGGCTGATGTAAGCTTAAAATAAGCCGGGTTCCCGCATTGAATGGGAACCCGGCTTTTTTTATTTTGTCTTTTTACTTCTGTGGAATCTGTGGCTAAATAAAAAAAAAGGCACGGCCAAGGCCGCGCCTTTACTATACGCTATACGCTACCCGCTGAACGCTGTTCCTTTATTTCAGCAGTGATGCGGGGTTGAGATTGGCGGATTCGATATCCTTGAAGTATTTAACGGTGCCGTGTTTCAACTCGTCGGCGGCGTCTTCGTCGCAGACGATGATGCCCTTCGGGTGCAGCTGGAGTGCGCTGATTGTCCAGAGGTGATTGACGGCCCCTTCGATTGCGTGCCAGAGTGCGCGTGCCTTGTTGTGGCCGTTGACGAGAATCATAACTTCTTTTGAATCCATAACAGTCCCGACGCCAACGGTTAGGGCGGTTTTGGGAACTTTTTTCACGTCGTTGTCAAAGAAGCGTGAGTTGGCGATTATGGTGTCCTGCGTGAGGGTTTTGACGCGAGTGCGTGAAGCGAGCGACGAGCCGGGCTCATTGAAGGCGATGTGTCCGTCGGGGCCGATGCCGCCGACGAAAAGCTCGATGCCGCCCGCCTGCTTCATTTTTTTCTCATAGCGTTCGCATTCTGCTGCCAGGTCTTTTGCGTTGCCGTCTAAGATATTGACGTTTTCTTTTACGATGTCCAATTGGCCAAAAAAGTTGTTCCACATAAAAGAGTGGTAACTCTCGGGGTGGTCTTCAGCAATTTTAACGTATTCATCCATATTAAATGTAACGACGTTTTTGAAGCTGACTTTTTTGGCCTGGTTGAGCTTGATAAGCTCTTTGTACATACCGAGCGGCGACGAGCCGGTCGGCAGGCCCAGGACAAACGGCTTTGCTTTTGTCGGGCCGAACTCGTTGATTTTCTTTGCTACGTAGCCGGCGGCCCATTTCGAAACAAGGTCATAGTCCGGCTGAATGATAACTCTCATACGTTCCTCCTTTTTGGCATTGGGTTAGGATATTGGGTTAACGTTAACAGATTTTCTGCATTCGGCGAATAAGCTCCTCTGCGAGCTGGGTTTTTATTTCAATGTGCTGTTTGATTTCCTTGACGACGGAATTTGTCTCGAAGGTTCCGCGGACGCCGGCGAAGTCAGCGGCGCGGTCCGCGAGGTCGCCATCTATTCCGAAACCGATTTGCGCGGTAGCGGTAAATTCCTTTTTGGTGTCGGCCTGAAGGGTATTATCGAGTTCCACGACGGCGGATTTCCATTTGTTTGTCATATCAATAACATCCGCGGACGTAATTGCGTCGATGGTTTTCCCGAGCCGCTGCTGGAGGACGTTTGCCGCCCAGGCCCATTCGTATGCCGGGTAATTATCGTGTGCCGTGGTAAACGCCGCGGTTACCTGGTCGAGGGTACCCAGTGCGCCGGATTCGATGTCGTCGAGGATTTTATCGACGACGTTTTCAGGCGCGAGCATTCCAGCTATGTCAATCCACTTTCCCGTTCCGGTATCGGTTTCGGGTTTAAGGGCGGTGCGCAGTTGCTGAATGTTTGTGAACTGTTTGCCGTTAAGCCGGTGGATGAGGCAGTTGCCTAAGAATTTGTCGATGCCTATCTGGTAAAACCTTATGCCCCTGTCGAGGGCGTCGCTTTTAATTTTGACGCTGTGATAGGTGAAGTAGTCGCTTGCTTCGCCGCTGGTTGTTTTGAGGGTTCGCAGGATGTCACAGCCGTTGAGCATTTTCTGGATGGTGTAGGGACTCAGCAGCTTGAAGTTGATGAGGTCTAACTTTTTGGGGTCTTTTCTTTTGTCTCGTTTTGGCCATTTTCTGGCGTCGCGGAGGGTGCCGACGCTTCGCAGGTTGACGCCCGGCGCCAGAACGCTTTCGTCTTCGTGTTCGATGAGGTATGAGAAAGGCAAATCGGAGGTGTCGGAGTTGCGATAGTGCCTGCCCATAACGACGGTGAATGCGCCGACCTTCGCGGGCCAGAGCATATAGGAATCGCTTGCGGTTTTTGAGCCGCGTTCGACGATGCCCTGGTGGACGGGGCCAAGTTTATACATATGGTTGCTCTGGTTGGTTCCGGACCCGGCATTGAGGAAGCTGAAGAGGCCCGCGATTAGCAGGGTTGATTTGTGGTGGGTAACGGTATATGGGCCTGCGAAGATTGAGCAGGCCTCGCCGTGAAATCCGCCGCAGTTGGCGAAGAAGACGGAGTTTTCGGCGGAGTATTGTTTGGCGAGTTCGGTGGCCTGGCCCACGAAGCAGTTGGAGACGATGGCGCCGTCGCTGATTTTTGAGCCGGAGCAGGCGATGAAGTTATGGGCGAAAACGCCGGGTCCGATATAGACGGGGTCTTGTGGGCAACTGTTGATGGAGCCATTCTCGAGTCGGCTGGCGGCCTCGATTGTCGCGGCCGGGCCTATCCTGACGTTCTTGATAATTCTGCTGTTGAAGATTTTTGCGCCTGCTCCCACAAGGCCCATCGAGGAGGCGACAGAGGCAGCATACTGACTTATCAAAGCCCTCAATTTTTCGATGAGTTTTGGCCTATGGCGATACAGGGCAATCACGTATCCCAGTTGAGCCGAAAGGTTGTCATATATGGGGATTTCCCTGCCGCCCGCTTCGTTTATGACGACGACATCGGTACCATTGCCGAAGCTTGTCTGGCCGTCAAGCGCCAGCAGGTCAACGTTCTCGATAACGACATCGTCTTCGATTGTGTAGTTAGCGATGTAGCTCTTGACCTGATTAATATAAACGTTGTTACCAATATAGCAGTTGTGAATGGTGGCGTAGGATATGCCTGTAGGCCTGATAAGGCCGCCTTCAAAGCGGACGTCTTTCTGGAAGAGTCCGAGTCGGACATCGCCTGAAAAGCCGGTTGTTTTTACCCGTTCGGGGTTGAAACCATCGGCCACCTGCACTTTTGACCAGTCGGGACAGGTGCAGCCCTGCGAGGTCAGTTTGGAGATTTCAGCGGGTGTTAAGGGTCGCCATTTAGAAGCCATTTTCGCCTCTTTTTATTATTGGACTATATTTAGCGGCACGACCATACCGGACGTGCCTTCGCAACCGCGGTCGGCACCAGGCGAAAAGCCGGGCAATTGGCTGCGCAGCACAACCGCAACAAAGCTGATTGTTTAACAGCCGGCGGGGGTAAGGTCAAGTAATTTCCGTCTGTATCGAGATAGAAGTTGGAAAGGTCTGTTTTTGTTTCAATAATTTAATGAATTTGCGCATAAAAATTTATAGCTATGGGCCTGGAGGTGCCGATGAATCACTGTGTAGCCGACTGTATTTGTGGTGGTCGTTTTATTTTTGATTTTTTTCACGGGCAGAGAAATATGTCAAATCAGCCGCGAGTAACGAGAGTTTTGGTGGTGTTGC
>Ga0315297_10003554_pt1 | contig 10034 bp, 20 predicted proteins | sample YL17G15_0_MG_FD_203628 | JGI IMG/M metagenome (GOLD analysis project Ga0315297, IMG submission 203628) | Sediment microbial communities from Yellowstone Lake, YNP, Wyoming, USA - YL17G15_0 | ecosystem: Environmental > Aquatic > Freshwater > Lake > Sediment | place: USA: Wyoming | collected...
TGCTCTAGCAGAAGCGCATCTCGCTCAGCGTATACTGTTGCTAATTCTTTCCGCAGCTCATCAGCAACGTGTTTGTAGTACTCCATTCCCCTTTCGGCTGCTTTTAGCGTCACCATCAACTCCCCAAGGGAATCTTGAAGGCCCTGCACTACGCCAAACTCCCCGGGGTAGTCGTTCACTTCTCCTCCTCCCCGCTCAGGGCGCGGTTTGTCGGCCAGCCCGATGGTCCGATCTCCTCCCCACTCGCGTCATATCGAGTCGTGGAGTCTTTCGCAATTTGCGCCCGCAGCCGCTTCACCTCGTCCTCGATACCTTGAAGCCGCTGCGTCTCGATCACCAGTCGTTCCAGAAGCAGCTTGAGCGCCCCCCAGGCACCTCCTTCCGGCCACTTCTCAAGCTGAGCCACCTCGGCAAGCGCGGCGGTCAACTCGCGGCGCAGAAGCGACAACCGTATGCTCCAGTCGTCGCACGCAGCGCGTGACCAGGGGATCTGTGGTGTCTCGCTCACTTCTCCCCCTCCCCACGCAGGGCGGCGTCAAGAATCGCATCTGCGGTCTTCTCGTCCCGCATCTCATGAACGATCAGCAGCCTATGGGCAAAGGCCCGCAGCCGCGCCACCTCGACCTCGGCGGCTCGACAAGTCTCTATCCACGCATCACAATTGCAAGGTGTCCCGTATTCTTTACGCTGCAACTCTGCGAGTTGAGCTTCGGCCTTCTCGGCTCTCGCTTCCTGTTCCAGTGCGTCCCGGTTCTCAGCTAAGAACTTCTCGTGCTCTGCGATGGCCGTTTCACGCAGCCACTCTACCTCGGCCTCGGCCTCCTGGGCGCGGATCTGTGCGGATCTACGCCCCGCATCCTCTCCTCGCCATTTGATCTCCAGCCGCTCCACTTCGGCCTCCAGCAACTTGTGCTGCTCGCTGATGCAAAGCCTGCCGCCGAGAGATACAGCCAACGCAATGTCCCGCTCACCACGCAGCCGCTCCACCTCGGCCTCGACTCGCTCGGCGCGCCAGAACTGTGCGCTGATCGTGTCCAGTGCTTCGCTCACTTCTCCTCCTCTCCGCAGGGCCACTGGGCGCGGCAGAAACTGCAGTAGTCACTGGTAGGGTGCTGCATGTGCTCCTCCTTCGGCTTGGCGCGTAGGGCGGGAGGAGGATCGATCACTTGCTCTGCTGGGGCACCATGCTGAACAAACTTCACGAAGCCCTTGTCCGCGCCGACCGAATCGGTACGGCTTGCCCATAGAGCCCTCGTGCGCTCCGCAGCGGCCGCATCCTCAACATCCTCTGCGGGGGCGCTCTCGCGGGCGTCGAGGGCGGTGCATCGACAGTCCACCCCGTGCACTTGGCCGTCGCGCTCACATATGAAGTGCCAGCCCATGACGCCTCTCTGGTACTCCAGCTCAGTTTCAGCCCTCTCACCCCTTGCCCGATAGGATTTGAGCACCAGAGGCACTACTACATCAAGCCTGTCTCTATCTTTGGGAGAGCCTATAGCCCATGCTAGAGTATCTTTAAGCTTTTTCAGTTCAAGTTCCAGCTCATCTATCCGTTTAGTGGCTTCATCTAAGCTCTTTAGAAGTGGATGTGGGCGTTCAAGCATTTTCTCCTCCATTCCAAAGGGGATAAGTTTCCCCTTCCTCTACGCTGAGAAAGCCCCTCTCTACGGCATACTTTCTTTCCCAAGTCTTAAGTGGCCGCTTAGCTGCTATTGCGTGCTTAAGGCATAAGGTTTTAACCCAGCCATCGCCAAAGCGTCTACCATTATCTCCGCACTCTTCACATGTTTGACCAGAGCGCTCCTCAGCCATGTCTACTACATCAAAGGCAATGTCTGAGTTAAGCCCCGAGCAGTCATTGATGAAGTAGAAGCGGAGGGTGCCATACTTTTCTTTAACTTGTTCCAACCCACCGCCCCAACCCAGATGGAAGAGCTTCTCAGTTAGCTTAAGGAGTAGCTTTTCCCAGCCCGGACCTACACAGTGCTTATACATCTCCTCGGGAGTTTCAAAGACGGGTTCTCTCCCCACCCAATGGGGCTGGACATATACTGTTCCTTCAGGCTGATTCGGTAGGCGCATAAGGCGTTTCTCCTAAAAAGTAAACCTTCTTCAAGGCTTTCCATTCTTCTGGGCTAATCCCATCTATACATTCAACTTCTTCTGCTCGGAAGGGATCAAATTCTCGGGTGCAATGTCTCCGCCAGCTAGGACCACCATAACGCTTGAGCATTTGTTCAAGCGTGCGGTTTTTCCACCTAGGGGAAAAAGGTGCTCTATCTGGTGGTCTGCTATCTCTCCAACTACTTTCTTCTAATTCTTCCTCTTCCATTCCCAAGAGGGCATCATCATAGGCGTTTTTAAGAGTTGCGACTGAAGAAGGCCACCTATCATGTTGGATGCCATAGGAAATGCAGCAAATAGGCAGTTGAACTACTGTGCAGAGATCAATATGGGTGAAAGTTCCCTCTTTTTCTATCTGCTTCACAATCCTTCGAGGAGGTTGTCTAGTGATTCCGGCGTAGGCAAAGGGGCTTAGGCCACTACGGTAAAGAGTCTTAGCCCAGTAAAAGCCGATTCGGGTAAGGGGATGAGCTAGAAGCTGATCAAGCACCACGGGATAAACAGTATATCCTTCAGTTTTTCCCGGCTTTAGCAAAGCCTTTTTCAGCTTCTCCCGGTTCTCCTCTGTGGGCTCAAACTTCAGGAAGCTCATCTTTTTCCTCCTCTAAAACTTCAATTAGTTCTTCCACAGACCAAGCTTTTTCTTCTTCAAGAGCTTCTCTGAGCAAGTTCTTATGGCCGCCCTTTTCCGCTGGCCTAGGTTCTTTCTCATGCTTTAGAGACTTAACTTCTTTAAGATCCTTAAACGTCTTGCCAAATTTGGTCATTTTAGGCGCAGTTATTACAGCGACAAGCTATCCAAGGCTTCTTAGCAGATGTAGGGGGAGTAGCTTGAATTGTCGCTAGCTCATCAGGAAAGGGAGTCAACTCCTCGTTAGTAGTTGGTCTCATAGCATGAAAGGTAGCATCAAAGGGCTCAATGGGATCAGTTCTAGGAACACGACTCGACCGCCAAGCGAATCCAGTTGCATCCCTATGGTCGAGAAATTCTAAATCTTCTCTAGAACAAGTAACAAAATCGCCATTGGGGGGGACAATTATTGGTGGGCCGGGATCCCTGAATTCAGGAGCGTGCCAGCCGTTTCCGATATGGGTACATACAGCGAATAGCTGAGATTCTGTTAATTGGGAAGCTGTGCCAAGTCTGCACCACGGGCATTCCCCATTAAGGCTCCAATGAAGCACCCCATAGATTTCTAAACAGTTGAAATTATGTTGACAACAGGTTCCATGTATCATGCTGCTTCTCTGCGCTCCCAGAAGGCTTGAAGGTATTTTGAGAGTGTCCCACTTTCCAGCCCGGGACAAGTATTAACTTCTAGAACCCAAACTCCCCTAGCAGCTTGGTGCAAGATATCTACGGCTCCAAAGTCTAGTTCAAGAGCTGCCATAGCTTCTCTTCCCTCTTCAATTACTTGTGGAGGCGCTCCCCCGATGTAGGAGATCTTCCAGCCTAGACGATGACTCCTAACCCATGGATGATAAGGCTTCTTCCTAGGAATCTTAATGCCGCTCCTAAGCAAGCGCATGTTTCCAGCAGCAGTGCGAAAGAAGTGGAGGCGCCACTCATCATCCGCAGGGATATATTCGGTCCAGAAATCACTTTCCTCTTCTCTGGTGAAATCCCTGCCTTGCTGATGAAACCTGCTACGACTGAGCTTACAAATTGGCGTCTTTGTTAGGCTATATTCTGGAATACTTACTCCCTTCATATCCAGTCTAATGAGTTGAGCCAGCTTATCCGTGCGGCTCTTTTCATTCAAGACGTGAAAATCAGGATGTTCAGCTATGGCGCCAGTCCAATTGACCAGGAATGGATAATCTGGTCCTAGCTCCTCATCCAATTCAGTGCCAGTCTTGGAGTACTGATTCATTAGGACTTGCATTTTATCCTTCCTTTACCTCTCAGTCTCAGGGTAATTCGTCATAGTCATCTGCTTCTTCTACTTCTTCCTCATAGGGCTCATCTTGTTCTTCATCTTCATGCGGCCTTGCGAGGATCTCATTCTGAGTTTCTGGATCCAAATCCAGCTGAGCGTCATCAAGGAATCTAGTACGATTAACATTCGGCATGAAGGCTCGAAGAGCTACGCTATTCTGTACGAAAGCAGTTTCCTCTTGCCGAATTACCCTAGCTCGTACTGCAGAAACCGCTGCCACATAACAGATTAGCCAGTTATTGAAGTTCTCTGTTGTCGCAATCAAATTGTAATCATGATCAATGACCAAGATTGGGGTCTTTATAAGCCCCATTTCCAGCTTCCGAACTGCTTCTCGAATCTCAGGAGAAATATTTGTTAACGGATAACCTCGTAGGGCAGCAATCTCTCCGAGAGGAATAACTAGATGTGTTTGCTTAGATTCCGGCAGCAAGCTTCGCACTAGTTTGCTCTCCTTGAAGTTCGATGATTAGCTTAGAGAGTTCATCAATCGTCCAGACGTTAAAGCTCTCTTGAGATGCACTAGCATGCGCTGTGATGACTTTAACATCGGAGGAGTTGATAGTGCGAGAAGAGTAATCATCCATGTCATTGTCGATTTCCCAGCCAGCCCTGTGCATTCCCGGCCCCGTATAAACCTTGCTAATGTATGTGGGCGAGGTGGAAATGCTCTGAGAGAAGCCAGTCTTGTGAATCCAGCCACTTCCGTAGAGAGTAATATGATCTTCGGCCATATCATATTCCTCTCCCTCTAACGTATTCGTATCTGCGTGCATGAGGACTACGCGGGAAGACTTAATAACGAAGTCTAGCACTCCGGGACCTTTGAGATAAGTAAGCCATGCTAGTGCTCTGGTGTCACTCCATGGGCCATCAGGGAAGCGCTCAGTAGATGGAAGGCCCACATTCATCACGAGGTCATCCCAGTTATGGAGATGGCCATTATGGAAGAGGACTTCCGGGGCGGCACCAGCTTCCCACAAGGGAACTCCTTGCACTGTTGGGAAGGGATGAGTTAATCCAGCAATAGTTCCACCTACACTAGCAGTTCTAAAATGGATGATGAGAGGGAAAGGGATCTTTTCCTCAAGGATGAATTTCTTAACGGCTTCATCATCTTTTAGGCCTTTTTGCCAATGAACAGCTAGGTTTTTGGGACTTTTCGGATCCGGAGCTAGCCATGAGATTCCAGCCCCATCATCATTTCGAGAATGTCCCCTAGCCAGTTCAGCATCATCAGGCAGGATGGAATTGCAGACATAAATCACGCACATTTTCTTCTTTTATCCCTTCAGCTCTGATGCTGAACGCTTTACACTTAGATGTTGGATTTGATCTAAGTATTGATTGATATGGTCTAGGTAGACAGTTGCAAATCTTAGTGCGACTTGGCTATCGCGGAAAGTAGGTAATGCTCTAAATTCCATCGTGCCATGCACGCCCCAAGAGAAGTTCAAGTAGCCATACCTTATGTAATTGCTAGGCCCTTTTGTCCTAAGTCCCATCTGAGCGCCGGGATTAAAGTCAAGCTTGCAGAATGAATTAAGGCCATCCATCCTCTGCCAGAAGATGTGCTTAGAAGGTAAGCCTACTACTTTGCCTAACTCATTCATCCTATCCCTTAAGCCAAAAAGAAAATCCTTCGCGCTAAGCAAAGTGTAATCCTTTAAGCTCTTAGTTGAGACATGGATATGGAAGCCACATGTCCTGTTGGTTCGGTTAGGAGGTGCAGCGTTAGGCCAATGCTCGTAAAGCCAGAGAGGCCAATCAGGATTGGTGTAGTCAAAGGGTGGAGAGACTAACTCACCGATATGGGTAGCTTGGATTCTCCTTGATGAGCCTATCTGTTGACCATTAATCGAATGATCTTGCACTAGGCTGATATCAAGGAAGGGGCTGATTCCCGTCTTTCCATCCCATCCGCCCTCGACTTCAAAACCGATCTTGTCAATGTAGTTATTCATTAACTACCTCACTAAGAGTGGCGCTGAACTTGCCAGACCTTAGATGCTTGAGATACATATCCCTGATGTCATCTATGGAGGTGGTGAAGAAGTCTTCCAAATTATTCAGGCTGAGAGGCTCTGGAACGAGAAGTTCCCACCCAGCCTCAAGATCCCCATGGAAGATCCACACCATGTTAGGCTGGCCGTCTAAAAAGAGTCCGGCTCTTGCAGAGTAGTTAAGCTGTTCAGAGCGAGTCCCCCCACTCTGCTCAATGACTTGGGTGGGAATAGCAAAAGTTGCATTAACCCAAGACTTGCTCAGGTTTGCCTTACTGATCTTCTGCTTATCTTCTAAGGACTTGAACCATGCTCCGAACTTCTTACTCTTAGCTCGGATAAGAGTTCCCGCTGCAACTGACTCTACTTCAAACAGATCAAAGTAGACGTCATCTGATTTAACTTCCACAGTTAGCGTCTGTTTTAGTTGCATCTGGTTTCTCCTTTTCTAGCGGACCAACATATCCGGCTTTGGAACACTTCGAGATTCTTTTAACATAGTTGTTAAGGAGCGTCTGGAGTAGAAGTCCTTCATGCTCAGCACAAAGATAGATGTAGAACTCGGTTAGCTCTAGCTGAAGAACTAACTCCTTAGGTGGTGTGACATCTGCTTCATCTGAACAGATAGCACAAGCTTCCCCATCTTCTCTCTTTACGCGCTTGAGTGAGCAGACTTGTGCTACTGGATCTTCTTCTTCTTCTTCAAGCTGCTTGGCGTAATCCGCTTCTGCGTCCTTAAATGCTTTAGACTCCAATTGAGACGCGGTTAGCATTCTGCTGCTCCATGAATTTTCTGTTATTCCATCTGCTAAGCCATTCAGAGAAACCAACATGGGCGTCACCAAGAGCGAGATCATTGTAAATCCCGGCGTCCTTGAAGTCGCCCCGAAGATTAGCTTCCCGGAAAAGCTTAAACATATGAAGATTAGTTTCGGCAGAATAAGAGAATTTCATGTTATAGCTGTTACCGAATTCTCTAAGGAAGTCCATAGCATGAACCATCATGGCATCTAGAGCCTTCTCATCCCCCGTGTTAATCGCAAGGCGGATATCATCCTCCCACGCAGGATCATATTTCTGCCACCACCTATTCAAGATCTCTTCGTTGCCGAAACCGAATTTCCAGATGCCTAGGAACAGTGATGCAACTGCGGTATGATCCCAGAGACGAGAAGAAAGGACGCGGTATTCGAGGCCCTTTGTAACTTCGGAGTAGTTCTGGAACCTGAATTCCCCCGCTTGCCCATAGAGCTTCCTGCGCTTGAATTCCAACTCATCTCTAAAGATGTAAGTGAAAGGAACTCCGATGAGCAGATCTGCTAGGCGAATGAACGGCCCCCAGTGAGTATCTGGCGGAACAGTTTTGGGATAGAAGCTCATATGTAGGTGTGAGCCGGAAGTGCGGAAGAAAGTCTTGAGAGGATCCACACTTACAGTCTTCTCTCTCTCCTCATATGCGTCGAGAGAAGGAGAGCAACCTAGCACTTTTAGATCTTCCGGGAAGGAGTTCATCAGCTTCTGAGAGACTTCCACCCAAGGACGTGAGGTGTAAGTTCGCTCTTTAGAAACGCGACTCCACGGCTCAGAGAGAAGCAGGGCATATCTAACGCCGTTGAAGAGAAAAGCGCGGCAGTTGGTGGGATTAGTGTTCACTTCCACAGCCAGCCCATCTCTGAAGATTAGAGGCGTTTTGCTGTCAGTGTATGTGAAAGGCCTAGAGTTGTACTTCTTCTTAAGCCTCACATAGGAGATATCCCCTAGGATATGCTTTGCTTGGTTTGTCTGGCAGATCTTCTTTGCAATATCCCTAGGCTCGAAATACTTATAGCTCGGGATAACTTCTTGCTTAATGGGATTCCACAAGAAGAATTCAGAGTCTTGTCCTAGTTGATATAGAGAGTGGTTGAAGCGAATTTTAGCTTTCTCAGCCATTGACTTTCTTTTCCTCGTGACGACTGGGATGGTTGTAGTTGTATGGATACCACTTAGCAGGAATCTTGTTGAGCTTCATTTCATCCATGAACGCTGCTCCTGCTGCCATGATAGGACAATAGACGATTACAAGTTTGACTTTACCAAGCTTGTGTGCTTGAACAATGTCATTTACGGATGCGAGATGTCTGTCCCAAGAGCCTAAGTAGAGGCTTAGAAAGACAACATCCCATACTTGTTCTTCTACTGCCTTAGCTAGGGCTGCTTCGGTTCGGACAATAGAGAGGGAGTAGTTTCTCCCACTGAGGAGGAATCCATTAGCCCTGTCTACTACGGCGTCAGCTATTAAAGCTTTGAAGAGAGTGGGGGGATTAACCTGCGTATCCATTTTCCCACTCATTAGCAATTTCTTCTGCTTCTTCTGCTGCCTCTTTAGCTTGAATAACTCCGTGAACTTGTGCAGCCACGCCTTTAATCTTAGCAAGACGTTCCTGACTCTTCTCAAGCTCAGCTACCCAGACTAAGCCGCCACCATCCTTGATGTGCTTAGCCAAGCTTTGTTGAAGTTTCTTTTCATCGAATTCAAGCCTGCCGAGATCAAAGAAAGCTCTACGTAACACAATAGCTTCACTGTCTTCCAGCAGGATCAAAGGGTCATCGTCGCGGGAATTAGAGATACTCTGCATCAATGGGCTCTTTCCAATCAATTCGGCGGATGACGTAGGTTAGACCATGATGGACTAGGAGCCTAGCAATGCGTTGTGCTTCTTCCACACTAAGATTCGGTGGAGTGCTTAGGACAACTGCCCTATTGCCTAGGAAGATCTCTAGTTCAACACTGCAGTTATCCATTAGAATCCTTCTTGTTCAGCGCAGAGATAAGCTCTTTTACGAGCTTCTCATCCTCTGGCCTTTTAAAGATGGAATGGATATAGATGAATACCTTAATGGATTCACCTAAGAGAAGCGTCATGTAGTAAAGCCCAATCACAGAGGTAAGGAAGATTAGGCTTCTTGTAAGTTGTTCAGACATAAAGGATTACCCTCCTTAGCTTAGCTTTGGAAATGAGCGCCATGCAAACGGGGCATGGAGCGCCATTGCCGAGGAGCTGGGTCTTTCTTCGAATCATTAGAGTGTAAAGGGTTGCGCCCTTAGTGCGGCCAAAGCAGGAGTAAAGGGCATTCGCTTCCGCGTGATGCCCCTCGGTGTTGACACCGAAACCAATGATGGACTTCCCTTTGGCAACCAGAGCAGCATGCATGTAGCGATGATGCTTGCTCTGTTTCGCAAGGGCATAGAGGTGGGATTTAAAGCGCATTCTTTACGGCTTCAATCATCTCCTTGTTAAGAGCTGCGGAGATGTTAAAGAGGGTTCGGATCTCGTCGTTGTGTTCTTCTGGTTGGATGGCTTCGATAGAAAGGGGCCAACCGCCTTTGAGGGGCTCAAAGCGCCTAACTAGTACCCAGAGCACATCATTAGACCAACCGGAGCCTTTTGCGTGCTCTCCCCAAGCTGTGAGGATTTCGTCCTTTGGGTGTAGCATAGTTACTTACTCATGAGGTATGAACTGTGGATCTGCACCCAAGTTAAGGATGCAGTTCTGAAGCAGCTGGTCATGGTTAGGCGAAACGCTATGACAAACTTCATGAGCAGCTATGTCAGTTAGGTTATTAAAAGTGGTACTTTCCCTGTTCACGAACTCCTGCCAGAAATAGATCGCGGATGGGGTGTACCATGCGGCGGCAAAGCATCCATTGGGAGCATCCAAAGGGCAGCCTTGAACTCCGGCAGCTACCTTGTATGCTTCAGGCGTGATTACTCCCTTGATGTCTTTATGGAGCATTTTGCTAAATCGTGCAACTTCGCTGATGGCAAAAAGCTCCTTAGGAGTCTCTGCACTTAGCGTGATTGGATTAGCAAGGCCGCATCCTACAAAGAGAAGAGGGTAGAGCCAACAAAAAAGCTTCTTCATCTGAGTCTCCTTTAAGCCTCATCAGCACCCACTTGATGGGTGGACACGCCCCCTAAGGGGC
>Ga0315297_10003558_pt1 | contig 10031 bp, 9 predicted proteins | sample YL17G15_0_MG_FD_203628 | JGI IMG/M metagenome (GOLD analysis project Ga0315297, IMG submission 203628) | Sediment microbial communities from Yellowstone Lake, YNP, Wyoming, USA - YL17G15_0 | ecosystem: Environmental > Aquatic > Freshwater > Lake > Sediment | place: USA: Wyoming | collected...
TGCACGAAGCGGGCATCGGGTGGCGGGTCGACCGCCATGGCCACGTCCAGGCGGTGGGCGAGCAAGGCCTCGAGGAGCTCGTCGGAGTCGCGATAGAGGATCTTGGGCCGAACCATGGGGTGGTGGTCCCGGATGCCGAGCAGGACCCGGGGCAGGAAATAGGTCCCGACGCACTTGACGGTGCCGATCCGGACCTCGCCGGTGACGCCCCCGGCCTTCTCCCGCACCGCCCGGTGGGCCTCTCGAACCGCGGAGATGATCTGGTGGGCGCGCCCGAGCAGGGCGGTCCCGGCCTCGGTCGGGGTGATGCCCCCCTTGCCGCGGTGGAAGACCTGGACCCCGAGTTCCTCCTCGAGCCGCCGGATCTGGTAGGAGAGGGCGGGCTGGGTGATCCCCAGGCGAGCCGTGGCCCGCTTGAACCCGCCTTCCTCCAGGACGGCGATGAAGCACTGCAGCTGGTGAAGCTCCACGGTGTATGGCTCCCGACCCCGCTCCCCTGCATCGACCGAGGCAGTCTAGCAGCCGAAGGTGGCCCGCGGACACGGACGGCCGGCCCTGCCCGCGAGGATCAATGCGCTTTATCGCCTCGTTCCAAACGTTGGGGATTGACGCATATCACCCGCTTGGGCGCAACATGGCACCATTCTGTTCACTGGAAGGCCGTCCTCGTTCCCCCGGGAACCCCCATGACCGATCGCAAGACGCCGCTGCTCGACGATCTCGAGAAGGGCCCCTGGCCCAGCTTCGTGAAGGAGATCAAGAAGAGCGCCGCCAACCCGATGGCGCGCGACCTCCTCGGCCTGGTCGAGCGATCCTACGAGGAGAAGGTCGGCCACTGGAAGCACGGCGGCCTGGTGGGCGTGAAGGGCTACGGCGGCGGCGTCATCGGCCGGTACAACGACCTGCCCGAGGAGTTCCCGGCGGTGGCCGAGTTTCACACGATTCGGGTCAACCAGCCCTCCGGCTGGTTCTACACCTCGGAGGCGCTGCGCACGCTCTGCGACATCTGGGAGCGCCACGGTTCGGGCCTCACCAACATGCACGGCTCGACGGGAGACATCATCTTCCTGGGCACCAAGACCGCCGAACTCGAGCCCACCTTCACAGAGCTCACCCAGGCCGGGTTCGACCTGGGCGGCTCCGGCTCCGACATGCGCACCCCCAGCTGCTGCGTGGGCGAGGCGCGCTGCGAGTGGGCCTGCTACGACACCATGGCTTTCACCCACGACATCACCCAGGCCTACCAGGACGAGCTCCACCGGCCGGGCTTCCCCTACAAGTTCAAGATCAAGGCGGCCGGCTGCCCCAACGATTGCGTGGCCTCGGTGGCTCGCTCCGACCTGGCGCTCATCGGCACCTGGCGCGACGCCATCCGCATCGACGCCAAGGCCGTCGGCGAGTACGCCAGGAGCGGCACCCTCGACATCGCCCGCGACGTCGTCGAGCGCTGCCCGACCCGGTGCATGTCCTGGAACGGAACCGCCGTCGCCATCGACGATGCCAACTGCGTGAAGTGCATGCACTGCATCAACGCCATGCCCAAGGCGCTCAGGCCCGGCCTGGACCGGGGCGCCACCATCCTCATCGGCGCCAAGGCACCCATCGTCGAGGGCGCCCTGCTCGCCTCGGTGCTGGTCCCCTTCGTCAAGATGGAGTCCCCCTACACCGACATCAAGGAATTGCTGGCCGCCATCTGGGACATCTGGTCGGAGCACGGCAAGAACCGGGAGCGGATCGGCGAGTTCATCCAGCGCATCGGCCTGGGGAACTTCCTGGAGCAGATCGGGCTCGATCCCGCGCCGGAGATGGTGTCCCAGCCTCGGACCAACCCGTACATCTTCTACGACATGAAGTAGGGAGGAGAACGCGCCATGGCCACCGAGGTTGCCAAGCGGAAGACCGACATCGGGCCGCCGCACTACGAGAAGTTCCTGCCGCCCATCATCAAGGCCAATTACGGAAAGTGGAAGTACCACGAGATTCCGCGGCCCGGGGTGCTGGTGCACGTCGCCGAGTCCGGCGACCGGCTCATCTCGGTGCGGGCCGCCACCCCGCGGCTCATGAGCATCGAGACCCTGCGGCTCTTCGCCACCATCGCCGACGAGTACTGTGGCGGGTACCTGCGCTTCACCAGCCGCAACAACGTCGAGTTCCTCCTCACCGAGGCCGGCAAGGTCGAGCCCCTGATCGCACGGCTCCAGAAGGAGGGCTACCCGGTCGGCGGCACCGGCCCGGGCATCACCAACATCGTCCACACCCAGGGCTGGGTGCACTGCCACTCGGCGGCCTCCGACGCCTCGGGGGTGGTGAAGTCGCTCATGGACGAGCTCTTCCCGCACTTCGAGAACATGGACCTCCCGGCCAAGGTCCGAGTGGCCTTCGCCTGCTGCCTCAACATGTGCGGCGCCGTGCACTGCTCCGACATCGCGGTCCTGGCCGTCCACCGGAAGCCGCCCAAGATCAACCACGAGCGGGTCCCGAAGCAGTGCGAGATCCCGAGCACGGTCGCAGCCTGCCCCACCGGAGCGGTGCGTCCGGCCCTGGTGAACGGGAAGCAGTCGGTCTCGGTCATCGAGGAGCAATGCATGTTCTGCGGCAACTGCTTCACGGTCTGTCCGTCGATGACCATGGCCGACCCCGAGAACGACGGCATCTCGATCTGGGTGGGCGGCAAGGTCTCGAACGCCCGGCGCGAGCCCATGTTCTCCAAGCTGGCCATCCCCTACCTGCCCAACAACCCGCCGCGCTGGCCCGAGGTGGTGGAGGCCGTCAAGAACCTGGTCGACGTCTACGCCAAGGGCGCGCGCCCCTTCGAGCGCATGGGGGAGTGGATCGAGCGCATCGGCTGGCCGAAGTTCTTCAAGCTCACCGGGATCGAGTTCACCAAGTACCACATCGACGACTTCCGGCACGCCGGCGAGAGCTACAAGCGCTCGACGCACCTCCGGCACTCGTCCGACGGCTAGGAGGAAGCCATGGCCGCCCCCACCGCAGAGGCCGTCGCCGACGCGATGTACGCGCTGGTGAAGGAGTACGCCGGCAAGAAGAACCTCAAGGCCACCGACCTCACCAAGGCCATGGCCGAGAAGTTCGGCGAGGAATGCGACAAGCAGCTCTGCAAGGATGCCATCCGCATCCTGATGGAGAGCGAGAAGACGACCTACTCCTACGTGGGCGGCAGCTACGTGGTCCTCAACCCCGCCTACCAGGGCGGCTAGGCCGGAACCCGCCTCCACCGGAGCGCTCCACCCATGGGCCTGCTCAAGAAGACCGACAAGGTGAAGCCGCTCCAGGTGGTCAACCGCGGCGGCAGCGGCGGCTCGGTCTCGGCGCTGCGCCCGCAGCAGAACACCAAGAGTGCGCCCTGCCTGACCGAGTGCCCGTCGGGGAACGACGTGCGCGGCTGGCTCAACACCATCTCCCAGCACACCAAGATGGGCCAGGCGCTCGACGACGCCCTCGACGCGGCCTTCGCGCAGCTCGCGGCCACCAACCCCATCCCCGCGATCCTGGGGCGGGTCTGCCCCCATCCCTGCGAGACCGGCTGCAACCGCAAGGACAAGGACGAGGCCGTGAGCATCAACTCGGTCGAGCGCTTTCTGGGCGACTGGGCCATCGAGCGCAAGCTTCCCCTGCCCAGGCTGGCGGCTCCCGGGAGCCGCTCCGAGAAGATCGCGGTGGTCGGGGCCGGGCCCGCGGGGCTCTCCTGCGCCTACCAGCTGGCCCGGCGCGGCTACCGGGTCACGGTCTTCGAGAGCCTGCCCGAGGCCGGCGGCATGCTCCGCTACGGAATCCCCGACTACCGCCTGCCCCGCGACGTGATCGCGGCGGAGGTCGGCCGGCTGGCCGCGCTGGGCGTCGATCTCCGCTGCGGCACCTCGGTCGGCAGCGACGTCGGCTTCGATTCCCTGCGAGTCGACTTCGACGCGGTCTTCCTCGCCATCGGCGCGCACCAGGGAAAGAAGATCAAGGTGGAGGGCGAGGAAGGGCCGGGCGTCTACACCGGGACAGGCTTCCTGCGCCAGGTGGCGATGGGGAAGCCTCCGCCCATCGGCAAGCGGGTGGCGGTGATCGGCGGGGGCGACACCGCCATCGACGCGGCCCGCGTCTGCCTGCGGCTCCCCACCGACGCCGCCGACGTGGCCAAGCAGCTGGGCTCCCAGGTGACCCTCTTCTACCGCCGGACCCGCGCCGAGATGCCGGCCATCCAGGAGGAGGTGGTCGCCGCGGCCGAGGAGGACGTCCAGATCGAGTTCCTGGCCGCCCCGGCCCGGATCGTGCGCGACGCCACCGGCCAGGTGACCCGCCTGGTCGTCGAGCGGATGAAGCTCGGCGAGCCCGACGCCTCGGGACGGCGCTCCCCGGTCCCCACCGGCGAGCTCTTCGAGCACGAGTGCGACACCGTCATCACCGCGGTGAGCCAGGAGCCAGACTTCAAGGCCCTGGGGGGCTCGCTCGGCGGCGTCCGCTGGCTGGAGGCAGACCGCTGGGGCGCCACCTCGATGCCCAGGGTCTGGACCGGCGGCGACAACGTCAACCTCGGCCTGGCGACCATCGCCGTGGGCCAGGGACGCACCGCGGCCGAGAGCATCGACGCCGCGCTGCGCGGTGAGCAGCCGCGCGAGGAGGCCAAGGTCACGCCCATTGACTCGACGCGCTTGAAGCTCGACTTCTACGAAGCGGCGCCGCGGACCCGGCGGCGCGCGCTCGACGCGGCCACCCGCCTGGCCGACCCCCACGCCGAGATCGACCAGGGCATCACCAAGGACCAGGTGCTGGAGGAATCCCGGCGCTGCATGTCCTGCGGCTTCTGCTTCGGGTGCGAGCGCTGCTGGATGTACTGCACACCCTCCTGCTTCTCGAAGGTGTCCGCTCCGATGCCCGGTACCTACTACAAGATCAAGCTGGATACCTGCGACGGCTGCAAGAAGTGCGCGGACGAGTGCCCCTCCGGATTCCTGGACATGAACTAGAGGTACCGAACGTGAACGGGTCCGCAATTCCCAGGATGGTGGTCGCCGGCCTGGCTGGCGACACCGGAAAGACCCTGGTGAGCCTGGGCCTGACTCGCGCCCTCACTCGCCGTGGATGGAAGGTGGCGCCCTTCAAGAAGGGGCCCGACTTCATCGACTCCGCCTGGCTGGGGGTGGCGGCCGGGAGGCCCGGGCGGAATCTCGACACCTGGCTCATGCAGCCGGAGACCATCGCCAGCAGCCTGTGGCGAGCCAGCCGGGGAGCCGACCTGGCCCTGGTGGAGGGAAACCGCGGCCTCTTCGACGGCGTGGATGCCAGGGGCTCGCACTCCACCGCCGAGCTCGCCAAGCTCATCGGCGCTCCGGTGCTGCTGGTCATCGACGCCACCAAGGCGACCCGCACCCTGGCGGCCCTGGTGCTGGGCTGCAGGACGCTCGACCCGGCGCTGGCCATCGCCGGCGTGATCCTGAACCGCGTCGGGACCAGCCGCCAGGAGGCGGTGGTTCGCAGGGCCATCGCCGACGATGCCGGGGTCGAGGTCCTGGGGGCGCTTCCGCGTCTCGAGGGCAAGCTCCTGCCCGGCCGCCACCTGGGCCTGCTCTGCCCCGCGGAGCATCCGGACCGCGAGGCGGCCCTGGACGCGCTGGCCGAGGTCACGGCCCGGACCGTGAACCTCGAATCGGTGTGCGCCCTCGCCTCCCAGGTGGCCGCGCTCCCAGGGGGTGAGGCGCCCGTCGCCGTGCCCGCCGCCGGGACCGCCGCGCCGCGGGTGCGCATCGGCGTGCTGCGCGACGCCGCCTTCTCCTTCTACTACCCGGAGAACCTCGAGGCCCTGCAGGCGGCCGGTGCCGAGCTGGTGGAGATCTCGCCTCTCGCCGACCGGGAGCTGCCCCGCATCGACGCCCTCTACGCCGGCGGAGGATTCCCCGAGGAGCACGCCGCCACCCTGTCCGCCAACCAGCCCCTGCGCGCCGCGCTGGCCGCAGCACTCTCGGCCGGGCTCCCCGCCTGGGCGGAGTGCGGCGGGCTCATGTACCTCTCGCAAGCCCTGGTACGTGACGGACGGGAGTACCCGATGGTGGGCGCGCTTCCGGTCGTGGTCGAGCACACCGGACGGCCCCAGGGGCACGGGTACATGGCCGCCACCGTCGACCGCGCCAATCCCTTCTTCCCGGTGGGAACCCGCCTGCTGGGCCACGAGTTCCACTACTCCCGGGTCGTCGGCACGCTCCGCCACGGCACCGCCCTCGCGGTGGAGCGCGGGTCCGGCCTGGGCCAGGGCCGCGATGGCCTGGTGGTGGGAAGGCTCTTCGCCACCTACATGCACCTGCACGCGCTCGGAACGCCGGGCTGGGCCCCTGGGCTGGTGCAGGCGGCGTTGGATTCCCATTCCTGGGCCCCGCGCCCGGCAACCCGTCACCTCGAGGGGCGGGGAAGCCCGCAAGGAGAACTGCATGTCGCTACTCAAGGTCGGTGACCTCGCCCTCGAACTGGACGAGGACGGATTCATCCAGGAGCCCGAGAAGTGGGACAAGGCGGTGGCGGTGGCGCTCGCCGAGACCGAGGGCGTCCAGGAGCTCGGCGAGAAGCACTGGAAGCTCGTCTACTACCTCCGCGACTACTACCAGAAGTTCGGCGTGGCGCCGATGATCCGCAAGGTCTGCAAGGACAACGAGATGAAGCTCACCGAGATCTACGAGCTCTTCCCGTCCGGCCCGGCCAAGGGCGCCTGCAAGGTCGCCGGTCTGCCCAAGCCCACCGGGTGCGTCTAGAGCCATCTCGACCGCGGCGGTGGCCATGACGCTTCGAGAAATCCTGATCGAGAGGCAGGCGGCGCTCTGCGGCCGCTGGATCGCCCTCATCCTCGAGGAGTATGGCGCTGGGACCGCGCTGCGCTGGCAGCGCGAGCTCGACCCCTTCGCCAATCCGGTGGGCCATGCCCTGCGGACGGCGGTGCCCCGGCTCTTCCAGGCCGTCACCGGGGAAGGAGAGCCGGATGAGGGCGCGGCCTCGGCGCTTGAAGAGATCATCCGCATCCGCTCCGTCCAGGAGCTGGCGCCGTCGAGCGCCGTCGCATTCGTCTTCCGGTTCCGCGACCTGGTCCGGGCCGAACTGGCGGCCGAGCTGGCCGCCGGGGACCACGGCGCCGCCCTGGCCGCGCTCGACGGCCGCATCGAGCGGATGGTGCTGCTGGCCTTCGACGTCTACGTGCGCCAGCGCGAGATCATCTTCCGGCTGCGCCAGGAGGAGCTGAAGCGAAGCGTGGCCTCGCTGCTGCGCCGCTGGAACGGCGAGGCGCTTCCCGGGCCCGAAAGCGCGAGGTGAGTCATGGGCATCCTGGCCTCTTTCCTGGCGGTGGTTGCGCTCCTCGCCCTGGCGCTGGCCGGCACCGGTGGCCTGGGCTGGAACGGGCTCTTCGGCACCGTCATCCCGTACGTGGCGGCGGTGGTGTTCCTCGGCGGGGTGGTGGCCCGGGTGCTGGGCTGGGCGCGGTCTCCGGTTCCCTTCTGCATCCCCACGACTTGTGGCCAGCAGAAGTCGCTGCCCTGGATCCGGCAGGCACGGATCGAGAACCCCTCGACCCCCGCCGGTGTGGTGGCCCGGATGGCGCTCGAGGTGCTCTGCTTCCGCTCGCTCTTCCGCAACACCACCGCCCGGCTCCAGGCCGGCCGGCTCTCCTTCCTCTCCAGCAAGTGGCTGTGGGCCGGCGCCATCGCCTTTCACTACGCGTTCCTGGTGATCCTGGTCCGCCACCTGCGGTTCTTCCTCGAGCCGGTTCCCGCCTTCCTGCTCGGGCTGGCCCGGGTGGACGCCTTCTTCCAGGTCGGGCTTCCCGAGGTGTTCGCCAGCACCCTGGTGTTCCTCGGGGCGCTGACCTTCCTCTTCCTGCGCCGGGTGGCCTCGCCGCCGCTGCGCTACATGTCGCTGGCCAGCGACTACTTCCCGCTCTTCCTGCTCCTGGCCATCGGGTTGACCGGGGCCTGGCTGCGCCACGTCGCCAAGGTCGACGTCCCGGCGGCCAAGGCCATGGTGATGGGGCTCCTGCACCTCGCACCGCGTTCCTCGGCCGGGCTGGGGGCGGCCTTCCACGCCCACCTGTTCCTGGTGTGCACGCTCCTCGCCTACCTGCCCTTCAGCAAGCTCATGCACATGGCCGGCGTCTTCTTCTCCCCCACTCGCAACCTCACCGCCAACAGCCGCGAGGTGCGCCACCTGAACCCCTGGAACCAGCCGGTCTCGGTGCACACCTACGCGGAGTACGAGGACGAGTTCCGCGACCGGATGCGCGAGGCCGGCCTGCCTCTGGAGAAGGAGGCCTGAGCATGGCCAAGGCCCCGAAGCCAGACGAGGTGGGGTTCTACCAGCCCGAGCAGCTGGTGCAGCTCGAATACCGGCGCACGCCCGCGCAGGACTGGATGAGCCAGCCGGTGGATTTCCGGCCCGGCAGCTTCATCTGGCCCGCCAAGCCCAAGAACCTCGAGTACATCGGCTTCCCGCACCCCCGGGACTGGTCGCCGGTCAGCCCGGACTGGAAGCTCCCGCCCGACTGGAAGGAGATCATCATCCAGGGGATCCGCGAGCGGCTCGACAAGTACCGCTCCTTCAAGGTGTTCATGGACATCTGCGTGCGCTGCGGCGCCTGCGCGGACAAGTGCCATTTCTACCTGGGCGGCGGCGACCCCAAGAACATGCCGGTGCTCCGGGCCGAGCTGCTGCGCTCCATCTACCGCAACGACTTCACGGCCGCCGGCAAGCTCCTGGGCCACTGGGTGGGGGCCCGGCCGCTCACCGCCGAGGTCATCAAGGAGTGGTTCTACTACTTCTACCAGTGCACCGAGTGCCGGCGCTGCTCGGTCTTCTGCCCGTTCGGCATCGACACCGCCGAGATCACGATGATGGCCCGCGAGCTCCTGCACCTGCTCGGCCTGGGCGTGAACTGGATCATGGAGCCGGTGGCCAACTGCCACCGCACCGGCAACCACCTCGGCATCCAGCCGCACGGCCTCAAGGACACGCTGGAGTTCTTCGCCGACGACATCCAGGAGGTCACCGGCGTCAAGGTCGAGGTCCCCATGAACCGGAAGGGGGCCGAGGTCCTCTTCGTCACCCCTTCCGGCGACTTCCTGGCCGACCCCGGGACCTACACCTGCATGGGCTACATGAGCCTCTTCCACGAGATCGGGCTCGACTACACCTTCAGTACCTATGCCTCCGAGGGTGGGAACTTCGGCCTCTTCACCTCCGCCGACATGATGAAGCGGCTCAACGCCAAGATCTACGCGGAGGCCAAGAGACTCGGGGTGAAGTGGATCCTGGGCGGCGAGTGCGGCCACATGTGGCGGGTGCTGCACCAGTACATGGACACCATGAACGGGCCGGCCGACCACCTCGAGGTACCGGTCTCGCCCATCACCGGCACCCGCTTCGAGCACGCCCGCTCCACCAAGATGATCCACATCATGGAGTTCACCGCCGACCTGATCCGGCACGGGAAGCTCAAGCTCGACCCGACCCGCAACGACGGGCGGCGGGTGACCTACCACGATTCCTGCAACCCCTCGCGGGCCATGGGGCTGCTGGAGGAGCCGCGCTACGTTCTGAAGAGCGTGTGCCGGGACTTCTTCGAGATGCCGGCCAACACCATCCGCGAGCAGACCTTCTGCTGCGGCGGCGGCGCCGGCCTGGGCACCGACGAGAACATGGAGATGCGGCTGCGCGGGGGCCTCCCGCGCGGCAATGCGGTGCGCCACGTCCAGCAGAAGCACGGCGTGAACCAGCTGGCGGCCATCTGCGCCATCGACCGGGCCACCCTCACGACGGTGTGCGACTTCTGGGCGCCCGGGGTCAAGGTCACCGGGGTCACCGAGCTGGTGGCCAACGCCCTGGTGATGAAGGGCGAGAAGGACCGCACCCTGAACTTCCGCAAGGAGCCGCTGCGCGGAGATCGACCGGAGGCCGGCCATGCATGACACCGGAAAGGTCGTGCTCGGGCTCGGCCTCTTCGCCGGGCTGGTCACCGGACCGGTCTGGTACGGGGCGGGCGGCGGGAAGGGCGA
>Ga0315297_10003559_pt1 | contig 10029 bp, 7 predicted proteins | sample YL17G15_0_MG_FD_203628 | JGI IMG/M metagenome (GOLD analysis project Ga0315297, IMG submission 203628) | Sediment microbial communities from Yellowstone Lake, YNP, Wyoming, USA - YL17G15_0 | ecosystem: Environmental > Aquatic > Freshwater > Lake > Sediment | place: USA: Wyoming | collected...
TTCCAGGCCTTTCAGGACCTTGATGCTTTCGGCCGTGTACTTGGTTTCTTTTCTGGGTTGGCTGCGGTCTTTGTCCGTTCCGACCGGTTCCGGTTCGACGGCCGGGGTTTGAGGGACGATTCCTTTTCCCAAGATATCAGACTGGCCCGGCGGCGCCGGCCGGCCGGCTGTTTTCTTGGCGGGTTTCAGGGCCATCGACCTCGATTTTTCTGGAGACTTGAGGGCGGGTTTGAGCGCTTTTTTCGCCGGCTGGGCCCGCTCTTTATTAGGCTTGTTTTTTACGGACTTCGCTTTTTTCATGATCTTCATTTCACTTTAAAAGACGGGCCTTTCGGTATGTCAAATCCCACTGACTTCAAATCAGTTTTAACGCGTTAATTATAGCTAAAAAGAGGCTTGGAGTAAAGAGAAAATCGCGCATATCTTGGGGAGGAGTCCTTTGCAATCCACCATATATTGAGCTATAATCCGTCTCCTAGGAGAACACATGGCGACCAACCTTCCGCCTCAATATTTCGAAGCTGAAAAGAAGCTCAAAACAGCCAAAACCCCCCAGGAAAAGGTTGAAATCTATGAAGAATTGATGGCCATTATTCCCAAGCACAAGGCGTCGGAAAAGCTCCAAGCCCAGCTTAAAACCAAAATCTCCCAGCTTAAATCCGCCATGGAAAAAAAGTCGGTCGTGGCCAGGCACGGCTCCTCCTACATCATCGAGAAGTCGGGCGCCGGACAGGTTGTTCTCCTCGGCCCTCCCAACTCCGGAAAAAGCTTGCTCATCAAGAGCTTAACGGGAGCCAACCCGGAAGTGGGAGACTATCCGTTCACAACGAAATCCCCGGCGCCGTTCATGATGAAATTCGAAAACATCCGCATCCAGCTCGTTGATACGCCGCCTCTTACGATTGACTATATGGAAACGGGGCTGGCCGAAGCCGCTAAAATTTCCGACGGAATCATAGTGGTCATCGACGTGGCCTCACCCGACGCAGCCTCGGACCTGGAGAATGTGATCCTGAAGCTTCGCGAAAAGAAAATCGAGCTCATTCCGACGGACCGCGAGGCGCCGGCGACCGTCCCGCCCTATCACAAGCGGACGATCATCGCGGCCAATAAATCCGACCTCGACCCGGACGGCGAACACCTGGCCGATGTCCGCACGCTGTTTCAAGGCGCGCCCGAAATCCTCCCCATGTCCTCAATCCGCAACGAACACACCGACAGCCTCAAGCAAAGAATCTTCCTCATGCTGAACATCATCCGCGTTTACAGCAAAGCTCCCGGCAAGAAGGCGGACAGGGACGAGCCATTCACTCTGAAAAGGGGAAGCACCGTTCAGGATATGGCCAGGGCCGTGCACAAGGATTTCGCCCAGAGCCTCAAATATGCCCGGCTGTGGAGGGAACACTCCGGCGCCTACCAGGGCAGCATGGTCAATCGCGATCAGGTCCTGGAAGACCAGGATACCGTCGAGCTGCACCTCTAATTCCGAATTCTTTTTTGCGGCTTTGCACTGCCCGACCCCGCACTCAAACCCTCCTTGACGCCTCCTGATCTCTCTAATATACTCCCTCACGATGGCTGGATGGGACGACCGAGCCGACACCGCGGCCGCAAACCGACTCCGCAGAAAAGGAAATTCTTATCAGGATCTTGAGCATAGAATCCATCGGATGAGAGGACCTCAGGGGGGCGGCCGAGGATAGAGATATGGGCTCTTGGAGCGAGTTGCCCCGGTCGCTGGAAAGAAGTGCAGCGGCGTTCATCCGGGCCGTCCGCCTCTACTTAAAGAACGGCTCGGTGAGGGCCTGGATCCATGGGATCTCTTATGCCCTTCGCCGTCTGGCGGGCCGGGCTGTTCCGCAGACGGCCTTCCTGGCCGTGACCTATCGCTGTCCGTGCCGTTGCCCGTTCTGCTATGCCGCCCTAGAGGGCCGCGACCGGGCCGAGGAGATGCCGACCGGGGAATTGAAGGCGGTCATCGACCAGGTCAAGGCGATCGGGGCGATCAATCTCGTCATCACCGGCGGCGAACCTTTTTTGCGGGTCGACCTCGCAGAACTCGTCGCTCATGCCCACCGGATCGGCCTGATCACGCGGCTCGCCACCAGCGGCATTCTGCTCACCCGGGACCGTGTCCGGGCCCTGAGCCGGGCTGGTCTCAATCGGTGCGGCGTGGCCATCGACGACGCGGACCCGGCGGAGCACGACCGGCTGCGGGGGGTGCCCGGGCTTTTCGACCTGGCCATGCAAGGATTCCGCCTCCTTGAGGAGCACGGCATCGAGGGCCGGCTCATCTCCCACGCGACCCACGAGAACCTCCCCCGGGGCCTGGAAGACATGCTCGTCCTGGCCAAGCGGCTCGGGTTGAGGTCGGTCCATTTCAACATCCCCGCCCCCGTGGGACGCTGGGACGAGTCTTTCGAGGTGGCGCTCTCTGAGGAAGAAATGGAGCGCCTCCGCAGGCTGAGGAAGCCTAGGAGGTGTCCGCACATCCTCATCGAGTTTCCGGCCCCGAGGACGCGTTGCCTGGCGTCCAAGGGAGGGATCCTGTACATCAACGCCCTGGGCGAAGTGACGATGTGCGCCGTTATCCCTTTTCCCCTGGGCAACCTGCGGGCGGAGCCGCTCTCACAAATATGGAAGCGGCATATCGCCGTCCTGCGGCTGGACCACCGCGGGAACTGCCCCATGGGACATCGGGAGGCCATGGACGCCTACCGGGCCCATTCCGCCGCGGTCCTGGCCGCCGGCCCTTCTACTTTTTCGGGTCGTAAAAGAGGTAATTGAAGGAGCGGCCGAGGAGCCAGAGGGCGGAGAGGGCAACCAGGAGCCACATCCGAGGGTCGAGCCTGGCGAGCGCAGACAACATCAGCGGCGGGAGCGCATAAAAAAGGACATAGGACATGCCGAGGTAGGGCCAGGGCAGCGCGTCCGTCAGTTCCGTCGAGGCGCCGCGCTTCTTGGAGACGACCTTGACGTAAAGCCATGAGGCGGCGACCCCCAGGACAGAGGCGACGACGATCAGCCAAAAATGCAGAGGGTGTCCTTTAATGGTGAAAAGGAGATAAAGAAGGACCGACCCGTCCGCCGTCAGGGCGATAGAGACGATTAAACGGAGCGTCCGTCCGGCTCGGCCTCGGCCGGCGCCAACAGCCCAAGACCCGACCTTCATGGCCTTGTCGGCCTCGAGGTCCAAGATCTGGTGGAAGAGGATCTGGGCCAATTTATCGGCCAGGACCACGGCCAGGAGTAGAGGAAGCAGGATCAGGGCCGGACGGAACAGGCTCCACGGGACGAGACCGTGAAGAAGGGCGGCGGACAGGCCGTAGGCCATAGGGCCCCACCAGCCCCTGTCTTTGAAGCGGACGGGCTTCAGGGAATAGAGGACTCCCAGGAGCGCGCTAGCGCTGAAAGCGGCCAGGACGGCGGCCCGTCCGCCCGCCAGGACCAGAGCCAGCGCGGCCACGGCCAGGAGGATGACCGGGATCGACACTCCTGCCGGCGATGGAAGAGAGACGATCCATCTCTTCTTGCCGGCAGCGGCGTCGATCTCCTTGTCGGTCAGGTCATTGACCAGGATGCTGGACAAGCCTTTGCACACGACGGCCAGAAGAAGATAGAGGGAGATCGACAGGCGGGCGCCCGGGGCGATCGGCGTTCCGCCGACCAGGATCAGGCTGAGGGGCAGCCAGATATGGCCCATCTTGAGGATCCCCCGCGGTCCGATGAGGACTTGGAGGAGGGCCTCGAGGAACCCGTTGCGCGCTTTTCCCATCCGGTCACTGTCGCTTTTTCTGTATCGGACCCCGGATCCCCGGCCCATGAGGCGGTACGGGTCCAGCCTCAGCCGGACCGAAGATACCGACAGTACGGGTCGAGCGAGGCGAGTCCCTGGGAGCCCAGCAGGTAGGCGTTGTTCCGGCATCCTCCCCGGCAGATGTCTTTCTGAGCGCAGAGGCGGCACTCGGGAATCTGTTCGTGCAACGTCCGGAAGGCCCGGGCCTTGTCGGAAACCCAGATCTCGTCGAGGCTCTCCCGGCGGAGGTCGCCGATGATGAACGGTTCATGTTCCTGACAGATACAGGCCGAGACGCGGCCGTCGCTGGCGACCTTGACTGCGTACTGGGCCGCCGAGCAGTGGTGCAGCCGGATGGCCAGGATGTCCTTCCACCGGGCGTAGACGGGAGTGTCCCTGAAGCAGGGCACGGTCATATCGATGAGCTTGACCGGACAAAGAGCCTGGTAAGCGGCAAACAGCTCGTCGGCCAGCTCCACAAGCTCGGGGAACGGCACGATGAGGTCCTTGCTCAGCTCCTCAGAGGGGACGTTCGGATAGAGCGTGTGGGAGCTCACGCCCGACCTGAAGCAGAAAGCCAGGATGTCTTTGATCTCCCCCTTGTTGGCCGTGGTCAGCACGCTCGAGACGACGACGCGAAGCGGCGACCCGACGGCCCGCTCGATGTTTTCGAGAAGAGCCTCATGGTCCCGGCGACTGCCGCCTTTGAGGTCGGTGTGGAGCCGGGGGTACAGGGTGTCCAGGGAGAACTGGACCGACTGGACTCCCAGGTCGGCCCAAGACCTCAACATTTTAGCGGTCAGCCTTGTACCGTTCGTGGCGATCTTGGGCTTTTTCCCGTTATGATGCAGGAGCTCCAAGACCGCCGGGAGGCGGGGATAAAGGGTCGGCTCACCTCCCGAGATATACCAGTTTGTTACAGAGGCGGCCAGCTTGGAACGCAACGCCTTGGCGATGAGCTCGAGGTCAAGGTCCAACGGGGGGGATTGGAGAGTCCGGTAGTTGAAGCAATAGCCGCAGCTGAGATTGCAGCGGTTAGTCAGGTCGAGAAAAACGGACCTGAGCTCGCCGAGCCTGGCGAAGGCGTCAAAATGGCCGGCCTGGAAGCGGAACTTTATCTTCTGCATGAACCGTTGTCCTTCAGGTCTAACGCCTGTCGCTGTCCGATATCAAGACGGCCTCCCCATCTCCTGGCCGGCGAGAAAGCCTGCCGGGCGGGCCTCAGCTAAAAGTTGATGCCGAAGACGTTGATCAGCCCCGCGGCGTCCACGCAGCCCGAGACGCGGCGCAAGCCCTCCCCCTCAAGGCGACGCCATCGTGAGGGAGTATAGAGGAGAGCTCGGGAGGCGTCAAGAGAGGAAAAACGTCAATCAGCCTCAACGCTTAGAAAAAAAGAAAAAACGGAAACGAACGGAGACAATGATCAATATTGTGCTAGCTTTTAGCAGCTTTCCGTAAAAGGCTTAAGTAATCCGCCGCCGTGGCTTCCCGGACATTTGACGGATTGGAATTGTTGGCGAAGGATTTTTCGGCGATCTCCGCAAAGGCGCCCTCGGGAAGGTTGAGACTCCTGAACGACGGGATCCCGAGCTGTCGGGATATGTCCCTGATCCGGCCGATCAGTTTCTGAGCGGCGCGGCTCTCGTCGGGGTCCTCGATCCCGGCCAGCCGGGCCAGTTCGGCGTAACGTGAGGCCGCCGCCGGCGCGTTAAACTCCATGACATAGGGCAGGAAGACGGCGTTGGCCGTTCCGTGAGGCGTATCGAACAGCGCGCCGATCGACTCGGCCAGGCAATGAACCGCCCCCACGTCCGAGTTGCCGAAAGCCAGTCCGGCCGTCAGGCTGCCCAGCATCAGGCGCTCGCGCGCCTCGGTGTTGGCCTTGATGTCGGCCCGGGCGCCCGTGATCGACGACAGGATCAATCGAAACGCTTCCCGGGCGAACATGTCGGTCAAGGCGTTAGCCGGCCGGGCGGTGAAGGCTTCCACCGCATGGGTCAAGGCATCCATTCCGGTCGAGGCCACCAGCGGCTCGGGCAGGCTGCGGACTAGGTCCGGGTCGACCAGGGCGGTCGCGGGAAACATGGCCGGGCCCTTAATGCTCATCTTGAATTTTCGGCCGGAATGAGTGATGACCGAGACCCAGGTCACCTCGCTGCCCGTGCCGCAGGTCGTGGGCACGGCGACGAGCGGCAGGGGTATCGACTTGTACTGGGCCCGGCCTTCGTAATCCTCGATGCCTCCGGGATTGGTGGCCAGCAGGGCTACGGCCTTGGCCGCGTCCAGGGCGCTCCCCCCGCCCAACCCGATGATCACCCGCGGGGCGATCCTCCGGGCCATGTCTCCCGCCCGGTTGACGGTCGTATGCCGCGGGTTGTTTTCAACCTCGTCGAAGACCATCGCCCGAGGAAATTCGGACAGAAGCTTAGCCGCCAGGCCGGCGGCCACCAGGCCCCGGTCCGTGACGATCAAAGGATGATCATCGCCCCCGGCTCTCTCGACTTCAGCCTTGACCTGCTTGATGGCTCCCGAGCCGAAAATGATACGGGTCGGATTATGGAACTGCATAGGTCAGTCGCACCCGGCCCGAAAATCCAACGTGTCGGCCCGGCCCATGTCTTCCACGGCCAAAAAGAGGAGGCGGGAAGCATCCTCGAGGATTTCCGGGGTGATCAGGCTGAGATTGTCCCGGGTGTTATGGTAGGTCGGCAGCGGCGACTGATAGCCGCTGGCCCCGAAGGTCACGCCCGGCACGCCTTTCCACAGGAACCAGGCCACGTCCTGCCGCGGCCGGGCGATGTTCGACCGGGGGAAGCCCGTCAGCGTCCTGTGAATGTATTTCTGGTTGGCCTGGTCGAAATATTTTTGCAGCCCCGGAAAATTCTTGCCGGCCGAGAGGTTGAACTTGTCCCCGGAGCCGACGGCTTCCAGGTTGATCATGGCCACGGTCTTGTCCATGGGGAAGACGGGATGCTCGGTGTAGAATTCCGAGCCATGAACGGCTTGTTCCTCGGCGCCGAAAAAGCAGAACAGGATCGAGCGCTTGGGCTTGACCGAGTACCGGGACATGGCCTCGGCCAGGCCGAGCATGGCCGCGACGGCCGCGGCGTTGTCGTTGGCCCCGGGCATCAGCTCCCAGTTCCGGCCCAGGTGGTCGAGGTGGCCGCCGATGATGATGACCTCGTCCTTCAGGACGGGGTCGGTGCCGCGCACCAGGCCGAGGACATTGACACCGACGCCCTCGGGGTGATGCTCGGTCACGTTCTTGAGGGTCATGACTTTGCCCGTGGCGAATGACCGGGGCTTCAGAAACCGGCCGATCTTGGCCAGGCTGTCGGCATGGCTGCGCCCCGTCCCGGCGAAGATGTCCGCCACCACGGCGTCGCCCACGTGGCTGTAGATGAACCCCGGACGATAGGAATTATTGGGATTGCCGATCGGGCCGTAATTGTAGATCATGCCCTGGGCCCCGTGGGCCGCGGCGGTCTCGAGCTTGTACTGATGGAAGGAGTAGGGCCGCCACTGTTTGAAGATTTCGGGGTCGGCGTCCGGCTCGACCGGAACCTCACGTTCCATGAGGACAATCTTGCCCTTGACATCCAGGCCTTGATAATCATCGTAGCCCAGATCGGGGGCGCTGATCCCGTAGCCGACATAGATGACCTCGGCCGTCACTTCGCCCGAAGCCGACGTCCCGCCCGGAATGAACTCATCCTCATAGCGGTAATGTTTCAGGATCTCGCCCTTGGCCCGGCCGCTCCCGACCGGGATGTGGAGATAAGCCGCGCAGCCCTTAAAGACCAGGGTGTAAGGGTTGGGAAAGTTTTGAAAATAGGTCCCTGTGTCGCCGGCCGGCTCAATTCCCCATTTCTTCAGAAGAGAAGCAACCCACTCGGCGCACAGGTTGTACTCGGGTGTGCCCGTCAGCCGCCCGCCGTACTTTTCCGAAGTGAGCTCCTGGACGTAGCCGTACAGAGTTTGGCTGTCGATCCCATGCATCGCCTCCAGCAGCGCCCGGTCGTCGTCCGCGGCCTGGAGCCGGGGCTGGGCTAGAGCCGCAAACGCCGAAAGGGACGCCATCAACAGAAGGAAGACCAGCGGGGCGAAAGATTTTATCCTCGGCATGCCGCTTATCCTCCTCTATTCTTACGAGTGTCTATGATAGCGCATCCGCCGTAAAAGTAAAGGAACGGACGCCGGCCCTCATTATTGTCGGAGGGAAAAAAGAGAAGTCATTCTGAATGAAGGGCAGGACGACATCGTCGGCCACAGCGGCGCGCGGCACGGGAAAAACTTTTAGAATCGGGCGGCGATCGCTCCCCGGAGAATAAACCCGTCGAGGATGCCGGCCTCCACCCACAGAGAGAAATTTTTGGTCAGGGCCGCCTTGAGGCCGAAGTTGAGCTGAAGGAAGGGCAAAACGCTCAGGGGAAACTTCTCGCCATCGGCTTCCATTTCGTCCTTCAATTCCTTCCCCGTTTTAGCGGCCGAATCCTCGTAATGCTCGGGAGTCTCGCCGGGGATGCTGAAGTCGCCCGCATAGGAATAGGAGAGCGTCATCTTGTCTATGGCCGAGCCCGTGGAGACGCCCAGGCCGAAGGTGATGAAGGGCCGGACGCGCCAGGAGGGTTTGATATCCCAGCGAACGTTCAAAAGAAAAGCCAATGGCTTGATCATGATTTCGCCGTTGACCGTGCCGTTGAACGCCGCCTTTTCGTGGGTGGACGTGTTTTCGAGTTCCAGGTCGGCCGAGACTTCGGTCAGGGTGAAGCGCATTTTGGTCTGTTCCACGGCCAAGCCGACGCTGAATGAACCCATTTCGCCGGCCGGGTACCACCGAATCTCCCCGCCGAAATTCGAATCCCCGGATTCGAACCCGACCGTTTGCGAATAGCCCGATTCCACATATTCGGGATGGTCTATCTGAATATCCTCCAGGAACTTATCCTTAAACTCGCCCTCGACGGCGTCGCTGATGACTCCTTCGATCGCCGCTTTGAGAAGATTGACGCTCCATGAGCCGTAGTGAAAGCTGAACTCAAAATGGCCCGTGGCCGCGGGGGCGGGCAGGACGAGGAAGCCCATCAGCACCATAGATGACAAAAGAAATGAAAAAGAAAACTTGGATTGGCGGGTCATTCTTTGTGCTCCCTTCGATCAGCTGATAATCATCTTATACACTCAATGCCTCCGTCCGTCAAGGAAGCTCAGCCCGGTGAGGCCGCATCGTATTGACAAGATGCGACGCAAGTGATAATTTTTGAAGTAAATTCCCCTATTCCGCCAGGGGACGAGAACAGTGTCGAACGCACATTTGAGGGGCTCGGGCTCGGATTCGGGTTGCGACCGCGCGAGCTTGAGGCAGAGGCCGACATGAAATACCTGTCCACCGTCAAAGAAGTCACAGTCACCTTCCGCTGGCTGGTCATCCTGCTGCTCCTGCTCTTCTTGCTCTACACCCCCCAGGGTATCAGCCCCACCGCCTACCGCTGGCTGTTCGTGCTGTTCCTGGTGTTCATCGCCTCCAACACCGTCTTGTCCCTCATCCGCCTTGAACCGTTTCTGAAGTACAAATTGAATTTCTACGTCTTCCTGGTCGACGTTTTTTTGATCTCGCTCACGATCTACATCATCCAGGGGTTCGATTCGGACCTGTTCCTGATCTACTTCGTGGTCATTTTCATCGCCACCGTGGGCAGCACCGGCTTGAAGCGCAGCCTGCTGATCGGTTTGATCGCGGCCGTTCTTTACTTCGGATTCTATCTCCGGAACAACCCCTTCTCGTCGCTGCTCACGTCCTACATGCTGCTTCGGGTTCCGTTCTTCTTCTTGCTGGCCTTCCTCAGCACCTTCAACAGCGAACAACTCAAGGGCGAAATCGCAGCCCGGCGGAGAGCGGAAGAAAAGGGCGAGCTGGTCCTGGAGCGGTATAAAACGCTCATCCAAACCATCCCCGACATCATCTATGAGCTCGACGTCCAGGGCCAGTTCACTTTCCTCAGCGATTCCGTGGACCAGCTGGGGTACGCGCCCCACGGGCTCTTGGGCAAGCATTTTTCCATCATCATTCACGCCGAAGACCGCGATAACGTCAGCAGCGCGACCGTCCTGGCCCGCTGCCGGGGCAAAAGCTCGGCCAAGGAGAGCATGCCCAAACTCTTCGACGAGCGCCGGACCGGGAGCCGGATGACCAAGAACCTGAACGTGCGCCTGCTCCTGAAAACTCCCCCTCC
>Ga0315297_10003562_pt1 | contig 10029 bp, 8 predicted proteins | sample YL17G15_0_MG_FD_203628 | JGI IMG/M metagenome (GOLD analysis project Ga0315297, IMG submission 203628) | Sediment microbial communities from Yellowstone Lake, YNP, Wyoming, USA - YL17G15_0 | ecosystem: Environmental > Aquatic > Freshwater > Lake > Sediment | place: USA: Wyoming | collected...
AGGTGCCACTCTCGGCTCCTGTTGTTTCCTAGTTACAGTTCGCCGCGTCGCCGGACCTTCGGCTTCCCTCAGCCGTCCCCCCCTCCGCCAATCCCTGAACATTGGACCTGATTCTCGCCCAAATATACGCTGCATGGGCCGAAGCCCAACGCGAAATATTTACCCAAATTTAATAGAATGTTGATCAGGTGACCCTGCCGGGGGGCCAGTCGCTAGGAGGCGAGTATGGCGTTCCTGCAGCAGACCACAGACCTCTATGTAATTGAGGGGACTAGCTTTTACCTAGCCCCTTCGGTCGTCTCCTTAGACGTGCCGGTGGAATCGGATCAATTTGTACAAATTGAGTCCAGTGCTCCTCTCATCGCACAGGTTCCAGGCGGCAAAGTAACAATCCTGGGCAATCAAACCCAGGCAGACTTACCCTTGAACATTTCCTTCAACGACTCGACCCCGTTTGGAATCGACGTCGATCTTACGCTTTCGCTCGATGGCGATATTGCGCACGTAATACTCCACATTCTCGATAATGATGATCCGAGCCGGCCAACAGATATTGTCGTAGCTGGAGGCTCTGTCGCCGAGGACGCGGCGGCTGGGACGCTCGTGGGCACGCTCTCCACTATCGATCCCACTCTTGGCGACACCTTCACTTATCAGCTGATCAACGCCAGTAACTTCGTGCTCGGGGGTCTTAGCGGCAATGAAATTCTGGTCGCGCAAGGCGCACAGCTCGATTTCGAGATGCAGCCAACGCAAACGGTACAGGTGGTGACCACCGATGCTGCGGGTCACCAGTTCGTCAAGGATGTCACAATCAACATCACCGACGGCAATCCGGATTTGGACATTGTCACGGGGACTGCGATTCAAGACATCGAGGAGAATGCCTCGTTCCAGGTCGATCTTCATCTTTCAGGTTCTAACGGTAATCCGATCGGCATTACCGGCGTTTCGGGCGATACGGATTTCTTCACGCTCGTGAACGCGCCAGATACACCTGGCGCTGGACCCTTCGATTTTAGTCTGGTGTTCACTCCGCAAGACTTCGAGAATCCGCTCGACGCGAACGGCGACAATATCTACGATTATACGATCAGCGCTTCTGACGGCGTCTCCACCACGACGAAGACGTTTCATTTCACCGTCACCGACGTCAACGAAGCGCCGACCGCCATCGATTTCATCAACACAGTAACAAGCGTCTACGAAGATGCTTCGACGGATACACCAATCAAGGTTGCCGATATCGTGATTACCGACGATGCAATGGGCACCAATGATCTCTTCCTCGTCGGCGCAGATGCAGACTCTTTCGAGCTGGTTGGCACTGAGCTTTTCTTGAAGGCGGGCGTCTGGCTCGATTTCGAGACCAAGCAAAGTTATTCCGTCGCCATCGAGGTCGACGATTCAAACGCCGGCACCTCGCCGGATCTGACCAGCGAGACTTTTACTGTCCAGGTCGCGAATGTTTCGCCTGAAATGTTGAATGGCACAATCGATGGCGATCTGCTGATGGGCAGTGACGACATCGAGTTTATCTTCGGATTTGCGGGCAATGACGCAATTAATGGTCTCGGGGGCAACGATGTGCTTACGGGCGGATCGGGCCGAGATGTGCTGACGGGAGGAACCGCGGCCGATATTTTCAATTTCGATCTCAAGACCGAAACGGTCAAAGGGGCCAATCGCGACGTCATCATGGACTTCAATCACGTTGAGCTTGACCATATCGATTTGAGCGATATCGACGCCAAAAAGGGCGCCGGCAATCAGGCCTTCAAGTTCATCGGCGCCAAGGCCTTCACACATCACAAAGGCGAGCTGCACTACATAAAGAAAGCAGGCTACCTTCTGGTAGAAGGCGATATGGACGGCAACGGCAGGGCTGACTTCCAGATCGAGGTGCACGGGGTCACGAAGCTGGGCGCTCTAGATTTCAATCTATAATTGGGTATCCACGAGGTGCCTCGCCACATCGCCGGCGACGCCCTTCGCCCACGCTCATTGGACGCGAAGGGCCATGTATTGGAGGAACGCAGGCCCGAGGATCACGACAAAGAGCACAGGCAAGAAAAATACGATCATGGGCACGGTGAGCTTTGGCGGCAGGGACGCGGCCTTTTTTTCCGCCGCGCCCATCCTTTCGTCGCGGCTTTCTTTGGCCAGCACGCGCAACACTTGACCGACAGGAGTACCGTACCTCTCGGCCTGAATCAGGCTGGTGCCGACAGCCCTGATGATCGGGACGCCGGTGCGCTTGCCAAGATTCTCATAGGCTTGCCGTCTCTCCGGCAGATAAGAAAGTTCTGCCGTGGTCAATCCGAATTCCTCTGCGAGCTCGATCGACCGCCCGCCAATTTCATTGGTCACCTTGTTCATCGCCGCTTCGATCGACATGCCTGCCTGAACGCAAATGAGGAGGAGGTCGAGCGAGTCGGGAAACACGCGCTTGATAGCCTTCTGCCGCTTCAAAATCATGTTCGTAATGAAGATATTTGGCAGATAGAAGCCGACATAGGCGGCGCCGATGGAGATGGAGAGGCGGATCAGCGGCGCAAGCCCGTGATCATTTAAAAAGAACAAGTAAACGAACGCCATGAGGAAGGTAAGAATGGGAAGCACGGCGCGGAAAAATAGAAAACCCACGACCGGTGCCTGACCGCGCAAGCCTGCCATCCTGAGCCGTTCTCGTGTCCCTTCAGTTTCGAGCGCTCGACGCAAATTGAGCTGCTCGACCACGTTCTTCATGAAACTTTTCGGTTCTTTCCGTAGACGGCCTTGAGAGTGCTCTTCGGCCAGTTTCAGCAAGCGTTCAGCCCGCAAGCGTTCACGCTCGCTCGCGACATACTTCATGCGTGGCCCGAGCCTGTCGCCGGAGAGGAGAGGCAGCACGAACGAAGTCACGGTCGCAAACGCGGCAATGGCCGTGAGCACCATGACCAAGAACTGAGGATCGAGGAGGTATTTAATTAACAGCGACATGCGGCACCTAGTAGTCGAAGGCGATCATTTTGCGCATGACGAGCACACCTAGCAGCATCCACGTCCCGCAACCCATCAGCATAATCTTTCCGATCTTCTCGGACCATAGCAGCGAAATGTAGTCCGGCGCAGCAAAGTACAACAGCGACATCACACCAATTGGCAGCGCAGCGATGATCATGGCTGAGGCTTTTGCCTCGGCACTGAAAGTTCTTACTTTCATCTGCAGACCAAACCTGTCTCGCAACACTTGAGAGAGATTGCTCAACGCTTCGGCAAGGTTGCCGCCGGTCTGCGCCTGGATGGCGATGACAATGGCGAAGAAATTGACTTCCTGGAGCGGTATGCGCTCATACATGCGCTCAAAGGCACGCGCTATCGGTACGCCGACCCGTTGTTGCTCCACGAGGTCGTTGAATTCACCTTTTATCGGCTCAGGGGCTTCAGTAGCAATTATTTGCAGGCAGTCACCAAGCGGAAGCCCGGATTTGATGCCACGCACGATGATATCGATGGCATTGGCAAACTCGCGAAGAAACTTGGCCTGACGTTTTTTCGTCATGCGCGAAAGGACGAACCGAGGTAGGCCAAAGCCGAAGGCAATCGCTGCAAGTAGGGACACAATCAGCGAGGAGCCAGTTAGCAGCACAACAAGGAAGCCGACTAAACCGCAGATAACATTCGCAATATAGTAAGTCCGTGGAGAGATAGAGACCCCGGCGCGAACGAGTCGCGTGCGCAAGTTGATTCGCCTCTTCGCCTTTTCCCTGGCTTCAATGTCCTTGATCGTGTCCTGCACCTGTTTGCGGCGCATTTGCAACGGTTGGGCGGAGACCCGGTCACGCGATTTGCCCTGCCCTTGGGCCACGGTCGCGACGCGTTTGCTCGCCTTGCGCTCCCCGCTAAGAAAAGGCATTACCGCGACATACACGATACCGCCGAAGGCCAGGGCTGAAAGCGTGATCATCGCGATCTGAACTATGGCTGGGCTAAGCAAGGCGTTCTCCAAGCGGGCGTCCGTGCCCATCTCGCACCTCACTCGCCGTCAAAGCCTGTCCTAAGCGCTCCTCCTCGCCAAAGTATTGGGCTTTTTCCCAGAATCGCGGCCGGGCAATGCCTGTCGACCGGTGCCGCCCGATAAGCCGCTTGTTCGCGTCTTCGCCTTGCATCTCATAGATGAACAGGTCCTGGAGCGTAACGACGTCACCCTCCATGCCGATCACTTCAGTCACCTGCATGATTTTGCGCGAACCGTCGCGAAGTCGTTGAGCTTGAATGATGATGTCGACCGAAGAGACGATCATTTCGCGAATGCTCTTAGCAGGGAGATTGAAGCCACCCATCAGGATCATGCTTTCAAGTCGGCTGATGCATTCGCGAGGGCTATTGGAGTGAAGCGTACCCATCGATCCGTCGTGGCCTGTGTTCATCGCCTGCAGCAGATCGAAAGCTTCGGGTCCGCGCACCTCGCCCACGATGATGCGGTCGGGACGCATACGCAGGCAGTTCTTGACGAGGTCGCGCATGGTGACCTCACCCTTGCCTTCGAGGTTCGGCGGCCGCGTCTCGAGCCTGACCACATGCGGCTGTTGCAATTGAAGCTCGGCCGAGTCCTCACAGGTGATGATGCGTTCATCTTCGTCGATGAAGGCGGTCAAGCAGTTGAGCAGTGTCGTTTTTCCGGAACCGGTACCTCCGGAGACAATAATGTTACAGCGGACACGTCCGATGATGGCGAGCAGCGTGCGTCCCTCGGGCGTGATCGAGTCATACTTCACGAGCTGATCGAGAGTCAGGCGGTCCCTTTTGAATTTGCGGATGGTCAGCGTCGGTCCGTCGATGGCAAGCGGCGGAGCGATGACGTTGACGCGGCTACCGTCGGGCAGGCGCGCATCGCAGATCGGGCTCGACTCGTCGACGCGCCGTCCGACCTGACTCACGATGCGCTGACAGATATTCATGAGCTGGACGTTATTGGCGAAACGGATCGCGGTCGGCTCCACCTTGCCCTTGACCTCGATATAGGTCGTGTTGGCACCATTGACCATGATGTCAGAGATTTCGTCACGAGCCAATAGCGGCTCGAGGGGGCCATAGCCCAAAACGTCGTTGCAGATGTCGTCCAACAGATCTTCTTGCTCGGCAATCGACATCACGAGATTCTTGATGGCGATGATTTCGCCGACGATGTCGCGGATCTCTTCGCGCGCAGCATCAGGATCGAGCTTGGCGAGCTGCGTCAGATCAATAGTATCAATCAGCGCATTGAAGACCGTTGTCTTGACGTCGTAATACTCTTCGGAGCGCACCTTCTCGATCGGCTTGCGTTCCTCCTTGGGTGGAAGCTGGCCGTTGCGGCGCGGTTTGTCGTTGGTAACCTTTTCGACTTGAGCAGGCGGCAGCTGCGCGGCCGGCCGAGGCGCTGGTTGGGGCGGCGCGGACGGCGGCGGGGCCGGCTCGTACCGTGGCGAGGCGGGACCCCCCGCAGACGTACTCCTCTTACCGAACATATCCTAACCGCTGGTCCTGCTGAGCCTGAGACGACTGAGGATCGGTGCCAGCAGCGAGGACTGCTCACCCTTCTGCTCGACACGATCCGTCAGCAAATGTGCGAGATGGCGGAACTGCTCCGCGGCCTTCGACTTTTCCGAAATCTCTTCAACCATCTGGCCATTGTTGGCGGCCGTCCCGAACAATTGCGCGTCGAAGTTGATGACCGCTTTCGGTTCAAGCTCCAACGCTTGGCTGAAATCCTTAACGGAAATCTCTGGACGCTTAGGGACACCGACTTGATTCAGCACCAAGATAGGTTGTCGATCGTTAGGTCGGGTCAACTTCATCTGATCGACAAGATTCTTGGCGTTACGCAGATTCGCGAGGTCCGGATTCGCCGTGATGACGACATGGTCGGCGCTCAGCACGACTTGCTTGGCCCAGGCAGTCCAAAGATGCGGTAGATCCACCGCAATCCAGGGTACGTTCGCTCGCATGACGTCGAGGACGGCATCGCAGGCGTGCGGCTCGACGTCATAGGGGCGATCGAGCGTGCTCGGGGCAGCGAAAAGACTTAAATGATCGGAACAGCGCGAGAGCAGTCTGTCGAGCAGCATCTCGTCTAAACGCTCAGGAGAAGCGAGCGCCTCGGCAATACCCTGAATTGGGTCCTGGTTGAAGTCGAGACCAGCCGTGCCAAAGGGGAGATCGAGATCGGCGATCACCACATCGTTCTTGACGAGCGAGGCGATGGAGAAGGCGGTGTTGTGACAGACAGTGCTTGAGCCAGATCCGCCTTTGGCGCCGACAAAGGCAATGACTTGTCCAACAGGACCGGTCTCCGGGTCGGTGTATATCGCCGAGATGCTCTCGATGACTTGCATTGCCTTGACCGGCGCCACAACATATTCGCTGATGCCCCGGCGCACGAGCTCGCGGTAGAGCGTGACGTCGTTGACGTGACCAATGACAATCACTTTGGTACCAGGATCGCAGACCTCCGAAAGCCGATCGAGGTCGCCGACCATTTCCTCTCGAGCGCGCAGAGATTCAATAATGATCAAATTTGGTGTGGAAGCATTGCGATAAAAGGCGTTCGCCGCCTGCAGGCCACCCATCTGCACTGTCACATGCGCCTTGTTGAGCCTTCGATCCTCCGCCGCCCTCTGGATTGCAACGGCGGTCGCCTGATCCTCGCAAAAAGCCTGAATGTTGACACGCGGAATTGGACGTGCACGGCTTGGCTCGACATGAGGCTCGGGCGCTTGCCGCGCCTCCTCGGGATCCGGGCCCAGCGAATATGCTGCATCGCTCATCACTGGCCACCGACTTTGCCGACATCGCTGGCAGTGGCGTGCTCTGACAGGGGCGTTTGGCCAGGACCCCATACTGCTCCTGTGACCGTATCGCCCTTCAAGTATTTGTCCCAGACTATGTCGCGGCGCTCGCTCGACCGTGGAGTCTGGGCACGAGGACCGATCAGATCGCGCGGATCGGCGACCGCAACAGCGAGATTCCGTTGGGTCGCGCAACCCATATTGGGCCATGGCTCGTTCTGTGGATCCCGGCCAACGTTCTCCGACCAATCGGGGCAATCGGGAGCCTTGGCGACATATTGCAGATAGGACAACCTGAGCGGAGCAGGTTGTCCAGGCTTTACGTAATAGGTTTCTAGCACCACGGTCTCGGAGTCGATTCCGGCTTGACGGAGCGTCAGGCGCATGTCCTCGAAGGCTCGCATTGAGCCTTTATCGTCGTTGCCGCCGGATGGCGCGCGTACCATGAGGCGGGAGCCATTCTTGGCATAGGCTCGCAGATAGCTCCTGAGTTCTGCCCTTTGCGATGGACTCAAGCCCCGGCCGCCATAGATATCGAGATCGAGCGTTCTCTCTGACGGCTCGATCTGAATTGGATGACGCTCGTTCGGGTTGGCGAGGGTGAGTGGCGCCTGAAAGCGCGGACCGGCATTGAAGCATCCGCTCAAGGATGTGCTCACGAGCAGGGAAGCAAGAATGGTGAGGGCGGCCCGCAATCGCGGTGTGACCTTTAGCGCTAACATGACAGGTGTCTCCATCCTCTACTGCTCAACGATATAGCCGACGTCGCCGTCGAACTTGCCGACCGGCGCCCGCTCGGGGTTGCGCCCGTAGATTCGATTCATCTGGCCGAGCAAGTCAGTTTGCACATCTGAGGCCCAGCCAAATCCTTGATCTGGCTGTGCAAGCTCCTGCTTTGCAACGGGCTCCACCACATAGGGGGTGACGAGCACCACGAGCTCGGATTCATTCTTCAAAAAATCACGGCTGGAAAACAAAGCGCCGAGAATCGGAAGATTTTTGAGACCTGGGTATCCGCTCAGCGCCTGCTTGGACTGATCGGAAAGCAAGCCTGCCATGACCAGCGATCCGCCACTTGGGAGCTCGACCGTGGTCTCGGCGCGCCTCACCTTCAAGGCTGGGATCGTAATGTTCGAGAGGATAACAGCGCCCTGATTTGAGAGCTCGCTGACCTCCGTCGAAACCTTCAGGCTGATGCGTCCCTCGGACATCACGACGGGCGTGAAGGCGAGGCCGATGCCGAATTTCTTGAACTCGACAGAAATCGTGCCGAGCTGTTGGGCAACAGGAATTGGGAACTCACCGCCGGCGAGGAAATTCGCGGTCTCTCCCGAGATCGCAGTCAGGTTCGGCTCAGCCAAGGTATGCAGGAGGCCGTCCTCTTCCAGAGCGCGGATGACGGTCTGCACGCGGTTGGGGCCATTCATCCATTGGACACCGCCGCCGGCGACGCCCTGAGAGACGCCGGAGGGGGTTCCCAGGTCGCCAGGAAGGGCCCCGGTCGGGTTGGGTATAAATGGCGCTATTATCCCTCCGCCCTGCGCATTGATTGGGAAGGGAAGCTTGCTAAGCGCGGCAAAGGCAAAGTTCCCGGAATTTACCAACGCGCCGAGATCGATGCCGAATTGCTTGACGATGTTGCGCTGTACCTCAACAACGGAGACCTTAAGCAATACTTGCTCCCTGCCCTCCACCGCCAACATGTTGATGACATTGGTCCCCTGGCAGCTCGTCGACAAGCCGCTGCCACCGTTTTGGGTATTGTTTCCCGTATTGACGCTCACGGCGGTGCCGCCGCCTGCGGAGGAACTGCCGCCACCCTGGTCTTGGTCCAGCGGCCCCAAAAAGCTTGTGACGACTTCGCAGGCGCGACTCGCATCGATGGGATGGATTACGGAACCCGTGAGCACCACGCGGTCGCCGACCGTCCGGATCTTGATGTGCGAGGAGGGGATGAGTTGATTAAGGAGGTCCCCCAAGGCGGAGAGATCGCGATCGATGTTGACTTCAAGCGTGAGGATCTGATTGCCGTCCTTGTCGACGAAGAACACATTTGCCTCACCCTTGGACATGCCGGCGATATAGACGCGGGTCGAGGTTTGCATAACAGCATCGATTAGCTTCGGATTGGAGACCATGACATCGCGTACCGGACGAGGAAGCTCAACGATCATCGACTTGTTCACGCCAAGGTTGACTTTCCGCGTTGCGGGAAGGCTGCCGTCGATGCGAAGCAGCGACTGAAATTGAGAGTCCGCGAGGGCGGGCCGTTGCTCAACCGCTGCATTGATCGCGAGCGCCGCGATGAGCGGCCCCAGCATTGAAACCGAGAAATTGATGAGAGTGCGACGCATCGGCTTATTCGTTTCCTTGACTTGCCGTTCCCCTGCCGCTCAGTTGAGGCCGAAGACGCGAGTGGAGATGCCATATTTTAGGAGCGTGACTGAGCCGCTATAGGCGTCACCGATCTTGGCTGTCGGCTCCGACTGGCCCGGTGTAGCGTCGGCAAGGCTGCGCAAGGAGAGTGAGATCTCGCCGAGCGACTGGGCGAGCGCCAGAATTTCGGTCTGCCGCGGTGTAAGCTCTAATGTGGCTGTCTTGCCGGTCGCAACTTTATCGTCCCCCTGTTGCTCCAGCGTCTGACCGATGGCGAGCACACGGATATTGCGGAGGATAGTCTCGCTGACTTTATCGTCCTTATTGCCGACCTTGACAGTGCGCGAGAGGATGACGTCGACGTGATCGTTGGGAAGGATAAAGCCGCCGGCGGCGGTCTCTTCGCGAATCGGTGTCGATATGGCGCGCATGCCCGCCGGCAGGATTGCCGCCATCACACCGCCTTCACTCACCTTTATAAGCTTCTGCTCCTTGATCGGCTCACCGGCAATGAAGCTCGCGCGCGCAATCGCCCCGGATAACTTTTGGGGCGCGTCAGGCTCGGCGGTTTTGGTAATGAGCCCAGGGGTTACACCTTCCACAGGCCATTGCTGCCACTTCACATCTCCACCACCCACCGAATCGCCGAGATTGATGTCCTTGGCCGCGACAAGCACGTCGACGGCGCCCACAGTCTTCTCGATCTCTCGCACTTCGGTGCCGGAGATCATGCGTTTGGCCATCCAGGCAGCGCCCAGGGCAGCCGTAAAGGCAATGCCAAGGACGATGATTCTCGTTCTCTTCATGACGGACTTGCTCCCAGGGCCCCGTATCTCGCCGA
>Ga0315297_10003563_pt1 | contig 10028 bp, 8 predicted proteins | sample YL17G15_0_MG_FD_203628 | JGI IMG/M metagenome (GOLD analysis project Ga0315297, IMG submission 203628) | Sediment microbial communities from Yellowstone Lake, YNP, Wyoming, USA - YL17G15_0 | ecosystem: Environmental > Aquatic > Freshwater > Lake > Sediment | place: USA: Wyoming | collected...
CGACCGGCAGTGACACTGCTGAAAGTCTCACGGCTGTCGCCAGACTCATGGCGGAGAAGGGGTGGCGGTCGGCCACCCTGGTCACAGATCCGGTGCACGAAGCTCGCTCTTCGGCGATCGCCCGCCAGCTCGGGATCCAGACCCGGCTCTCACCGACCACCGGAGGAGCGGGAAGTGATGTGACTCCTGACTACCTCGTGCGGGAAACCCTTGGATTGATGCATTTCTGGGTGTGGCAGCGCTGGCGGATGTCACCCGTTCTGACGGCCTTGTAGGGACTTGTCGCTGTGTCGATTGATTCTGGGCTGTCGAATGCGGGGTCGCTGAATTCTGGGCCGTTGAGCAACGGGTACAGCGACGTTGACGTGCAGCGATGGGTGGGAGAAGCGTCCAAGGCCACCCATCGTTCTGACTTCGCACGCGACCGCGCCCGCGTACTGCACTCCGCGGCATTGCGACGGCTCGCGGCGAAGACGCAGGTGGTGCAGGCCGGCGAGTTGGACTTCCCGCGTACCCGACTCACTCACTCCTTGGAGTGCGCCCAGATCGGTCGTGAGATCGGTACGGCTTTGGGGTGTGACCCCGATCTGGTGGAGGTTGCCTGTCTGGCTCACGATCTGGGTCACCCGCCTTTTGGTCACAACGGCGAAGCCGCCTTGGACCGAGCTGCGCGGAACATCGGCGGATTCGAAGGCAACGCGCAAAGCCTGCGGCTGCTCACCCGGCTGGAGGCCAAGACGTTCAGCCCCGACGACGGCCCTCGTCCCGGCGCGTCGGTGGGTTTGAATCTGACCCGCGCGACCCTCGATGCCGCGACGAAGTACCCCTGGCTGCGCGCCGACGTCCCGAACGGTTCGGTGAAGTTCGGCGTATATGACGATGACGTCGATGTCTTCCGATGGGTCCGTGGCGTCGGTGTCGAGCAGCCTCGGGGACCGCATGATGCGAGCAACTGCATCGAAGCTCAGATCATGGACTGGGCCGATGATGTTGCCTACAGCGTGCACGACGTCGAGGATGCCGTTCACGGCGGCTATCTGCGGCTCGACGCGTTGAAGGACCGGACCGAGAGGCGGACCATCGCGGCACTTGCAACGTCTACCTACCTTCAGGGGCGAGACATCGACGAGGTGATCGAGGTCTTCGAACGTTTGGTGTTGTTGCCCCTGTGGCCCACTCGGTTTGACGGTTCGTTGCATTCATTGGCGGCGTTGAAGAGTCTCACCAGCAACTTGATCGGACGATTCTGTACCGCCGCCCAGGACGCGACTCGGGAGGCGTACGGAGGCGCGCATCTGACCCGATACGCCGCCGATCTCGTTGTCCCTGACGAGGTGCGACTGGAAGTCGGAGTACTCAAGTCGATTTCACACTTGTACGTCTTCGAACGCCAAGGTGCGGAGGCGATCTACGCCGAACAACAAGAGTTGATCGGTGAGTTGGTGGCGGCGCTCGCGCAGTCCGCCGCCGAAGATGGGGGAGTGGTGCTGGACCCTGCGCTACGCCCCGACTACGTCGACGCAGTCGCGAGCGGTGATGACGAGGCCGCTGGACGGGTGATCATCGACCAAGTGGCGATCCTCACCGACCGCAGTGCCCGCCAACTCCACCGCCTCCTCCTCTCCTAACCCCCCTTTTCGCGCTTCGCGCGATGAAGGTGCCCCAGGCTGCGCTAGGGGCACCTAATCCTCCCCAAGCCGTCCACTTGACTCGTGTCCGGCTTTCGCGCGGCCTCGGATACGCGACGTTTCGGACTACCTACAGGTCGTCGACCCGGAGCACATCCAAATTGCGGAACTTCCGGCCTTCGCCGGTCAATGTCGACAACCGGGCCGCGAACTCGGCGGTTCGGGGATCGTTCGAGTTGGCCATCGCCTCCTCGTACGAGGGGAACTCGACGATGTGGACGAAGGAGCCGGGATTGTCGCGATCGGCACACAGGGAGGCGCGCGTCGCCTTTCGCCACTCGGCAGAATCCGCGATCCACCGGTCGACCTCAGTTGAGAACGCCTCGATGTCATCTGTTTCGAACTCGATGAACTGAACGAACTTCATAGCCGCCTCCGTCGATTGGTGTCGCGGCCGAAGGTAGCGCAGCTACTTCGCCGCGCATAGGTGTCGAACCGTGCCGCTCTACCCGTCCGCAATGTGCCGCAGGGCGGCGGCACCGGTCCGACAAGGGACCAGTTAGTGGTCGGTCACAGTTGGGAGATCACTACGGCGACTTGATCGAGTTCGTCGTCGCTGTTGTAGACGTGTGGGCTCAGCCGTACGACGGCGCCGAGGCCATGCTCCAGAAAGTCTCGCAGCGCATAGTCCGGAGTCGACACGCTGGCGTTGATCGGTCGACCATCGGCGACCCCGGCACGGAGTCGATCAACGATCGCTGCGGAGGCCGTGGATTCCAGCGTGAAAGTCACGATCCCGCTGCGGCCCAGCGGTCCGTTTCGATCTCCTCTGTCGTGTATCCGCAGACCCGGAATCACACGCAGCCGCTCGCGCAAACCCTCAGATACCAGGGCAATCCGCGTACGGATCGCATCGAAGCCGAGCGCCGTGGCATAGTCCACGGCTGCACCCAACCCCAGGACCGCGGCGTACGACTTCTCCCACTGCTCAAATCGCCGCGCACCGGCGGAGATCATGTATGAGTCGAGATCAGTCCACGTCGCCGAGTGCAGGTCGAGCGGAAACGGTTCGAGTTCGAACGCGCGATCCGAGGCGTAGAGGAACCCAGTTCCTCGCGGCCCCCGCAGGAACTTGCGTCCCGTCGCGGAGAGGAAGTCGCAGCCGATCGCCGCAACGTCCAGTGGGATCTGCCCAGCTGACTGGCACGCGTCAAGGAGGTACCACGGACGCACGCCGGCCCTCTGTTCGAAGTCGTCGAGCACGGCGCCAACGGCGACCGCGTCGTTGATCAATCCGTTCTGACTGGGCATGTGGGTAATCGCGACGCAACGAACATCGTCGTCCAACATGTCCGACAGTGCCGTTACATCGAGCGTCCCATCGGGTCCGTCGGGTACGGCCTCGACGCGTAGACCGTGGCGACGTGACATCTGGATGAAAGGCAGCACGTTGCTTGCATACTCCGACGAGGCAACCAGCACGCGGTCGCTGCGTCCCCACGGAATCGACGACATTGCGCGATCCCACGCTGTCGTTGCAGTGTCGGCCAGCGCGATGTGTGGGCTTGTTGTGTGGAGCATCGTGGCAATGGACGCGTAGACCGCATCCACACGCGATTGGGCTTCGCGGTGCGCTTCGTAGCCGCCGATCTCCTCCTCGCGGCGAAGATGCGCAACGACTGTGTCGGTCACGATCCGCGGCGCGAGCGCGGCGCCGGCGTTGTTCAGGTGGATGACCCGACCGACCCCGGCAGTGTCGGCGCGCAGTTGGTCAAGATCCAGTCGGTCAGCAACCAGTTGGTCACGCTCGGGTTGATCGGGCCCAGGTTGGCCCGTTCCAGCGTCCAGGGTCACCCGCTGATCCCATCAGATGACGTCGGAACTCGTCACTAGGATTGCCGCGTGGCCGGGCGGATTCGTGACGAAGATGTGGCCGCCGTACGCGAACGGGCCCGCATCGATCAAGTCGTCGGCGAGTACGTCCAACTGCGATCCGCGGGCGGCGGCAGCCTCAAGGGCTTGTGCCCTTTCCACGAAGAGCGATCACCGTCCTTCCACGTCACTCCCGCCAAAGGCCTCTACTACTGCTTCGGTTGCGGGGAGGGTGGCGACGTCCTCGGGTTCCTGCGCAAGATCGATCACCTCACCTTCACCGAAGCGGTCGAGAAGTTGGCCGCCAAGACGGGCGTCACCTTGCGCTACGTCGAAGGCAGCGCCGTCCCGTCGCGGCAGCAGAGTCAGCGCACACGCCTGGTCGCTGCCAACGCGGCAGCCGCATCCTTCTATTCCGAGGCGCTTGCCTCCCCGGAAGCGGAGATCGGCCGCACCTTCCTCACCGAGAGAGGCTTCGAGGACGCCGCGGCCCGCGAATTCGGAGTCGGCTACGCGCCAAAGGGTTGGGACAACCTCACGAATCGCCTGCGTGCGGCGGGGTTCCAGGACCAAGAACTGCTCGCCGCCGGGTTGGTGGCCCAGGGCGACCGCGGGATCTACGACCGTTTCCGCGGTCGCCTCGTCTGGCCCATCCGTGATGCGTCCGGCGATGTCGTGGGATTCGGTGCGCGCAAGCTCTACGACGATGACCAAGGCCCCAAGTACCTCAACACCCCCGAGACATCGATCTACAAGAAATCGCAGGTGCTGTACGGCATCGACCTGGCCCGACGTGAGATCGCCAAGCAGCAGCAAGCGGTGATCGTTGAGGGTTACACCGACGTGATGGCCGCCCACTTGTCCGGCGTGCAGACAGCGGTGGCCACATGTGGCACCGCCTTCGGAGCGGACCACATCCAAGTCCTTCGACGACTGCTGATGGACCAGAATCAGTTCCACGGCGAGGTCATCTTCACGTTCGATGGTGACGCGGCCGGCCAGAAGGCGGCGCTACGCGCGTTCGACGAGGACCAGAAGTTCGTCGCACAAACGTTCGTCGCGGTGGAGCCGAGCGGCATGGATCCCTGCGAGTTGCGAGTCGCGCGCGGGCCTGAGGCCGTACGTGAACTCATCGATCGTCGGGTTCCGCTCTTCGAAGTCGCGATCAAGGCGACGCTGCGTCAGTTCGATCTCGACCGTGCCGAGGGGCGCATCGGCGCGCTTCGAGAAGCGGCACCTGTTGTGGCTCGGATTCGCGACGAGGCGCTGCGGCCCGAGTATGCGCGGCTGCTGTCAGGCTGGTTGGGCCTAGAGGCGCGCGAAGTTTCCGCGGCGGTGTCGGCGGCCAGTAGCCTCAAGGGCTCGACTCGTCAACGATCTCAATCGTCAACGACGTACCGCCCGAGCGATCAAGGAACTCAGTTCGCCGCCGCGTCGTCGGGGCAACCTGGTGTCAGCGCCGGGTCCACGAGTGGAATGGCGGACGGCGAGCCAACGAACATCGATGCCCTGACCAAACACGACCCGCGTGACCCTGTGCTGCAGGTACAGAGGTCGGCGCTGCGTTGCATCCTGCAAGCACCGGTACTGGTCGGGGATTCGTTCGATGCGATCGAGACGACCGCCTTCACGTTCCCGGCGTATCGCGAAGTCTTCAATGCGTGTGTGAAGGCAGCCGTGAGTTGGGAGAAGTTGAGTCAGATCGACGATGAAGCTGCGTGGATCACTGCGGTGTTGGCGCACTGTCCTGATGACATCGTCCGCCGAATGGTCATGGAGCTGACGGTCGAGCCCATGCCGATCGATGTTGCCGATGATCGCTATGTCCGGTCGCTGATGGCGCGTCTGCTCGAGGCCGATGCCAGTCGCCGCATCGACGAACTCAAGGGACAACTTCAACGCCTGGAGGGTTCCGGGGAGGCCGAGAAGTCCGACGAGGTTTTCCGAGAGCTTCTGACCTTGGAGAATCAACGTCGAGCTCTTGGCGACCAAGCGCGCGGCGAGTCGTAGGACGACTGCCGCGTGAAGATCCGACCCGATCGACTCACCAAAGAGGTGCTTGGCGACGTCGGCGTACGCCGTGGTGAGCGCGCGATCGCATGGGCCGAGGCGCGATCCAACGCCGGGACCCACAGGCGTCCGGGTGGGTCCCTGGACCTGCTGGTCGCGACGACAGTCGCTCTCTACCTACCCGCGGACACCGATGGTGTGCGGAACCGGCGGCGATGGTGGTGGGATCAGGTCCTCGGAGCGACCTGGGGAAACGGCGAAATGCGTTTGCGGCTCCAAGATCAGCCGGGCAGTCCGGTCAGCGAGGTGATCTTCGCGATCGACGAGCCGGGTGAACTTCCTGCGGTCGTGTGGGAGCGCGTCGAGTCCAGCATCGTGGTGTCCCAGCGTTTGGCGATTCCGGAATGCAGCGGGGCAACTGCGGTAGCGCGACGCCGGCCCGATAGCGAGGACATCGCGTGGACCATTGTCTTCGATGACGTTGCCGATTCGACGCGCGAAGATCTGCGTGAACGCGCCCGTGATGCCCTCGGGGAGCTGCGTACCAGCTTAGGGATCTGACCTGGGTCACGTGCTCGTCGCGATCGGCGGGCTGCTAATCTCGGCGGCTCGAAGGTCCAGCCATCGGGGGTCACGTCTCACCGGGCACGACCTAGAAACGCCACAGAAACCGTCAATCCCGCGTAGCTCAATTGGCAGAGCAGCCGGCTGTTAACCGGCAGGTTATTGGTTCGAGTCCAATCGCGGGAGCATCCAGTTCACGTCGACTCACTAGCCGCCTTAGGCATCCACGACCGAGTCGACAGGTTCCTCTAACGGAATCGCAGCAGATGGGCCCGCCTCGTCGCTTCGATTCGTGCGTGCCAGCACCTCGACGATGAACAGCACGAGCAACGCGATCAACGCGGTGACGAAGATAACGCGGCTGGTCGGGTGCGACCAGAGGAAGATCACCAGAGCCGCGATGCCGATCACGATCATGCGGGCATACACGAGGTACTTGGTGAGGAAGTCGGCCGTCTGGGCCATTCCCGGGAACTGACGACCGAGCGGACTCGCGATGGCATCGGTCAACCGATGGACCCCCCGCTGCACGGCGCGACCTATCTGTGAAGGCCCGGAGAGGTAGGCCGCCAGGGCCATCACGATGCCCAGGGCCAAGCCAGCGACGCCCGCCGACACGAGGAAGCGGGTCAAGGTGTCGAACAGGTTCGTGGCAGCGTCGGTCGGAAGCGAGTCCGGTGGAAGTGCATCCAGGTAGGCGGAGCGGCCCACCCGCAGGCCGACCAATACCACGGCCATGCCGATGATCAGCCCGATCCCCGCACCGAGGATCGTGCGGCGCCGGTTGCGTGCGACGTAGATGCCGGCGGCCAGGAAGATGAGCGTGATGATCGGCAACCAGGTGGCCGTTGTGTTCAGCGTGCTCGCGGCCTTCTGGGCTCTGGCCAAGTCCGCGGACTGGAAGACGGTGAAGGTGGCTTGAACGTCCGGGATCTTGGAGGCGATGCGGAGGCCTCGAGATTCCAGGGCGGACTTCACGGTCGCGATGAAGGCCGCCATGTTCACGCTGACGCGACCGTCGGTGATCTCGACCGATCCGGTCTCGCCGTTCAGCGCGTTGACCAGTTGCGTGTGAGCCTGCCGGTTGGCTTCGACCCACGCCTGAGCGAAGAGGTCACTGGTTGCCAGGTTGTTGATCTGGTCACGGACGAACTGGTCGATGCCACTCGTCAAAGGCTGCTCCAAGAGGGGCAGCAGGGCGGCGACTTTCGGTGGGACGAAGTCAGCTGTTCCCAGTGTCTGGAGGCCCTGGTCGACGACCGACGGTACGTCGATTGCCTGCAGCGTCGCGTCGGCGATCTTCGTCGAGAAGGCTGCTTGAATCGCAGGATCCGTCGCCAGCGGGCTGACGGTCTCGACGTACCGATCCGTGTCGAAGACGATGTCGCGAGCCCAGCGTCCACTGACTGAGAACATCGCGAGGAGGCAGAAGATCACGATGAGCAGCGTGGCCACCGGCGCGCGCCAGCGCCCCGACCTCGATGAATCATCGGCTGGCGTTGGGACAGCTGCCTTGCTGTCGGCAGCGGCGGCTCGAAGGCGCTCGAGCTCGGCCCGCTCACCGTCAGTGAGTGGGGGTTGCGTGGACCCGGGCGCGACTGGTTCTGGCGCGACTTGCTCGACTGGCTGGGATCCCGAATCGTTCGGCTGGCTCATTGGTGATTCTCCAGGGTCGAAGTGCGGCGTTCACGACGTCGTCGCGATCAGTTTTGTGGATGATCCTGCCAGGGTTGCTCACGATTGGGCTATGCAATGGCGCAAGGCGCCGCATTCGGTCGCGGCGCCTTGCGTTGGGCCGAAGTCGCAGCTGGGTCGAATCAACCGGGTTGAATCAACCGGGTCGAATCAGCCGGGTTGAATCAGTGACTGGCCATCTTGCCGACCCGGCGGATGACGAAGGCCTTCGTGATGTCGGTGACCCCGGCCATGAGCGCCCAGATTCCCGCGAAGATCAGGAGCGTGTAAGTGCGCTCGAGCAGGAACTGTCCGTGGGTCCAGAAGGCAAGAAGAACCATCAGGATGCCCGCGATCAGAGTGAGCCACCACAGTGGGTTGTTGTCCTTGATCGCGAATGCCTCCATCAACCAGAAGATCCCCACGAGCAGAAAGAGGAAGCCGAGGACCTTGGCCAGGGTGAGGAACGCATCGGTTGGATTGAACAGCGCGACGATCCCGGCGACGACGAAGACCAGACCGAAGAGCGCCCACAACCACTTCCAGCCGTCGGCGACCGAAGCGATGAAGAACTGCTGGATCCCAGCCATCAAGAACATGATGCCGATCAAGACGCCGACGGTCTTCACCGACGCGGCGCTGAAGTCGAGAATGACAAGGGAAATGATGACCCAAGCGATTCCGGTGAGCAGCCATACCCACCAGAGCCTGCCGATCTGAGTCATCGCTGCTCGTTCGTCCGCGGACATTGATGTTGTACTCATCGCTGCTCCTAAGTCTCGCCGCCTTATCGATTGCCGTTCACGTGATCAAGATAGAACCGGACGAACGGAAACGAGGGTCACCACGCCCGTTGAGATGCCGAATCGACGCCTCTTTGACCAACGATGCGCTGCTAGCGTGCATAGATCCAGCACTGACGCAGGGAGCCCAAATTGACTGAGCAACCAGAGAACCCTTCGTCGATGTCAGCAGATGGGACCGAATCGCAGCCGACGTCGGCGCCCCCAACTGCACCGCCGCCCGTGAACCCGTTGGCCGGCGCCGCACCTCCAACCGGTGCACCGGTCCAACCAACCGCGCCCGCCGCGGCAGCTGGGGTCGCGGCGTCCAACCCCTATTGGGACGGTCAGCGGTATCTCCAGTGGGACGGCCAACGCTGGCTGACGTGGAATGGCGTGGCGTGGGTGGATGCCGGCGCGCCGCAAACACCGGCTATTCCGGTGGCACCCGTTGCGCAACAACCACAGGTCGCGCCGCAACCGGTCGCTCCGGGGTACGCGCCACCCGTTGTGCCGGCGCCGGCGTACGCAGTCCCGTATGGAGCCGTACCGCGAGGACCTCAAAACGGACTTGGTACCGCCGCTCTTGTTCTCGGCATCCTCGCAATTCTCTTCGCACTTACCCCGATCACCTACTGGGTCTCCTTGGTGCTGGGACCCCTCGCGCTCATCTTCGGTTTGATCGGACGTTCGCGAGCCAATAGTGGCGACGCGACCAACAAGGGCGCCGCGATGGCCGGAATCGTGATGGGCGTCGTCGCCATCATTGCGTGCATCTTCTGGTTCTTCTTCTGGATCTTCTTCATCAACAGGGCGGTGGACAGCGCAGTCGACACCCTGAACTCGGCGAGCAGGGCTCTCGCCGGAATCGGGGTAGTTGGTGGCGCGACGCCAACTCAACTTGGCCAGACAATTCCGTACGACGATGGGCTCACCGTGAAGCTCGGTCCGCCGACGAGTTTCACTCCGTCCGGCACCAGCGTCGGGAGTAGCCAGGGCGAAACAGCATTCACGATGACCGTCACGGTGAAAAACGGCACATCGACCAAATACGAGCCGCTGCTCTTCGCTATCGATGCCAGGGCCGGTTCCCCACAGCGACCGTGCGAGCAGGTCTTTGATCCGGTGGGCGGTGTCGGCAGTCTGAACTCGCTGACGAGTGTGCCGCCGGGTCAAGAGATCAGCGCGAGCGTTGGGTTCTCCTGCGCGGCAACTCCGGGTTCGGTGCTTGATGTCGAGGTGACCCCAACGGTCTTGAAGTATCAGCAGGTCACCCAAGTCGGGTCGCTCCCATAGATCCCGGGTGATGTTGTCCCGGGTCGTGCGACTGCGCCAACAGCGGTTGTGCCTTCGGGTGCGACACAATGGCGTCGTATTCCGACTGGTGTGTCAGGGCAACACCGCTGGCGCGCTCGGGGCGGTAGCTCAGCTGGTCAGAGCAGCGGACTCATAATCCGTCAGGTCGTGGGTTCGAGCCCCACCCGCCCCACGAGCCCTA
>Ga0315297_10003565_pt1 | contig 10025 bp, 10 predicted proteins | sample YL17G15_0_MG_FD_203628 | JGI IMG/M metagenome (GOLD analysis project Ga0315297, IMG submission 203628) | Sediment microbial communities from Yellowstone Lake, YNP, Wyoming, USA - YL17G15_0 | ecosystem: Environmental > Aquatic > Freshwater > Lake > Sediment | place: USA: Wyoming | collected...
CGAGGCCTCGGGAGCCGAGGCCTCGAAGGTGGGCACCGAACGCGCGCGAGAGCTGCTGCGGGCTGCCCCGCGCTACGCCGCCGGCGTTTATCTCATTGCGCCGTTCCGCAACCCCGCCGAGATCCTGCATCTGCTCGACGAGAAAGACGGGCAAGAAAAGTAGGGGCGGGGCTCGCCCCCGCCCTCGTGAAACGCGCTGTCATCCTGAGGGACCCCGCCGCACGAGAGGCGACCGAAGGATCTCACCACACGTGCAGCGCGATGGGATTCTTCGCCCCTTCGGGGCTCAGAATGACGAAAGAAAGGCGGCCGCAAGGGCCGCCCCTACGCCATTGCACGGAAAAATGTGGGGCAGGCGCTCCGCGCCTGCCTTTGTGAAGGTGTCAAACAAAAAGGCACGCCCGGAGGGCGTGCCCCACAGAAACCCGAGGATTCAATTCACTCTTACGTCGCGCGGACAAGGCCCAGCCGGCGCAGCAGCGGTTTGCCCAGGCCCTCCACCGCCAGACGCACCGGCCTCAGCAAGTAATAGAGGAAGTAAAGAGAGTCCGGCAGGCGGAGCCACCGCCAATCCTGCACCGTCGGCACCACGGCACGGATCCAGCAGTAGATCAGCCTTGCTCTCCGACCGTCCAGAGCCCGGAGCTGGAACCGGCTGGTCTCCAGCAGCGACGGCTCGACGGTCTTCGGCAGAAAAAGCTCCCGCAGCACCGAGGCACGCAGGGCAGTCACGACCGGGTCGCGCGCGGCCAGGGCGCTGACCTCCCAGGGAACCGGCGCCTCGAGCAGCTCCGCGGCCAGAGAAACGCCGAGGAGCAGCATTCGCAGCAGCCCCTGGGCGCGCGCCCTCTCGACGATCCAGGGCCAGTCCCAGCCCTGGTGGGTCTGGATCAGCTCGGCAACGTCGCACACCATCAGGAGCTTGGACCATAGGTGGAACGCGCCGTTCACGCAAAGCACCAGCAGCATGTCCTCGGGATCGAGCGACGGTGCCGTCGCGTTGCCCATGTTGACGCGCCGTCTCCTGGCTAGCGCCAACCCGGCGTCCGGGCCGCCGCCCAGGTAGTCCGCCGCGAACCGCCAGTGCACGTCCAGGTAGACCCGCGGATCCGGCAGGTCGAAGCCAAGCTCGCAGGTGCGCGCCAGGTGCGCCCGCTCCTGCCTCGGCGTCAGCGCGTAGGACGCCGCCCACCCTTCGGATTTCAGCAGTACCTTGACCTTCCCGAGGTCGAGCCGGCTCACCAGCAGGTCCAGGTCGGAGAACTGCCGCAGCGACGTGTCCCCGTAGGCCACGACAGCAAGGACCGGGCCCTTGTAGGCCACCACCGGCACCCCTACGGACTCGAACATCGCGAGCACATTGAGGAGCTCCCTGGTCAGCGAAAGGTTGCGGTAGGTGTTGGCCAGGTACAGCGCTCGCAGGTCGCTCAGGAACGAGGCGGGCGCCGTTTCCGGACCGAGAACGGGAAAGTTCTTGTACAGGAGCGGCATCACCCCGTGATCGAGCGCGGTCATCAACACGGCCGGCCAGTCGATCCCGCTCCGCAGCAGCTCCTGCGCGCGTTCCGCCTGCGTGTGCGCCCCTCGCGTGCGCGCCATGCACAGCAGGAGTTCGTGCTCCGGAAGAAACGTCTCGCGCCAGGAAGATGTGTCGGCCATCAGGGTCTCAGACCCCGCCGCACCGAAAGCACCTCGGTAGGGCACGCGTTCCTCACGCTTAGCCCCAAAGCCTCACCCACCCTCCCCACGGTCCAACCCTCGTTGAGCACCCGCCTCACCAACACCGCTCGACTCCTCGGCGTGCTTACGACACCCTGGTGCAGCTCCATCCAGTCCCCCTTCCCTGCTGCAGGCTTCCACACCCACAGCATGCCGGAAGTAGCTCGGATGGACCACTCCGCCCACTAGACAGCCTGGTGAGAACTTACACCCAGGTCTCCGATCGAAACAGACCTGACTGGCCTCAGCTAATCTTGCCACGCAGACAAAGAAGGACTAGCAGAATACTGATACATCTTGTTATATTGATCTTGAGCTTCCGCTTTCAGAGCGGAGACAAGTATGTTTATGTCCAGAGAAGACCATCACACAGGCGGTGAAATGAAGAACATACTTTCGGTCGATGTCGAGGACTGGTTTCATATCCTTCGAGTCTCTTCAACCCCTAGAGTAGAAGAGTGGTCCAAGCTCGAGCCACGAATCGAGAGAAATTTCCACTTTCTACTCGATCAGTTTGACCGGAATGATGCAAAAGCTACGTGCTTCTTCCTTGGCTGGATTGGGGAGAAATACTCCCATCTGACAAGAGAAACCGCCGAAAGAGGTCATGAAGTGGCTTGCCACGGCTATGGCCACCAGCTTATCGGTACACAGACGAGGGAGCAGTTTCGAAGTGATCTAAGAAAAGCCAAAGACATACTGGAACAAGCCGCCGGAAAGCAAGTGCGAGGTTACCGCGCCCCGGGGTTCTCAATGAAAAAGGAGACTCTTTGGGCCCTGGAGGAACTGGTGGCATCCGGGTTTGAATACGATTCCTCCATATTTCCCACGACCCGAGGCCACGGCGGAATGGCTGAGTCAGATGTGTTCCCACATATTATCTCCACCCCAAACGGCCGTATTATTGAATTTCCTATTTCTGTTGCAAGGCTACTTGGAAGGAAATACTGCTTTTTCGGCGGGGGCTACTTCCGCCTCTCCCCCTACTTCTTGATACGAAAAATGAGCCGGGCGGTTAATTTGGAAGGTCGCCCTGTAATCTACTACATTCATCCCAGGGAAATTGATCCGTCACATCCTCGTCTTTCGATGAACCTCGTTCGTCGTTTCAAATCATATGTCAATCTGAATACCACAACAGAGAAACTCAATAACCTTGTTAAAGAACAGACCCTTATCAGTTTTGAAAAATGGCTCCAGGAGAACAAGACTTCAACGCAATGGCAAAACCATGAGTATTCCACCGCAAATTAGACCTCTTCGTCGTGAGGACCGGGACAACATCTTAGTCCTCTTTCAGGAGACATTTGCCTCCACCCGAACAGCCGAATGGTGGGAATGGCAATTTCTCCAGAACCCGTTCAATCGGCCCATTGTCTGGGTTGCAGAGACTGAGGAAAAGCGTCTTGTCGGGCATTATTCTCTTGTGCCAGTTCCCTTCTGGCGCCAGGGAAGGGCGGAGAAGGCCGGTTTTTCCATCCACAGCATGGTTCACCCGAACTATCAGCGTCAGGGAATCCTAAACAAACTTGCAGAAGCCGCTGAGAAACAGTTAACAGAGGACTCAATTGAAACCGGGCTCACTTTTCTTAATGAGAACTCGTTCTATCTCTATACGCACAAACTCGGCTGGAAAGAGATGACGGGCAGCCTTCCCGTCTATTTTTCCGTGTTAGAGCCCTATGACATTCTTCGAAGATTTGTCAAAATAGGCTTCCTAGCAAAGGTTCTTGCCCTTCTTGCAAACCCACTTATCAGGCTTGGTTTTTCCGGATGGTCCCACCCAAGCAATAGGAGCATCAAACAGGTCGAGAAATTTGATGACAGGGTAGATACTCTGTGGAGCGAAATCCGAAAAGGTGTTCTGTTTGCCACTGACCGCAATTCGAAGTACCTCAACTGGCGTTTTGCAGGTAACCCCTGTCCCTATGCCTTGTTTACTTTTGAGTCTGACGACAAACGAATACTCGGACTCGCAGTCACACGGGCAGAGGAGAAGTTCAGCTATCGCATTGGGTACATCGCTGATCTTCTCTTTCATCCCGCACATCCCCAAGTTGCACTGGAACTTCTCAAGCACGTTAAGAGATTCCTTAAGGGCCAGCGATGTGTCATGGTCACAGCCCTAGTCTCAGAGGCTCGGCTGAGTCAAGTCATCCGAAGGAGTGGCTTTTATCGGCTCCCTAACTTCCTGATGCCTCATCAAATTCATTTCTGCTGTAAGGATCGCTCAAAGAGAAACGAAACTGCGCTTCTTACCAGCCCAGCCGGGTGGTATCTGAGTTGGTCCGATCACGACGTGGTCTAGCTGTTGTTTCTCACCACGTTGTTCAGGACAAGGCAGCTGGCGCATGAGTTGCGTGTGAGTGAGGTGTGTGCGGGGTGGAGGTTGTAGTAGAAGTGGAGGTAGCAGGGCAAGGGCTAGGAGCGCCAAGCGGAGGAGTAGAAGGCGAAGGCGTAATCCCACTCACGGAGGACGGTTTGGATGAACCGCTCGGCTTTGCGGTCGGTGCGAGGTCGGTAGCGGCGGGTGCAGCTGTGATGGAGGCAGAAATCGCGGTAACAGCTGGGAGAGATGCGGGACTTGTAGCAGGCACCGTTGTCAGTGGGCGACATTGATTGCGGACCCTGCGGGCGGTGAACTAGCTGATGGCGTGCTCGAGGAAGGTGGTCGCCGTCGGGCCGTGGTTATCTTGCAATACCTCGACATAGGCCAAGCGGGACGCATTATCGATGGCGACGTGGACGAACTCCCAGCCAATGCCACAGACGCCGGAGCGTCGGTTGCCCCTGATGCAGTGGCCCACCTGACCGATTCGACAAAGCTTCTTGGCGTTGAGATGCAAAAGATCACCTGGGCGCTCGCGGACGCATCGGCGAACTGGTTCCGGCGCCGCCAGCGCACGCGCTCGGCCAAGACCGGAGCGCTTGAGCCAGCGAGCCACGGGCGATCGCGGCACGCCCACCCGTGCCGCGATCTCCTAGCCGGTGATACCTGTCCATCACAGCTCGACCATCCGCTCGACCAACTCCGCCGCGGTCCTGCCGGCGACCCGCTGCAGCCGTGACGAGCGGCCCTCGAGCCCCACCGCAGGCGGGGCGAGGGATGTGGGAGGGGGTCATTGCCCGGCAACACGCCCACTGGGATTCTTCGGGCGCTTCGCGCCCTCAGAATGACAAGAGCAGGGGCAGCCGCCCCGCGACCGCGTTTCCGAACGGGAAAATCAAAAAGGCACGCGCGGAGCGCGTGCCCCACAGTGACAAGAGCGTCCCGATGCTTCACTTTTCAGCCTGGGGGCCGGACGGGGCGAACCACTTCTCGCGCATTTCCTCGCGCTGTTCGTCGGCAAGCGCGCGCGTCGACCGCGCAAATCCCAGCGTGCGAACGAGCAAAATGGCTGCCGCCTCGACGACCACCAGCGCCATTCCGAGCCCGGAGCTCTTGGTGAGCGCGACGGTCAGCGCCATCGCGCAGGAGGCCAGCACCAAGACGTAGAGCGTGCGCACCACGACGGGCCGGCTTGCGCCGTGGCGCTGCATCAGGTGGTGCACGTGGTTGCGGTCCGCTCGGAATATGCGAAGCAGTCGCTCCACGGCGCGCCCTTTTGGCCGCTCCAGGAAACGCACCGTCATCACGACCAGCGTATCCATCACCGGTACGCCGAGGGCCAGAACTGGGATCAGGATGGCCACGGCTGCCGAGGATTTCAGCGAGGCGTGCACGCTGATCGCAGCCAGCAGGAAGCCGAGGGTCAGCGCTCCGGCGTCGCCCATGAATATCTTGGCAGGCAGCCTGTTGTGTGGCAGGAAACCCAGACAGGCCCCGAGCAGGCCCCCCATCAGGATCACCGTAAGCAGGTTCCCCTGCATCAATGAGTACACGAGCACGCTGCCCGCGATGATCGCCACGACGCCCCCGGCGAGGCCGTCCAGACCGTCGAAGAGGTTGATTGCGTTTGCCGCGCCCACGATCCAGAGCACCGTCACCATGCCGCCCATCACGCCTAGGTCGAGGGCGCCCCCACCGGGCAGCCCCAATACGGAGAACCACCACCCCGCATAGACAATGAGCATGGCCGCCGCGAACTCCACCAGCAACTTCTTGGCTACTGAGACGCCCACGATGTCGTCCACCAGCCCAACGGTGAAGACCATCGCGGTGGCGATGAACACCGCGACCAGTTCGGCCTTTGAGACCCGTCCCCCCCAGGCGGTCCACTTCATCAGCGCCACGGACCCCGCGCCAAAGACGACCCCCATAGCGATGGCAACGCCGCCGAGCCGCGGCACGGCACCACCGTGAAACTTGCGCCCGCCCGGGTAATCAACGGCCCGCACCGCGAAGGCGAGTTTGGTCGCGAAGGGCACCAGGGCGCCGGTCACCACGCCGGCGATAAGCGCCGCGACGGTTGCGGCCACGGCAATCTCAAGCATGGGTGGGCTCCGGCACCTTCTTGGACTGTAGCACGCGGGCCAGCAGTTCCGCCCACTGCCGCGTGCACAGCCTGCGCTCGTACTTTCTCTCGAGCAGCTTGCGGGCCCTCGCCCCCATCCCGTCGAGCACCTCTGTGTGCCGGCAGGCGTGAAGGAGCGCGGCGCGCACGGCAGCGCTTTCGTGCTTGCAGCACCACCCCAGGTGCTCCCGCTCGATCTCCTCGTGCATCTCGGTCCCGCGGCCGCCAACCAGCAGCACGGGCTTGCCCGCCGCGAGCGCACCCGCGTACTTGGACGGGACGACCATCCCCGCCACCTCGTCCCGCAGCGTCACGAGGTGCACGTCGGCCGCGTTGAAGAGCCTGCGAAGGACCTCGCGCGGCTGGTACGGCATGAAGCGGACGTTGGCAAGGCCTTCGGTCGCGGCCCGGACCTCCGCCAGGCGCGAGCCACCGCCCACGAACAGGAACAGCAGCCGCGGCTCGACCTCGGCCAGCGTCCTGGCCGCGTCGGTCACCGCGGTGAAGTCGTGCGCGAGACCGAGGTTGCCCGAGTACAGCACCACGAAGCGCCCCTCCAGGTCATGCTCCCGGCGGAACGTCGGGCCCGCCTCGGCGTCGGGGCGGATCGCACGGCCGTCCGCCCAGTTCGGGATCACATCCACCTTGCGGGCGCCGCGCCTGCTCAGGGCCTCTGCCATCGCCCCGTCGAGCGCCACCACCGCGTCGGCTCGCCGCAGCACCAGCCGGGACAGCCCGGCGGCGGCGCGCGCCACCAGCGATCCGGCCTGCAGCGTGCCGAGCATCATCGCGACATCGGGGTAGAGGTCTTCGACCTTGTAGACAAACCGCGCCCCGCGTAGGCGCGCGAGCAACCCGAGGACACCTACCAGCGGCGGCGTGGACAAACAGATCACCGCGTCCCGCCGTTGCCCGAAGAGCACGGCAAGCTTGGCGCCCGCCAGGAACGTCAGGTAGTCGGCGAGCCTGCCGAGCGTGCTTCCACGGCCGAAGCTCGTGCACCGCACCCGCCGGATCTGGATCCCCCGCCACTCCTCTCGCCGCGGCAGCTTTCCTCCCATGCCGGGCACGTAGGAGCACCGCCCCGCCAGCGCGGTCACCGATGCGCCGCCGGCGCCGAGGTCCTCGGCCAGCTCGGCGAGCAGCTGCGCGGTCGCCGCGACATCCGGCCAGAAGTACTGGTTGATCAAAAGGATTCTAGTCCCGCGCATCACTAACCTAAACCTGGTTTCGCTGCAACCGCGACTATTGACTTCCAAAGCCAGGGCAAACGCCCGCATCCGAGAAAACGGATGCCCTCGAACCCTCCTCGGCGAAGAAGGTCACCAAGGGTATTCTTGCTGAAAAACTTGACATGCCCGTGGTCCCAGAGAGCCGTGAAGTGGCGATCCATGCCCCCTGTGAGGGCGAGGACCAAGTTCTTCAGATACCCGTGGTATGGGGTCGAGATGATCAGCGTACCGCCGGGCCGTAACGCCTCCCGGCTCCTCTGGAGTAGCGCTCCGGGTAGTGAAAGGTGCTCGATCGTCTCGAGGCTTACCACCACGTCAAACTGGCCCACCCATTCCTCTGGAGTAGGGTCGAAGATGTTCCTGCAGTGGAAGCTTGCGCGAGGTTCCCGCTGCTTCGCGATCGTGATGCCCGAGTGCGAGGCGTCAAGCCCAGTCACCAAGTAGCCCAGGCGAACGAGCTCCGCCGCAAACGCGCCGTTACCGCATCCAATTTCGAGGACTTGACACGGCAACGGGGGGATCAGAGGAACCACCACGGGCCAGAGTGCCCTCGTGAGCCCTGCTTCCTCGTCAGGGTATTCGTACCCGCTCTTCAAGAAGCAGCCAGCCACCGACCTCACTGCCCGCATGACCCGCCGCTAGAGTCCCGCGTGTCTTCTGCTCGCTCGACCTGTGGGGTCGCTCCGCCGCTCTCGAACTTCCTCATCTTCTGCACGATCATGCGCTCGTAGGCCGCCATGAGGCGGCAGTACACAAAGCCGGGCCATCCATCCAGGAAGCCCCTGCGCAGCACCAGTAGGTAGAGAAACCGCAACGTCGGCCGCATCGGAAGCCAAACTGACAGATCCTTGAGGGCGCGACGCCTCTGGGTGGCATCGCCGCTGAAGAGCTGTCGTAACGGGATGCGTTCCGACTTTCGCAGTGCAAGCCCTTCCTTTGCATCCTCCGTCGAGTAGCGGTCGTGTTTCTCGAACCACTCCTCCAAGCCCTTCGAAAATGGAAAGTGCAAATACGGCTCGCGCAGCGTTCCAATGCGCTGCGGATCGAGCAGCTCTCGCTGCCCATGGCCGACCTGGATGAACCGCAGCGCCGGCTTTCGCCCGAGGCGAACCTGATAGGTTGGATAAGTGGCCGCGTGCTTGAGCCACTTTCCTTCAAAAATCAACTTCGAGGGAACCCGGAAGGCATCGTACGTAGAGCCGGGGAGTGTCGTCTCGATCTCGCCGCGGAGTTCCGGCGTCACGACCTCGTCGGCATCCAAGTGGAGAACCCACTCGTGTCTGAACGTCAGATTGTCGAGAGCAAAGTTCCGCTGGGAGGCGAAGTCGTCGAAAGCCCGGTGAACAACCCGGGCCCCGAACGACCTCGCCACCTCCACCGTACGGTCGGTGCTGAAGTCGTCAATCAGGACCACGTCGGCGCACCACTGGACCGCACCGAGGCACCCCGGGAGGTTCTTCTCTTCGTTGTGTGCCAGTATCAGGACAGAAACCGACATCGGTGTCGTTTCCAAGATAGAGATACGCTCTACCGGTCAGCCAAGACCCTCGTCTTGAGGCGTCGCGCCGGGTTGCCGACCACGACCGTCCACGCTGGCACGTTGGTCAACGCGACCGCCCGTGCCGCAACGACGGCGCCGGCCCCGATCGCGACCCCGGGGCCCACGAACGCGTCCGCACAGATCCACGCTTCGTCCCCGATCGCAATTGGGGGCTTCAGGAGTGGCATGTCCGCCCTCGTATAGTCGTGGGTCCCGGCACACAGATGCGCCCTTTGGGAGATCGTGACTCTTGAGCCGATTGTGATTGGCCCGAGGTTGTAGAGAAGCGCGCGCTCACCGATCGCGCTCCAATCCCCGATAGACAGGTTGCCCGGCAAGTAGATTTCGGCCGTGTTGTAGACGTGCACGTGCGTCCCGATCCGGGCTCCGAACGCCCGCAGGAATAGGCGCCGCCAGCCGAAGAGCGCACGGGGACTGAAGCGGAAACCGGGCCAGCACAACCGCCATAGCACTCGGCGCATGAGTTCGCCTGGCGGGTACTTCCTCGCACTCCGGTTTGCCTCGAGGTCAAGGCTCACGATTTCACTCCTCCCTGGATCCTGCGAAATCGCAGCAGCGCGCTTTCCCTTCTCCGGACCCGCCACATGCGTCTGGTCACCACTGAATGCTGCGCGCGGCTTGAGACCCGTTCGGGCCACCTTTCGATGCAGACCTCAAAGAGATATTTCTTTCCCCCACTTATAGCTTCTCGGCCTCCACGTACATTGACATATCAGGTGAGTGCATCAAGCGGTCGGCGTGCGAATCGAGGTAGCCAAGCCTGGATTCCGGATCCCTGTAGGACGAGAATCGAATGCCCATGAAGTCGGCCGCTGAAATCGCATTTTCGAGAGCGTTCCTGGTGTACAGGTACCTATGACCGTGGTTCAGAAAGGCGTCGTTAATTTCGCTGTCAGCCCCGGGTTTGTCCTCAAGAGCGCGTCGGAGGAAGTGGTCCAGATCCGGGGTCGTCACACGGATAACGCCGCCTGGCTTCAACACTCTGAAGCACTCGGCGAGCAAGGTGAAAGCGGATTCCTTGTCGACGTGCTCTATCGCTTCCTCACAAAAGATGCCGTC
>Ga0315297_10003566_pt1 | contig 10025 bp, 12 predicted proteins | sample YL17G15_0_MG_FD_203628 | JGI IMG/M metagenome (GOLD analysis project Ga0315297, IMG submission 203628) | Sediment microbial communities from Yellowstone Lake, YNP, Wyoming, USA - YL17G15_0 | ecosystem: Environmental > Aquatic > Freshwater > Lake > Sediment | place: USA: Wyoming | collected...
TAATCGTTTCGCTACCGAACGTATAATCATCCGCAGCAGAGGCTTTGGTCGATATGACCATCAGTATAACTGGCGTGACCAGCAGGACAGCCACGAGCAATATCATCTGTTTCCATATCCTTTTCATTGCTCCACCTGGATAGGCATCTTCTCTTGCTTCAGTGCGTGTATGGCCTTATGCTCGTTGATCTCGACCTCTGGCACCCATGCGATCACATTCTCCATCTGATGCTTCTGGACAGTGCTGTCCATCAGACACGCCTTCGATACTTTGTCCAGTCCAGATTTGATGACCCGCTTATGGGTGCCCTCATACCATTGAGAATCGAACAGCTTCTGGTCGTATCGCTCAAGCTCGAACCAGTAGACCGTCGAATTATATTCCGTGTCCCGCCTCTTGTGCGTGGCTATGAGTGTTCGTTTGAACAACCCGTCTGTGACAATCCTCCGAGTGCCAATAGGCTGTTTAACATAGCCTTTGTGACAAGAGGCTAGGACCTTGAAGGGATTGAGCAATGTCGGGCTTCTTAGGCCCGTCCTGAAATAGATGGTGACGACCTCGGGCTTTTCAGTCTTGGCGAACCGTCTATACCACCTGTCCAGTGTGCCATAACCAATCGTGAGATAGATTCGTCCCTCGAACGAAGTGCCCTGGAACTTGGTATCGCCAAGCGATTTGGAGAGGCCCCGTATCTGAAGGTCCTTGAAGAAGTATCGCCAGACCAACTTGTGCACAAGGAATACCGCCATTGCGACGATAAGCCCGGTGAGCACGAGAATGAGGATCGACCCGATCTCAGACGGATGCGCCAGCACATAGAAGTACAGTTGTGCCATGTCCGTATCTATCCATTTGGTGAAGAACGCGAAGTCTGTATACGCCTTATACATCACGAGCCCCATGACGACGAGCGCGGGTATCTTCGTGAGTATGTCGAGTGCGCCTTCCGGGTCCTTCATCTCTTTCTTCGGGCCTTCGAGACGGGCCTGTTCCTTTTTCGCCTTCTTTTCCTGCCGCCGAGTAGACCAATTCTTGAGCTTCTCAACCGTGATGCCAGTGGTATCTTCTACCTTGCTAAATTGCGTCTTTTCCTCTGGGGGTTTTGTTGCATTTGGGTCATTCGCGGAGGTCGTTTCTTTAAGTACTGGCTGGTATGGCTCGGCTATCGCATCGAACCGTGCTCTAAGAGGGAGTAGTCTTTGGCGAATATCCTTCCGGCGCTCGACATACTTCTCGTTCGAGAGTCTCCCGAGTGCGCGGTCCTCCTTGAGATCGAGAACTTCCTGCTTGATGGCTTTGAGTTCTTCCCGCAATCTGTATCGTTCACCTGCATCATTTTCTATACGCTCGATTATCGGAACTTGGGCCAAAGCTTCGAACTCCGCATCTAGAGAACTAGGATTAGGATTGACAACGACCTTTGGCTCCGAGATATATTCCGTGAGCACGATAGGCGGATTCTTCTGCCAGAATTCTTCTTTCTTATCCTTGTGCATCCGAGCTATGTGCAGATACTTGCCCCTCGAGGTGAACGTCTTCCCGAACCCAGGGTCTTCTTTGGTCAGACAATATGGGCATGGTTCCTTGGTCAGACCTATCCCTCCAGTTCCTGCTCGGGCTCTCTGTACGATTCCTCGATCTCGGGGTACTCGCGCTTGGTCAGCAGGCTATCGACCGAGCGTTCCTTATGGCTCATGGCCACCATTATCTCATAGTGTCCCTGCTCGGCTCCATCGAGGATGCCCTGCTCGCTCAACTTCAATCGGACGAATTCATAAAAGTAATCGTCATAGGCGTGAATATCCGCCCCTTGCTTGATATGCTCTCGGGTGATGATGTTCTTCATAAAGTACCCAGACTTCTCGAATCCGTTCCCGTCTATCGCCAGTTCTCTCCCTCCGATGTTGCTTATCAAGTCCCAGTTGACTGGGCTCAAACGCTTGGGAGTGAACCACCTGACCCGCCATAGGATGATGAACATCCTCGCATCTGCCACGCTCCCGAGGTACTTTGCGTATTTCGGCAGAGCTGGATGCGTTGAGTCTCCGGTGAAAGAGATGTATTTCGTGTTCCGAATCCTGTTGTTCTTGCAGGAAACCGTCAGGTCGTTCATCATGCGCTCGTATTGGTTCTTCGCCAGAGGCTGCTGCTTCGGCTTGCTCCCGTAGATCTTCCCCATGATGAAAGACACGGCTATGACTATGACGAACAATATGATGATCGGGATTATCATGTCCTCGCTTATGCCAAAGTTCATTACAAACCACTCTTCCGTCTACCTATCCAATCGGCTACCTTCTCCGTGCCCATCATCATGACGTCCTTGAGTTGGACAGACATCCGCCAGACTGAGATTAGAGCGGCGATGATGATTACTCCGAACTCCAGCATCGCCCATGCTTCGAAGACGTTCATCAATCATCAGACCCCTGGAGAAGCCTCCTCTCCTGTTCCCGTTCCTTGTCCTCTTTGTTCTTCTGGTAGATGCCGTAGATGACGATTGCCAGCAAATACCACATTGTCACCGCGATGAACACGAATGGCATGGTGGATGTATAGATTTCGGGTGCAGGATCGCTCGCTCGCTCATTGGTCGCATAATTGACTACTGCCAGCAATGGAAACAACAGTATGAGGAACATGAATATCTTCATGGCCTCCAGTATCACGAACCATCTGTCAGACCTCATCTCGTCGTATTTCTTGATGGCCGCCTTTTTCCATTTCGTGCCTAGTTTGACTATCCAATCCCTCACCCAGACTATCACTAGGAGTGCCAACAGGGCAGGCAAGACATAGAAGAACATGATGTAGCTGAAAGACACTATATCCCCGAAATCGAATCCTAGGAAATCCATTAGAAGGGCACCACCGCAGAGACTATGCTAATAGCCATCAGAGCCATGCTGAACAACAGGGTGATTATCGCAAGGATGAATTTCCAGCCCATCTGGAATGCCCTGATGAAATCCTTGCCACTACCGCTCTTCGAAAGATTGAGCAACGCTGAATTGATGGAGATCACTCCGAAGACATTCACCATGTAAACGATACAGATGGATACCGAATAAATCGCCCTTACTCCCCAGTAGCTGAACCATTCGAGAGCGTCCACTACAAACTCCACTACGTCCTTGATGAAGTTCGCTATGCCTCTGAGAATATCAGCCCAGCCACTTGAGATGAAAAGGTCTAGCGCCCAATGAATGAGCCCGACGACCCACTTGACCACTCCGAGAACTAGACCCTTTACGATGTCGGCCCACCAAGTCAAATTGATGCCGAAGCTTTCGAGCACTATCCAAAGTGCACCATCCCAGCCCAATAGATATGCCTTCCATTTCTGATATGCGGCTACGATTTCTTGTTCGGATTCTGGCTCCTCAATCGGGATTACCACAATGGGATAATTAGAGTGCACCCAATAGGTTGAATCGATATACATGTGCGCGAAGACTATGAACCATTGCCTTTCCAGAATAGAATAGTGGGGCCAGTAACTTTCATAAACCTGATAATAGCATTGTGTGTAAGCTCTCTCAATTCCAGGTTCTGGAACACTGAGGAACACATGAAATCCAGAAGCATTGTTAATACTGACCTGAAGGATGAAACATACATGATGAACGACCCATCCTGCATCGCTCGTAAGATTCTTGGTCGAGACGATCTTATCGACTGAATTGTTCATTCTGAAGACGTGTGAATGTTGCCAGATGTTTGTGCCATTCGCCGCGAATCCTGCGACGGTCAAGGTCAGGTTATAGGGTACGTTCGCATTATGTACGACTGGTAGGATGAGGTTGAAATAGTCGCCCGCTACGATTGTATGAACATAGGACAATCTGGTCCATATCGCATAGTCCGTGTAATTTGAATCTACTGTAGTTAATACAGGTGTGCCAGTCAATCCGTTTGCCATGCCCTTTACGAAGAGCATGGAATAGTCGAGGTCTATCGGGTAGTAATTCTGTGTTCCCTGATAATAGGTCCATGTGACATATGTCTCATCCTCGAACATGTCAGAATTGCTGACCAGAAGTTCGACGGTATCTTGCTCTAGGTCATTCAATGTGAAGGCTATGAAATACCATTCATTCGGAAACAAGGGAGCGTTGACCTTGAAATAGGTGAAATTGTAGCTGTAATTCTCAGCCAACGTCGTATTGAAGTATCTGAGCATGTCTGGTGCCTGAAAGCGGAAGGCCGAATCAGAATAATTCCCAAAGGTTGGGGAGTCGGCATCTGCCGTCTGGTTGTATATCAGGAATATGTCGTCTGGATCGGAGAATGTGACTCCCTCACGGGTTATCGATGAAATGTTCATCAGAGAATGCTCTGCTTGATATACTCGGACCTGAATCGCTGCATGGACCGAGATGTTGTTGATAGGCAATCTGACCCACCATTCACTGGAACCGTCCATGACCAGATTTGATTCCAGACGGAACTTCTGTACGACTGTCAGATTGAAAGAACTCGTTGTAGTGTTCCGCCCGACTATCACTGGGGGATAGGGTGGAGTGGCTAATATCCCTTTGAGGTCGGTGTTGTTCTCGAAGAACCCCGCCCATGTTGTCGTGTAGGAATTATACTTCGCCGTATCCGTATCGTTTGCGATGTTGCATAGGATGCTCCAGTTATGGTCGGGGTCGGCATCCACATTAACCTCGGTCTCTACCGATACTTTTCTAGCTCCACCTCTGCCACTGGATACCAAAGGCGAGAATATCAAGAGCCCAAAAACTACAACTATGAGAATTGATAGCAACCTCACTTTGGAACGCTTCTTTTCTTTCTTGGCATCTAGTGGTTTAACTGTAACGACGGTCCCTCCTCTTGTAGATGTTCTGCGACCGCTTGATCGAGAGGTCGCGCTTCTGGAATTCGCTCCTTCCGACTATGGCTCGCTCTCTTGCGCGGGAATCCTTCAACCGCGACCTGTAATCAGCACCACGCGCACGTTCTCGTTCTGCGCGTCTAGTCTCATAGGATTTTTGAACGCCACGTACTTCGTAACGCAGCTTCCTGTATGCCCTCTTGGCGGGCTTCTTGATTACCTTCCTGAACAGCTTGCGCTCTTTTCCTAGCCGTGGAACCTTTCCAGTATAGAGCATCTGGCCACCATAATTCACCACGAATATCACGACCAAGATAGGTAGGCCGTATAGCATGCCTTCTACGATATGGCTTACCTTTTCAAGCACATCAACTGTGAAATCTATTATCCAGCCTATGAACTTGACGAGATTGGACCAGATGAACTGGCCTATTCCGATTATCTTCTCTATGACCCATGTGATGCCATCTCGGATTTTTCCGTACAACCAGTAGACCGCATCCCAAAGCCATTCTTGAAAACTGCGGTCTTCCTTGTTCATCGCAGTTGCTAGGTTCACGTCATACCAGAATTTGGATGTCCCATTATCAAGGAACATCACAAGAGTGGTCTCACCTGGAAACAAATATGCCCTTCCCCAGCCGAAGTCATAGATGGTGTACTGTTCGAGCTGCGTGACTTGCGCCCATCTGTCATCTGTGTTCTCAGGCACCATGACAATTGGCACTAAGTAGAACCAATCTGAATAATTGTATTCCCAGCCCCAGATGTTCGGTCTGACATACCATGAACTCGTATCGAAACTCTGGTTATCAGATTCGGAATAATACCTGGCCATTGTTGCACCGAGATAGTCTGGACGAACATAGGACTCTGGTATGACGCATGGGAAGACGATTTCGAGCGGATCGCCTGAGCCATCTGCGCGATATGGGCGCAAAACCACATCGAGCCTGGAATCACCCCCCACCGAATCATTAAACCAGAAAGGACACGAAGTAAGTAGCACATTGTTGGTCGTCTCAACAACCCATGAATAATTGTCCCAGAATGCGCTGGGCGAGCCAACAGTTGGATCAACGAAACTACCTGTGCCCGTACAGATGAGAGTGATGTCCCAAGAAACTGTGCAATCAGAGTAGAAGGGCAAGTAGATGGATACATAGGTAAGATCGTCAATCGTATCATCGGCTGTTGCTATCTGGAATACTAGATACTGGCTTACCGAACCATCCAATTCAGACGGCAACCATGTGCCAGTGCCTGGGTCGAAAACACCTTCTTTGAACTGATTGTAACTTATGCCTTCGTCCCCGAAGCGCAATTTCACACTGGACAAACCATCCCCAAGTCCTTTGAGAAACAGGAAACTCCAAGCAGCCTGATAATCCAAGGTCTGATTGTATCGGTAGATTTCCTTTGCTCCGACATCTTCGTAATATTGGGTGTCGTAGAACGTGAAATCCTCTTTGCTTCCCAGTTGATAGTCTTCTCCAGTCAGCCAGACCCTATGAGCATAGCCAGATTTGGCGTGAGCGTAGATGTAAAATACATACCGATCATGCGGTGTGAAAATGCCTCGCACTAGGACGAAAATCCCGTTCGAAGTGAAATAGCATTCCCCCGCATGGTCCGAATTCGTCCAGCCCATACCAAAATAGTATCCGCTCCATGCATCGTGAGAACTGTAAATTGGCCCGTCACCCTCAATCCTCAATCGAAAGGAATCGTAGCATGTGCCATCAAGTGGGATGCGTACCCAGAATTCGGTGCAACCGTTCATTATCATGGAACTGTTTATTTTGAACATCGTAATGAACTGGATATACCCATCGGTATGGTCGAATTGGAAAAGCGATGATTGCAGATATGGCCCGAAATACCGCCCTTCCGCTTCGGGCAGAGTATCGGACCAAACAGTTTCTTCAAGATATACTTCGGATTCGTCCAGAAGATTGCTCGTCACCCCAGGAAGACTCACATCGGGTAAGAGTTCGACATACTTCCTATCACCTGTCACGTCTACTTCTGCCGAGGCCAATGGTGCGAATGCGATAAGGACGAAGATCGTCAATGCCGACCACGCGAACCATTTCATCTGTGCCTCATCCTCTCTCGGCGTTCTATCCGCTTTCGCATGCGCTTCTTCTTACGTCCTTGCTTCCAGTTGTCATACAATCGATATGTTGGAGAAGTGACTCTGCCGACTCTACGCAACCCGTGTCGGACTTTGCTTGCTCCCTTTCTAACCCGTCCCATTCAGGTCCACCCCTGTGAGTTCGAGCGCAATGTGATATTCCGGCCAATCCTCCACCCTCATGACCTTGTAGATCTTGGACGCGGCAATCACGCTCCCAGCAACATAAGCGTTCCTGAGATCAAACCTTGCTTTCCGTCGCAAAGAATCCGTGTACTTCTTTTGCCCAAGTTCTTTCAGCTCCATATGCGATAGATGCGATAAAGTTTCCTGAGACAAATGCTTGGCGCAAAAGACCGCCAACCGTTTGCTCGTTATCTGGATACTCTCTGGCAACCCTTTCGAGATGATGTACTTCGCAATCATCCCGTCTTGGCGTTCGGTTTCCTGTCCCATCAGACCGCCTAAGACTGTACAGTAATAGACCTTGGGCATACTTAATTGTTGCTGAAAAATGGACATCGAGGCGCAATCTTCGCCTGATTCACGCATACCCTACCGCTAGGGCATATGTTTAACTACGGAAAACGACCATTACGTACTTGGTTCTAATGACAAAGCGCAAGAGGCATTTGAAGCGGATCAGTAAGGTTGAGGCGAAGCGATCCGCTCGGACACTGGGCAGCCTTGGCGGTAGGGCTAAGGCCCGCCGACTACGCAGGAAACGCAGACGCTGATACCCTAGCGGTAGGGATGGGTAAGGCATGGATGCGTAAAGCGTTTTAGGAGCACTTTTCCACTTTTGGTGATGACGGAACCGTGCATCCATGCCCATCATTGTACGATGGCGAATGTTGGCTTTTGAAGTGCAGATTCGTATGAGAATGTACGAAAATGTAGAATGTAAAGGGTTTAGCGATCAGATGCGTCGGTACTCAATCGTTGCTTTCGATTCTGGGCGCTAGGAGTATCTGGGTCCTACCATACCTGAGCTTCAGCGGATAGTCAGTGCCTAGCTCCAGATGGAATCCGTCCGGTAGCAGCCTTGCTATGGTGCTTAGGTACTCCAGGGGGAATAGGCTTCTGCTATCCTCGGACCGCTCGATTGATACGTCTAACCGGGCTTTCATCTGGTCCGATTCCCCCTCACATTCTAGCCACATAGAGCTAGTGTTGGCCTCGTACCTGATAGCTACGTAGTTCGAGATCTGACTAGCAGCCTTGAGAGCCTGCCTGAATGCCTTGGCATCATGTATCAAAGCATCCGTCGGGAGGTTCAGCTCGGGAATTCGCGGGTCCGACATTTCGCAGTCGTCCAGAAGGTTCATCGTCCTAGTCCCATCTGGACCGTCAATCGTCAGCTTCCTGATCGTCAGGTTGACGTTGACTCTGAAGATTGTGTCCTTACCCTTCTGACCCTTTAGGTACTTCTGGAGCTTTTCGACGTCCAAACCGAAAACCCCAACGTATGCGTTTGCTGGGCTCAAGCTGAAGGTGTCGAAAACCTCCCGAGCTATTCCAGTGTCGCACATAGATATGTGCGCTGGATCGACTATTCGGACTTTTAGACCCTCCGCTGGGTCAACCTTTACCTTGCAATCCGTCGAGAACGTCGCTATCTCATTGACGAATTGCTTGAACGTGCGAATGTCGATGGAAAAGTCTAGACTATCCATCATCATCTGGCATTCTGGTTCCTCGGTCCTTGATATACTAACCAGATTCTCAGTCGGAGATTCTGGGCTCACATATGTTCCGTTTCCGTCCATTGTTGTAGCTCCTAGCCAACTATCGGAATTGAACCGATTGCTGGCATAAAGGATAAGAGGTTTCATTCGCGGAGGGCCATTGCGATCTCAAACCAGTTAACTTCCTTGAGACTTGAGCTAATGAAGTTCAAGAACATTCCCATAGGGAACTGGTTCTCGTTGAAGCCTCCGAGCCCGGGAACCTGGTCTTCTACCCAATGCTTGAGAGCTAGGACGATTTCATCGTTTTCTTCATTCTCAAGTTTGGTTCCAGCCTTGACTACTTCTCTAGCAGTCATGTATGTGCTTTCATCATCCGTCAGCCATAGATACGTTGCCCATGTTTCGTAATTCGTCCAGCCATTGTACTTTTCTGTCATATTTTCCCCGGACCAGAAAGCCATCTGGTTTCGTCCTTTCGGACTCTTCAGCGGGACTACTTTCGCAGTACCTGTTCCCAGTCGAGCGCCTCCATATATCCTACGTAACCTGGCATCCATGCGTCTTCTATCCGCGATCCTGCACTAAGAGCTGAGACTTCAATCTCATACTCCCCATCAGTCTTCATGTAGCATTCAGTGAAGCTCATTCGTCGGCCCCCTCGTAGTCGTCCTGGGCGGTCATCTTCGGCTTGCCCCGGACCCAGCTACCATCTGTCATCTGATAGCTAGTGCTCTCCCGGTGCATCCCGCATATCGCGCACCTGTGATGATATGTCAGGGCTTGCCCGTTGCCCCCCCTCGTCGGGTGCGTGGCCTTGATTGACCATACGCCCGGGTTCTCCTCGCATCCGCCTACTCCTACCCATCTGTGTCTGTGCAATGCATCACCACCAGTACATAGGTTAGGTGCTACATATATGTATCGCACTAATGTACTGTACAGATTCGCACATCGACCGCTCCCGATCCGCGAAACTTCTTAATGTACAAATCTGTTCGGTGTTGTATCATTGATTACTTCCTTACATTCTCGTTCGTCTTTGTGCAATGACATACAAAGGTTGCCAATCATACAATGCAACGCATATGTGTACATCGTTGCACATGCGCCCTTGGGCCTCGCTCCCCTTTAAACCGATCATTCGACCTTGCAAGAGTCCCTAGCGCTAGGGATATACGGCTCGACGGCTGGACCGTTGCCGACGTGCGCTCAAGCATGGGGCATCGCCTGATAACATACCTGATAACAGAGTTGGCAGAGGGAGGAGGGGGGGTAGGGGGTAGGGTATGTATGTACCTATATCTCTTTGAACGGAAAGAAGATAAGTGAATGACAGAGAGTATCATGACAATGTTT
>Ga0315297_10003567_pt1 | contig 10023 bp, 10 predicted proteins | sample YL17G15_0_MG_FD_203628 | JGI IMG/M metagenome (GOLD analysis project Ga0315297, IMG submission 203628) | Sediment microbial communities from Yellowstone Lake, YNP, Wyoming, USA - YL17G15_0 | ecosystem: Environmental > Aquatic > Freshwater > Lake > Sediment | place: USA: Wyoming | collected...
AAAAAACCGTTTAATATTTATAAAATCCGGACAATGGTGGTTGATGCGGAAAATCAAAAATCCAAAATCCAAAGTCTAAATGAGGCCGATTGGCCGGTTTTTAAGATTCACAATGATCCTAGACATACTAAATTTGGCCTTTTTTTGGCCCATAGCGGGTTTGATGAACTACCACAGTTAATTAATATCATAAAAGGTGAAATGGCTTTTATTGGACCACGTCCTTTGCCGGTTGAGGAGGCAAAAAAAGTGTCAAAAAAATACGACCGTAGATTTTCTGTCTTGCCTGGTATTTCCTCTCTTTGGGTAGTAGAAGGGACAGATCACTCGTCTTTTGATCGTTGGATGAAACTTGATTTGGAGTATGTTAATAACAAGAGTTTTTGGTATGATTTAAATATTTCTGTTGGAACAATAATACTATTAGTAAAGTTAATATTCACGAATTCAAAATCTTATACCGTACCAAAAAATCCGTTTGACATCAAAAAATAACCCTGCTAAAATTTATTCATGAGCAATAATAACCCTGCTAAAATTTACATAGAAAGAACAATTGAAACTGAAATTAAACCTTTTATTAATAGACGCGAGGTTATCTCGTTGGTTGGCTCGCGCCAATCGGGGAAAACCACCTTTCTTAATCATTTACAAGGAGAACTATTAAAAGAAAATAAAAAAACCGCTTATATCACTTTTGAAAATAAACAAAGTTTACAATTATTTAATAATCCCGAAGAGTTTATAACTTTTTATCAAGATTATGATATTTTAATCATCGATGAATTTCATTACGCAAAAAATGGAGGACAAAAACTGAAATTTCTTTATGATACAACAGACAAGAAATTCATAATTTCCGGTTCATCTTCTTTAGAGTTAACTTTTCAAACAGGAAAATACATGGTTGGCCGTATAGCGACCTTTAAATTACTACCATTTTCTTTTGAAGAATTTTTATTAGCTTCAAATAAGTCGCTTTATAATTTATATATGTTAAAAAAACCATTGAGCCGAGAAGTTGGACAAAGTTTAATAAAAAACTTGGAATTATATTTAATTTATGGCGGTTATCCGGCAGTTGTTTTGGCCAAATCAAACACGGAAAAAGAAAAAATTCTCGAGGGGATTATAGAAAATTATTTGTTAAGAGATATTAAGGATCTATTAATGTTGATAACTGAGGATGAATTATTCCTTCTTGTAAAGTTACTAGCTGGCCAGATTGGAAATTTAGTTAATTATAATGAACTGTCTACTCTAAGCAGATTAAAATATAAACAACTTTTAAAACATCTTGAAATTCTCAAAAAAACATATATTGTTGATCTGATTAGACCTTATTCGACTAACAAAAGGACAGAGTTGGTAAAAAATCCCAAAGTTTATTTTTTTGATTTAGGTTTTAGAAACTATATTTTGGGAGATTTTCGTTCTTTTGACAAAAGACAGGATATTGGTAGGCTGGTTGAAAACTATGTTTTTACAAAACTATCCAGTGACCAAACAATAATAACAAGAATTAATTTTTGGCGGACTAAAAGCGGAGCAGAAGTAGATTTTATTATTGAAAAACAAAATCAAGTTATTCCGATTGAAGTCAAATATTCATCAACACCAGTAGTTGGAAAAAGTCTATATAGTTTTATTGATAAATATAAACCAGATAAGGCCTATGTGATTACAAAAGATATTGAAAAAAAAACAAAAATAGAAGAAGTTAAAGTATTTTTTATTCCGGCTTATAGATTTTCTTTATAAATATGAAATACAAAATAAATAAGGGCTTGATAACTCAAAAAATTAATAATAAGACCATCATTTTTGATGGCGAAGAGTCGGTTCTTTATACTTTTAATGAAACCGCTTCATTTATTTTTAAAAAACTAAAAAAAGGCGAAGAGAAAGAAAAAATTATTGAAATGGTTGAGAAAAAATACGATATAAAAAAAGAAAGAGCGCAAAAAGATTTTAACGAGCTTCTAAGTGACCTGAAAAAAAAGAAGATAATTTCTTCCACAAGCTCCAAAAAATAAAATATATTACTGACGGACTAATAAAAAAACCTTCTTCCATATAGAATTGGGGGAGAAACAAAAAAGGTTTTTAAAACAGTTAATACCGGATCTGAATCTTAATTCATTATTGAAAATAGTAATTATTAAAATATTTTTAGATCTTTTTTTAATAATTTCTCTATTACAACGCTTGATATTTTAATTTTATATTTATTGCAAACATATTTAATAAATTCAGCCTGAATCTTGCTAAGATATTGTTTGTTTAAAATAATTATTTTTACAACACAACCCCAATCTTCTAATAAATCTGAAAATTTTATAAAATGATATTTTTTTAAAAAAAAGAGGGTATTTTTTAATAATTTCATGTTATATAGCAACTCAATTGAATTAATCAACTTTTTAACTTTAACCATATCTTTTTTTTTGATTTCATTGGTCTCTTTAACATAACTTTGGTATTGAAGGTATCTATGCTTAAAACGGAGATTGAGTTGTTTCGCATTTCTATAAAGATCCGTTCCTCTAATCAATCTTAATAGAAATAGTTGAATCTGGTCTGGATTAAATTCACTAACCCAATCAATATTTTTTTTCAGATCTTTATAACTATCGCCAGGAAGAGCAGCGATAAATTGGAGTATATAATCTAATTTATAATGATCAAATTTTTTCAGATTTCTCTCGAGCACAGGTATATTATTTTTTCTATTAATAATTAATAAAGCTTTTTTGTTAATAGATTGGATACCGACACTTGACCTAATATTTGCTTTTTTTAAGAGTTTAATTAACTTATCATTAATTGGCCACATTGAAGCATTAATAAATATGTCTATTTTTGTATTTATTAATTTGTATTTATTAATATGTCGCAGAATTTCTATCGCCCTTTGAGGGTTAATATTAAAATTATCATCAATTAGCCAAAGATTTCCGACTTTTCTAGACAAAAGATATGTTAATTCCTTTTTAACTCTACTAGTAGGGAAAAATCTTAATAAATGATTGCCTCGAATACTATATGAGCAGTATGCGCAATTGAAAGGACAACCCCTGGAGGTTTCTATTGACATAGTTAAATTGTTAAATTTATTAGGATTAATTAATCCATTTAAATAAGGAGAAGGGATTTTATTTAAATCTAATGGTGTTCTGATGGGATTAATAATAATTTTGTTTTTTATTCTATAAATTAAGCCATGGATTTCAGACAAATCTAATTTATTTAAAAAAATACTTCTTAACAACTCGGAGAAAGTTATTTCTCCTTCATCTCTAATTACCATGTCAATATAGGGGGATTTTTTAAGTAATCTTTCTGAATCAAAAGAAACCTCAGGTCCACCTAAAAGTATGATTATTTTTGAGTCAAGATTTTTGATTAGTCGACATAATTTTAATACAGAATTCATATTCCAAATGAAACAGGAAAAACCAATAATTTTTGGTTTTTTTCTAACGAAACAAGAAGCAAAATTAAAAAGGGTTTTTTTGTCGAGTAAAGGCCAATAATCTTTTTGATAATATACATATTTTTTATAATCAATAATATCAATATCAATTAAAATTTTATTTTTTAATTCTCTATAGGTTTGAAAGTATGCTTTTAAGTTATAAAGACCCAATGGAATGTATTTTTCTTTCAGAGTAATAGTAGATAAAATAACCTTATTTTTTAACATGTCATTATTTTAACAATAAAAAAGCGGAAAAAACCGGACAAGCGAAGTTTACTGAAAATGGTTTACTTTATTTGAAATGTTGCATAATTTAGTTTGCTATAATGAACAAGTATGCAAGATCGATTAGAGAAGCATTTCTTCCATATATTACTTACTAACTACTGTAACCAAAACTGTTCATTCTGCTATGCTGGTAGGCTTATGGCGTCAAAAGGGAGAATAAAAGAGATGTCTGTAAAGAACTTTTTATTTCTTATAAAAAAATTAAATCGCCAAGGAGGTTTTAAACAGATAAAAATTCTTGGAGGTGAGCCGACCCTTCATTCCAAATTCGGAAAAATGATGAATATACTTTTCAAATACGTTCCGCAAGCGAGTCTGTTTACAAACGGATTATTTAATGACAGGGTATCTTTAATAATAAAAAAACATGTACCCAAACTACAACTTATTATTAACATTATGACACCTGCTTATCAATTCAATACGATTTTACGACAAAAGATTGCCGCAAGGATTCGGGAATTCTCTCCCTTTACAATCACTGCTCTATCAGTTATCGTAAACCCCGAGACCGACACAAAGACAATATTGAAAACTGTTGAAGCAGACACTCTTAAATATGTACAAAGTATTCGTATAGGAGTTTCTAACCCTATTATGGGAGAAAAAAACACATATGCATTTCGTAATTTCCCTCACATCGGAAAGAAAGTTCTAGAATTGATAAGTGGCTTCAAAAAAATCAAACAAAATTTGATATTTAAAATGGATTGTGGTTTCACTCGATGTATGTTTACTGATGGACAATATAAAATACTTCAAGAAAGCGGCATATATTATTTATGGGGTTGTTTTCAGGGAAATTTGATAGGCTGTCTTGATGTGCAGTCCGATATGAAGGCGATTACATGTTATTCTTTGTCTGAGGCAAAAAAAGAAGATCTATTAAAAGAAAATATTCCGACCGTTGAAAAAAGATTATTTTTACAACAATATCTTTACCAAGAACAGCATTTGATGGAGTCTTGTAAGGATTGTAAATACAGAAAGGGAAAAGAAAAGTGTAAGGGTCCATGTATCGGGTTCAAGATGAACGCTTTTTCTTACGCTAACAGGGGGCGGAGTAACAAAATCTCAGACTCATCGGCTCTTTAAAATATTTTGTTTAAGTATATAAATCTCCGTTGAATATATTTTTTTATCTAATTCATAATTAGAAGTGATCCATTTATCTATTAAAGGTAATTTTTCGCTATTAGATATATTATATGGTGCATTCCCCCAATCACCATCTTTGTAGATAATATATTTAGGTTTATTATTTTCAAGATCAATAATTGCTTCTTTTTGAAATTTGTCACCAATGGCAAACTGAATAGTGTAATATCTTGTTGGATTATCTCTATTGAATAGATAGTAATAAGCTGACGCATTAGTAAATACAAAAATTTTATCCGACTTTAGCGTATGTGACAAAATGTATTCCTTAACTTCTCTTTTTTCCGAATTTAACCAATAATTATCATCAATTGTGGGCAATGCAAAAAATATTTTTATATTTGATAAATTAATTTCTGATAAATTAATAATTCTATTAAAATTAAAAAAAGGTATTAAAAATAAAATAACTGAAGTAAAATAAATAACCATCTTCTTAATAGCCCCCATTTTTTTTATTAATAAATAGTCTAAGATAATGAATCCAGTTAAAAATATATAATGAACAACATACAATATATGTGTTATATCGTCACTTCTTCCTAAAGCACTTCTAAAGAATAAAACACTAAATAAAGTGAATAGTATAGGAAGTACAAAGTAAATATTTACTTCTTTTTTTCTATATTTTATGTAGTAAATAACAAAAGATAGAAAACTGCAGATTAGTATTATTGGCAACCAATTTGGAAATAAAGTTGAAGATGAGAATAAAGGATATGGACGCTCATCGACAAAAGATTTTATTAAAGGTAAGTGAAAAAATGTTACCCGAAAGAAATACAAGAAACCTATTGATCCAAAAAACAGTATCCCAAGCATATTGGCAGCTATTGTTCCTGATATTATGGCAATAAAATTAACGGCATTATTTTGTAGTTGTTTTATAATTTGACTAATATTTTTAAATTGATAAAACTGATTCGTCTTTAAAAGACTGAAGATTATAAAAAAAGCAATATTTATTATAGATAAGTAATAGCCCCTATCAACAGTGTAATAAAAAGTAAAAAAAGCTATAAAAGATAATATAAAAAAACCTATATATTCCTTAATTATTTTCCTCAATACTAATATTGCTACTAAAAGATAGATGTAAGTTGTTAGGTCCCGAGATAAAGTGTAATGGAATAATGACCCATAAAAAAATATAGAAGCGACGTAAAATATAAATTGATCTTTTATCAAAATTGTTAACATTATAAAAAATAAGGCAAAACTTACTAACATGAGCAGAAGTTTTAGTAAATAAAATGAACCGATCGAAGGCCTGAAAATTTTAAAAGCAATACTAGCTTCTAAGGGATCAGAAAAAGCACCATGCCAAAAAAACATGTCTTTATAAGGAGTTTTATTAAAAAAATATACTGCTGATCCCACACCTAATTGTTCGCCATCATGGTACATTTGAAGGTTATTGTTTTGCTGTAAATGAAAAGTCGTTAATGAGAGAAAAAAAGAAAAAATTAAAGCGAAAATAAAAATATACCTTAACCACAGATATTTTTTAGAATCGAGTATTTTTTTAAAAAATAGAAATAATGAAGGTGTTGCAAGTATATAGAATATATATCCTAACGTATTATTTAAAGGATTAAATTCTAGTTTAGAAAGAACTCCAATAAAGTTATTGGGGTTTGAATATTTAATTTTTATAAGAGGAAAAATAAGCAAACATATATAAGAACTTAGACAAAACAGCAAAAGAAGTTTAATAAAATAAATTATATTTTTTAGCTCTTTTTTATTCATAAATTTATTTATATATACTATCATAGTATTTATAGGTTTCTCAATTGACAAATAATTTGAGTTAAATTAAACTGAAGATAATACAATATGTTAAACAAAACTTTATTTGCTGTTTTTATATTTTTGCTCGTAGTCTTCTTTTTAGAAGTAGGCTATTTAACAGTTTATCAAAAAAACACTTTAAATCCAGAAAAAGTCACATCGACACAAACAGTGATAACGCCACAAATGCCACAAACGCTACAAACGCAAGCAATTCGCCAATCAACATTAGAAGGGCTGGTAATAGGCCTAGGAGTCTTAAAAAAAGGAGTTCTTAAAAACGCCCTGCTTGATTATGAAGTGCAAGGTAAAATAATCAATATTACCTACTCAGAAGAAGATAATAATAATTCTACACCTTCTTCTCATATTGAATTAGAAGGGGACGCTGGGGATGTAAACACATTTTTCTTTTCTCAAAAAGATCTCCAACTTTTAAAGATAGTTGAAAAAAATCAAAATGAAGAAAAAATATTAAACTTTAGCCAATTAAAGCAGGGAGACAATGTAAAAATACACATTGTAGCAGATATGTTGAAAATAGATTTTACTACAACGGACAATGCGGATTCATTTGAGAATATTGACATTGAAAAGTATGATTAATGATCCTGTAGTCAGGAAACATAAAGAAGTTGACCATAAATCAATTTATTTCAGTATGGCGGGATTTAGTTTTAAACTAAATTATACATATCGAGACAAAGACTTTATTAAAGGATTTAAAGGAATATATAAAAACTACTTGTTAAAAATAGAACCAGATAAAATCGATTATACTTTTTTTTTGATAACTAAAAATGACGTTCAATTATTGAGAAAAAAAAATAAAAATGGTTTTTATATAAAATTTTTTGAAATTTTAAATAAGAAGGTATTTGTTAATTTAATAATCTATCCATTATACACACAAATAGTTTTTCGCTATGTTTTGCTGGAATTATTATCGATAAATAACGGGTTTTTATTTCACGCCTCTGGAAATATTATTAATAAAGAGATAGTTTTATTCACCGGTAAATCAGGCATAGGAAAATCAACAGTAATGACATCTCTTATCGACAAACATAAACCATTTGTTGACGACATGGCTTGTATCAGAAAGATTGACAGCAATTTTTATTGTTTTAAAATTCCTTTTTATGGGAAAAATGAATCTGAAATATTGAACGAACAGCCAAATTTAATTAGAGCCATTTTTTTACTTGAAAGAGGAAGTTCTACTAAAATAGTTAAAGTAGATAAAATAAAAGTTATAGATAAGTTAATTTCTCAATTATGGGCAGAAAAAAATTATTTAGCGGCACAAACAAAAAATATGTATAATTTTATAAGTTCTTTTAATAAGCTTTATATATTTAACATAGGCCAAATAAATAAAATTAACAGCGTTTTTAATTATCAACTTGAAAAAAAGTTATTTTAAGTACATAATTATTACTATGGTTAAAAAATATTTGAAACCGCACATTGTTACAAAAAAAATAAAAATTAATTTATTCAGTAATAGAAAGCAATATCAAGATGATTTTTTGTATGATATGCTTGCCTTGACTTATTATCCAGACATATGTGTTGCCCAAGGAACAAAAATAATATTGGCAGATAAAACAGAATGTGCAATAGAAAAAGTACAGGCGGGCCAATTAGTAATTTCTTATGATACTGAGAGAAAAGTTTTCAGTGAAAATGTAGTAAAAAGTTTAATAATTCATAAAAATGAAAATACTAATGGATGTTATCTTATCAATAACTGTTTAAAAATAACTGGAAATCATAATTTATGGACTAAAAATAGAGGATGGGTGAGGGTTGATAAATTGAGTATTGGAGATCTGTTATTAAATAACAAAACTGAACTTGTCCCGGTAGTTAGTCTTGAGTGGAAAAAGGGAGATAAAACTGTTTACAATCTTCATCTTGACAGCCCAAATACTTATTTTGCAAATGGCATTTTAATTCATAATGCTGCGAAAAGTTAGTCTGTAATTCTTTCGTGCGGTTCTTTATTAGTACGTTTATGGCAATAATCATCCTAAAATGAGGGAAATCTGATAAAATTAAAGAAATAATTTAAGGATAAAATCAAAACACAAATCAGATGACAAAAAAAGACGAATCTGGATATATGAGAGCAATTTAGTTTATATGCGTAAATATATTTTTTCGGCGTTAATTTTAATAGTTTTAGTTACTTTTGTGTTTTTCCAACTGAAAAAAACAACTCAGTCCGCTTTTTCCAATTACAAAATCATTGATTACAAACTTAACAACAAAAATTTACATTTATTGGTTGCCGATAATCAACAGAAGTGGAAAAGAGGATTAATGAATGTCAAAAAACTTGAACAAGGAATTGATGGAATGATCTATATTTTCCCTCAAAAAGCCAAGCGTAGTTTTTGGAACAAAAATACGTCAATGGATACAGAGCTGTATTGGTTAGTGGGAGATAAAATCATCGGCAAAGACTATTTGCCCGCAATTAAAGAAGATGGAAAAACTTCCGCTAGCGGTTTTCCTCAGGAAGTTGACAAGGTTATTGAAATACCAAGATAATTATCTTTATTATCTTCTTAATTATGGAATAAGTTGTAGAATGAGGAAAGAATTTCTCTGGGGAAGTTGGTATTAGATTAATTTAGAAATCAATATGAAAAAAATATTTTTAATTTATTCTTCCATCTTTATTCTTTTTTCAGCTTCATATCTTATCTTATTTCATGCTCCTTTTTTCAGTTTTCAAAAAGTCTTATTCTATCGGGGAATTGGTTTAATGATACTTAATATTTTAATATTTATTATTTTTGGCTTGATTTATTATATAAAGTTTTACAAAAAAAATTTTGAATCTATTATAGCGGCAATTATTGTTAGTACCGCAATAAATTTATCTATCTTCGTTGTTTTTCCTGTTACCTTTGAACGATCAGTTACTATATATTTACTTAACACTTTAGCACAAAATCAATTAACAAAATCTCAGCTTCAAAACAAACTAATTAATGAATATGTGATTAAAAATAAAACAGTTGACAAGAGAGTTATTGAACAAGAGATTATTCATATGATTAGTGATGATCAAAATTATCTTCATCTCACGAAACAAGGAATAAACTTTTTAAAATTTTCGGAAATTATAAAAAAAATATATGGTATTTGAAATTAGGTATTATTTTTTCTAACCAACAGATATAAATCTTCAATTCTAAGACAGTGACATTTTATTTGTTTTAACGATTTTTAGAAGTTTTTTTCTTCCAAGGCCTTCAATATTTGGTTGAGATGAACCAATAGTGTTT
>Ga0315297_10003569_pt1 | contig 10018 bp, 8 predicted proteins | sample YL17G15_0_MG_FD_203628 | JGI IMG/M metagenome (GOLD analysis project Ga0315297, IMG submission 203628) | Sediment microbial communities from Yellowstone Lake, YNP, Wyoming, USA - YL17G15_0 | ecosystem: Environmental > Aquatic > Freshwater > Lake > Sediment | place: USA: Wyoming | collected...
CAACGGGCTGGCCATCTTCTCCAGCGGACTGGTGGCGGCGGGCGGCACGGTCACGGCCCGCGGCCTGGAACCCACCGGGCAGTTCCCGCCGAACAAGCGCCCCACGGCCATCTCGATCACGAACAAGAGCGAGTTTGCGCTCGTGACCCTCTACGACACCGAGAAACGCGCGGGCCAGGTGGCCGTGCTGTCGATGGGCGTGAACGGCAAGAAGACCGGTTTTGTCCACGAGTGGCAGGACGAACACGCGTGGTCGCTGCCCAGCGTCGGCCTCTTCTCCGAGATGAAACTGCTGGGCTACATCGACCTGCCGGGGATCGAGTTTCCGACCGCCGTGTGCGCGGTCGGCAACGACATGAACAACCGGATGAACGGCCGGGACGGCAACGCCGGCCTCCTGCGCGAGTACGACCTGGCCAAGCAGGCCGACCGCGACGTGTTCCTCAAGGGCTCCAACGCCCGTTACGGGAGCACGGCCGGCTTTGCCGTGGTCATCGGCAAGTACGACAACAAGGCCGCCTTCATCGACCTCCAGCCGCTCTTCCAGAAGGTGCGCGAGATGTACTTCACCACCCAGGAGAACTACGACAAGACCCGCGATTCCGGGCCCGAGCCCAAGCAGTGGCCGTACACGTTTGAGGCCGACCCGGCGTGGAAGCCGCCGGTCGTGAAGGTCGTGGACGTGCCGAGGCCCACGGCCGTGATCGCCAGCCTGGCCGGCGGGGCCAAGGCGCGGGCGCTCGTCGCCTCGGAGGACGGGAAGGTGGGCGTATACACCGTCGGCGGCCTGGCCACAGATGCTCCTGCCGCGCCGGCGGAGATTACGCGCGCCGCCGAGGCGGTGGTCGGCCGCAACCCGACGTGCCTGGCCTACCAGAAGTACACGTCCGACACGATCATCGCCGTTTCGCGCGGCGACCGCGAGATCGCGTGGATCAAGTATTCCGAGAAGGACGCCGGCGTGATCCGGCGGCTGCGGGACGCCCGGCTCTTGGACCCGGTGTTCGTCGAGGTTTCCGACACGCACGGCATCCAGACGCCGCTCTTGACGGTGGCCGACTTCAAGGGCCGCAAGATACTCAACTATCGGTATGGGACGCTGGTCTTCGCCACCCAGGGCGGCGCGAAGTTCGGCATGGGGCCGGACGGCACGGCCGAGTTCGAGTGCGGCGGCGTGCTGGAGTTCCCGGGATCGCCGTTTTGCATCAGCGCCACGAACGTGAACTGAAACGACTCGTTACGCAGGGCACCGGCTGCGTCGCGAGCGTGTAGCAGAACGGCGTGCGCCGGCCGCCTTGGCCTGTTTCTTGTCGCGGGCCTGCAACTTGCGCCACAGTTTGGCGATGGGGGTCTGGGACGTGGCAAGTTTCCGCGCCCTACGACGGCGAATCTGTTCGTCCGTCAGGCCCTTGTACTCACGCATGAGGCGAGCCTGCAACTCGTCTTTGAACTGGACGCAATCGAATTCCTTAGGCTTTTTCATCTAAATGATCTCCTGGGGCGAGCGAATCTCAATCGGCGGATACCCCTCCCGCAGGTTGACCGCGTTGAACCCCCGTATTTTATCCCAATGCACGATGTGTTTGAAGTTCCAACTTACCAGAAGGTCCGCCCGCGACACCGTTGCCAGCGCAATATGTTCGGCGTCGGCTGCATGTCGAGGGCCGACCACGCCGGCCTTCAGATACGCATCGCGCAGCCGCTCTGATTCCTCTCCGCCGGAGACTTCCTCGTAGGCATTCGGCAGCAGATCCGACAAGGCATTCTGGATTTCCGGCCGCGCCTTCGCCAGTTCATCCACCAGCAGGTCCGAGAGCAGCAGCACGAACCGCCCCTCTCGCGCCGCCTGCACCAGCGCCCGGCTTTCCTTGGCGAACTCTTTGTCGAAGCAGCCGCCGATCACCGAGGTATCGACGTACACTCGCGTTTGCTTCATCGGTCATCCCCCGGCAACAGGCGTTTCATTTCGCGCCCCATCGCCCTGCGAACCATGCCGCCGGCAAAACCGCCCGCTCAAGCAGCCCGGAGGCCATGCCACATTCGGGATTATACCGCAATCGACGCCGAGAGCAACCATCCGAATTGCGGCGTTGCCGGGCCGCGCCGCGCGGCCTGAAGGAAAATATCGAACAAATTGCGGCGTGGTCGCCCAGGCGACCACCCTACGTGTTACCGCCTTAGGCGGCTCCGCACGTTGTCCAGGCAGTTCATGAAGTTGATGTACGAGTCGTACGGCGATTCGTAGGGATTGAAATACTTGTGCACGTCGCCGTCGGCGAACCACTTGGTGCACATGTAATAGAAGTGGTCGGAGGTCTGGAGGCGGCGCCAGTCGTGGAGGAGTTGCGGGTCGCCGCTGGTCTTGACGGCCTCTTCCAGCCGGTAGAGTTCGTGGAGGGCGTTGGACTGCATGGCGTTGCCGAGCCAGGCCGAGAGGTCGCGTTCCATGTCGGCCCACGAGACCATGTGCGGGATGTCGAGTTCGGCCACGGGCGTGTAGGTCTGGGCAGCGCGCGAGAGGGTCATGAAGTTGTTGTCCGGCTGCTTCAGGACGTGTTCGGGCAGGTGGTACATGAAGTCGAATATGCCGGAATCGGCCCACTGGTGCTCGCCGAAGGTCTCGTAATCCATGAAGAGGTTGACGACGTAGCCGTTGCCGTTGACCTGGGTGACCCACTCGGCGAACTTTTCGGCCTTCAAGGGCCACTCGGCCCAGTTGCGGTCCGAAAAGCGAAACGCGATGTCGTCGGAGAGGCGATAGTTCTTCAGCATCAGGGCAATGCGGTCCGTGCCGATGGGGCGGTACAGATAATTCGGCGATCGGTACCCCAGGATGTGGTCGGCGCCCTCGGCGCAGATGCCGATATAACCCATCCCCTGGACGAAGTGAGCGAGGTCGTTGTTGTAGATCAGTTCGGTGTTGCGGAAGACGCGCGGCCGGACGCCGAACGTCTCGCCGATCTTGGCGGTGTGGGCGGCGACCTGCTCGCGGAATTCGTCGCGGCTGTAAAGGAACGCGAGGCTGTGATAGTAGGTCTCGGCGAGGATTTCGGCCTGGCCGGTGTCGACCAGCGCCCGGAACGAATCGACCACCTCGGGCGCCCATTTCTGGAACTGTTCCAGGGCGATGCCCGTGATGGAGTAGGAGACGGAGAACTCCTTGCCGTAGCGGCGGATGAGTTCGAGCATCAGCCGGTTGGCGGGCAAGTAGCACTTCTGGGCGACCTTGCGGCAGACTTCGGCGTTCTTGTAGTCGTCGAAGTAGTTGGTGTCGGTGTCGAAGACGCTGTATCGGCGCAGCCGGAACGGCTGGTGAACCTGAAAGTAGAAGCAAACACTAGCCATTCTGGACCGTTTCCTGATACACATCCACGCACGCCCTGGCCGCATCGGCCCAGGCGAATTTGCGGACTTCGAACGAGCCGTGCTCGCGGAGGGTCTTACGGAGGGGCGGGTGCCGCAGCACCGCGATGATCTTGTTGGCCATCTCGTTGATGTCCCAGAAATCGACCTTCAGGGCGTGGACCAGCACCTCGCTTACGCCCGACTGCTTCGAGATCAGGACCGGCACGTCGTGCGACAGCGCCTCCAGCGGCGCCAGGCCGAACGGTTCGCTGACCGAGGGCATGACGTACAGGTCGGCCATCTCGAAGATGCGGTCGACGTCGTCGCCGCGCAGGAATCCCGTGAACGTCACGCGGTGGCCGATGCCCATGGCGGCCGCCAACTCGATCATCCGCTTGATCATGTCGCCCGAGCCGGCCATGATGAACTTGACGTTGTCCATCACCTGGATGACCTTCTTGGCCGCCGCCAGGAAATACTCCGGCCCCTTTTGCATCGTGATGCGCCCCAGAAACAGCACGATCTTGTCGTCTTTCTCGATGCTGTGGCACTGGTGCAGGATCGGCTCTCCGTTGACCGTGATGGCATTGTAGATGACGCGGCACTTCAATTCCGGCACGCCGTAGCGGCTGGTCACGAGGTCGCGCGTCAGGCGGCTGACGCAGATCACGCGCGAGGCGCCGTGGAACCCCGCCCGCTCGATGTCGTACACCCGCTGGTTGATGTTCGTGCCGCTGCGGTCGAACTCCGTCGAGTGGCAGTGGGCCACCAGGGGCTTGCCCGAGAGCGCGGCCACCGACAGGCCGGCCGGGAAGGTCATCCAGTCGTGCGCATGGATGACGTCGAAATCGTTCGTGCGGGCGACCTCGGCCACCAGGCGGGCGTAGCGGTGGACCTCCGAAAAAAGGTCGCCGGCGTAGATGTCGGGCGCCCCGAAAAGGCCGACGCTCGTGGGCCGGTTCGGGTCAGGCGACGGCGCCTTTGCCGTGCCCGGCTCGGTAACCGTTGTCGCCTTGGCGATCTCTTCGCGCTTGCGCTGCTCCAGGTATTCCTGCTCCGTGACGTACGGCGTGATGCCTGCGCCCACGGGGATGAGTTTCACGTGGTCCAGGCCGTCCACGGTCCAGTAGGTGCTGGTCCGCGAGTGCCGGCCGCCCGCATTCTCTTTCGCGGAGACGACGCGGACGCGGTCGAGGCGCTGGTCCGTGTTGCCGCGAGGGAGGACAAAAATAATCTCGGTGCCAAGGTCGCTCAGGGCCTTGGTGAGGCCGTAGCAGGCGGTTCCGAGGCCGCCGCTGATAAAAGGCGGGAACTCCCAGCCTAACATCAAGATCCGCATCAGATTGCGCCCGCCTTAATGCCCTCGTCGGCGTCGAGGTGCACGAACCCGTCCCCTCATGGACTTGGTGAGGCCCAGCCCTGCCCTTCATCGAAGGATTCTAAAAGCGTTGGCCGGACCTGTCAACAAATTTGGCCGGCGGCCTTGGCGATCCCGAAAAAATACGGACGTCGGCGCCCGCGCGGGCGCGCCTCTCAGCCCCTGCTGTTGAGCGGCATCTTGTCGCACGTGGCCCTGTTTCTGAACTCATTGAGCAGCCATGCGACGATGACCACCCCCAGCGTGATGAGGGTGAACAGAATCTTTTCATGGAGCAACCTGTCGAACTCGACCGGGCAGCCCTCCAGGCGGATGGACGGGCTCGTCCACCAGAGCATCTCCACTATGCCGGGTATGATCAGCGACACGCCAAGCCACTGGCGGCCTGCGGCCAGCAAGACCGCGCCGATCACGAAGAGCCCGATGCCGAACGCCCAGAACACCCGAAGTTCCAGGACCTGGCTTGTCTTGTGCTCCCAATCTGAGATCGCATTCCCCAATTCGGCTGCCCGTCTGTACTCGTCCTTATGGTCGCCCCGGAATTTCTCCTCTACCAACTGCTGCTCTTCCCTCGTGCGCTTGCTTTCCTTTGCCGCCTTCAACTCCTTGTCGAGTTCATCCACTCGCTTCCTGGCCGGATCGTAGAGCGCCAGCAACTGCGCGAGGGATGTGGCCTCGCGCACAGCCTTGCCGGCGTCGCTCTCGGTATACTTGTCAAGCGCCGAGGTGCGCGGCTCGACGTAGGCCACGTAGATGTGCCGCACGGCCTGCGCGCTCAGGACGAGGACCGTCACCAGAAGCGCCGTTATCTGGAGCACTCTCATACCGCCTCCCTTTCTTGCCGGCGATCAGCCGTGAAGTTTGCCGGCCATTTCCGTGGCCCAGTAGGAAATAATGATGTCGGCCCCCGCGCGGCGGAGGCTGACGAAGATTTCGCGGATGACGGCCTCGCGGTTGATCCAGCCCGCCTTGGCGGCCGCCTCGACCATCGCGTACTCGCCGCTCACGTTGTACGCCGCCACCGGCACGCGGAAGGTGTCCTTGATGCGGCGGATGATGTCGCCGTAGGCCAGGGCGGGTTTGACGATAAGGATGTCGGCCCCCTCGTCGATGTCGGCGGCGGCCTCGCGCAGGGCTTCGTCGGAGTTCCGCACGTCCATCTGGTAGCCGCGACGGTCGCCGAACTGCGGCGGGCTCTCGGCGGCATCGCGGAAGGGGCCGTAGAAGTTCGACGCGTACTTGGCCGAGTACGCCATGATCGGCACGTGCGTCAGGTCGGCGGCATCGAGGGCCTCGCGGATCGCGCCCACGCGGCCGTCCATCATGTCGCTCGGGGCGATCATGTCGGCCCCGGCACGGGCGCACGTGACGGCCATCTCCGAGAGGCGGTCGAGCGTGGCGTCGTTATCGACCGTTTTGCGGCCGCCTGCCTCGGTCAGCACGCCGCAGTGCCCATGGTCGGTGTACTCGCAGAGGCAGACGTCGACGATCACCGCGAGGTCGGGCACGCCGGCCTTCACGGCCGCGACGGCCCGCTGGACAATCCCATCGGCCGCCGTGGCGGAGGACCCGACGGCATCCTTGGCCTCGGGAATGCCGAAAAGGAGCACCGCCGGGACGCCCGCCTGGCGTGTGCGGCGGGCCTCGACCACGAGTTCCTCAAGGCCCATCTGCGCCTGGCCCGGCATGCTGGCGATCGGCTGGCGGCCCTTCAGGCCTTCCTTCACGAAGAGCGGCTGCACGAGGCGGCGGGGCGACAGATCGGTCTCGGCCACCATTTCGCGCCAGACGGCGTGGTCGCGGAGCCTGCGGAACCGAAACTCGGGGAATGTCATGCGGGAAACCTCCTCAATCGGACCGGACGCCCTGGTAGCCTGTCAATTCTTAATCTGTGGGTGCCACGGCTGCGCCTTGTGCAGCCGTGGTCGTCGGCAGGGAAACACGGCTGCAAACTGCGCAGCCGTGGCACCCGCATAATTAAAGTTGACGGACTGCTGGCTATTTTCTCTTCTTCCGGCCCCTGGCCCTGCCTTTGGTTTTCCGCGGCGATTCCGCGGCCTTCGTGGCAAGGATTCCTGCCACCTCCCGCCTGCCCAGTTTCCGGAGGGCGACCAGCGCCCCTCTGTTCCGGTCCGTGGGCCGCGACTTGCTCTGTTCCCAGAAGCCGACGGCGTTCGTCGAAACGCCGATGAGCGTGGCCAGTTCGCTCTGACTGATTCCCAGGCGCTTGCGGAGTTTCTTGATGAGCAGGGGCGAAATCCGCGCCGTCTTCATCTCTTCCGGAGCAGCCGCCAACTTAGCGCGTTCCGCGGTCCGCTGAGCCCGCAACTCCGCCCCGAGTTTCGCCAGGACCGTGACCGTTTTACACAGGGCCGACACGGTCCGCTTCAGCCGGCGAACGTCTCGGGCAAGCGGCAGGCAGGTTACCCGCAATTGCTTCTTAGCCAGCCGCACGATCTCGTACTTGAGCGTCTGTTCCATTTTGCCCATTGCGTACCTCCTCGATACCAGTGATAGTGATACTGCTGAAGGTCGGCCCATCATATCAAGGCACAGTGGCCGCGCCAAGGCGCCCCGTCGGATTTTGCTTAGACGCCCAACGCGCGCCGAACGACCGGTACGAGCAATTCCGCCTGCCACCGCAGCAGTCTGCCGGCCTGCTGGATTCCCGCCGCGTCCGTCGGCCGCCGGCGAGAGATCTCCTCCAGGGCCGTCCGGGGCGCGATGACCGACGGGTGCAGGCCCAGGGTTGCGGCCAGGCGGGCGATGTCGTCGCGCAGCCGGCCCAGGCATTGCCCCGGGCTCCGGCGTTTCACCGAGAGCCGCAGGCGCGGCTCCGGCCAGTCCGACGGGCCGAGGCGGCCTGCCTTGCGGATCGCCTCCCGCAGCGACTCCAGCCTTGCGCCGCGGAAGTCGCGCGGCAGCCTCGGAGCATGGGCAAGGTTGCCCCGCGGGTGGCTCTCGGCCCAGACGGCCAGTTCCAGCAGGCCGGCGTCGCCCAAAATCTTGAACGGCGGGCGATCCGCCCGCTGTGCCTCCCGTTCGCGCCACCTCCACAGTTCCCGCGCAAAGGCCGCCTGCGAGCCGGTCAGGTCCCACACACCCTTGATCCGCCACTGCCGATCCGGGTCGGCTTCGCGGTCGCTCACCGTCGCCTCTATGGCCGCCTCGCAGCCCTGCTCGAACCAGTGCCGCCGTCCCAGCCGGCTCAGTTCCGCCAGCAGCCAGTCGGCCAGCGGTTCGAGGTGCCGCGTGTCGTCCACCGCGTATCGCAATTGGGCCGGGCTGAGCGGGCGGCGCGACCAGTCGGACTTCTGCCCGCCCTTGCTGAAGGGCCGGCCGTAGAACTGCTCCACCAGCGAAGAGAGTCCGAGTTTCTCGCAGCCCAGAAGTTGTGCGGCCATCATCGTGTCGATCACCCCTGCCTTCGGGCGGAAGCCGAACGAACTGCGCAGCATCCGCAGATCGTAGTCCGCACCGTGGAGGACCAGCGTATGATCCGCCAGCGCGGCCGGAAAAGGCCCCATGTCCAGCCTTGCCAGCGGATCCACCAAGAAGTTCCGCCCACGCACCGTCAACTGCACCAGGCAGACCTTCTCGTGGTAGTGGTACAGACTGTCGGCCTCGATGTCGATGGCCAGGCGCGCGGCCGGCGCCATCCAGGCCAGCATCTCGTGCATGGCCCCATCGCTGTCGACGCAGGTGTACGTGGTATCGGCCGCCGCACGCAGTATTGTCATGCCATAAGCGTACCGTCTGCGAAGTTGCTGTCAAGCGGCGCTAGCCCCGCCCTGTGGGGTTGCATCCCCGAAACCATCTTGTAGAATACCGTCATCGGTCATGGCCTTCCTCAAACGGCTCGGTTGCCGTTAAGGTTGTCGTCACGGCAAGCGGCGACTTGCCATCGCCTGTTGCTTGTAGTAGCAAAGGTTAGGGCCCGTAGCTCAGCGGTAGAGCAGGGGACTCATAATCCCTTGGTCGCTGGTTCGAACCCAGCCGGGCCCACCATTGTTAGGTAATGACAAGCGTTGATTCTTGGCGACTTTGGCGACGGTTTTCGCGGGTTTTCGCGAGTTCCCCGCCTCGGTTACCTAACACCCTTTCTTGGCAAGTCACGGCAGGTGTTGGCGTACCGGGGTATCGGCGCGCTGAAAGGGCGCTGAAAGACCTGTGGGCTATCGGGGGCCGTCATATCGTAAGTCTTGTGGCTTTGGCCGTCGATGTGGTGAGGAAACAGGTATGAGAAAGAGCGGTAGGGGTGTCCCCGAAACTCCTATCCTCCCAAACCGGCGGACATTTCTATCCACCGCTGACACTCGAACGGCCCGGTGTCGGCCTCGATCTTGACGCGGTACTTCCCCTGGAACCCTTCGGGTACCGGAATGACTGTAGCAGGCGGCAAAATCGAAGGGCGAACTCGAGGACTGCGGAACCGGTCTGTTTGCATCAGGCCGAACGGCCGTTCCCAAGGCCGCGGAAGCCATCACAGTACCCCGCCAACGGACGCAATCCTTGGGTCTGTGGGTCGCACAAAGCGACACGAGGCTTGACAGATCATGGAGACAAACGATAATCGCCGAGGACAGGCTCACAATGGCTGTGAGCCAAGGTCATCTGGGAAATCTCGGATAAAGTTGGGGGCGGTGTTCAGATTAAGGAGGGCCTTCGATGGCAGAGAAGCGGTTGACGCGGCGCGAGTTTGTGCGCAATACGACGGTCGCGGCTGCTGGCCTAGCTGCGGCTGCCGCAATGGGGCGGTCCGACCGCATCGTCCGGGCGGGCGAACCGACCACGGTCGACACCAAGAAGATCCTCAATTATAACCCCAACATGGAGTACCGCCGCCTCGGCAAGACCGGCCTCATGGTCTCGGCGGTGTGCCTGGGCGGACACTGGAAACGTATTGACACGGCGGTGCGAAGCGAAGGCGTGGGCTGGCTCAGCGGAAGCATCGAGCACCCCGACTTCCAGAAGAATCGCTACGATGTGGTGACCCGCTGCATCGAAGTGGGCATCAACTACATCGATGCCTGCTGGAGCAACGAGGTCATTGCCTACACGCGGGCCGTCAAGGGCCGCCGCGACAAGATCTATATGGGCTTCTCCTGGGGCGACAAGGAACTGCGATTCCCCCAGTATCGGACCGCCAAGGCGCTCATGGAGACCCTGGAGAACGGTCTGAAGACGGCCGGCCTCGACTACGCCGACCTCTGGCGCATCACGATGCACGAACAGTCGAGCAAGCACACCGAGGGCGAAGTCGAGGAGATGACGAAGGCCCTCGATACCGCCAAG
>Ga0315297_10003570_pt1 | contig 10017 bp, 8 predicted proteins | sample YL17G15_0_MG_FD_203628 | JGI IMG/M metagenome (GOLD analysis project Ga0315297, IMG submission 203628) | Sediment microbial communities from Yellowstone Lake, YNP, Wyoming, USA - YL17G15_0 | ecosystem: Environmental > Aquatic > Freshwater > Lake > Sediment | place: USA: Wyoming | collected...
GTTTCGAAATAGATTTATTCCACTCCCTGAAATTATTAAACTTCTCTTTTGCATCTTCCTCTTCAGCGACGAGCCTCTCTTTGAGATCATTCACCTCGGTGTGGAGCACTCCAATTTGCACCGCATAGCCCTTAATTTGTTCATCCCGTGCTGCTTTGGCGGCTGAGAGGTTACCCGATAGATCCGTATACATTCCCCACAATGTGGCACAGAGAGCCAAGGCACCGATGATAGTAGCAATCGCTCCCTTCTTTTCTGCAACTTTTGGGAACAGCGTCGGAAACAATTTTAGGAGAAATGTCAAAATGGCATTCATGGATTCTTTATATTCCTCAATACCGTCACGATCATGGGATCTAGCTGCAAGTCCGTTGACACAATCGTGAGTCCTTTGATTCCATACACACGATCTGGCATATAATTCAAAAATACCAAAAAGGTTTTCAACACCGCATAGTCATCAGGTCTCGTATGATAAAACAACAGCCGAGTTGCGGCTGGTACTCCAAAAATATTATAGAGGATCACGATATGATTAAGGATTAATCTTTCCCTTAATTCTCCATATTGGGAGTAGCGCCGAAACAATCTCCGCACATAACTAAAATGCTTCAAATCCTCTTTGATTTCACTACGAATATAAATCGGTTTATCATATGCTTTGACTGCATAAATTAATGCGGTATCTCTATTCAGGTCTATCATTTCATCCATAATCAGTTAGTACCTAATCGGGTTCGTATAATATGACCCCAAGTTCATCGGTGGTCACCACCTCAGCAAGCACATCATACTCCGTGCCAGCTTGAGCGAATGCGAAATACAAATAACAAATTTCGTGTTCGGGGGAATTCGGTGGCTGAGGGCGGGTCATCCCAAAAATTTCTTCTCCCTCAGTATCATCGAACAATTCTGGCCGAGCACAGACAGGAGGAATGGAATATCCGATATCCAGAAGGACTTGGCGAACTCGTTCATAGACGACTTCTGGACGCAAGACTAGACCATCAGTGATATCGGATAGCACAAAATTAACTGATTCTCGATCCGTTGGATTAAGAAAGTCAATAGCAGTATCCGTACCAATAATGGCGGGGAGAAGATTCTCCCCCTCCATACACTCTTTCAAGTGCTGCCGAAAACCCCGCATTATCCACCAACAATCGCGTCATCTGTGTTGGCGTCACGGCTCATGCTGCCTGATGCAACAAGCGTGATATATTCCTTGCGGCCTACACGTCCACCCATCGTCACTACGAGTGTCGCTGGTGTGGTGAATGCCACAACTGCGTTGGCAGTCACAGCGATGTTGTAGGTGTTGCCTGGGTTATTCAAGGTCACGTTGGCGATACTTCCACCCGCGTTCACCTGATAACTGGCATTTGCAAATACTCCGCTACTACCAACCGTTGAAAATGTCAAGAATCCTGGGCCTGGAGTGTAGCCGGTTCCACCGTTTGTCACGGCAACCTCTGAAACATATCCTGTACCAGTCTTACGAGAGACCCAACCCGAATGGGTCATCTTAGGTCCTTCGAATGAAGCGTTGGCTTTTTCAAACGTATCCACGCCGAATACACCAAGACCCATACCAGTGACCAGTGCGCCCACTTGGACGTTTTGGTATAGCTGCGATCCGTTGGCGGCACGACCGGAAGAAAGAATATTGCTCTTCGGTGCTCCTGCTGCGTTGTCTGTCATAGTCCATAATGGCATTGTAATTCTCCTTGTTAATGATATCCCAAATCTTTTAGCTGTATGATCGTTGACTTTGCATTATGATGAAGAATGCCTATTCCACCTGCTGCTTGAAACTCCTGGACATTCTCCAGATGGTCATCAATGAGAATATTCTGCACTTGACCACTCCGTGCAAAGTTTCGTTTATTTTCCCGATATACAACATGAATATGACTCTGAGGTAATGAAGGGATGTGTTTCCGGTACCACTCTCGTTTCCCTTCTTCGACTTCCTCAAAATTATATTTCCATGGTGCACTCGGTACGGCTGTCAAGATATGGCAGTCATACTTCGCAATAAAATTCCAATATCTTTCCCAATCTGGCATCGGGGGAAGTGTTTCCCAAAATACTTCATGCTGGTTCAATAGTGCGCCCTGTTCGGCTTTTCTTAGGTGACCAGCTACCCAGGGATGTCCCAATACTTTTGCGGCACCAGCCTTAAAGTCACATATAACACCATCGCTATCTGAATAAATCACGGCCAGTGGGTTTCTCATGGTCTATTTATGCTATCTCACACCTTGACTACCGCTCTTTGGTGAGGCGGTATCCGGCATCGTGGTTACAGGCGTCACAATCGGTGCGTCCTGGAACTTATCATCAGGTCCTGGACCCTTCACCTTGATTTTATCGGTCTTTTTCTCTGGTTCTGGCGTATTGTTCTTTTTCTTCTCCGCACCTGGCTGTGGTGCTCCACCGTCCGAACTTGGCGTAGTGCCTAGATCTTGTGGGGGTGGCGTACCAGGGACTTCTTTGTTGGGTTCCTTGGCACCTTCATCGGGGAGCGCATCTTTCTTAGCGAAGGGATTCTTCCCCTTCTTGTCTGGCGCGGTATCGGTTTTGCCAGCTTTCTTATCTTTTGCTGCTTTGAAGACTTCTTGAATCGTTGTATTATTGATACCCCTGATTCCCCAGGGTTTCATGGTCATTTCTTTTAATGGTGCACGAGTCACCTGTTCTGGGTGCGCCTTTGCTGCGCCGAGACGGTATCTATTGCGGGCTGGAGCCACACGTTCTGGCTTGATATTCAAATGTCCCGTATCATGCACATGAATAACCGTGTGGACTTGACCGGCATGTGGGCCCACTTTAGGAATAACGCGATCTCCAACTTTATAGGCAAGACTTTCCCCATCTTCATTGAAGGCCATTTCAAACGCTTCATTCATTTTTATCGTCTTGTTTGCCTGTTGATCCACTCCACCTTGTGCGAGATTCTTACGCACATTGTCATTGGTGTTATCATGCTTCACAAGTGCGGTCTTCAATTCTTGGGTTGCATCAACGGGTGCTGGCTTCTTTGGTGCTAGACGTTCGTGGTCTGAAACTCTTTCTCGTGGGGTTAATTCTTCACGGAGAGATTTTGGTTCTGGGATCTGCTTGCCTCCTCGTTGACGATACCCCAAGACGGTTGCGGCGTCGTTTTGTTGGTCTCCATACTTCCACATGGCTTTCTTATCATGAGCGCCAATGGCCTTCTCGGCTTCTGCGGCATCCTTCATAATATAGCGCAATTCGGCATCAGTCTTGTGATGATAAGGATGTCCAGGCAACACATGATACTCTTTTTTCTTCCTCTTTTCTGGAGAGACTCGTGGGTCACTGAGGTGTGAAGGAAGTCGGCTCATCATGGCATCCCCATACTTGTAGCTTTCATTCTGTGTCTTCTGTGGCTTCTCCCATACTGAAATGTCTGGGTGAAAATCGTGCGTTCCGACAAGGTATTTCTTCAATTCCTTAGGATCTTTGTGTGTTCGGTACCGCAAGACCTCCTGTCGTTTCCCATGAAGGTGCACATGATAGACATGAGGAAATTCATTGGCTTCTTTGAGTTGTCTTCCCCCACGTTGCCGATACGCAAGGATATCTTGTGCTTTGCCCCGTTGTGCGGCATATTCTTCTCCAACGGCAAGGTCATGGTGTCTTTTTGCATCAGCTTCGGCTTCATGAGAATCCTGAATTCGTTCGTGTAACTCATCGTCACTCTCGCGGTGCATCGGATGTCCCGCATGAGGCATCTTCGATTCTTCCAGGTGCGCTTTATCAAGCTTACTGTAATAGTCTGGTCGTTCCCCCAGATGATCTAACGCAATCTCATGAGCAACACTATCGTGGGTGGTGTGTTCCTTTTCCACGGCAACACCAGTCTTCAACTGAGATTTGATTCTATCAACAGATACGCCATGCTTCTTCGCAATGTCTTCAACTGAATGTGTTGGCACATCGAGGAGATGCTCTTCTTGCAAAGCTCTCTTGCGATAGGCATCCCACACTGATTCACTAATCTGCTGTTTGACTTCTCTAAAATTCTTCATGTTATCCCTTTTGGTGATGCTTGCGAGCCGTGTAGACATTACCTTGTGCTGTGTTGGGTCCATCAGGATCATAGATCGCATTGGTCGAACGGCTCTTGGTGACTTTATGTCCTTGTTGCTTCCATTCTTTCGCCTTGGTATCACGAGCGGCTTTGGCTTCTGCGTCACTGTGATGTGTTACTTGACCCCAGGCTTTGAAATCGGTGTATTCGTGGTGGGGGATTTCATAGCCACCCTGATAACGACGATCCGTGGTATAATTCTCCTTGAGAATCGCGGCCACAGATTCCATCGTAGGAGTATGCACGACTTGCTTTCTACCTTCTGGCGTATCGAGTTCTGCAAGAGTCACATGTACCATATGTCGCTTACTCTTCGGTGGTTTTACTTTCGCTCTAATTTTCTCTTCAGCTTCATATGGAGTTTGGGCTTCGACTTCATGGCGTCCACCTTTATGATCGAATCCCACATAACCATGTTCATTTACAAGAGCTTCCTTTAGTTGTGCATCTCTGAAGTTTTTGGTATAATTGTGATGAATATCCTTATACGGAACACGAGATGACATTGCATCATAGCCCTTATCTGATTGCACAATTGCATGGGTGGGTGTTGTATTGATAATCATACCATGTTCAGTATGATCTCCTACGCGGTGTCCTTGTGCTTCTTTAATTGATTCATCCAGCTTTCCCCGTGTCCCCGTGTCCCACTTATCCTTTGCCTTGTCCATGTGCTTCGCATGGCGCTTTCGTCTTTGTGCTTCTTTGGCAGAGGTTCTCATGAAGTCAATGAAATTGCTGCCAATTTGCTTCTTTTCTTCTTTGAGGTGAGACTTGGCATCTAACCAATGATTCGCAAACGCATAGAGGTGATCTCGCCCTTTGTCACCAGCCCCATGCAACTTCTTTTTGAATGTGGGGTTGTGGTTGTAGAGATGCACGGTTCGATCTGCCACATGTTGGGCAAATTTTTCTGTTTCTTCTGGTCCTAATCCCCTTCGTTCAGCCACCGTTCTTCCGACGACATGTGGAAGTATGGAAGTTTTATCTTCGATGTGTGCAAGGGAATGGTTACTGGCTTCATTGAGTTGTTCAGATTCTTCATGCAACACCGTCTCATAATGCGGTACATCAGAATGCGAATCATAGCTCAAGTGCTTCTTGAGTACACGATGCACTTGTTGTCCCGATCTACTGCCGATATCATGCAAATGAACTTTTCCACCTTCATGGTGGGCGATATTGTTTCCACCCAACCAATTTCCACTTAATGTCTTTCCATCCGAAGTGAACTTTTTGTTGGAGGCCGATTGCTTGTTCAAGAAAGCTTTGAACACTTTATGCGACCCAGGACCAATGTTGACTTCATTGAGTTGTTCAGATTCTTCCAGTTTCTGTGCTGCGAGTTGGATGCCAGCGGTGCGTTTCCAATTTTTCAACTTAAATCTGTCACTCGTTCCATGTTGCAGACTATCTTTATCCTCTGCCGCTTTGCTAATATAGCTCTTGAGAGTTAGTCTACTGAGTTCGTTAAGTTGTCCAACTTCTTCTTTTGCAAATCTTTCTTTACCAAATGCTAACGCCATATTCTTTCTCCCAATGTATCGGCCAGTCTTATCGGCCTTTTCATATTCCTTGTTGGCTTTTTTCTGTGCCTGATTGTGATGGGGTCCACGTACAGCCTGTCTTTGCGCTTCATCACCGCGTTCGATTCTCGCATCATGCACCTTATGGGCTAGTCCCAATGAGATCTCAGCTATTCTCACCGGCTTGCTGGGATTGATCGTATACTTAAATGCGGGCTTCTTTTTGTACCATGATGGTTTTGCTGTTGGTGTTGTTTTTGGCTTGTCATAGTAGCGCAACCGATTGTATACATGAGAAAGCGGTTCACCAAAAGTTGGTTGATTTTCCATGGTTTCATGTATCGCGTGAGGAGAAACAGAGATTCTACGTGCTGCGGCTTCTCCGTGCTGTCTTGCGAGATGTGGCTTCAGTGCAAATGATGTGTTGTAATCCTTGTCGGTGGGACCGATGACGTGCCACTTATTAGATGCTGTGCCATAGGTGATTTTGTGCCCTTTGGAAAGTGCGTCTTTCACAGCACCATCAAATGACATTCCTGTGGCTTCATCTAATACCTGGCGCTCTTCCTTCAAATGTTCCCATCCAGGGTTCTTGTGGGCGATATAGACGTGCCCACTGTTGCTATCTCCCTCAGGATCATGGAGTTGGTTGCGGATCATCGTCTTTCGCACAGTGTGACCCTGGGCCTTCCACTCTTTTGCCTTGGCATCACGAGCAGCTTTAGCTTCTGCATTTGATGGATGTGTGACGTTTCCCCATGCGTGGTATTCGGTTGAACCACCATGTTGATATTCAGATCCACCAGGAGCAATCTCTGATAGCATTTCTGCCAACTGCTTGGCTCTTGAGGTCGCAATAGCATACATAACTTGTTTGGCTTTCGCGCCGTAGCGTTCTTTGAATCCCTGAAGTTTACTTTTCATGCTATGTACGATCTCTTCCTTCTTGGTATCTTCGGCTGGCGTTAGGGTGCGTTCGTGGAGCTTTTTGAGGGTCTTCGCCAATCTAGCTTCCTTCCCCAATGCCCCACCTTTCTTTGCCGCAGCATTTATTTTTTCCGCAGGAATCTTTTCATCCTGTGGGACCCCCAGCTTTCTGTGTAGTGCACCTGGGCGCTTTATAGCTTTCGCAATCCAATTCCTTTCACTCAGCACATTTGATTCTGCAAACTGTGCGGTCTCATGATCGTGGATCTGTTTCTCGGTCCATCCCATTTTCTTGAGATGTCTGCGGGATTCGTCTTTATCGGGACCGCCCATGACCCCAACCATCGCATCAGGCATACGAAGAGTCTTCTTGGCAATGAGTGTTTGATGATGCGCGAATACATCTCCACGAATTGGGCGACCTTCTTTTAACATAACGTATCTCCTTCTTACCCTTTGCGGTTTTGTCGATAAATAAAATCTTTTACGTGAGATTTTGCAAACTCTTTAGCATCCTCTTTATTCTTCTTTGCCTTCGCGGCTGGTGTCCTGGCTAACCGCGCAAAATATTCATGCGCTCGTGCTTCCGCCTCATCAGGACCTGGATCGGGATATTGATATTCCTCTTCTATTCCTAACCGTTTACATTCATCATGTGCTTGCTTGACTTTCTCCTCATGCTGTCTTTGTCCGTGAGAATTCACAAAGACGCTTCCCATGTATCGATCAAGTTGCTGGTTTGCAAATTTATAGTTCTCTTTGGCTTTCTTCTGTTCAGGAGTCAATCTCTTCTGCTTGACTCCTAACACCGACTCTTTCAATTGATCTTCCTTCGAAGCAGAGGGTACGGCAAGTTTCAATGTCACTGCTTTACTTCCGTGTCTCTTTTCTACCTTCTTGTGGGCATCGGCTTCAGATTTAGCCGTAACATATTGGCCAGAATGTGCGCCACCCATATGATAGAAGTATGACTCTTCTTCTAACTTCGATGGCTCCTGACCACCATGAAGATCCTTGATATGCTGATGAACACGAGTCACTTCCTCTGGCGTTAAGTCTTTATTATTATGCTGTACATGATGTAATGATGTCACAATGTTATGACGCATTGGATCGGGGTACCCACCCTTCTTATAGATATTCAAGAATGAATGGGGCACCACAAAGGTCTTTCCATTGATCTGTCCCTGGTAATGCAATCGAGTCTTCACGGCTGGCGTCCATTTCGATTGACCTGGAATATGACTACCCTCTTCCTCAGTCAGTGACATAAAAGCATCGTGTTTCTTCACAATATGCGCGGCCACTCTCGCTGGATGTAAGTCTCCATGATCGATCATATAATGAGCATCATTAGCGTTGTAATGCACCACCTTACCAGTTTTCAGTTTCCCTTCGTGAGGAAACGCAACCTGGGCTCCCAGTTCATGGTTATCGTGTGCCTTCCGCAATGTGTTAAATGCTGCATGTTCTTTAAGAGATTTCATGGAGTCTTCTTCTTTCTGAGTGAACTGAATGTTTTCTTTGGACCTGATGTCGCTTTGCCCCCATTATTCATGTCATTCGTTTCTGCTGGACCGCCTCCGAGAATGGGACCTGCCTCAGTATTGGGCTCCGTTATCGGCTCACCTTCTTGGAGCGTTTCTTTTTGGGTTCTATGAATGCCCAATCGTTCTCGAAAGGCACGGAAGTCAACTTTTTCTTGGTGCTGGATTTCTTGGGTTTCTTCTTGGAGTGCGTCGTAGTCTTGACCAGCTTCTGGCAATCTGGACAATCCTCTTCTGAATGCTTCAGTAGCGTTGGCGTAGTGTTGTACTGGGCGAACCACAGTTTCACATTCTCCCACCAAATAATTATTCTCCAATACAGTTCGTAGTCGTACATGCTCATTGGTCTCCTCCGTAAATAGGGATTCAAATGCTTCGTTGATGGATTCGTTGACTGGTGCCACTTTATTCATAAACTTCTTATAACCACCCTCATTCTTCGCTAGGGTGGGTGCTACCTTTGGATGCTTCGGCTTGCCGGTGGCACCAGGGACAACCGGCTCCTTCGGTGGGGTGAGCCCCTTGCGCTTCTCTACCAATCGTCCATTGACTGTGAAATGGGTCATGTGACCATTCTTCCCCCATCGACCCCAATTCATAAAGGTCAGTCCTAACTTGCGAGCTTCATCAGTGGCGGTTGATTCCGCAGGGAGAGGCATATTCGCCTGCTGTTTCTTATTACCAATTGGCAACTTATTAAGCTTGCCCAGGCCTGCATGAATCCACTTCTGTGCTACTAGGGACTTTGGTGGCGTCTCCACATGCTTCTTCATAATCTTACTGATGGTGTCAAGCTCTTTGGCCTTCTGCGCCTGAACCTCAGGGTTCACGTCCTGGCGCATATCCGCATCATTCGTAAATTCGTGATAGTGCTCCCCACCAAACATCTTAGAAAATTGTACTCGTGCATCCTGGGCCTGTCTCCACTTCTCGGCTCGGTCTGCTTCTTTGATTTGACGACCACCGCGCTGTCCTCGTTCAACATTACGATTGCGGCTTACGTTGTCTGGAGTATCCACAAAGAGCATCTTGGTGTCATAACCATGACTTTCCAACATTTCTTTAATCTTCTTGTATTTGGCAACATTGGCTCCAGTGCCATTAATAATCAGACCATTGCGGCCCTGGAGTGCCAAACGCTGTTTCATTTCAGTGGTATTCTTTGCCGTGTCTCGTATCGCATTGCGCTGGGCATCTTCATTATCTGGCATCTTTTTATCAAGCTTGGCCTTACCCATCAGGTGCTCAAAGGCCGTATCTGAATTGACTTCGACTAATCCCAGGTTATCCAGTGTCTGTTTAAGCACCCAATCTTTACCAGATCCTGGGCCCCCCGCAAGGAATATCGCTTTGAAAATACCCTGATCGTGGACACCTTCAGCTAGATATTCAATGGTTTCTTGAGCGCGAGCAACTAGATTTTCTTTCATAGAATTGAAGGATTCCACCACATTCTTCGTGAATGACTTGGGGTATTCTTGTGTGGCGGCAATCAGATCCAGGACTTTAGCATGAACCATGACCACTGGAATTGTCGCTTGAGGATTGAGATTCATGAGGGCAATCCATCTGTGGTGTCCGTCTATCACATAATGATCGCCAGAAATGATAAGGGGCTTGCGAAGATGCTCTTGATCTTGGCCCATAAGAGCTTTAATTTTAGTGGTGTTGAAGTTCCCCTGGGTGGGGTAAAGTGACATGACAGGCATCTCTGTTCGTGTGGACGTGAGATGTTTATGTGCCTTGAGCCAATGAAGGTAATCAGGAACATCAGTCGATTTGACTTGTGGCAGTGATGCGCGAGCGATATTGAGGCCGTGCTGCGGCAAATGCAGTGTTTTCATGAACGTCCCTCTACAGGAATAAGTGTTGTGGTCTATTTATATTACATGGGTTT
>Ga0315297_10003571_pt1 | contig 10014 bp, 3 predicted proteins | sample YL17G15_0_MG_FD_203628 | JGI IMG/M metagenome (GOLD analysis project Ga0315297, IMG submission 203628) | Sediment microbial communities from Yellowstone Lake, YNP, Wyoming, USA - YL17G15_0 | ecosystem: Environmental > Aquatic > Freshwater > Lake > Sediment | place: USA: Wyoming | collected...
GAGCATTGGACGACTACCACTTGTCTATAAAGCTGAAAGAGCCATATGCGGGATTCCTTGCGACGATAGCTCAGCCCTTCCCTCTGTCGATCCTCGACCGCGAATCCACCCTCGAGCACTATTCGGCGGCGGACAAGTACGCCCACGAATTCATGAGCAGCAATCCAATAGGAACAGGGCCCTACATGCTTGAGAGATGGCAGAAGGGAAGCGAGGTGGTTTTGGTCAAGAACCCTCTACATTGGAGAGGGTGGTCCGGCACCCACACTGACAAGGTGGTGATCAGAGAGGTCGCGGACGCGGAGTCGATCATGAGTGCCCTTCAAGCGGGCAATGCCGACATTGCCGATGTCCCCATATCAAACCTATCCGATATTGCGGACAACCCAGACCTCGCCATCAATACGTTCCGAACCTATGACATCGAGATCGCTGTCATGAACATGGCATCGCCGTGGACGAGCCATTCGTTCATGAAAGACCCGAAAGTCCGACAGGCCCTTTCCTACGCTTTCGACTACCTCAACACCTCGGTACAGTTGTATCAAGGCCACTTGGAGGGGCTGAACGGCTGCATACCAAACGGCCTCCCGCTCTCTGCGGAATCGCAGCCCACGAAGCACTTCACCCACAACCTGGACTTGGCCTCCGACCTGCTTAATTCCTCGGGCTACTTCCTCGACGTCGCGAACCAGCGGTTCAACGGGACCTCGATGGAGCTGGTCGTTCGAGGGGGGGACCCGCTGCGGATAGCCTCAGCGGAGTCATATGCTGTCAGCCTGCGGAGGCTGGGAGTCCTGGTCACTGTAAAGGAAGGCAACGACAGCATCCTTGAACGAGAGGGCGACTGGGACATGTTCTTCGCGAAGAAGGCGCTCCGGTATCCAGACCCGGATGACGATGTGACCCAGCTCCTCGTTTCCTCTGCGAGTGGGGGCGATTTCTTCCGCTCCGGCATCTCTGACCCCGTCATAGACTCTGCGGCTCGCGCTGCTTCTGCGAGCGTGTCGGAATCCTCCAGGCTCAGAGCCTATGAACAGATCTGGCAGGAATCGAATGAAAATCCGAACATGATCCTGATCGGGCAGCCCAACTGTGTCTTCGTTTCGAAGAACCTTGCGATGGGATTTCAGTTCGACCCGGTCATGAGGCTTGACTTCTACACAATGTGGAGAAGCGCCTAGTCGGAGAGGGCATTCGTTGGCGAGGAGAAGTGGGCTTGATCGAACCGGACTCGGAAATGCTAGCTATTCGTCAATCATGCATGGCCCGTCATGGATTCCCACTAGCCCTCCCGTTCCCATGGTCATTCGCTCGACCGGCTTTCTCCGTGCTTTCCGTTTCTCCTTTGAGCTTGCATATAGAAGAGGGTCGGGCCGACGAGTCCTATTCCCGCGAAGATGAGGCATTCTCTGGAGGATACTCCTGTGCGAATCAGTGGCGAGAGTGCATGGGAGACCATCAGGATGAACAAAGCAAACAGTCACTTGAACAATGCGGCAGACATACATTGTTCTTAGGGACATTCATCGTTCTTATATAGAGTAAGTTCGTTTGCCGAATCGTGACACCTGAGTGCCAGGGTCTCAGTCGTGGCGGGCCTGGCAACGGACGGGAAGCGGGGTCATGGGGGAGAGCGTGCTTGTCGTTTGCTGCGGGGAGTCAGGACCATTCATTCACTAAGCTCTCTGCAGATTCTCAAACCCCTAAGCACCGCTCGAAACGAAGCGCAAAACTCCTTGTCGTCCTTCTTCTGGTCGCCGTTTTTCTGTCACAGGTCCTGGTGGCCCTGTCGCCGTCTCTGAGCACCGGGACATCGGAGGAGGACAGAACCGCGAGGGCTGCCCTTATCACCGCGAGCCTCGCGATCAGCCCGATGACTGGTCGAATAGGCGAGGAGATCACATTCTTCGCGAACGCGTCCTCTGATGTCGCTTCGACGCTCAATTTCACGATATACTATGATTACGTACTAGCGGACGGTGTGACACTTAACCCTTCCAGCCCCGTCTCTTGGAATGACACAGGCAACCCCGGTTTGGTGATCACCAAGTTCACATACGACGCGCCCGGCCCCTGCACGGGCAGCACATACCAGGTTGCGCTGTTCGTCTATGATGGTGTCACGACCAAGAGGAGTGTCAGGTACGTCACCATCCTGCCGGGCAACTCCGCCCCATACTTCGCACCGCCGTTGGGGGCTAGCTACCCTGCCGAGATTGGTGTTCCCATGGATTTCTCGGTGACGGTCTATGATGTGGACAACGACGCACTCACTCTAACCTGGGACTTCGGCGATGGCACTTCGCCGGTGATTCAGACTACGGGCCCGGCCGCTGCGGGAGTTGTCTGTACTCAGACGCATGTCTGGAACCCACCGCCCGAGATGACGTACGGCATCGGAGACACCTACATCAACTACTCCCTGGTCCTGACGCTGGAGGACGGCAATGGGGGGAATGCCAGCACCGCCAGCATAGTGAGTATCTCTCTGCCCCACAACTTCAGCCCGAAGGGCACATTGGCCGTCTCTGGATCGGTGGTCGATCCAACGGATGTCGTGAGTTTCAATGCGACCGCGTCGGACGCTGAGGGCGAACCGCTGACGTGGACTTTCCTCTTCAGCAACGGGACAGAAATATGCAGGACCGCGGTCTTCCACACGCCGCTTACTGCCCCAGGCACTACGCTCTACGTCAACCTAACCCACGTGTTCGATGTCGCTGGAAATTACACAGTCGTCCTCTATTTGACGGACATCTTCCTCCCGGAGAATCAGACCGGGGCCCACAACGCCACCGTAGGGACCGTTTATGTCACCTCCATCGGCAACAGGGTCCCTGACGTCCTCGCCGAGATAACCGTGATACCGCAGGACGTCTACTTCGATGAGGATGCTGGGCTCGCGAACGCTTTGTTCAGGATCCAGACGAACGATCCCGACGGGGACGTGCTCAGCGCTGTCTGGGACTTCGGTGATGGCTCTGACCAGCAGATGAACGTCTCGCTCGGCGGAACGCAGGTCTACACGTTCATCCAATCGCACGTATTCTACCTCACGGGTCCGTTCAATGTCTCGGTGACCGTGACCGACGGCCGTCCGGGTCACGAGATACTTCGGTATCGGCTCGTGAACGTGACCTCGAACAACAGCGCGCCCGAGGTCAGGGACTTCATTGTCATCCTCTCCAACAGCAGTTATGGTATGCCGGGCTCGGTCGTGCAGTTCGTTCTCGTTATATTCGACCTTGAGCGCGACCCCGTGAGCATCGTTTGGAACTTCGGGGACGGCAGCGCGCTGTCCTGGACGAACGTCACCGTGTTCGACGCTGCCGGCAACGCGACATGTTATGCGAACCACTCGTACACATCCGTCGGGCAGTATGTGGTCTGGATCAACTACACCGACAATGTCTTCGGCAGAGACGGCTACCACAATTCGACTTGGACCGGGTTTGTGACGATCGACAGTCCAAAACTGATCGTCGTGCGTGTATGGAATTGGTGGGACTATACCAGCCTCAGCCTGTTCGTGGCGTCCTGTGCGCTTCTCGGCATCTGGTCGCTCTTCGGGACGGTGAAGCGCGGTCGCTTGGACAAGATGGGCATGACGGTGGAGGAGTATGTGATCAAGAAGCACCTCGAAGACGACGCGATGAAGCCCAAAGGCCCGGAGGGATCGTGATGCCCGGCCATTCGTTGAGGAGGGTTCTCCTCAAGAGGAGCATCAACGTGTGCATCACGATCTTCGGCATAATCACGATCAACTTCCTCCTGATCCACGCGATGCCAGGTGACCCGATATTGAACATGGTCCCGAGGGACCCCAAGCTGGACCCCGCGGTGAAGCAGGATCTGATTGACAAGTTCGACCTGAACGCCTCGCTCCCTGAGAGATACGTGGCCTACCTCTACAACACGTTCACGGGGAATTGGGGCACTTCGTACATGCAGAGCCACAGGCAAGTCATCGACATCATCTCCGAGGACCTGAGGTGGACTCTGCTGCTGGTGGGCACATCCACTGTGTTCACCCTGCTCCTGGGAATGGCGGTCGGCGCTTACGGCGCGTACCGTCGCGGGGGCGCGTTCGACATGTCCTCGACCGCGATATCGCTGTTCTTCTACGGCATGCCCATCTTCTGGTTCGCCATCCTCCTTCAGATGCTGTTCAACAGCTATCCCCTTGGAATGGACTGGTGGCCCCAACTGCCCACGGGCAGCTATTTCGACACGAAGACGTACGGCACGGAGTTCCGCTGGGAATGGGACATCGTGGTCAGCGTGCTGCAGCACCTGATCCTGCCTGCAGCGACGCTGTCCATAGGCTCGCTCGCGGGGGTCTCGCTCGTGATGAGGAGCTCCCTGCTCGACGTCATGACCGAGGACTATATCATGACCGCGAGGGCAAAAGGGCTCACCGACCTGCAGGTGCTGCGCTGGCACGCGTTGCCCAATGGCATGACGCCGATGATCGCCCTCATCGCGTTGAGCATCGCCTTCGTGATCTCTGGAGCATATCAGGTCGAATACATCTTCAACTACCCAGGCATCGGCTACACTACCCTGAACGCGATCTGGGACCTGGACTTCCCGATCCTTCAGTTCGTCGTCATCGTCGGGGGCGTCGCCGTGGTTATCGCCAACTTCGTCGCCGACCTGCTTCTAATCTACATCGACCCGAGGATAAAGATCGCATGAGGAATGACTGATGGCTTGGTGTGTGACTTCAAAGAGAGGACTGGCCGTTGCCCCGATTCTGCTTATCGGCATGTTCATGGCCATCGGCCTGTTCCCTGTCACAACCGCACAGAGCCTTCCACCGGTCGCAGAGGCGGGACCGGACCAGACCGTCTGTTTGGGCGACTTCATCACCTTGAACGGGACGGCCTCCACGGACGACGTCGCGATCGTGAACTACACTTGGACGTTCAGTTACGGTGGGCTAAATAGGACGCTTACAGGCCCCGTCAACAGCACATTCAAGTCCTCCCTGCTGGGGGCGTTCGTCATCACCCTGAACGTCACAGATGACGAAGGCAACTATGACACCGACACTGTGACGATCACTATCCTCGAACGCCCAACGAACATACTCAAGGAATATTGGTGGGGGTTTGTCATCATTGGCGTTCTAGCCTCCCTGATCGCGTTCGTGTATCTCCTGATCAATGGCTACATCACCTTCGTTTCGGAGGTGACCCGCGAAAAGTCGAGGCTGCTGGTCAAGCGCAGCATTGGGCTCACAAGGGAGCTGATGAAGAATAAGATGGGCGCGGCCGGGATCATCATCCTCGTCTTCTTCGGCCTGCTCGCGATACTCGGGCCCACCTTGGCGCCGTACAAGATCGACGCAACCCAGGAGGGTCCGTTCGCGATGCTCCAGAAACCGTCTAGCGACCACTGGATGGGGACGTCCTCCACTGGATTCGACATCTTCAGTGAGCTGCTGTACGGTGCGAGGATCTCGATAATCGTAGGCGTGTTCTCCGCGATAATCGCCTCGATCCTCGGTGCCGTGATAGGCTTGTACTCTGGTTTCGTGGGGGGATGGAAGGACGAGGTGATCATGCGCATCAACGACGTCATCCTCTCGATACCGTGGCTGGTGCTGATGATCCTCGTGGCTGCAATGCTCGGTGAGATCACCCTCTCGGCCATAATCCTCATCATCGGTCTCACAGGCTGGTCTGGAACCGCCCGTCTCGTGAGGGCCCAGGTGATGTCTCTCAGGGAGAGGCAGTACATCGAGCGCGCCCGCGCGATCGGCTCGGGGGACTGGCATATCATCAGCAAGCACATCCTGCCCAACTCCTTCCCTCTGGTATTCGCAAACACGATCCTGACGGTCGCGGTCTCCATCCTTGCCGAGGCCACGCTGAGTTTCCTCAAGATGCGTCCGATGGGCACTGTCACCTGGGGTACGATGCTTTCTTACGCCTCCGAGGCAAGCGCATTCCATGTGGGCTTGCACTGGTGGATAGTCGCGCCCGGGCTGTGCATCGTGTCCCTCGTGCTAGGCTTCACATTACTCGGCCATGCCCTAGACGAAATCACCAACCCGCGCCTGAGGAGGAGATGATCACCTGTCTCTGTGCAATCTCGCGGAGGAAAAACTGGAGGGGAAGCGTCTCACCTCACCGGGGCTTGCGGTCCCACGCGTTTTCCGCTCGCTCGCTTACAGTCCAGCGGCACTCTTGATCGATGCCGTGACAATGGATAATATCTGGAAATGGGGGAACCAAGATGGATGAGAAAAGTTGTATTGTGTCTAGGATGACCGCTGTCGTGGCGGTTCTGACAGCTGCCTTGATGTTGGGAGTGCCGTCGTTCATGATCGGCGGTGATAGCCCGTTCAGCGCGGTAGGCTCGGCCGAGGCGCAGGGCATCGATGTGGACCGGAAATTCGTACTGGGTGTGTCCGCGCTCACCGTTGACTCGCTGAACCCTAACACCTATACCATGGTATCCGAGTCGCTGGCGATCTTCTACTGCTACAGCTACCTGCTATCTTATGACCTGGAGCTCAACGTCGTAGGTGACCTCGCGAACTCGTGGAGCTACTCTCCGGATGGCCTTACCTGGAACTTCAAGCTCGCGAACAATGCCTACTTCTGCGACCCGACCAATTCGCTGAACAAGAGCCATCCCGTGACGGCCGAGGACGTCATCTTCACGTTCTGGGCGCTGCAGAACAACACGAAAAGCAGGCTTCATTCCTACTTCCCTGACGTGATCGACGCAATGTGGTACACAGACCCGTACGACCTGTGGATACGGCTGAACAAGCCTCACGCGCCCATAGTCGAATCGTACTTGGGCGCCATGATACTCCCGAAGTACTACTGGGTGTCTGAGGACTTCATCAACTTCGACAACACGCCCCCGATCGGCTCAGGGCCGTTCTACTACGCTACACCGGGCATACCTACGACCGGCTCCATCGAGCTGAGGAGGAACCCGATATGGTTCCAGACGGAGAACAAGGGCTGGCAGATACACACGGATGCGTGGATCATCAAGGAGGAGCTGTCACCCGATACCGCTCTCCTGGACCTCGACAACGGCGACATCGACTGCATGTTGAGGGTGTCGCCCGCACTGTACCTAGGCACGCTGCCCACGTACGAGAACGTGGTCGGGTTCTCTCAGAGCGCGGGCTTCGTGTACGAGTACAACCTGAACCAGATGACAGATGAGACCAGGTTCGAGCTCAAGGGGAGGTTCTCGACGGGGACCAATAACCAGCTGCTGCTGAACCCTGCCGTCAAGGAGGCAATCGCGATGGGCCTCGACAAGGAGAACTTCGTGGAGGGCATAATGCTCAACCTCGGCTCTGTCGCGGACTCCCTGATACCTCCGGCCAACCCAGGCCACTATGACATACCTGACCCGGTCGAATACGACCCGGTGGCTGCGAGGCAAATGCTGATGGACGCAGGCTGGGGGTATGACGGGACCGGCGCCCTTGCGACATCGACAACGTGCCCTCTGTGCAGGGTCGGAGGAGCCGATCCATTGTCGTTCAGGTTCTACACCCTGGACATTGGCGTAGACTGGTACAACGGGGCAATGAAGATCAAGACCTGGATGAAAGATATCGGCGTCGAAGCCAACCTCGAGGTCAAGTCCGTGACCGAGATGAACTCCGTCTGGTACGCGGCGGACTACGATTTGTGGCTCTGGGACTGGGTCTTCGGTGTGCTGTCCGACCCTTCCGGAATCCTCGAGGTTTTCACCTCGTATTCGATAGGCACGAGCAGCGATATCTACTGGGTCAATGATACCTACGACGCGCTCTATGACCTGTCCCTGGTGACAATCGACCCAGCGGCTAGGCAGGATTTATTCAACACGATGCAGCAGATGGCGTACGACAACTTCGGATGCCAGCTCGTCGCATACAGCAACGACAACTACGGCGTCAGCACGATCACATGGAACGAGGACAGCCTGGGCGACTGGAACACCACTTACCTCCTGTTGCCCGACATCAGCGCGCAGTGGCTGTCGATGCAGATGTACCCGAACGAGAACCACGCGCCGTACTTCACGAGCTACACGGGTTCGGGAGGGACGGTTTCGGCGGACGTGGGAGTCGCGAAGAACTTCCTTGCGACCGCCCTGGACGACGACCCGACAACACCGCTCGCCTACAGGTGGTTCTGGGGCGACGAGACGAGGACGGACTGGAGCTCGAGCGGCGCGGCATCGCACACATACACCTCTGACGGCGTATACGAGGTCTGGCTTGCGGTTCGAGAGGCAGGCGCCTCGAATGGCTTCGATGACAACTTCACCACCAGCGCGATGATAAACGTCGCGGCCTACGATATGAGCAACCAGGCCCCAACAGGCGTGTCTTTCACGTACGACCCTCTAGACCCTGACGCAGGGACGTTCGTGACGTTCACCGGGACGGCGACCGACCCCAACAGCGATCCGCTCTACTACACTTGGGACTTCGGCGACGGTCACTCGTCCGATGGACAGGTCGTCGAGCACCAGTTCGGCGCCGAGGGTTCATTCACCGTAACCCTGTCCGTCACGGACCAACACCTCGGCCAGGGTTCTAGGCCCGTAACGTATAGCGAGCTGGTGTACGTCGCGAACAACAACGCGCCCACGATCTCCGTGCCCGATTTCCCGGACATACCGGTCAAGCAGACGAGGGACTACACGGTGACCGCGAACGACCCTGAGAACCCGCTGACGTTCACTTGGATCTGGGGAGACGGTTCGATGTCAGTCACTACCATCCCGACGGCGTCACACACGTATAGCAACAGGGGAACGTTCACGCTCACGGTGTGGGCGGACGACCTCACGGGCCTTCCCGGACACAACGTCTCTGATTCCGGGACCGTGTACGTGTACAACCCGGCGGCCAACAAGAAGCCGACTGGGCTACTGCTAGCCGTGGACGATAATACGGCCTACACGGGACAGATCGTCACCTTCTCTGCGAGGGCATCGGACCCTGACGGCGATCCGCTGAAGTTCACGATCGCCTTCGGAGACGGCACGTACTATGTCGAATCGTTCGGAGGAACGGCGGAGGGCGAGGTCGTCAGCCTGACTGCAGAGAAATCGTATGCGATCGCAGGCTCTCGGACAGCATATCTCTATGTCTCGGACGGCATCGACAACGTGACGTCGAACTCTGTCGTGATGACGGTGACGCTGAACTTTGCGCCAACGCTCACCGCCCTGTCCAATGTGAAGGGCACTACAGGGTCGTCGGTAAGCTTCATGGTGGATGTGTACGACCTTGACGACGACCCGCTGAAGTACACTTGGGTCTGGGGCGACGACACGACAAGCGTGACGACTGTCGAGGCCACCACCCACACCTACGCGATCGGCGATGAGTATGCCTACAGGGTGTATGTGGACGACGGGCATGGGCACAACGTCACGGATGCGGCCTTCGCATGGATCAACACGATCCCTGTGCTGGAACCGCTCCAGGATGTTGCCTTGGGGACAGGCGAAGTTCATGACTTCATCGCGAGTGCGACCGACGCCGACGCGGATGATGTACTCAGCTACATGTGGGATTTCGGCGACGGGACTGACTACGAATTCGGCGGATCGGTGACACACGCGTACTCGACGGCGGGAGTCTTCGAGTTCACCGTCTGGGTGAACGACGGTTTCGTGCTGCCCGGGCACAACGTGACGAGCTCTGCGACTGCTTCGACCGGATTCACCCTGAACCTTGCGAGTGGCTGGAACTTCGTGTCGATACCTGTTGTCGGTGGTGTCTACAATGCGAGCACGCTCGGCTTGTCGACGGGCGATTCGGTGTCCGGATGGAACCCCGCGACGGGGATGTATGACAAGAACTACTTTGTCGGCATCTCTCCACTGATAATGGACTTCGCTCTCAGCCCGAGCACTGGCTATTGGATATACGCAGGTGGGCCTAGGACGCTCCATCTCTACGGCGACGTCCCGACTACCACGCAGATCAGGTCCATCACTGTTCCGGCGACCGGGGGCTGGGCGACC